>Ga0164290_1000315_pt1 | contig 173121 bp, 134 predicted proteins | sample Micstemetagenome_FD_108782 | JGI IMG/M metagenome (GOLD analysis project Ga0164290, IMG submission 108782) | Contaminated culture microbial community from soil near Moab, Utah, USA - Microcoleus steenstrupii SON62 (Illumina Assembly) | ecosystem: Environmental > Terrestrial > Soil > Soil crust...
CGGGGTCCAGGGGCGCAGCGCCCTGGCCTGGGGGTGCAGGGGGCCGGGGCCGGCCCCCTGCCTCGGGGGCGCGGGGGCGAGCAGCGCCCCGCCGGGAACCCCGGCACGGGGTGGAACCCCGAACAGCGCCGCAGGCCCACCCTCGGGGGCACGGGGGCGAGCAGCGCCCCGCCGGGAACCCCGGCACGGGGTGGAACCCCGAACAGCGCCGCAGGCCCACCCTCCCGAGCAGAGAGGCTCACGCAGTGACAAACCAACCCCTCCTCCATATGGAGGCCATCCACAAGCGCTGCCCCGGCGTCGTCGCCCTCGACGGCGCCCGCCTGCGCATCGGCCGCGGCGAGGTCCACGCCCTGATCGGCGAGAACGGCGCCGGCAAGTCCACCCTGATTAAGATCCTCACCGGGGCCTACCGCCGCGACGGCGGCACGATCACCTTCGACGGCCGCCCCGTCGACTTCCACTCCCCCCGCCGGGCCCAGGAGGGCGGCATCAGCACGATCTACCAGGAGGTCAACCTGGTGCCCTTCCGCTCCGTGGCCGAGAACATCTTTCTCGGCCGCGAGCCGCGCCGCCTGGGCTTCCTCGACTGGGGCCGTATGCACCGCGAGGCCGACGCCCTCCTGGGCCGGCTCGGCATCGAGGTCGATGTGTCCCAGCCGCTCAACACGCTCACCATCGCCCTCCAGCAGATGGTCGCCATCGCCCGCGCCGCCTCCTTCGAGAGCAAGCTCGTGGTGATGGACGAGCCCACCTCGTCCCTCGACGACCGCGAGGTCGAGACGCTTTTCGGCGTCATCCGCGGCCTCAAGGCCGACGGCGTCTCCGTGATCTTTGTCAGCCACCGCCTCGACGAGCTGTACGCGATCTGCGACCGCGTCACGATCATGCGCGACGGCCGCACCGTCGACGAGCGCGCGATGTCCGAGATCTCGCGCCTCGAGCTGGTGGCCAAGATGCTCGGCCGCGAGCTCGGCGAGCTCCAGCGCGCCGGCGCCACCGCCTTCGACACCAGCCGCCATCATGCCGAGGGCGTTTTGCTGGAGGCCGAGGGGCTGGCCCGCGGCCGCCGGCTCCAGGACGTCGACCTCCAGGTGCGCGCCGGCGAGATCGTCGGCCTCGCCGGCCTGCTCGGCTCCGGGCGCAGCGAGGCCGCCCGCGCCGTCTTTGGCGCCGAGCCCCCCGACGAGGGATCGGTGCGCTTTGCCGGCCGGCCCGCCCGCTTCCGCTCCCCCGCCGACGCCATCCGCGCCGGGATCGGCTTTTGCGCCGAGGACCGCAAGGCCGACGGGATCATCCCCTTTATGTCGGTGCGCGAAAACCTGACCCTCGCCGCCCTGCCCACACTCCAGCGCAGCGGCATCGTCCAGCGGGCCCGGCAGCAGGAGATCGTCGACCGCTTTATCAGCCGCCTCGGGATCAAGACCGCCGGCCCCGAGCAGCCGATCCGCGAGCTGTCCGGCGGCAACCAGCAGAAGGTGCTGCTCGCCCGCTGGCTCTGCCTCAACCCCAAGCTGCTCATCCTCGACGAGCCCACCCGCGGCATCGACGTCGGCGCCAAGCAGGAGATCCAGCGCCTGATCAACGAGCTCGCCGACGGCGGCCTCGGCGTGCTGATGATCTCCTCCGAGCTGGAGGAGCTGAGCGAGGGCTGCGACCGCGTGTCCGTGCTCCGCGACGGCCGCTCCGTCGCCGAGCTGCGCGGCGACGCGATCACCGCCGAGCGCATGATGGCGGCCATGGCCCATGGCGGCGAGACGGGCCAGCCCGCCCAGGAGGGTGCCAATGGCCAGGCTTGATCGCGCCGACCCCGCCGCCCCCCGCGGCGCCGCGCCGGCCCGCCTGCGCGACTTCGGGCAGACGTACGGGGCCGCCCTGGCCCTGCTCGCGCTCGTCCTGTTCAACGTCCTGTTCACGCGCAACTTCCTGACCGCGCAGACCCTGTACGTCAACCTGACCCAGGTCGCCACGATCGTGATCGTGGCCGTCGGCATGACCCTGGTGATCGCCACCGGCGGCATCGACCTGTCGGTCGGCTCGCTCATGGCCATCGCCGGCGCCCTGGCCCCGATCATCTTCCTGAGCAGCCTGCCGCCCGCCCTCGGCGTGGCCCTGGCCTTTGTCGTCCCCGTGCTCGTCGCCGGCCTGTTCGGCGCCTTCAACGGGGTGCTGGTCACCGTCTTCAAGATCCAGCCGATCATCGCCACGCTGATCCTGTTCATCGCCGGGCGCGGCATCGCCCAGGTGATGACCAACGGCTACCTCCAGTCGTTCACCAACCCGGCCTTCCAGTACATCGGCCTCGGCCGGCCCCTCGGCATCCCCTTCCAGGTCATCCTGATGCTGCTGATCGTCGGCTTCGCCGCCTGGGTGCTGCGCGTGGGCGTGATCGGCCGCTACCTGCTGGCCACCGGCGGCAACGAGCGCGCCGCCCGCCTGGCCGGGGTGCCGGTCGGTGCCGTCAAGCTGACGGTCTACACCGTCAGCGGGCTGTGCGCCGGGCTGGCCGGCCTAATCGTGATCGCGATCAACTCCTCCTCCGACGCCAACCTTGTCGGCCTGAACATGGAGCTCGACGCGATCGCCGCCGTGGCTGTCGGCGGCACCCCGCTCACCGGCGGCCGGGCCAATGTGGTCGGCACCCTGGTCGGGGCCCTGATCATCCAGCTCATCCGCTTCACCCTGCTGGCCAACGGCGTGCCCTTCGCCGTCGCCCAGCTGATCAACGCCGCGATCATCCTGGTGGCGGTCTACCTCCAGCGGCAGCGCAAGGCGTAGCGAGGTCATTTGTATGGCGACACGTTCTGTCCCCCGCGTCGAGCGGGTCTGGCCCGAGCGGGTGTCGGCGGCCCTGGCCCGCCAGGGCGCGCTGCTCGCGCTGCTGCTGCTTGTTTTGTTCGGCGCCCTGCGCTACGAGGGCTTCTTCGGCGCCTACAATATTGTCGAGCTGCTGCGCTACAACGCGATGTTCGGCCTGATCGCCCTGGGCATGACCTTTGTGATCATGACCGGCGGGATCGACCTGTCGGTCGGCTCGGTGGCCGCCCTGTGCAGCGTCGTGGCCGCCCTGCTCAGCCCTTACGGCGTGCTGCCGGCGGTGCTCGGCGCCGTCCTCACCGGGCTCGCCATCGGGCTGGTCAACGGCGCGGTGATCGCCTTTCTCGGCATCCCGCCCTTTATCACCACCCTGGCGATGCTGCTCGGCGCCCGCGGCCTGGCCCTGCTGCTCGCCAACAACGCCGCCGTCAGCATCGACTTCACCCAGGGCTACATGAACATCGGCTCCCAGACGGTCGCCGGCGTGCCGATCCCCGTGCTCGCCCTGGCGCTCGCCTTCGCCGCGGGCTGGGTGCTGCTCACCTACACCCGCTTGGGCCGCCACGTCCTGGCCATCGGCGGCAACGAGGAGGCGACCCGCCTGATGGGCCTCCCGGTCGACCGGATCAAGCTCGCCGTCTACGCCCTCAGCGGGGCCCTCGCCGGCGGCTCCGGCGTGCTCCTCGCCGCCCTCACCTTCACCGGCCTGCCCACCGAGGGCGTCGGCTGGGAGCTGTCGGCGATCGCCGCCGTGGTCGTCGGCGGGACACTGCTCACCGGCGGCGTCGGCACCGTCGGCGGCACCCTGGTGGGCGTGCTGCTGCTCGGCCTGATCTTCAACCTACTCAACTTCGAGAACGGCCAGGGCGTGATCAGCCTCAGCCCGTACTGGCAGTCGGTGATCCGCGGCGGCTTTCTCCTCGCCGTCGTCATCCTCCAGAGCCGGCTCGCCCGCCGCACGCGGGAGTAGCGCCGCCGCCCTCCCTGCGCGCCTCGGGCACCGACGCCGCGCCGCCCCGACCGGGCTTTTGCCGGTCTGTTGGCGGCGCGGCGTTTGCGCCTGGCCGCTTTCGCCCCCGACGCCCGGCAGGTCGCTGCGGTACAATGCCCGGAACAGCCGATGCTCGATGAGGAGTGACGCCGAGATGTTCACCATTCGCGACAGCCACCCCCGCCCGCAGCTTGTCCGCGAGTCCTGGACTGACCTGTGCGGCCCCTGGCAGTTCGCCCACGACGATGCCGACGCCGGCCTGCGCGAAGGCTGGGCCACGCAGCCCGAGCGCTTCACCCGCACCATCCAGGTGCCCTTCCCCCCCGAGTCGCAGGCCAGCGGCGTCCACGACCCCGCCTTCCACCCCGTCGTCTGGTACCGCCGCACCTTCGACCTCCCCGAGGCCGGCCGCACGGGCGCCCTGCTGCTCCACTTCGGCGCCGTCGACTACCGCGCCCAGGTCTGGGTCAACGGCCAGGTCGTCGCCCGCCACGAGGGCGGCCACACCCCCTTCTCCGCCGACATCGCCACAGCCCTGCGCCCCGGCGCCGAGCAGGAGGTCGTCGTCCGCGCCGAGGACCGCCCCGACGACCTGGCCCAGCCCCGCGGCAAGCAGGACTGGGAGCTCCGCCCCCACCGGATCTGGTACCACCGCACCACCGGGATCTGGCAGCCCGTCTGGCTTGAGCCCGTCGCCCCCGTCCACATCGCCGAGCTGCGCTGGACGCCCGACCTCGACCGGGGCCTGCTCGGCCTCCAGCTGCGCCTGTCGGCCCCGCCCCCCCGCCCGCTCGCCCTGCGCATCCGGCTGTCGCTGCGCGGCATCACCCTCGCCGACGACACGATCACCGTCGAGCGCGAGGAGGTGCGGCGCGAGCTGGCCCTCGACTCGAGCGCGATGACGATGAGCCGCGACAGGCTGCTCTGGTCGCCACGCACCCCCAACCTCGTCGACGCCGAGCTGACCCTGGCCGACGGCGGCGAGCAGATCGACCGGGTGATCAGCTACGCCGGCATCCGCAGCGCGGGGGTGGAGGGCGGGCGCTTCCTGCTCAACGGCCGGCCCTACTACCTGCGCCTCGTCCTGGCCCAGAACTACTGGCCTGAGAGCCACCTGGCCGCGCCGAGTGGGGAGGCCCTGCGCCGCGAGGTCGAGCTGGTCAAGGAGCTCGGCTTCAACGGCGTTCGCATCCACCAGAAGGTCGAGGACCCGCGCTTCCTGTACTGGTGCGACCGGCTCGGGCTGCTGGTGTGGGGCGAGATGGCCAACGCCTACGTTTACACCACCACGGCGGTCGAGCGGCTGACCCGCGAGTGGCTGGAGGTGCTGCGGCGCGACTACAGCCACCCCTGCATCGTGGCCTGGGTGCCGCTCAACGAAAGCTGGGGCGTGCCCGACCTGGCCCGCTCGCCGGCCCAGCAGGCCTTTGTGCAGGGCATCTACCACCTAACCAAGGCCCTCGACCCGACCCGCCCGGCGATCGGCAACGACGGCTGGGAGCACCTGGTCGGCGACATCTGGGGCATCCACGACTACGCCCTCGACGGCGACACGCTGCGCGAGCGTTACGGCAGCCCCGAGGCGGTCGAGCGGGCCCTCGGCACGCTCCAGCCCCACTACCGCACGATCGTGCTGCCGGCCATCCGGCGCGCCGGCCAGCCGGTGATGCTGACCGAGTTCGGCGGGATCAGCTACGCCCCGGACCCCGGCCGGCCCTTCTTCGGCTACGGCACGGTGAGCGGCACCGAGGCCTATCTGGAGCGCTACGGCGAGCTGGTGACGGCGGTCCTCGACTCGCCGGCGATCGCGGGCTTCTGCTACACCCAGCTCACCGACACCGAGCAGGAGACGAACGGCCTGCTCACCGCCGACCGGCAGCACAAGCTCGACCCGGCCGCCGTCCGCGCCTTCACCGCCCGCCACTCCAGGGCCATCCCCGGCGAGCTGATCGCCAACATCCAGGTCGCCCAGGAGGTGACCGCCTTCGAGGGCTCGTCCTCGTAACCGCGCCGGTGTGACCGTCGCTGGCACCCCGCCGGCGCACACTGGGGGGTGTTGGCGACGGTCTGGGAAGGGAGGGCCGCGATGCGCTTTGCCGTGAATGTGCCGAACTTCGGCCCGGTGTTCGGCGACCCGCGGGCGATCGCGGCGCTCGCCCGCGAGGCCGAGGCCGCAGGGTGGGACGGCTTCTTTATCTGGGACCACGTGCTCTGGCTCCACCCGGAGAACCAGCCGGTCGCCGAGCCCTGGGTCGCCCTCGCGGCCATCGCCGCCGCCACCGAGCGCATCCGGCTCGGCCCGCTCGTCACGCCGCTGCCGCGCCGGCGCCCGTGGCAGGTGGCCCGCCAGGCCGTCAGCCTGGACCAGCTTTCGGGCGGGCGGCTCACTCTCGGCGTCGGCATCGGCGGCGACTGGTTCGGCGACTACAGCCGCTTTGGCGAGCCGGCCGACGACAAGACCCACGGCGAGCAGCTCGACGAGGCCCTCGCCATCCTGACAGGGCTGTGGAGCGGCGAGCCCTTCAGCCACGCCGGCGGGCACTACACCGTTTCGGAGGCGCAATTTCTGCCACGGCCCGTCCAGCAGCCGCGCATCCCGATCTGGGTCGCCGGCGTGTGGCCGGGCACCCGGCCCTTCCGCCGCGCCGCCCGCTACGACGGGATCGCCCCCATGGCCCGGGCCATGGACGCGCTGCTCACCCCGGACGAGGTGCGCGACCTGCGGGCCTACATCGCGCGGCACCGCCCGTCCGGCGCGCCCTTCGACGTCGTCCTCGGCGGGCCGGACCTCGCGGGCGAGCAGTACGCGGCCTACGCCGCGGCCGGTGTGACGTGGTACCAGGTGGGCGCCGGCGACGCCGACAGCCTCGACCAGGCCCGGGAGCGCCTCCGCCGCGGGCCGCCGCGGATCGCCTAGCGTCCCGCCGCGCCATCTCCGCCCGGGGGGCGATGCACGGCGCGGGCGGCGGGCTTATGATAGCCGGAGTGGACAGGGTGAGGGATGCGCTGCGCCAGTGTCGCAGCGAGGCGGAGGAGCGCCGCGTATGCGAACAATCGGGCTGATCGGGGGGATGAGCTGGGAGTCGTCGGCGGAGTACTACCGGCTGATCAACACGCTGGTCAAGGAGCGGCTCGGCGGCCTGCACTCGGCGCGCAGCCTGATGCTCACGGTCGACTTTGCCCCGATCGAGGCGATGCAGCAGGCCGGCCGCTGGGACGAGGCCGGGGCCGCGCTCGCCGACGCGGCCCGCAGCCTGGAGCGGGGCGGCGCCGATTGCATCGTTCTTTGCACCAACACCATGCACAAGGTGGCCGACACGATCGCCGCCGCGACGAGCCTGCCCTTGCTCCACATCGCCGACACGACGGCCGCGGCGATCACCGCCGCCGGCCTGCGCCGCGTCGGCCTGCTCGCCACCCGCTACACCATGGAGCAGCCTTTCTACAAAGACCGGCTCGCCGAGCGGCACGGCCTCCAGGTACTCACCCCTGAGGGCGACGAGCTGCTGGAGGTGAACCGGATCATCTACGAGGAGCTGTGCCTGGGCGTGGTCCGCCCCGAGTCGCGCGCGGCGTACCAGGCCGCGATCGGCCGGCTGGTAGCCAGGGGGGCCGAGGGCATCATCTACGGCTGCACCGAGATCACGCTGCTCGTGTCCCAGGCCGATAGCCCGGTGCCGGTGTTCGACACCACCCGGCTCCACGCCGCCGCCGCGGTCGCGTTCGCCCTCGCGCCAGAGCTGGCGCTGTAAAGCGCGCAAGGAGAACCGCATGAAACGACAGTTCAGCGCTATCTACTTCGCGGGCATCGTCGCCGAGATCGTGCTGCGCCTGCCCTATGACCGGCGGCGCCGCCAGATCCCCAAGGCCGACCAGCGGGTGAGCGCCGCCGAGCAGGGCCTCCTCGGCGGGCTATTCGTCGGGCTGATGCTGCTGCCCCTCATCTACGCCCTGACCCCCTGGCTCGACCGGGCGGACTTCCGGATCTCCCCGGCCACGCGCGCCCGCGCCGGCTGGGCCGGCAGCGCGATCCTCGCCGCCGCCATCTGGCTGTTCTGGCGCGCCCACCGCGACCTGGGGGCGAACTGGTCGCCCTCGCTGGAGATTGGGGAGGCTCACACCCTGGTGACGCGGGGCGTCTACCGCCACATCCGCCACCCTATGTACGCCTCTCAGCTCCTGTGGAGCGTCGCCCAGCCGCTCCTGCTGCCTAACTGGCTCGCCGGCCCGGCCAGCCTCGCCGCCTTTCTCCCGCTCTACCTCAGCCGCGTCCCCAACGAGGAGCGGATGATGCTCGACCACTTCGGCGAGGCCTACCGCGACTACTGCGCCCGCACGGGCCGCGTGCTCCCCCGCCTCCGCGACTGAGGTGCTGCCCGGCGGCCCCCGGACTGTTCGGGCTGGCGCTGCTCGTGCGGGCTCAGCTCCTTGGCCGCCAGCTGGTCGTGGACGGGCTCCAGGCCGAGGCCGACGAGAAACCAGAGCGGCGCGTAGTCGAGGCGGGTGAGGCCGCGCCACTGCCAGCGGGTGCTGCCGCGGTAGTCCCAGGGGATCTGGCCGGTCGCCCGCTCGATCGCCCACCCCGTCGCCACCTCGACGCCCATGATCCCCAGCATGTAGACGAGGCCGCGCACCGGCCAGGGGCGCCCCGTCGCGCGTAGATGGGCGTGAACCGGCTCGTAGAGCGGGGCCAGCAGCCCGTAGATCGGAAACATCCACCACGAGGTGTGCCCGGCCAGGCGCCAGTCGATCGGCCAGCGCTTCGGCAGGCCGGTCCACAGGATCTCCAGGCACCAGCCGAGCGCGCCATAGAGCAAAAATCGCCGCTTCATCCGCCCCTCCTCGTCGCTTCCGCCAGCCCGTATGCGGCCCGACGGTAGCAAAGCCGGGGCCACAACCCAAACCGGGCTTGGCGCGGGCGGGCTAATCAGGGCGGGATCTGGCCGGGCCGGCTGCTATACTGGCGGGGCGAACGCAAGGTAAAGGAGGTCAGCGTGGGCAAACAACCCGAGCGGCGCGGGCAGGTGCAGCACCTCAACCCCCCGGCGCTCCACACCAACCCCGCCTTCACCCAGGTGATCGTGACGAGCGGGCCCGGCAGAACGATCTATGTGGGCGGCCAGAACGCGGTCGACGCCGCGGGCACCATCGTCGGCCCGGGCGACATCGTCGCCCAGACGCGCCAGATCTTCGCCAACCTGGAGGCGGCGCTCGCCGCGGCCGGGGCCGGGCTCGAGCACGTCGTCCGCTGGACAGTCTATGTCGTCCAGGGGCAGCCGATCCAGCCGGCCTTCGCCGTCTTCCAGGAGGTCTGGGGCCGCCGGGCCAACCCCCCGACGATCAGCGTGCTGATCGTGGCCGGGCTGGCCAACCCCGCCTTTCTGGCCGAGATCGACGCGATCGCGGTGCTGCCGGCGTGAGCCGGCCGCCCCCGACACAGGGAAAAGCCCAATGTGCCGCAGCATCCAGCAGCTCCGCCGCCCCGCCCGCGATGTGACCGACGCCGAGATCGCGGCGGCGGCCCGCCAGTTCGTGCGCAAAGTCAGCGGCTATCGCGCCCCGGGGCGCGCCAACGCCCCCGCCTTCGAGGCCGCCGTCGCCGAGGTCGCCGACGCCACGCGGCGCCTGCTCGCCGCCCTCAACGCCCTGCCCCCCGACGCGCCCGAACTAGCCCCCGAGGCGGTCGAGCCAGCCGCCTAAGGTCGCTGACGCGGGGTTCGCCGTGGGCGTACACGCCCCGGCTGGTGCCGCCAAGGCCGCCTGCGCGGCCTGCCCAAGCCGGCGCAGGCTGGCTTCGTACCGGTAGCCGGGCGCTTCAGCGCCTCGGCGTGTGAGGAGGAGGCGACGTCGACGTGGCCGTAGCGGCGCCCGGGCCGGTTCTCCTGCAGCATGTGAACTTGGTATAATGGGAGATGGCGGTGCCATCTCCCATTGTTGTATGTGCAAAGGACCATACGCCCACCCTCTGCGCACAGGAGTCCCCATGGACGTACTGGTCGTCGACGATGATCCTTATATCCGCGACGTGATCGCCGAGCTGCTCGAAGACGAGGGGTACGCGGTGGCCCGCGCCGCCAACGGCGCCGAGGCGCTCGACATCCTCCACCATCGGCCGGCCCCCCCCTGCGTGATCCTGCTCGACCTGATGATGCCTCAGATGAACGGCTGGGAGTTTCGCGCCGCCCAGCGCAAGGACCCGGCCATCGCCCCTATCCCCGTCGTGACGATCTCGGCCCACGCCGACCTCCTGGACGTCGCCGCCCAGCTCGACGCGGCGGGTCATCTCCCCAAGCCGCTCGACATCGAGCGCCTGCTCACGACCGTCCAGCAGTTCTGCCCCGCCGGGGGCGCCCCCTGAGCCGCCCCCGGCAGGCCGCATCCGCGACACCCCCAGCAAAGCGACGCGGCGCGGGCCGACCCGCCGCCGTGCGCCGATCGAGAGCTGAACCATGCAGACCCTCCCGCGCGGCCGGCCGCTGCTGATCTATGGCGCGGTGCTCGCCCTTCTTGCGATCGGCGTGTTTCTCATACCCGGCGTTGGGCCGGCCCTGCTGCGCACAAACGGCTACGCACCCCACGGCTACTGCATCCTTTGGGAGCCCGGGCTGCTCTGGTTTCACGTTTCCAACGACCTGCTGATCGGCACCTCGTATGTGGCGATCGCCGTCACCCTGGCCTACCTGGTCTACCGCGGCCGGCGCGACCTGCCTTTCCACTGGGTGCTGCTCGCCTTCGGCGCCTTTATCATCTCCTGCGGCAGCACCCACTTCATCGAGGTTTGGACGTTCTGGCAGCCCATGTACTGGCTCGCCGGCTACCTCAAGCTGGTCACCGCGATCGCCTCGGTCGCCACGGCCGTCGCGCTCCCGGCGATCATACCGCGCGTCATCGGCCTGCTGGAAGCGGCCCGCGTCTCCACCGAGCGCAAAACCCAGCTGGAGGCGGCCAACGTCGAGCTGGCCCAGCTCAACGCCCGTCTGACCGAGCTTGACGAGCTGAAAAGCCAGCTGTTCGCCAACGTCAGCCACGAGCTACGCACCCCGCTGACCCTGATCCTCGGCCCCGTCGAACACCTGCTCGCCGCCGCCCCCGCCGAGCAGCGCCGAGACCTGGAAACGATCCAGCGCAACGCCCGGCTGCTCCAGCGCCACGTCGACGATCTGCTCAACGTCGCGCGCTTCGAGGCCGGGCGCATGGAGCTGCGCCGCGCCAGCGTCGACCTGAGCCGGGTCGCCCAGATGGCCGGCGACTACTTCGCCGCCGCCGCCGCGGCCCGGCGGATGCAGCTCCAAATCGATACCCCTCCCGCGCTCCCCGCGCAGGCCGACGCCGACCAGCTTCAGCGGGTGCTGGTGAACCTGCTCGGCAACGCGCTGAAGTTCACCCCCGACGGCGGCACAGTACGCCTGGCCCTGCGCCGGTCCGGCCCGTCGGCCGAGCTGACGGTCGAGGATAGCGGCCCGGGCGTCCCCGAGTCCCAGCGCGAGCTGATCTTCGAGCGTTTCCGGCAGGCCGAGGGCGGCGCGACCCGGCGCTTCGGCGGCACCGGTCTTGGCCTGGCGATCGCGCGCGAGATCGTCGTTCTCCACGGCGGCACGATCGCCGTCGACGCCAGCCCCCTCGGCGGCGCCCGCTTCACCGTCATTCTCCCCGTCGGGGAGCCCGAGGGGCCGCTCGCCGCCGAACCGACGGCCGGGCCCGCGCTGCTCGTCCCCGCCCCGCCCCCCGCGGCGGAGGGCGCCGCGGAACGGCCGGCGGCCGGGCCCGCGCTGCTTGCCCCGACCTCGCCCCCCGCGGCGGAGGGCGACACAGAAGGGCCCGCGCTGCTTACGTCGGCCCCGCCCCCCGTGGCGGAGGGCGACGCGGAGCCGCCCCACATCCTCGTGGTCGAGGATAACGCGGAGGTGCGGCAGTTTCTGGCCGAGGCTCTCGGCGGCAGCTACCGCGTTTCGACGGCCCCCGACGGTGCCGAAGGCTTCGCGCGCGCCCTCGCCCTCCGCCCCGACCTGATCTTGAGCGACATGATGATGCCGGGCATGAGCGGCGACCAGCTCGTGGCGGCGCTGCGGGCGCGGCCCGAGCTGGAGCAAACGGCGATCGTGATGCTGACGGCGCGGGCCGACTCCGAGCTCCGGCTCCGGCTGCTCCAGGGCGGGGCCCAGGACTACCTGCTCAAGCCCTTCTCCGTCGCCGAGCTGCTGGCCCGGCTGCGCAACCTGCTTGTGGCACAGCAGGCCCGGCGGACGCTCCAGGGCGCGCTCGCCGTTCAGGCGGGCGACCTGGCGACGCTTTCGGCCGAGGTCGCCCGTTTGTACGCCGAGGCCCAGGCGGCGCTGCGCCTGCGCGACGAGTTTATCGCCGTCGCCGCCCACGAGCTGCGCACGCCGGTGACGGCCCTGCTCGCTAACACGCAGCTGCTCCTGCGACGGGCCGAGCGGGGTGCCGGGCTCGGCGAGCGCGACACGCGGGCCGTGCGGGCGATTGGGGCTCTTGGGGAGCGCGTCGCGGCGCTGGTCGAGCGCCTGCTCGACCTGGCCCGGATCGAGCAGGGCCGGCTGGTCATGCGGCTGGCCCCGCTCGACCTCGCCGCCTTCGCGGCGGAGGTCGTCGAGTCGCACCGTCCAACCTTCACCCAGCACACCGTCGCCCTGGAGCGCCCCGCTGGGCCCGTGCCCGTCCGCGGCGACGAGGAGCGCCTGACCCAGATGCTAGGCAACTTACTATCTAACGCGGCCACCTACAGCCCCGCCGGCACCACGGTGGCGGTGCGCGTGGCCCGGGACGGCGACACGGTGCTTCTGGAGGTCCGCGACGAGGGCGCCGGCATCCCGTCGGAGGCGCTGCCACGCTTGTTCGAGCGCTTCTACCGCGCGCCCGACAGCGACCTGACCTACACCGGCGGCCTTGGCCTTGGGCTGTACCTGGCAAAGGAGATCGTGGAGCGCCACGGCGGCACAATCACGGCGGCCAGCGCCGAGGGGCGCGGAAGCGTCTTCACTGTCCGGCTGCCTGCGCTGGAGGCGGCGCGGGCGGAGGAGGGCCGGCCCGCGCACACCACGTAGCGGCCCATCGGCTATCATGGGGGGCGCCGAAGCGCGGGTGTTGCCCGCCACCTAGCCCGGAGCCCCTATGCCGATCGCGCTGATCGCCCTCGACGCCGACGACACCCTTTGGCACAACGAAACCCTGTTCACCATCACCCAGGAAAGCTTCCGCGCACTGCTGGAGCCCTACCTCGCCGGCGCCTGGACGGGCGAGGAGCTGTACACCACCGAGCTGCGCAACCTCGAGCACTACGGCTACGGGATCAAGGCCTTTGTGCTGTCGATGATCGAGACCGCCGTCGAGGTGACCGGCGGGCGGGTGCCCGGCACCGTCATCCGACAGATCATCGACCTCGGCAAGGCCATGCTCGCCGCGCCCGTCGAACTGCTCGACCACGTCGCCGCCGTCGTCCCCGCCCTCGCCGACCGCGCCCCGCTGATGCTGCTGACGAAGGGCGACCTGTTCGATCAGGAGTCCAAGCTGGCCCGCTCGGGCCTGGCCGAGCACTTCCGCCATGTCGAGGTGGTCAGCGATAAAACGCCGGCGACCTACCAGCGCCTGCTCGCCAAGTACGACCTGCCCCCGGAGCGCTTTCTGATGGTCGGCAATTCGCTGCGCTCCGACATTATCCCCCCGCTCACGGTGGGCGCCCGCGCCGTCTACATCCCCTACGCCCAGACCTGGGCCCACGAGCACGTCCCCGAGGCGAACCGGCCCGCGGGTATCGTCGAGCTGGCCCACATCGGCCTGCTGCCCGCGTGGCTGGAGGGGCAGGGGTAGGGGGACGCAGGCGGCGGGCCTCCCTCCTCAGGCGGCGTAGCGGCGCACGACCGCATCCACAAAAGCCGCGCGGCGGGCGTAGGCACAGCCGCCCGGCCTTGTAATCACCGCCGCCCTAGCGAGCCGGGGGCGGGTCGTGCCGGATGTCGTACCGCGCCCACAGCGCGGCGAGCGGGGCCATGTCCTGCGGCGGCCAGGAGGGGGCGGCCGCGGCGAGCGCCGCGAGGTCGTCGAAGTACTGCTCGAAGCCGCCGGGGGTGCAGAAGGTCAGGAACCGCACCGGCTCCGCCGTCGGGTTGAAGAAGGTGTGGACGACGCCGACGGGGACGTGGACAAAGGCGCCCGGCCCCGCGGTGATCGTCTGCTCCCCGATCGCAAAGGACAGGGTCCCGTCGAGGACATAGAACGCCTCTGTCGTCTCGGCGTGCCAGTGGGGCGCGGGCCCCTCGAAGTGCGGCGGGGCCAGGTACTCCAGCAGCGTCCAGGCCCCGCCGGTCTCCGCGCTGTCGGCCTTCCGCGTCACCGTCGCGCCGCGCAGCGCCACCGACTGCCCCTCGCCCGGGCCCTTCACCAGCGCCATCATCGCTATCGTCTCCATGAGCTTGCTCCTGTTCGTTTTGCTGTCTCGCGGGCACAGCCCTATTGCACCACACCTCGCCGCCCGGCGACAGCGACAGGTCGCACCAGGAGTCGCACATGGGGCCGCACCGCGGCGGGCGAACGGCGTATAATCTCGGCATGGAACACTCCCCGCCACCCTTCGGCCGGCTGCTCAAGCGGCTGCGCGCCGGGCTCGACCTGACCCAGGACGCCCTCGCGGAGCGGGCCGGCTGCGCGGTCTACACCATCCGCACCTACGAGATGGGCACGCGCCGCCCCTCGCGCGAGATGGCCGAGCACCTAGCCGGCGTGCTCGGCCTCGACGGCGCGGCGCGGGCCGAATTTCTCCAGCTCGCCCGCAGCCCCCTGGGGCTAGCTGCCCCCGCGCCGCTGCCCGCGCCAGATCCGACGGCTCTACCAGGGCAGGGCGCGCCCCGAGCCCCGCTCCCCGCCCCGCTGACTCCGCTGATCGGGCGCGCCGCCGAGCTGGCCGAGGTCGCCGCCCGGCTGCGGGACCCGGCCTGCCGGCTGCTCACCATCCTCGGCCCCGGCGGCGGCGGCAAAACCCGCCTGGCCCTCGAGGTCGCCCGGGCCCTGGCCCGCGAGGAGCGGCGCGAGGTGCTATGGGTCGAGCTCGCCCCCCTCGCCTCCGCCGCCCAGCTTCCCACCGCCCTCGCCGACGCCGCCGGGGCCGCGGCCGGCGCGGCCGACCCGGCGGCCGCCCTGCTCACCGCGCTCCGCCCGCGGGAAGCCCTGCTCGTGCTGGACAACCTCGAGCACCTGCTCGACGGGGCCGATCTGCTCGCCGCCATCCTGTGCCAGGCGCCGGGCGTCCGCATCCTCGCCACCTCACGCGAGCGCCTGAATATGCTCGGCGAATGGGTGTACGAGCTGGGCGGCCTCGCTCTGCCCCCGCCCGGCCCCGCCGGCGCCCGCGCCGACGCGGCGCAGCTCTTCCTGGCCCGCGCCCAGCAGGCGGACCGCGGCTTCGCCCTCGACCCGACGAACCTGCCCGCTGTCGCGCAGATCTGCCGGCTGCTGGGCGGGAGCCCCCTCGGGATCGAGCTGGCCGCCGCCTGGGTCCGGCTGCTGCCGCCCGACGCGATCGCAGCCGAGGTGGCGCGCAGCCTCGATTTCCTGACCCACCGCGGGCCCGACCTCCCCCCGCGCCACCGCAGCCTCAGAGCCGTCTTCGACCACTCCTGGGGGCGCCTCGCCCCGACCGAGCGTGCAGCCCTCGCCCGGCTCACGGTGCTGCACGGCAGCTGGGATCTGGAGGCGGCCCGCGCCCTTGCCAGCGCCGACCTGGACACCCTGGCCACGCTCGCCGACGCCGCGCTCGTCCGGCGGGTCTCGCCCGGCGCAGGGGCCCGGTTCGCCCTTCACGAGCTGGTGCGCCAGTACGCCGCCGAGCAGCTGCCTGCAGACGAGGCCGCGGCCACGGCCGCGCGCCACGCCGCACACTTCGCCAGCCGGCTGCGCCGGCTCGTCGCCGCCTTGCAGAGCGGTGAGCAGCCGGCGGCCCTCGCCCGCCTCAGCCCCGACCTCGACGATGTTTGGAGCGCCTGGGGCTGGGCAGCCGGGCGGGGGGACGCGGCCCTGCTGCGGGAGATGGCCCGCGGCGTCGTCACGCTATGCGAGGACCTGGGCCGGCTTGCGGACGGCGAGCGCCTGCTGGGCGAGGCGGTGGCCGCGCTGGTCCAGGGGGGACGGCCGGACCCGGCCACGCTGGGGGAGCTGCAGAGCTGGCACGGCTACTTCCTGGGCCGCTGCGGCAGCCCCGTCGCCGCAGAGGCGCGTCTGCGCGAGGCCCTGGCCGCCCTCCCGCCCGACGCTCAGGGCGCCCGCGGCCGGACATTGGCCCACCTGGCCCTGCTCGGCTACCAGCAGGGGCGCTACGAGGAGGCCGCCCGCTGGGCCGAGGCCGCCTCCGCCGACCTCGCGGCCGCCGGCGACCCGTTCTACGGCGGGCTGGCCGCCTGTTTCAGGGCGATGGTCGCGGTGGCGCGGGGGGAGGCGGGGGCCGAGGAGGCGCTGGCCCACAGCGCCGCCATGTGGCGCGCGAACGGCTACCCACGCGGGATGGCCCTGTCGCTCGGCGCCCACAGCCGGCACGCGCTCGCCCGCGGCGACGTGGGGGCTGCTCTCGCCATGGCCGGGGATGGGCTGCGGCTCTGCGCGGGGCAGCGGGACCGCTGGGGGATGGCCTTCGCCCTGCTCCAGCTCGGGGCTGTGGCCCTGGCGCGGGGCGAGGCCGCGGAGGCGGGGTACCTGTTCGCCGAAAGCGCCGAGGCCGCCGGCGACGTGGGCGAGCGCTGGGTGCGCTGCCACGCCCTCGCGGGGGCGGGCCGCGCGGCGATCGCGGAGGGCCGGCCCGCCGAGGCGCGCTCCCTGCTCGGGCAGGCGCAGGAGATCGCCGACGAGGCTCTGCTCGCCCCCGCCGCGCTGGAGGTGCAGCTCGGCGAGGCTCTGCTTCGCGCCGCGGAAGACCCGCGGGGGGCCGCCGCGCAGCTCGCCCACGTCGCGGGGCACCCCGCGACGGACTGGCTTGTGCGCGAGGCGGCGCGCGGCGCGCTGCGCCGGGGAGGCTCAGGCGCCGGCGAGGAGGGCGCCCGCGCCGGCGGCCAAGGGGAGAAAGACGCGGAAGATGCTCCCGACGCCCTCAGTGCTCTCGACGGCGACCATCCCGCCGTGTAGCGAGACGATCTCCTTCACGACATACAGCCCGATCCCCAGCCCCTCGATCGCGACCGCGTCCGCGGGGGCGACCCGGTAGAAGCGCTGGAACAGCCGGGGGATCGCCTCGGCCGGAATGCCGATCCCCTGGTCCGCAACGGCCAGGCAGACCAGATCCCCCTGCCGCTCGGCCGTGACGGAAACCAACCCGCCCGCGGGGCTGTACTTGATCGCGTTCTGGAGCAGGTTGATCAGCACCTGGCCGAGGCGCAGGGCGTCCCCGTGGATGGTGAGCGGTGCGGCCGGCGGGGCGTACTGCAGCGTGTGATGAGTGAGCATCGGCTGGAACTCGGCTACAGCCTGCCCCACCAGGGCGCCGATCTCCACCGGGGCGGGCTTGATCGCGAGCTGGCCGCCGGCGATCCGCGCGACGTCGAGCATCTCCGCGATCATCCGGTTGAGCCGCGTGGCCTGCCCGACGATCGCGTTCAGCGCCCGCTGGTTGCGCTCCGAAAGCTCGTGCTCGCGCACGAGCCGCCGCTGGAGCAGCTGGGCGTTGCCGAGCAGCGAGGTCAGGGGGTTGCGCAGCTCGTGCGAGGCCACAGAGAAAAAGCTGTCGCGGGCCTGCACCGCCTCCTGGGCGGCGGCCCGCGCCGCCTGCTCGGCGCCGTACAGGCGGGCGCGCTCCAGGGCCAGGGCGCACTGGCGCCCGAGCATGAGCAGGAAGGTCCGGTCCTCGACGCTGAACGCCTGCGCCGCCGCAAAGCTGAGCCCCAGCACGCCGGTGGCTCGCCCATTGGGGCTGAGCGGGATCGCCACCACACTCTGGATGCCCAGGCTGCTCGACAGCGCGGCCAGCTGGGGGTAGCGGTCGGTCAGCGCCTCGGGTGACTCCAGCAGGACGGGCTCGCCGGCCTGGAGCGCGTCCGTGATCGGCAGCGGCGTGGCGAGCGAGATGCGCTGAACGGCCTTCAGCAGCTCCGGGGGGTAGCCGGCGGCCGCGGCGAGCTCCATCTCCGAGCCATCAGCCGTGACTATGGCCACGAGCCCCGCCTGGGCGTGCACCGCGGCGAGGCTTTCCTCGATGATGATCTGGGCGGCCTGGGCCGGGGTGAGGGCCCTGGTCAGGGCGGCCGAGATCGCGAGCAGGCGCGAGATCCGCTCGACGGCCTGCTCGGCCCGCCGGCGCGCGAGCAACAGCTCCCGCTCATACTCGCGCCGCTCGCTAGCGTTGAAGACGGTGACGCGGGACAGCAGAGGCCGGCCCGACCCATCGCGCCTGAGCACCGCGCTGACCAGCACCGGGAGCTGCCGGCCATCGCGGAGGACGAGGTCGAGCGCGATCTCGTTCACGAACCCCTGCATGTGGAGCAGCGGCGTGAGATGAGTCTCGTAGAAGATGCGGCCGCCCGGCGTCAGCAAGTCCTGGAAGCGCTTGCTCCCCAGCAACTCCTCGTGAGTGTAGCCGGTCCAGGTGAGAAACGTTTGGTTGACCTTGGCGAGAACGCCGTCGGGGAAGGCGGAAAGATAGCCGGAGGGCGCGTGCTCATACAGATCTTCCAGGCTTTCCTCCAGCAGCACCTCGTCGAACCGCGTTCGTTCCATACGCCCAGCCTCGCGATCGCCTGCTAAAGAAATGCTTTTATGGCCGCGACCGTCTCGGCGGGCGCACTGAGGTTCGGGCAGTGGCCGGTGGCCTGCATGACGAACAGCCGGCTGTCGGCGAGGGCGTGGTGCATGTACCGGCCGACGGTTTCGGGGGCGATCGGGTCGGCCGAGCACTGGAGGATGAGGGCGGGGGCGGCGAGCTTCGGCAGGTCGGCGCGGTTGTCGGAGAGAAACGTCACCCGGGCGAACTGCCTGGCGATCTCGGGGTTGGTGCGGCAGAAGCTGTTCGTCAGCTCGGCGCCGAGCTCGGGCCGCTCCGCGTTGCCCATGATCGTCGGCGCCATGACGCTCGACCAGCCCAGGTAGTTGCTGTCCATCGCGTCCAGCAGGCCCTCGATATCCTCCCGCGAGAAGCCGCCCACATAGTCGCCGTCGTTGATATAGCACGGCGAGGGGCCGATCAGCACCAGCTTTGCGAAGCGTCCGGGCTCCTTGATCGCCGCCAGCACGCCGATCATCGCCGAAACCGAGTGGCCGACAAAGACGACGTCCGCGAGGTCGAGCTCGCGACAAATTGCCAGCACATCGTCCGCGTAGCCGTGGAGGCTGTTGTGGCGGCCGGGGTCGTACGCCGCGAGGTCCGACTGGCCCGCGCCGATGTGGTCGAACAGCAGCACGCGGTAGTCATCCTCGAAGGCGGGGACGACAAAGCGCCACATGTGCTGGTCGCAGCCGAACCCGTGGGCAAAGAGCATCGGCTGCCGCCCCCTGCCTGAGATGGCCACGTTATGGCGTTGGAGCACAGACATACGATCATCCTACCACTTTGGGAGTTCGCCCGCCAGTGCAGCCCTTGGCCGCCCGCATCCGCTGCACGGCGCGGGGTGAGCCACCACCATTGCAGCATTATACCGCACCCAAATACTTGATGCATCAACTATTAAAGGCGGCCAGGAATTCGCGAACTGCGCGCCGCCGAACAACGGCGCGCGGGGAGGGTGCGCCGGAGCTAGATTTACGGCATCTGGCCGAGCGATCCGGCGCTTTAGAGGGGCGCTGATCGGGGCGAGCGTCGTGTGGATGCGGCCCGCCATGCGGGAGGCATCAGCGCAGAAGGAGGGGGCACGAAAGCGGGCGTAAAACAGCTCCTCAAACAGCAGCGCCTCCGACAACGTGCGCACAAAGCCGCCGTTGACGGAGTGCTGCTGTTTGAGGAGCGGGGCACGCACCCGAGTCCGCCCTTCTGTGCTCCTCCTTAGTCGAGCTCCTCGACGTCGCGGAAGCTCGCCCGGCTGCGGCGGAAGGGAAACACTCCGGTTGCGTATCTTCGCCGCCGCACGGCGGTGATTGTGTTATTGAGCATAAGCAGTGCGGCCATCGCCATGCAGACAAAGATAATCGTGATCATTGCGTCCTCCTTGCTTCGGTGACAGCCTGTCATGCCTTCCTGATACCGACGACACCAGGGATGCCGCACAATTCACGAGAAGAACAGGATCACGCTCACAACAGCGGCGACAAAAACAAAGAGCGGAACCGATTCGCCACCGCCCGCATCTTCCCGCTGTGGGTTGACCACAACAACCTGGGGTTCCCTCCGCGTAGAGCTCCGAACCACAAGCAACGCCACGACAAAGGCCGTGATGCTCGCTATGCCGACAATAAAGAAGAGCAGATCGCTGACCGTTTCCATGATGACCCTTCCCCTCTCCTGGCTTTGCCCTGCTGCCATAAGATGCTTGTCTGGGCTCATGGTAGAAGTGGTTATCCGATAGTTCTATGTACAAAGAGGGCCGCAGGCGCCGGCCAGAAGGCGATAAACACAGGTCTACGACCCGACAAGACGAGCCGAAGTGCCGACAACTGCCGACATGCCGCTCACGCAAAAAAAGCCCGCGCCAGCGTGCTGACGAGAGCATCAGCGATGGCTGGCGCGGGCTAGCTTGGGCCTGGGCCGAAGGCAGGGGGTTCTTCGTGGCGGAGTGCTGGCAGTCTAGCTAGGCAGCGTGTGGTTGTCCGGCGAGCAGCCGCATCCCTTCGAGGCGCAACACGTCGTGGTATAACGCCTTGTAGATGCGACAGTTGGGCGAGCGGACATCGTAGCGGTCCGCGGCCCGGTAGGTGGCCACCGCGCAGCCGCCCGCACACCAGTAGCGCCACTCACAGCTCCGGCAGCCCTCTTTCTCATCTACTGGAAGGTTGCGCACCCCGATCTGGTCGGCGCGAATAACGGCGAGCGGGTCGCCCGCGGCCACTGTCGTCACCGGCTGGTCGATCAGCATCTGGCACTTGGCCACATTGCCCCGATGGTCGAACACGAGATAGTTTTCTCCGACCCCGCAGGTGTGGCGGTGGCCGACGCCAAGGTTCGTGCGGTCGAGCAGCGAACCGAGCAGGCTATAGCGCGGGGGCCGCGCCGCGATCACCCGGTATGCCTCCCGCATCCCTGCGATGATCTGTTCCTCGGCCTCGGCGATCGACGCCGGCCCCCCGTCGGTGGGCCGGACAAAGTTTAGGGTGAAGTGCAGCTGCAGATCGAGGAGCTCGTCGATCAGCATGGGGAGCCCGCTCACGCTTTGCGGGGTGACAGTGATTGAAATAGTCGGGCGTATGCCATAACTGACAGCGCGGCGGACCCCGGCCATCGCGGACGCTACGGAGCCGCTGCCCCGAACCGTTGGGCGCTGCTGGTCGTGGTGCTCGTCAAGCCCATCGAGCGAGACCATGAGCTCGATCCCAAGCTCCGCGATCTGCGCGAGACGCCGCGGGGTGAGCGTGGTGCCATTGCTCAAGATCCGCCCGGCCGTGGCCACGCCAAGCTCCGCGCCCCGAGCCATGGCGTAGCGGTGGAGTTCAGCGACCCGGCGGATGTTCAGCGCAGCCTCGCCGCCGGCGTACTTCAGCTCGACCCGCTTGAACCCGCCGGCGATCGCCGAGCGAAACGTGGCGTCCACGGCCTGGCGGCCGGTTTCGCTGCTCATCGACTCGCCGCTCTTCTCCAGGTAGCAGTAGGTGCAGCGCAGATTGCAGGCATTGGTGATATGCACCCAGGCGACGAGGGTTTCGGCGGCGCCGGGCGGCGCTGGCTGCTCCGCCTCGCCGACCAGCAGGCCGAGGCCGTAGGCGGCGGCGAGGGCCTCCTGGGCGGCGGGAAAGCCGGCGGGGGCGGCGTGTGGCGCCTGCAAGAGCGCCCAGGTGGCCCGATCGACCACAGCGACCCGGCTGAACGAGGGCACAAACACCACCGAGTGCTCCTCGTCGAGGGCGATACGACGGAGATCTGGGTGAGGCCGGAGCGAAGCCGGCAAGGGTAGGTGAGACGGCAGAGGCGGAAGGCTGACAGGGCAGGCGCAGTCGCAGTCACCCCCGCCCGCAGACGAGCCAGAGGCGTTCCCGAGCTCAAAAAGCATCGTGAACTTTGCCGAACTGTGCATACCCGGAGTATAGCATGTCTACTCCCGTTTTGTCAGCAGGATCTCGATCTCATTCTGCAAAAAGCTGACCTCCTCCTCCCACAAGCTCGGCCACTCCGCTTGATACGCCTGCTCCATCGTCGCGTCGGGAACCGCGATCATGAGCCGGAACGGAGTGGAGGGCAACGCATCGCCCGCCGCGTCGAGCAGGCGCTGGGCCTCCTCAAGCATCGGCACGGGGAAAAGCGCGAAGTTCTCGCGGATGATCTTTCGGAAGCGCAGCAGGGTACGGTCGTTTCGGGCGTAGATCCGGCAGTGGACGAGGGCGACGAGCAACTCGTTGAGCATCGGAGCCACCTGGCCGCCCCGAGCGGCGAGCCAGGCTCGCTCGAAGGCGAGTGTGGCGGCGACAATCAGCGCGCGGCGGGGCAGGTTTGGTGCGACAAGCAGTTCCTCGGCGCCGGCGATCTGGGCTTGTGCCGCGACGGGCTCCTCCTGCAAGCGCAGAACAAAGGCCTGCTCGATCGTGATCTCGATATCAGGCAGGGTGACGCTCTTCAGGTTAAGCTCGTGAACCACCGCCTTTGCCATCGTGAGCGTGTTCGTCGCGCGGTTGAGGAAGGCGGCGACCCGCACCTTATCCGGCGCGGGCTTGCGCCGCTCGTTCAAGGCCAGCGTCCGGAGGTAGCGCGCATAGGCAAGGTACACCTCGCACAAGCTGGTCTTCTCATTGGCGGTTTTGAAGAAGGCGATCGCCGCGTGAAAATACTCCTCTGCGGCCGTATCGAGGAGGTAGGGCGGGTGCTTCATCAGCTCGGTGCTGGCGGTGCCGAGCTGGGCGTTGACCTGGGCAAGCACGCGCTCATTCCCCGTCTCGGCGGCCAGTCGCCGGGCCTGCTTGGCGAATATCTCGGCTTCCTCAGGCCGGTTCCGCTCGATCTCGAGCATCGAGCTTACGTTGTTGATCAAGGCCTGGCGCACTTTGGACACGTTGCCCTGCCTCACCGCGCTGCGAAGCTCAGCCAGGACGCGCTGCGCCTCATCGAACTGGCCGAGGCGGGCCAGCACATACACCAGGTTGATCCGGATCTGAGCGATCAGATCGCTCACCGGCAGGTACAGCTCCGCCTCGCGCCGGTCGGCGCGCTGCTGGTAACGCTGGTAGCTCGCATAGCCCGCGTTGTACTGCGAAACCGCCTGTTCGAACTCAAGTAGCGTGCGATGTAGATAGCCGAGCAGGGTTTGCGCGCGCCCGAGGAAGAAGTCGACCCGGTCATAGAAAAACTGCTGGTTGGGGTTTGGCGGCTCATCGCTGACCCGCATCGCCGTCTCGATCGCTTCCCGAAACAGCTGAGCCGCGCCCAGCTCCCCCGCATCCTGGTTGTAGAACAGCGTCAGCGCGTGGGCGAGGGTCTGCTTCAGGTCGTAGTGAAAGTACTCGTCAGCGCTCCGCCGCGGCAGGAACTCCTCCAGGGCGCGCTCGCCGACGAGCACCGCCTTCATATTCTCGTTGCGGGCCAGCCAGTACCTCAGCAGCCAGAGCAAATCGTCGCCGACCAACTCTGGCAAGGTCGGGTTGCTGTCGCCGCTGGCCAGCTTTTCGCGCCGCGGCTGGTACTCCCCTTTCTGACTGTTCCTGGCGCGCAGGTTGACCCAGCGCCAGAACTCATCGCGGAGCAGCAGCGGCAGCTCTGCCTCGCGGTTATCGAACAGGCGCAGCATGGCCAGCAGGTACTGATGGTAGCCCTTGAGCGGGTCGAGCTCCAGCTCGTAGTAGATCCGCCGGCTGATCGCGATCAGCAGATCGGCCCGCTCCTTCGCGCTGCTGCCCCGCACGCGCAGCTGCTCCTCGTGCTCCTTGACCGCCTGCTCCAGCAGGTAGCGCAGCGCTTCAAAGCGCAGGCCCATGCGGTCGGCGATCTGAAACTCATCGATCAGCCGGTGGACTTCGTCGTGCAGAAAGAGCAGCCCAGTCTGGGGGCGCTCCTTGATCAGCGCGACACGGCCCAGGTTCGCGATCAGCTCGCTATACTCGGCCCGCTCCTCGGGCGTAAACTGGCTGTGCGGCTTTGGCAGGCCCTGTGCCTCAAGGAATGCGACGAGTTGAGGCCGGGCGAGCCCGCGGCGGGCGTAGGCCAGCACATACATGCAGTAGGCCAGCACTTGCACGGCGAAGGTGGCCTGCGGAAGAACGGGGTTCAGCACCCGGTTGATCAGGTGGCGCTCAAAGCCGGCCCGGTCTGAAACATCGAAGGCCCGGTGGCGGGTAGCCTCGTGCAGCCAGGCGTAGCTGGCGAGCAGCAGCGGCGCGCCCTCGCTCAGCCGCAGGGCCTCGGCCAGCAGCTCGGGCGGGGTGTCGCGCCGCACCAGGCCCATATAGTCCGCGACTTCCGCCTCGTCGAGCGGCTCCATGGTCAGGCGGCGCACAGGCAGATCGGGCAGCGACTCGCAGCGCGCGAGCAACGTGTCCCGGCCTGCGTCGGCAGTGGCGGGGCGGCCACAGATCAGCACGAGGACGTTTTTGAGCCGGGGGATGACAGCGCCGAACCATTCAAAGAACAGATTGAGCGCCGAGGGAAAGTGCAGCTCGCCGCTGGCCTCAGTCTCTGCGGCCGCCAGAAGCTCGCGCAGCTCGGGCTCGGGGGGCTCGCTGGTCAGCAGCTCGGCGGTATCGAACCGCAGGATAATCGGGCGCTCGCGCCCGAGCTGGCTCAACGCCTCCACAAACGCCGCCCGCACCTCCTGGCGGCGCTGGTCGAACGCTTCCCTCGTCAATCGAAAACGGTCGCGGTCAAATTGCGTTCGCAGGGTTGTGTAGCCCGCGAACTGGGCCAGGACCCGCTGCCGGGGCAGGCGGTACGGCTGGCCCTCGTTCGCCGCCAGGCCCTCAATGATGGCCCTCTCCAAAAACGCTCCATTGCGGTTCTGGCTGTCGCCAAGGTCGATCAAGCGGGCTACGGATGCAACCGACTCGCCGAGCAGCGTGGGAACCTGGCGCAGCAGAAACGTTTTCCCCTCGCCACCGCCGGCCTCCAGGTAGATCAAACGGCAGCGCTTGCCCGCCGGTCGCACGGCGTCTACCTCTTCGGTGATCGCCTCGACAATATGGTTCTGGCCGATGTAGCGCTCAGCGACGGGAATCGGGATGTTCATGCGCTACCTCCTTGTTCCAGTCAAGCAGTACCGCCCGCAACCAGGATTCGACGACAAAGCCATTTTGCTCCGCGTCATACTCGACAACATAGCTTTCCGTAAGCTGATCCAACTTGTCCATCGCCTGGGTTAGCGGAACGTCGCCCTCGCCCGGCGGCCGCGCGCGTCGCTTTCCCAGCAGCGATCGCAGGTCCGAAACGGCAAAGTTGGGCAGCTTCGCCAGATCCCGCAGCAGCTCAAAGTCGCCGGCTTCGAGCGCTTCTCTACGCTGGGTGAAGCGCTGATGGCGTAAGTGCTCAAGGATACGCGGGTACAGCTCGGCGCGCTGTTGTTGGTACTCAGGGATAAAGGACATGACTGCCACGGCTTCTTCCCAGCAGCCGCGTGTGATCAGCAGCCGCTCAACCAGCGCATCCTGCTCGATCGCCCCGCGTCGCTCCTGCGATCCGGCAGCCCACCACAGGCGGCGGAACTGCTCGCCCCACGCATGCGGCTCGCCGCCGGCGGCCCCGGCCTCGGGCAACGCGCTCAGGCTTTGAACCATCCACTCGCTGATGAGAAACCCGAAGTTTTTCGGCTCGCGCTCGATCTTCTGGCGGTAGCCGGCAGCAAAGGCTGCGTGGAGCTGCTGGCGCGCTTCCGGGGAAAGCGCAGCCGCGGCCACCTGTTCCAGAGCCGGGCGCAGCTCAACCCGCCAGTGGTACTGCAAGGGAATATCTGAGCGCTCGACGGCGAAATCGGCGCCGAGGTAGGCGCGCAGGGCGGCGATCAGATCGGCTGGGTGAAGATCGGGGGGATGCGCGCCGGGAACGGCTTGCAGCCCCGCCGACAACACGTCGAGCTCGAGGCTACGTAGCAGCGCGGCGGCCGGCAGCAGGGTCCGGGCGAGTGGCGAAAGCTGTGCGGCCCGGTCGCTCAGATCGTCGGGCGGCAAGGCCCGCGCGACCTCTACACTGGGCAGCGGGGGCGGCTCCACACCCGGCGCCGCCTCCAGCCGTTCGTGGGCCTCCTCGAACAGGTGCTGGGACAGATAGGCGTGGCCGTGGGTCAGCTTCTCGATCTCCTCCGCGATCGGGTCGAGCCGGTAAAGGCGCGCCATCTCCCCGAGCTCCTGCTTCGTCAGGCCAAGAAGCTGCTCATCCTTGACCACCCGGGCGAGATCGAAAAACCGCCAGACCATGGGCGCCTGGCCGGTGGTGAAGCACAGCACGTTGCCGGTGAGATAGAGCGGGCGCAGCAGATGCTCCTGCAGCGCCTCCCAAACAAAACCGCCGTCGATCGCCGGGTTGTGCTCCAGCTGATCGAGGGCGTCGAGAAACAGCACCAGCTTTTTATCCTGCTGCACGGGCAGGTCGGCCTCGGGGAGCACTGCCGTCACCCGAAGCTGTAACTTGCCGAGGGCGCTGTCGAGCTTTGCCGCCTGGTCGTGGAGATGATAACGGCGGAGCAAAGCGCCACAAACATCCTTGAGGAATGGATTGTGTCGGGAAACGTCGGGACGAAGGCGCTGTGGGTTATAGTGCAGCACGCGCGACAGCCATGTGGGCGGTTCGGAGAAAGGTGGCTGCTCGTCGACCCCCGCGAAGCTGATCCAGCAGGAGTTACTTTGCCGGCTTTCCCGTACAGCTAAAAACAGCATCCAAACGAGCCAGGTTTTACCCATCCCTGTGAAGGCATACAGATGAAAGAAGAAACGCGTGTTCTTGTTCTTTAAAAATCGTAATATGTGTTGAAAAAATGTATAAAGCAACTCTTGACGACCAACAAAGATTGGTTGTGTTTTCGTATTCACGAACATACTTTCGGGGCATGCTTTTTCCTCTAAGATCGCAGTATGACTCCTGGAGAGGGGGCAGCGCAAGGAGAGCCCGCCGAAGCGGGCCGGATAGAAATCCGACACGATTCCGACAAAAAGGGGCCAATACCAGGTTCAGTGCCGACTTGGGGGGTGTACGTAATCAGCCCAGACTGGCGTCGGGGGCGTAGTTGATCAGGCGGTATCCGGCGAGGCGCACATAGTCAAGATAGGTGGCGACGCCCTTGGCGGCGTGGGGTGAGGCCGCAATGGTGTGGCGGAGGCGCTTCACCGCCTTTTCGAGCGCCTCGACATCGTTCGGCTCATCCTTGCCGTAGATCGCCCGGGTGAGCGTCCGCTTGGCGATGATCTGCCCGCGATGGCTCCACAGGGCGGCCAGGATCTCCCGGTCTTTCGAAGTAAGCTTCACGCTTTCATCGCGCCGGCCGTTGAAGCAGATAAAGCCATCGGCGTCGAGCGAGATGAGCGGGATCGGCGCGGGGATGAGGCGCTCGATCAGGTCGGGGCCGAGCTTACGTTCGGCGTCATCAACCTCGCTACAATGCTGCTCGATCAACTCGCGGGCGAGCTGAATCATGCGCCGCGGCGAGCACTCGGCGGCCCGCACGAGGCGCAGATCGACATTGCCGCCCGTGGCGCAGAGATCTTGGAAGCGGTTGACCCGCGCCGCCCGCGTGACCCGCCCCGGCAACTGGCTGTGCGTCTGGAGCCGGCGGGCCAGCATGGACAAGAGATCGCTTTCACGCCAGCGTAGCGGGTAGCTCGGCGGGCGCTCGCCGACCCGGCCGATGCGCCGCTCCATCAACAGCAGTTCGAGTGTGTCGGGCAGAAAGAACTTGAAGGCGAAGCCGACGTGTTCGATCACGGGGAGATCACTGATCAGGGGCTTGATCCTGGCGACCACCGTTTCCAGATTGTGGGCGGTTTGCAGGTCTTCGTCGGTGCGATCGATCAACACATACAGGCTGACAAAACCGGCCAGGCGGGCGAGCTCGAGCAGCTCGGCTTGCAGATCGCCATCGGTCATGCCGTCATAGTGCTGGGCGAACTGTTCGACCAGGAGCTGCGGGTCATCGAGGGCGGCCGGCAGCCGCAGGCGACGGGCGAGCGTGGCGAGCGTGGCAGGCTCAAACACGGGCTCGGGCAGGCGGATGCGGTAGGCGGGAACGGCGGCCCAGAAGCGCAGCGCGTGGAGCCGCAGCAGCTCGAACGGCTGCGCCGTAAAGCGCTCCCGCACCTCGGCATCGGCGCTGTAGCGCTCCCATAGCTGCTGGGCAGCCCGGCCGGCGATATAGCGCAAATAATCGGTGGCGGTGAGCCGGGCCAGATCGTCAGGCAGCCACTTGTAGTCGGTGATCTGGACGACCAACGCGGGGTGCTGGGCATCGACGCCGCACAGGCGCGCGATCTGGAGCCGCTGGCTTGTCTTGCCGTGGCCGCGCGGCGCAAACAGCACCGCGCTCGCTGGCTGGCGGGTGTCGCCGCGCAGGGCTTCGAACCACTCCGGCTCGATAAAGTAGCTGGCCAGCCGCTCCTCGCGATCCGCCTCGTAATACTCGAAGGGGTTACGCTCGAACCCCTGCACTTCCAGCCACCGCCGGATAGAAACAGGCATACGGCGCCTCCGTCGTGACCGGTCGTTGTCGCCGGGGGCTCACGCCCTGCGGCATCGGCTGTGCGGCGTTGGTGGTACAGCCTAAGCATACCACCGCTGCTTAACCCGTGGTACGCACAAACTTCTGTATTTCCCGCAGGCCGCGCAAAAAGTATTCTTCCCTGGTAGCCTCTCCCGGCTGTGCTTCCAGCTTGATCTCGTCGACCAGCCCGAAGATTTCGTTGGCGAGGCTGGCGCCTGCCTCGCCGCCCAGCCAGCGCAGCAGCAAGTGCAACAGCTTGGTGTCGGCACTGGTGTATGGCGTGGGGCCGGCAAGACGGCGTTCGATATACTTCACCAGCAGCTCGCTGTGGCCGTAGTGGAGCGCCATCTTCAGCATCAGCAGCCACCAGCGGTAGGGTATTGGAAGTTCGCCCTTCTCCACGGCCTGGTTGAAGTTATAGTCGACGATCTCGAGCAGCTCCCGCCGCCGATAGGTTTGCTCGGGCAGGCCGAAGGTCATGATGAAGCGGAATAGATCGTCGGGCAGGTCGATCTGGTCCGGCGCGTGCCCTACCCGCCTGAGCGCATCCGCCACACGCTCCTCGTACCACGCATCGCACCACTTGTAGAGCTCGTTGCGCAGCTCAATGGTATGAGGATGCGGATCGTGCAGCCAGCGATCCATAATCTCCGGTTCGATCGCAAGCCGATACCGTTCCCCTTCCTCGGTGAGCACCCCGTCGCCGATCAGCTGGCCGAGCACCATATCGAGGTCGTCCCCCCTGGCGACCGCGCTGTTTTCGCCGAAGTGCTCCAGGGTAGCCCTGCTGACGGGGACGCCGAGCACCATGAGCAGGCCGAGGATCTTGCGCTTCGGGTAGTTGGCGGGCGCCTCAAGGTAGCCGCGCAGCGTGTCATAGTGTGAGGTGTACGGCTCGCGCTCGGAGTAGAGAACCGGGATGCTTTTCTCCACATACTCGACAGGGTCCCGCGGATCTGAGGTCAGCAGCCGGTAGAATACGGGCTCGCGGGTGGTAACAATAAAGCGGATGCGCGGGTCGATCGGGCCGAGAGGCCGCAACAGCTCCATGCCCAGGTCGGCCCCGCCCTGGCTTTTCGGGCTGGTTAAGGCGTCGATATCGTCGATCAGCACCCAGAACGGCTCCTCGCGGGGGGCGGCGAGCTCCCGGCTATAGATCTCGTGCTGCGCGCCCGCGGCCTGGGGCGCGAGCCCAGACCAGTGGACGTGCTCGCGCCGGGACTGGCGCAGGCGGGCAATAATTGCCTGGCGGATTGCGGCCAACCACGTGTGTGCGGTATGGCCATCGGGAACCTTCGCGGAAACGAGCAGGTGTCGCGGGGGCCGCTGAGCGGCCTGCTGAACGCCCTCCGACTCCAACTGTCTGGCAATTTGGTGGAGCAACGTGGTGCGCGACGCCCCATCCTGCTCGCCGTGGATGACCACCACCCGCGCCCGGCCCCGGCTGAAGTAGCTCAGCACTTCGTCGATCGTGGCCTGCTGGGTGGAGTTAGGCTCTTTGAACTCTCCGACCGGCATGAGCCGCTTGTGCCGCTGCTCGTGATCCACCAGGGGACAGTTCCAGCGGGGGTGGCGCAGGTAGAGCGCGGGGATCCACCAGGCGTGGGCGTTGGGGTCGAGGTAGCCATCTCGCTCAGCGAACTGCTGCTGGGCGTGGTTCCAAAGCGCATGGCGCATGGTGTGCGCGGCCCGCAACATCGTCTCGCCGGCAAACAAACCCTGGTACCAGGCCTCCCCGGCGACGCCCGCCGCCCGGGCCGTGATCTTGAGCGTCATCATCAACAGCGCGGGGATGCGATCGCCGAGGGCGTTGACCAGGCTCCAGCGGTCGCTGGACAGCGGCTCCCCGCTGCCGCCGCCAGCGGTGCCGGAGTGGCAGGCAAAGCAGCTAAACAGCCAGACCGGGGCGTTGCGCAGATAGCTGTCCACCTCGGTCGCGTGAAGGGGCGTCTCGTCAATCTGAAGGCTGCTGAAGGGCTGCCGGTTGTCCCAATCTTGGAAGTCGCCGTGGCCGCAATAGTGAAGCAGGAGGGGCCGATGCCGGTCGAGCTGGCCGGCAAGGTCCGCCCGTCCGAGGCCGGGGGTGGGCGGGGGGCAGTCGCACCAGACAGGCAGGGCCGCGTGGAGATCGGCCCGGTACGGCCGCGCCCGCTCCTCGGCGCCGCGCAGATCGGCTCGCTCATCCACCCCGGCACGGGGGATGAGGGCCAGCGCTGGCACAGGCCTGGTCAGGTCAAGCGGAGCGGGCTTCTGGTTCGGGTACGGGTCCACCGAGCGCGCGATAACTAAGCGATGCTCGATCTGGAGCGGGGCGGGCCGCTCGGGCTCAAACAGCGCCTCCCAGGGCAAGGCCAGGAGCGCGTCGCGCCAAGGGTCGTGGGGAGGCAGCAGGGCGAAGGAGAAGCAGATACAGCTATCAGGAGGCTGACCAGGGCCGTGCCGGGTGCCGTCGAGAAAATCGCCGATCAGCGCCCCTACAGATGGCCGCCCTTCGGGGCTGCTTGTCGCGCACAAGGCCTGGAAGAGATACAGCCCGACCCAGCGGGCCGGCTCGTGCCACTGGGGACCGGGCGCCTCGTCGGGGCTGGCGGCGAGCGGCAAACCCATTTTCACCAGGAGGTCGCGCAGGGCTGGGTCTTCCGTGAACCGCCGGTTGCTATAATCACGGCCCGCCTGGGTGTCGTCGAGCAGCTCGGACAAGAGCTTGGCGGCCTCGGGCGTGAGGAGTGAGCAGCAACCGAAGGCCTCGCGGTGGATCTCAAGCTGCGCTTCGACCAGCCGCTCCCAGCGCACAAGGAGCGGCACCGCAGCCTCAGTCGCGCTGCTCGATGGCCGGGGACACCCTGGTAAAAAAATAAGGGATAAGATCTGCACTACCACTTCCGGCCCTGGCGATGTATTCAGCAGACCGGCGAGCCGAGGGCGTGGGGGAAGTGTATGGTTTTAGCAGCTCGATGTCAACCGCCGCGGGCGCGGATGCCGATCGGGCTGTGCCTCTGCGACCATTGTTCATTTCCGATCGCTGGGCGACTCACGGCTCCTTCCCCAAGCTGATGTCGGCCTTCACATGGAAGCCGGCCGCTCAGGGGAGCAGGGCGAGGGCGCGGGCCCGGGCCACCGCCTCGGTGCGCGAGGCGACGCCGAGCTTTCCGAAGATGCCAGTGGCATGCTTCTTCACCGTCGCCACCGTCACCACCAGCTCGCCGGCGATCGCTTCGTTCGAAAGCCCGGCCGCAATCAGCGCCAGCACCTCCCGCTCGCGCGGGCTCAGCGGCTCGATCAGCTGGGGCGTCGGGCCATGCAAAGGGCGCCGGGCCGGAACGCCGCCGACGGCGCGCCGCACCCGTTCCAGGTAGTCCCTGCGCGGTGCGCCCTGTGGGTGGGCGCGGGCAAGCAGCGCGAGCAGGCGCGGGCGCAGCCCTGGCCCGAGGTCGACGAAAAGGCGCACCTGCCCCTGCTCCTCGCCGAGGCGCAGGGCCTCGTTCAGCGCGGTCAGGGCCAGCCCCGTAGACCCCAGCCCGGCGTGGGCCAGCGCCTCCAGCAGCAGCGCCTCGGCAGCCGCCGCGCCGTGCCCCTGGCGCGCCGCCCGCTCGCGGAGCGCCGTAAGGCGGGCGAGCGCCGCGGCGACGATCGTAGGGTCGTCCGCGGCGGCGACAAGACAGACCCGAGCGGCGGTCAGCTGGGCCATTGTCTCCGGCCCGGTGAGCGGGCGCGCGGTGATTTCGTAGCCCTGCGCCCAGGACAGCGCCGCGGCGAGATCGCAGTCGGGCCACAGCAGGCCCGACCTGATGCGGGCGCTCCTGGCGAGGGTAAGCAACTGCGGGTGCCCGCTGCGCTGGGCCAGGTCGTCGAGCTGGCCCAGGGCCTCCCGAACACCGTCTCGGTCGGCGCGGGCGCCACAAAGCTGCGCCCGCCCGAGGTGCGCCGCGAGAAGCATGTCGATCTCGTCGTTCTGCCGCCCCTGCTCAAGGGCCAGGTCGAGCAGCCGCTCCGCCTCGTCCAGCTCGTCCCAGGCGTAGCGCACGAGCGCCAGCCCGGCCGCGGCCTGCCCCGCCGGGAGCGGAGTGGCGCCCGGCGTGAAGCCGGCACGCACAATTTCGGCGTAGGTGTCGGCCGCAGCGCGCAGGGCGCCGCGCTGGGCCTGGACGTCGCCCTGATGGCAGCGCGCGACGGCGGCCAGGTACGCGTTGCCGCCGCGCTGGTGCAGCGCCGCCGCCTCGGCATAAAAGCGCTCGGCGGCGGCAAGGTCGCCGGAAAGACGCGCGACCCCGGCGATATTCAGGGTGACGAAGCCGCGGAGCATGAACTGCTCGGGCGTCGCCGCGGCGAGTGCCTGCTCGGATAAAACTCGCGCCAGCGGGAGGTTGCCAGAAAGGCGCGCAAGGTGGGCGCGCAGTGCCGTCACCTCCACCAGGGTGTCGCTCTCCGCGGCCTCCAGCCCCCACTCGGCCCAAGTCAAGGCCGGCCCCACCTCGGCGAGCCGGCCGCTGTAAAGCAGGCACCAGGCGTAGGCGAGGCAGAGCCGGGGCCTGGACTGAAGCAGGGGCGCGGGCAGCGCGAGGAGCCAGCCGAGCAGCACACCGATCTCCCCGCGCCGCAGCGCACCCTCGGCGACCTCCGCGATCCAGTCCGCCGCGCGCTCAACCGCGCCGGCTGCCAGCGCGTGCCGGATGGCCTCCGGCAACATCCCGCGCGCGACAAACCAGCTCGCCGCGCGAGCGTGCAGATCGGTGGCCCGCCCAGGCGCACTCTGCTGGAGCCGGAAGCGCAGCAGGTCGTGGAACAGACCGTGGAAGCGGAACCAGCGCCGCTCCTGGTCGAGCGGTAGGAGGAACAGCTGGGCCTGCTCCATCCACTCGAGCAACGCCTGCGCGCCGGGGTGGCCGGTGACGGCCTCGCATAGCCCGGCGCTCAACCGGTCGAGCACGGCGGTCTCCAGCAGAAAGGTTTGGCGCTCAGGCGGCAGGCGACTCAGCACCTCCTCAACCAGGTAGTCCACAATGTAGCGGTGCGTGCCGGTGAAGCCGGCGATAAAGGGTGCGACGTCGGCAGTGCGCAGCGCGAGGGCCGCGAGCTGGAGGGCGGCGATCCAGCCCTCGGTGCGGCCGGCGAGGGCGGCCACCTGAGGTGCGGAAAGCTCAAGGCCCATTGTTGTGCGCAGGAACGCTTCGACCTCAACCGCGGTCAGGCGCAGCTCGTCGGCCCGAAGCTCCAGCAGGTCATTGTGGGCCCGCAGGCGGCTGAGGGGCAGCGGCGGGTCGGCCCGGCTAACCAGCACGACACGCAGCCCGGGCGGCATCCGTTCGAGGAAGCGGGCAAGCTGCTCGTGGACGGCCGGGGCCTCGATCTGGTGGTAGTCATCGAGCACGAGCACGGCGGGGCGATCGCCCAGCCCGGCCGGAGCTACCCGGCGTAGCTCGTTGAGCAACGTCATCACTGCGACACCGCCCGGCAGGGCCGCGGCGCTGGCAAGCAGCGTCGTAGCGGAAGCCCCAACGCCAGGCCACAACCGATCCAGCGCCGCGGCAAGGTAGCGCCAGAAGCGGAGCTCGTCAGAGTCGTCGGCGTCGAGGCTGACCCAGGCACAGGCGCGGCCAGCGCTGGCGAGCCAGTCGGCAACCGCGGTCGTCTTGCCGAAGCCCGGAGGCGCGGCAACCAGCGTAAGCCGCTGCGCGTCGGCGCCCTCAAGCTGGGCGGTGAGACGAGCGCGCGGCACCGCCCCCGCGCGTGGAAGCGGCGGCAGCAGCTTTGCCAGGAGGAGCGACTCGGCGCCGGCGAAGGGGGGCGAGGGGGAGAATACGGAGTCAACCAAGGGAGCGCCTGGGGAAATGCCGACAAGCAGAGGCGTGCGGGCGGGCACGTTGGCCGAGCAGTAGAATCACGACAGACCGGGTGGCGCAGCAGCGCGCGCCTAGCCAAGGAGGAGTATACCACAGGTCGAGGGCCGCCTGGCTCGGGCGACGCGTCAGTGAACCAGGCGCCAGCGAGCCTACGAGCGCGCGATAAACTCCACGACCACCCGGGCCAACTCCTCACCCCGATCCTCCTGGAGGAAGTGACCCCCGCCCTTGATCGTAACGTGGGGCTGGCTGCGTGCCCCGGGCACATGGGCCTGAAAGCGAGCGTCATTGCCGCGAGTGATCGCATCGCCATCGCTGAAGGCCGTCAGGAAGGGCTTTTCCCAGCGCGACAACACTTCCCAGGCGCGCCGATTGGCGGGCACGGCCGGGTCACGCATCGAGGTCGGTACCAGCAGCGGGAACTGGAGGGGGCCGGCCATATACCGGCGGCTGGGGAAGGGGGCGTCGTAGGCCCGGGCGATCTCCCGCGGGAGCGGGCGCGCACAGCCGAGCCGCACGACCAGGCCGGCCCGGAAAACCGGCGTGAGCTGTGAGAACAGCCGCCAGATCACAAATGTGGGATTGGGCCTACCTCCACCCAAAGGGAGGCTGGTGTTCGCGGCGACAATCCGAGCGAAGCGGGCCTCGTTCTCGGCGGCCACCCGCAGCCCGATCAGACCGCCCCAATCCTGACAAACCAGGGTGATTCTTTGGAGGTCGAGCGCCTCCAGCAGCCCGCGTACCCAGCCGACGTGCCGACCATAGCTATAGTCGCGGCGCTGGGTGGGCTTGTCGGAGCGCCCAAAGCCGATCAGGTCGGGCGCGACCACACGGTGGCCCGCCGCCGCAATCTTTGGGATGATCTCGCGGTACAGATAGCTCCAGGTCGGCTCGCCGTGGAGCAGGAGCACCGGGTCGGCCTGCGATGGACCCTCGTCCACGTAGTGCATTCGCAGGCCATCCACCTCGGCGTAGTGGGGCGCGAACGAATAGCCAGGCAGGTCGCGGAAGCGCTCGTCCGGCGTTCGCAGAACCTTCACGTAGCGTAGTCCTTCTGCTGCGTCATGATGCGCCCGTACCGCCGACCGTGGATGGCGTCGCCGGTGTCCAGCGGCGCTCCCCCGTGACGTCGCGCAGGGCGGCGGCTTCCGCCGGGCTTACGCCGGGCGCGCCACTTGCTCCGGCTAGGGGGCGTCCAGCTTGCGGCCGAGGAGTAGCCCCGCCTCCTTGGCGATCTGGATAGCCCCGTCTCTGGCGATCTCGCCGGCGACGAACGCGGCGAAGGCTTGCTCCCGCCCGGCCAACGCCTCGCGGTAGCCCCACATCGAGAGAACGTAGTCCACCAGGGGCCCTGGCTCGGTGACGCGCAGGGCGTTGGGCTGGCGCTCGACGCGCACCTCGTCGAAAAACGGGGCCATCTGCTCAGCACCATTCTCCAGCAGAAAGTTGTCGCTCTGCGCCACGGCCTGGGGCGGGAGGTCGGGGACGAAGCGCTGGATGAGTTCGCGCACCCCGCCCATATGGCCCCGCCCCACCGTCGCGGCGGCAAACAGCCCGCCCGGGCGCAAGACCCGCCGCGCCTCGGCGAGGGCGCGGGGCCGGTCGGGCACGTGGTACAGCATGAAATTTGCCAGCACCAGGTCGAACCTGCCATCAGGAAAAGGCAGGGCCTGGGCGTCGGCGGCGGCGAAGCCCAGGCCGGCCTCGCTGCTCAGCTCGCGCCGGGCCTCGGCGACCATTCCGGGCGACAGGTCGGTGCAGACTACGCGCCACGTGGAGGGCCGCAGATCGCGCGTCTCGCGCCAGAAGTGCCCCGGCCCGCAGCCAAGCTCCAGCACGCCGCTCGTAGAACCGGCCTGGATGCGCTGAAGCAGCCAGCGATTGAGGCTTCCAGGAGAAACACTGAACTGCTGATGGAGGCGCACCCGTGCGTCAAGGTTGCGCCCGTCGCGGTACTGCTCGTTCCGCAGGTAAGCCCGGTCGGTGAGGTTCTTCACCCTTCACCCTTCGGGATAAAAGCTGTCGGATCCCTGACATGGGCCGTCGCGGGGCCAAGCGAGAGCGCGTGGGAGTCGAACCCACCGGCGAAGCTCGTCACCCCGCCCACTGGTTTTGAAGACCAGGACAGCCACCGGGCCACATCCGCTCTCGCCGCCGATTGTACCGCCGCCGGGCTGCCACTGTCAAAAGCGCCGCCCCCTCACCCCCGCTCCGCGGACCGCCCGCTGGCACAGCTCGTGCGATGTGAGCGTTCCAGCAGCGCGGGCCGACGGGCTTAGCCCCCGGCCCGCGCCGCACCATCCAAGTGGCGCACTCAGGGAAAGGAGCGGGCGATGCAGCTCAGGGACATCATGACCCCCAATGTCGAGGTGGCGCGGCCCGACATGCCGCTGCGCGAGGCCGCCGCGCGCATGCGCGAGATCAACGTCGGCGTGATGCCCGTCGTCGACGGTGAGCAGCTAGTCGGCATCCTCACTGACCGCGACATCGCCGTGCGCGCCGTCGCCGACGGCGACGACCCCAACGCCACCACCGTCGCCGAGGTGATGAGCGGTGACGTAACCTTCTGCTACGACGACCAGCCCGTCGAGGAGGCCGCCGAGCTGATGGAGCAGCTTCAGATCCGCCGCCTGCCCATCCTCGACCGCGACGAGCGCCTGGTAGGGATCATCTCCCTGGGCGACCTCGTCGTCGACGGCCAGGACGAAAAGCTCAAGGCCCAGGTGGTGGAGGGGGTTTCTTACCCCGCCCGGCCGGAGCGGTAGAACAACAGAAGAACAAAGGACCAAAGGAACAAAGCCCGGAGAAACGCTTGCTTTGTTCCTTTGGTCCTCGCTTGACGAAAGGACACCCATGCTGACCCAGCCCGCGAACCCGACGCAAAGCTTGCAGCACCTATGGCCCGCCCTCGAGGAGCAGCTCAAGGCGATCCCGGGCTACGAGGAGGCGAGCCTCCGCGTGTCCCGCGCCATCCACCAGGCCGTGCTGAACGGCGGCGACCCGGCCCGGGCCGCCGCCGATGCGCTCCACGGCACCTGGCTCGGCCATCCGCTCCACGCCGTCCTTGTCCACATCCCGATCGGGGCCTGGGTGCTTTCCGCCCTCTTCGACCTGTTCTCCGCCACCACCGGCTCGCGGGAGGCCGCCGCCACTGCCGACGCCCTGATCGCCGCCGGCGCGATCACCGCCGTCCCCACCGCCCTCGCCGGCGTCGCCGACTATTCGGCCATCCCCGAGGACGCCGCCGTGACTGTGGCCACCCACGCCCTGCTCAACAACGTGGCCCTCGGCCTGTACGTCCTGTCGCTCGGCGTCCGCCGCGGCGGCAACCGCGAGCTCGGCCTGCTCCTCTCGACCCTGGCCCTCGGCGTTGTCGGCGCCTCGGCCGCCCTCGGCGGCGACCTCGTGTACCGCAAGCGCGTCGGCATCGACCGCACCCCGCCCGTCAGCGCCGACTCGGGCAGCGCCGACTGGACCGCCGTCATGCCCGCCGAGGACCTCGGCGTCGGCGAGCCGCGCCGCGTCTCCCTCGACGGCGAGCCCGTGCTGCTGTTCCGCGACCTCGACGCCATCCACGCCATCAGCGCCGTTTGCTCCCACGCTGGCGGCCCCCTCGAGCAAGGTCACTTCGACGGCCACTGCGTCGAGTGCCCCTGGCACCAGTCGGTCTTCGATGTCCGCGACGGCAGCGTCGTCCACGGCCCCGCCGTTCACCCCCAGCCCCGCTACGAGGTCCGCGTCCGCGCCGGCCAGCTCGAGCTGCGCCGCCCCGGCACCGATACCGCCACCCACGCCGACAAGACTCGCACTCGCGCCGTCGGCGGGCCCGCCTGACGTCGCCGCGAAGGCGTATAGCACACAGACGATTTAACTTAATTTGTCCAACAGCGCGGCGCCGCCAGGGATCGAGCGGCGCCGCACCGTTGTGCGGCCATTCCACATCGCTGGCCCATTGCGCCTCTGCGGTTGAACCGCAGAATGGTATAATCGGCGCAGGCACGAGCAGCTAACGCGACAGGAGCGCGACGCGATGACAGCGGAGCAGACGGCGGCCGCGATCGAGGCGGATCGGGAGTACGTCCTTCAAACCTATGTCAAGCCGCCCTTTGTGATCGAGCGGGGCGAGGGCGTCTACCTGTTCGACGGCGAGAACCGCCGCTACCTCGACTTCGTCGCCGGGATCGCGGTCAACGCCCTCGGCTACGGCGACCCCGACGTGACCAGGGCGATCGCCGAGCAGGCCGCCCGGCTCATCCACATCTCCAACCTGTACCACAGCGCCCCCGCCGGCGAGCTGGCCCGCCGCCTGGTGGAAAGCAGCCCCGCCTTCGACCGGGCCTTCTTCTGCAACTCGGGCGCCGAGGCGATCGAGGGCGCGATCAAGTTCGCCCGCCGCTACGCCCGTGCCCACCACGGCGAGGGCAAAACAACGATCGTCGCCTGCGACGGCTCGTTCCACGGCCGCACCATGGGCGCCCTCGCCACCACGGCCCGCGAAAAGTACCGCGAGCCCTTCATGCCCGTCATGCCCGGCGTCCGCTTCGCCGCCTATAACGACCTCGCCGCGCTCGAATCGACCATGGGCGACGATGTGTGCGCCGTGCTGATCGAGCCGATCCAGGGCGAGGGCGGCCTGCGCGTGGCCGACGACGCCTTTCTGCGCCGGGCCCGGGAGCTGTGCGACCGGCACGGCGCCCTGCTGATCTTCGACGAGATCCAGTGCGGCATGGGCCGCACCGGCACCCTCTGGGCCCACGAGCCCACCGGCACCCGCCCCGATATGATGACCGTGGCCAAGCCCCTCGCCGGCGGCCTGCCGATCGGCGCGGTCCTGCTCAGCCAGCCCGTAGCCGACGCCATCCACGCGGGCGACCACGGCACCACCTTCGGCGGCAACCCCCTCGCGGCCCACGTCGCCGGCGTCGTCTTCGACAAGGTCAGCGACCCGCAGTTCCTCGCCCACGTCCGCGAAGTGTCCGACTATCTCGACGAGTCGCTCCACGACCTCGCCGCCGCCTTCCCCGACACCATCCTCGAGCTGCGCGGCCGCGGCCTCATGCGCGGGGTGCGCGTCGCCGGCTCAGCCGCCAAGATCCGCGAGGACGTCCAGAACCGCCAGCTCCTCGTCGCCACCGCCGGCGACGACGTGCTCCGCCTCGTCCCGCCCCTGGTGATCGAGCCGCGTCACGTCGACGAGGCGATCGCGGCCCTGCGACAGGTGCTGAAATAACAACGGAAAGGGGACGACGATGACGGTCGTCGCGCTGATCGGAGCCCAGTGGGGCGATGAGGGCAAGGGCGGGCTGGTGGATATGCTCGCCAGCAGGGCCAAGCTGGTGGTGCGCTACGGCGGCGGCAACAACGCCGGCCACACCGTGGTCAACCCGCTTGGCACCTTTAAGCTGCACCTCGTGCCGTCGGGGATCTTCGACCCGGCGATCGTCAATGTGATCGGCCCCGGCGTGGTCGTGGACCCGGAAGCGCTCCTGGCCGAGATCCGCGACCTGACCAGCCGCGGGATCAGCGTGGCCAAGCTGTTCATCAGCGAGCGGGCCCACGTGATCATGCCCTACCACGTCATGCTCGACCAGTTCCAGGAGGAGGCCCGCGGCGACGACAAGATCGGCACCACCGGCCGCGGGATCGGCCCGGCCTACGCCGACAAGATGGCCCGCGCCGGCATCCGCATAGCCGATCTGCTCCACGAGGAAACGTTGCTCAACCGGCTGCGCGTCGTGCTCGAGGAGAAGAACCGCCTGCTCACCCGGCTGTATAACGCCAAGCCGCTCTCGCTCCACGACACCTATCTGCGCTTCCTCGACCTCGGCCATCAGCTCGCCGACCACATCCAGGACGTTCACCCGATCATCCACCGGGCCCTGGAGAAGGACTTGCCGGTGCTGCTCGAAGGCGCCCAGGGCAGCCTGCTCGACATCGACCACGGCACCTACCCGTTCGTCACCTCGTCACCCCCCGGCGCCGCCGGGGCCTGCCAGGGCAGCGGGATCGGGCCGACCCGCCTCCAGTCGGTGATCGGGGTTTCCAAGGCCTACGCCACCCGCGTCGGCGAGGGCCCCTTCCCCACCGAGGTGTCCGGCGCCGACGCCGAAACCCTGCGCCAGATTGGCAAGCCCTGGGCCGAGGTCGGCACCACCACCGGCCGCCTACGCCGCGTCGGCTGGTTCGACGCGGTCATGGCCCGCTACGCCGCCCAGATCAATGGCATCGACACCCTGGCAATCACCAAGCTCGACGTCCTCGACACCCTGCCCACGATCAAGGTCTGTACCGGCTACCGGCTCCACGATGCCACCCTCGACTACCCCCCGGCCACCATCGCCGTGCTCAGCCAGGTCGAGCCGATCTACGAGGAGCTCCCCGGCTGGCAAACCCCCACCAGCGGCATCCGGCGCTTTCAGGATCTCCCCGAGGCCGCCCAGGCCTACGTCGCCCGCCTCTGCCAGCTCGTCGGCGCCCGCCTCGGCATCATCTCCGTTGGCCCCGGCCGCGACCAAACGATCACCGTCGGCGAGATCTTCTGAGAATAGAAAAATAAAGGAACAGAAGAACAGAACGAGCATACTCGCCGTCTCTGTTCCTCTGTTCCTTTGTTCCTCTGCTCCCCCGCCCCTACCCCACCAGCTTGCGCTGCAGCTCACTGTTCGAGGGCTCGACCAGGACCGAGCCGTCGGGGAAGACGATCGTCGGCACGCTCTGGAAGCCCCGGTTGACCTGCATCACATAGGCGGCCGCGGCCGGGTCGTTCTCGATGTTGATATAGGTGTAGGGGGCGTTGTTCTGGTCGAGGACGCGCTGCGCGCGCCGACAGTCCGGGCACCAGCTTGTACCATACACTTTGATCTGCTGCTCATCCGTGGCCATTGTTATGCTCCAAACTGATTTACGAAACTCCTTGCTATCATTATAACACCGGTGCATATCCTGTGCCGGCTGTGCACGGCGTCGTTGTGCAAAGACGTTGCAAACAGAGTGCGCGAGCAACGCACGCTTTTTCGCGCCCGAAAGCGGCAGAATCGGTTTGACAGGCCAGGAAGCGGTGTGCTACTATGCCCTCGCTAGCGTCCGTAGCAGTACGCTGTAATTCCGGCCGCCCCCCGGTCTCGCTCGTGCGCGAAGGTGCGCGTGGGAGGAGTCGGTGCGGGCTGTCGCCGTTCGGCCCTGGCGCGCCGGGGCCCCGAGGAGCGCGGAGTCAGAATGAAGCTGCACGAGTATCAGGCCCGCGAACTGCTCGCGAAGTATGGCATCCCGGTGACGGGGGGCGGCGTGGCCAGCACTCCGGCCGAGGCCCGGGCGATCGCCGAGCAGATCGGCGCGAAGGTGGTGGTCAAGGCCCAGGTGTTCGTCGGCGGCCGCGGCAAGGCCGGCGGCGTCAAGCTCGCCGACACGCCCGAGGAGGCCGAGCAGGTGGCCGGCCAGATCCTCGGCATGGACATCAAGGGCCTCACGGTCGAGAAGGTGCTGGTGGCCGAGGCGATCACCTACGAAAAGGAGATCTACCTGTCCGCCATCCTTGACCGGAGCAGCAAGCAGGTGGTGATGATCGCCTCCGCCGAGGGCGGCGTCGAGATCGAGGAGGTCGCCAAGACCAACCCCGACGCGATCATCAAGATCGGCGCCCACCCGATGCTCGGCCTCCAGGAGTACCAGGCCAAGGAGCTGGCCTTCCGGATCGGCCTGACCGACGCCAAGCAGGCCCGCCAGTTCGGCCAGATCGCCGCGGCCCTGTTCAAAGTCTTCGTCGAGACGGACGCCTCCCTCGCCGAGATCAACCCCCTGGTCATCCGCGCCGACGGCCGGCTCCAGGCCCTCGACTCCAAAATCCTCCTCGACGACAGCGCCCTGTTCCGCCACGCTGACCTCGAGCAGATGCGCGACCCGTCCGACGAGCCCGAGGCCGAGCGCCAGGCCCGCGCGGCCGGGATCACATTTATCAAGCTCGACGGCACGATCGGCTGTATGGTCAACGGCGCCGGCCTGGCCATGGCCACGATGGACGTGGTCAAGCTGTACGGGGGCGAGCCGGCCAACTTCCTCGATATCGGCGGCGGCGCCGGCAAGGACAAGGTCAAGGCCGCCCTGCAGATCATCCTGGCCGACCCGAACGTCAAGGCCGTGATGTTCAACATCTTCGGCGGCATCACCCGCGTCGACGAGGTCGCCCGCGGCATCATCGCCGCCCTCGAAGAAGTCCCCACCGACGTCCCGATGGTCGCCCGGCTCACCGGCACCAACGAGGAGGCCGGCCGGGCCCTGCTCACCGAGTCCAAGCTGATCCCGGCCGCCACCCTCGCCGAGGCCGCCGAGAAGGCCGTCGCCGCGGCCCAGGGGCGGTAGGGGGGCGGCTATCGAACGCCCAGCCCGGAAAGAATCGCCCGTCCCCGCTCGACCAGCTCGCGCTCGCGGGGGTCAAGTGTGTCGCGGGCCAGGCGTTCGAGGCGCAGGGCCCACTGGTCGCGCAGCTCGCGGCACAGCCCCTCCAGCCCGGGGAGGCCGGCGGCGCGGGCGATCCAGCTGGCGTCGCGCTCGAGCAGGGCCAGCTGGTGCTCGGCCTCGGTGTAGCGGCAGGCGCACGGCGGGAGCCGCTCCGCCTTCGCGGCGGGGTAGGAGGTGCCGGCCACCAGCTCGGCCGGCTCGCACTTGAACAGGCCGGCCAGCAGGGTCACGGTGCGCTCGCTCGGCGTCGAGAGGCCCATCTCCAAATGGGAAACGGCCACCCGCGAGATCGCGAGCCGGTCCGCCACCTCCTGCTGGGTCCAGCCGAGAGCGGCCCGCATCCGCGCGATGCGCTGGCCCAGTGTTTCGAGCATTGCTAACTCACTTAGCAGACAGCCGTCGGCCGCCGGTGTATAGTACCACCGGTCCGGCGGCCCGCGCCGCGGGCGGCACGCATAAGTGAGGGAGAGGTTTCATGGCTAAGCAGCGCGCGCTGATCACCGGCATCACCGGCCAGGACGGGAGCTACCTCGCGGAGTTCCTGCTCGCCCGGGGCTACGAGGTGATCGGCATGGTCCGGCGCTCCAGCACCGTCAACTTCGAGCGGATCAAGCATATCCAGGACAGGGTCACCCTTGTCACCGGCGACCTGCTCGACGAGGTGTCCCTGATCCACATGCTGCGCGAGCACCGGCCCGGCGAGGTGTACAACCTCGCCGCCCAGTCCTTCGTCCAGACATCGTGGCCCCAGCCCGTCTTCACCGGCGAGACGACGGCCCTCGGCGTCACCCGCATGCTCGACGCCGTCCGGATTGTCGACCCGGAGATCCGCTTCTACCAGGCCAGCAGCAGCGAAATGTTCGGCAAGGTGGTCGAGGTGCCCCAGAAGGAGACGACGCCCTTCTACCCGCGCAGCCCCTACGGCGTCGCCAAGGTCTACGGCCACTGGATCACGGTCAACTATCGCGAAAGCTACGACATGTTCGCCACCTCGGGGATCCTGTTCAACCACGAGTCCCCCCGGCGCGGCCTGGAGTTTGTCACGCGCAAGATCTCGCACGCCGTGGCCCGGATCAAGCTCGGCCTGGACGAGGAGCTGCGGCTCGGCAACCTCGACGCCCAGCGTGACTGGGGCTTCGCCGGCGACTACGTCGAGGCCATGTGGATGATGCTCCAGCAGGACCGCCCCGACGACTACGTCGTCGCCACCGGGGAAACCCATTCGGTGCGCGAGTTCTGCGAGCTGGCCTTCGGCCACGCGGGGCTGAACTACGAAGACTACGTCGTGCTCGACGAGCGCTTCATGCGCCCGGCCGAGGTCGACCTGCTGATCGGCGACCCGAGCAAGGCCAAGGCCGCACTCGGCTGGCAGCCGAAGACCTCGTTCCCGGAGCTGGTCCGGATGATGGTCGACGCGGATATCTACCTACTCAAGGAGCAGAACCGATGACTCAGGCGGAGATGCGACTGATCGAGGAGGGCTGGGAGGCGCTGGTGGAGCGCCTCGGCCTCGCCGAGGCGACGCGCTTCGTCATGCTGCTGGACCGCCGCACCGGCGGCGCGCTCCAGCACCTGCGCCACCTTTGGTCGACGCCACAGCAGCGGCGCCAGAACGGCCAGGGTACGCAGCCCCTCGGCCACCTCGACTCCTAGCGTCAAGCGCTCTGTAGAGCCGCATCTCTCGACGACGAGCCGGCCCCCGGAATGCCGTGGGGCCGGCTTCGCTGTTTCTTGGGCGTGAGAGCGCTCCCACATCACGCCGCGGCCGGCGGCCCGCCCCCGTCGTACGCCCCTACCCTCGCTGCGGCCCCTCGCCATCAGCGGCCACCGCCTCCGGACGAGCGGCCCGCTCAAGGGTGTCGAGGCGCCCGGTCACATCGCGACGCCAGGCCTCGTCCTCGACCTGCATGGCCCGGACGCGGTACAGAATCTCCTCCTGAACGCGGCGCACGCCGCCGACGCGGTCGGCCAGCAGGCCGATCAAAAAGGTGATCAAAGCCATCACCACGAGCACCGCGCCCGCCACCAGCGACTGGACGTTCTCGCCCTCCACCACCCCGAAGTTGCGCCCGATAAACACATAGGCCGCGCGCAGCAGCAGCAGCGCGCCCGGCACGAACAGGGCCAGGGCGATGTAACTGAACACCTTGAGCGGCTCGTAGGCGGTGTAGGTGCGGGCGATGATCGCGGCCTGGCGCTTGATAAAATTCCAGTTGCCCCGGTGCAGCCGCGACGGCCGGGCCACATAGTTGGTGCGGATCGGCACGGCCACGATCGTCAGGCGGCGCTTGCCCGCCTGGATCAGGTTCTCAACCGTGTAGGAGAAGTCGGTGGTGACAAAGGTGCGCAGCGCGGCCTCCCGCGACAGGGCCCGGAAGCCGCTCACCGTGTCGGGGACGGTTGTCTCCGAGGCCCAGCGCACCACCTGGCTGCCGACGTGCTGGAGGGCCTTCTTCAGCGGCGAAAAGTGCTCCAGGCTTTGCACCTGCCGGTCGCCGATCACGATGTCGGCGCGGCGCTCGACGATCGGCGCCACCAGCCGCGCGATCTCGCCCCCCGGGTACTGGTGGTCGGCGTCGGTGTTGACGATAATGTCGGCCCCAAGGCGCAGGCTGGTGTCGACCCCGGTCTGGTAGGCGGTCGCCAGGCCCTTGTTCGCGGTGTGGCGCACCACGTGGTCTGCCCCGGCCCGCAAGGCCACGGCCACTGTGTCGTCGGTGCAGCCGTCGTCCACGATCAGCACCTCGACCCGGGCCACGCCCGGGATGGCGCGCGGGATGTCGGCGATCACCGCGGCGATGGTGTCGCGCTCGTTGAGCGCCGGGATCTGGACTATCACCTTCATGGGGGCGGCACCTCGCTTCCACTGGAGCGGGGCCATTGTAGCATAGGCCCTGTGGGCCAAGTTTGGGGCGGGCTGCGCCCGGGCTGCTTTCGGGCTGCGCCCGGGCTTCTTTCGGGCTTGCGCCCGGGCTCATTTCCTCGTACGAGTTCGCGGATTTTGCGGGGCGGCTCTGCCCCCGCCCCCCCGCCGGTGGGCTTGCAGCCCTCCGGAGCCCCCCGCATGGCATTTCCGGCGGCTCACACTGCCCGAACCTGACATTGGGGCGCCGGCCGCCCTCACACAGCACCTATATAATGTCTGGCACGGGCGCCATCAGCACACGCAGGGTGCGTAGAACGCCTCCTGCCGCCCGCGGCGCCGCCCGCACCTGTAGGCGCGAAGCGCCCCACGTACAGCTACCCAGCTTTAGCAGAGGGGCATGACGCCGGAGCTGAAACCGCAGCGGGAAGCCATACTTGGGGGTCGAGGGGGCGCAAGCCCCCCGCCGCGGGTGTCCAGAGGGCCCGCGGCCGGGCCCTCTGACGCGGGTCCGGGGCGCGCAGCCCCGGCGGGAAGACGGCTGGGCCACCAGGCCGTACTCCCCCGTAGCCCCGGCGAGAAGACGGGTAGGCCACCAGGCCCGTACTCCCCCGCGGCGCAAGCCGCCCCCCTTACTTCGCCCCGATCTCCCCGCGGATAAACCGCTCGGTCAGGTCGCGGGCCTCGTAGTCGGTGAACTGCTTCGGCGGCGTCTTCATGAAGTAGCTGCTCGGCGCGTAGATTGCCCCGCCGATCCCCCGGTCCAGGGCCAGCTTCGCGCAGCGCACCGCGTCGATCACCACGCCCGCCGAGTTCGGCGAGTCCCAGACCTCCAGCTTCAGCTCCAGGTTCAGCGGCACATCGCCGAAGGTCGTGCCCTCCATGCGGATGTAGCACCACTTGCGGTCGCCCAGCCAGGGCACGTAGTCCGACGGGCCCACGTGGACGTCGTCGGCCGGGAGCTCGTAGCCGAGCTGGCTCGTCACAGCGTTCGTCTTGCTGATCTTCTTGCTCTCCAGCCGCTCCCGCTCCAGCATGTTCAGAAAGTCGGTGTTGCCGCCGAAGTTCAGCTGGTAGGTCCGGTCGAGGCGCACGCCCCGCTCCTTGAAGAGCGTCGTCAGCACCCGGTGCGTGATCGTCGCGCCGACCTGGCTCTTGATGTCATCGCCGATGATCGGCAGCCGCTTCTCCTCGAAGCGCCGGCGCCAGTACTCCTGGCTGGCGATGAACACCGGCACGCAGTTGATAAACGCGCAGCCCGCTTCCAGCACCTGCTCCACATACCACTTCGTCGCCATCTCGCTGCCGACGGGCAGGTACGAGATCACCACATCGGTCTGCGTGTCCTTGAGGATGCCGACAATGTTGTCGGTGCTGCGCGGCGCCTTGCGGACCACCTCGCTCAGGTACTTGCCGATGCCGTCGTGGGTCATGCCCCGGCTCACCGGCACGCCCAGCTGCGGCACGTCGGCGAACTTATAGGTGTTGTTCGGCGCCGCGAAGATCGCCTCGCCCAGGTCCTTGTCGACCTTGGTGTCCGCGATGTCGAACGCCGCCGAGAACTCGATGTCGCTCACATGGTAGCCGCCCAGGTTGACGTGCATCAGCCCCGGGATGTCGTCGGACTCGCTGGCGTTCCGGTAGTAGTGGATGCCCTGCACCAGCGACGAGGCGCAGTTGCCCACGCCGATGATCGCCACCCGGATCTTCTTGCTCACAACGGCCCTGACCTTTCGTTTCAATCTCGCCGCCACCGGCAGAACCTGTTTTTCGCTGTGCGACGCGCTATCATACCGCCGCGGCCCGTATCGCGCAAGCTCCCCAAACGGCCGGCGCCGCCCCCGTCATCCGGCCAGCGCCGCCCCTCGGTACTGCCCCCAAACCCGCCCAGAGTACCGGAGCCCGGCTTGACCCTGGTTACGCCCGTGGAGTATCCTGCCCTCAGGGAGCCTCACGCGGCCGCCCCGCCATCAGCGAAGGCCTATGTCCAGCCCACTTGCCCAGCCAGCGCCGCCCGCCGCCCTCGCCGGCGCCTCATACCTCGTCGTCCGCGCCGCCGATGAGCGCTACGCCCTCGCCGGCGCCGCTGTGCGCGAGCTGGCCCGTTGGCGCGCGCCCACTCCGGTGCCCGGCGCCCCCGCGCTGCTCCCCGGTATCATCAGCCAGCGCGGCGTCATCCTCCCCGTGGTCGACCTGCGGCTCCTGCTGGCCCTCCCGGCCGCACCGCCCGACCGCGCCTCACGCCTGGTGATCTGCCACCACGAGCCGGTCGACCTGGCCCTGCTCGTCGACGGCGTCGACGATCTCGCCACGATCGAGCCCGCCGACCTGGCCCAGCCCCCCGCCGGCCTCGACCCGCGCCGGGCCCGCCTGCTCGGCGCCGTCGCCCGCCACGCCGACCGCCCCCTGGCCGTGCTCGACCTCCCGGCCCTGATCGCCGCCGTGCAGGAGGCGATGTGAGCCAGCAGCCGCTCCTCCTCGCCCTGCGCGCCGGCGGCCGGGCCTACCTGGCCCGTCGCGACCACGTCGACGCCATGGGCCTGCTCGACCCGCTCGTCCCGCCCGCCGCCGACGAGCGCGGCCGCCCGCTCACCGTGCGCCCGCTCGCCGAGCTGCTCGGCGGCGACGACCCGCCCGCCGCCGGCCGCCGCCACGCCCTCAGCGTGGCCCTGCGCCGGCGCAGCGTGAGCCTCCTCGTCGAGCGGGTCGACGACCTCGCCGCCCTGGCCGACGTGCAGCCCCTCTCGCCGCTGCTCGCCCGCCGCCTGCCCAACCCCTGGTTTCTCGGCGCCGCCGCTATCGGCGACACGCCGGTGCTTTTGCTCGACCTGCGCCGCATCGCCGCCGATGTGGCCCTGGGCGTGATCTAGCCGCGGAAAGGTTCACCATGCAACAGACTGCCGGCCGGCTGCGGACCATCGGCGATGGCGACCAGCTTTCCCTGCTAACCGATAACCTCGGCCTCCTGCGCCTCCTGATCGGCGCGGGCGCCGTGCTCGCCGCGGGCTTCTGGCTCGTCGTCCTGGCGATGGACCTCGCCGGGGCCACCCCGGCGGGCGCCGTCAACGTCGCCACCCAGATCGCCGTGGCCGTCCTCGCCGTCTACGGCAGCGCGTTCCTGCTGCTCCAGCGTGGCCAGCCGGTGCTCGGCGGCCGCGTGCTCTTCTATGGCACGGTCCTCTGCTGCGTCCTGGGCACCGCCCTGCTCGGCGGCCCCCAGGGCCCCGTCGCCGCAGTCTTCCTGCTCCCCGTGGTCAGCGCCGGCCTGCTCGGCCGCGGACGCGACGGCCTGTTCGTCACCGCCGTCGCCGCCGCCGGCTACCTGGCCCTCGTGGCCGCGGAGGCCGTGCGCGGCCCCCTCAGCCCCCTGCCCCCGGCGTGGGTCGGCGGGCTGGCGATGGTCTCCACGCTCGGCCTGATCGGCGCCCTGGCCTGGCGCAGCGGGCGCGACCTCGGGCGGGTCGCCGCCCAGTCCGGCGAGCGCGCCGAGGAGCTGCTGCGCAAGACCGAGCAGCTCATGGAGAAGAGCTTCCAGCAGGTCGAGCTCGGCACCGAGCTGTCGGCCGCCGCCGCCGAGATGCAGGTCGCCTCGCAGCAGCAGGCCAGCGGCGCCACCGAGCAGGCCAGCGCCGTCAGCCAGGTCAGCACCACGATCGAGGAGCTGGGCAGCACCGCCCGCCAGATCGCCCAGGCCGCCGAGCACGTGTCCGAGGCCGCTCAGCAAACGCTGGAGAACCTGTCCAGCGGCCAGGACGCCGTGGACGAGAGCATCCAGGCGATGGAGCGCATCCGCGGCCGCGTCGCCGACGTGTCGGCCCGCGTGCTCGGCCTTGGCGAGCGCTCGCAGCAGATCGGCGAGATCATCGACCTGATCGACGATATTTCGGACGAAACCCACCTCCTGGCCCTCAACGCCGCGATCGAGGCCGCCGGCGCCGGCGAGCACGGCCGCCGCTTCGCCGTGGTCGCCGCCGAGGTCAAGAGCCTCGCCAACCGCACCCTCGCCGCCGCCAAGGAGGTCAAGGGCGTGATCGCCGAGATCCGCCAGGCCACCAGCGCCGCCGTACTCGCCGCCGAGGAGGGCAGCAAGGAGGTCGAGCGCGGCGTCGAGCTGGCCCACCGCGCCGGCCAGACGATGGACAACATCGTCATGGTCGCCGAGCGCACCGCCCAGGCCGCCGCCGAGATCGGCCTCGCCACTGCCCAGCAGCAAAGCGCCAGCGAGCAGGTCGTCGAGACGATGCGCGAGATCGCCGAGGTCGCCCGCCAGTCGGCCCTCGGCGCCCGCCAGATGGCCGAGTCCGCCGCCACCCTCACCGCGATCGCCGACCGGCTCCACGGCATCGTCGCCAACGACGAGTAACCAGCGATGGATCTCTCCGCCTTCCACAACCAGTTCCGCGAGGAAACGGCGGAGAATATCCGGGTTCTCGGCGATGGCCTGCTCGCCATCGAGGCCGCCGACGACCCGGGCGCCCGCCGCGCCGCCCTCGACCGCGTCTTCCGGGCCATGCACACCGTCAAGGGCTCGGCGCGCATGCTCGGCTTCGACGCCGTCAGCCGCCTGGCCCACACTATGGAAAGCCTGCTCGGCGAGCTGCGCCAGAACCGCCGCGCCCTCGACCGCCCCCTCGCCGACGCTCTGCTCCGCGCCGGCGACGCCCTCCTCGCCCTGACCACGGCCGCCGTCGAGAACACCCCCCTGCCCCTCGACGCTGACGCGCTCATCGCCGTGCTGGAGGCGGCAGCGGGACAGGGGGACAAGGGGCCAGCGGGACAAGGGGACAGCGGGCCAGCGGGACAAGGGGACAAGGGGACAGGGGGACAGGGGGACGCAGGCGAGGCCCTTCGCGCAAGCGGCGAAGCTGCCGCCCCCTCCCCCCCTCCCCCCCTCCCCCCCTCCGCGCCCGTCAGGCCCCAGGGCCGGCAGACGGTGCGGGTGCGGGTGGACCGGCTGGACCGCATGCTCAACCTGGCCGGCGAGCTGGTGGTCGGGCAGCAGGCGCTCGACGACCACGCGAGCCAGCTCGTCCAGCTCCAGCAGCTCGCCGATCAGCACGAGCGCGCGCTCAAGGCCCTGGAGGGCGAGCTGGCCCGCCTGCGCTTTTCCCCGCTCCAGCGCGAGGCGATCGACACCCGCCTCGCCGCCCTGCGCACGGTGAGCGAGCAGATCGATGGCCGGGCCGGCCGGCTGGCCGACCGCTTCGCGCGCCACGCCGGCCAGCACAACCTTCTGGTCAAGGATCTTGAGCAGGAGGTGATGGCCGCCCGGCTCCTGCCGATCGGCACCGTTTACGCCGGGCTGCCCCGCGCCGTGCGCGACCTGGCCCAGGCCACCGGCAAGCAGGTGCGGATCGAGCTACGCGGCGAAACGACCGAGCTTGACCGCAAGGTGCTTGAGCTGATCAACGACCCGCTGCTCCACCTCGTCCGCAACGCCGTCGACCACGGCGTCGAGCCGCCCGCCGCCCGCACCGCCGCCGGTAAGCCCGCGGAGGGCGTCGTCGAAGTCAGCGCCGAGGCCGCCGGCGGCGAGGTGCGCGTGGTCGTCGCCGACGACGGCCGCGGCATCGACCCGCAGCGCTTGCGCGACCGGGCCGTCCGCGGCGGCCTTATGGGCGCCGACCGCGCCGCCCGTTTGTCCGACGCCGAGGCCCTGGAGCTGATCTTCCAGCCCGGCTTCTCCACCGCGCAGATGCTCACCGACATCTCGGGGCGCGGCGTGGGCATGGACGTGGTCCTGTCGAACATCACCGAGCTCGGCGGGCAGGTGCGGGTCGAGTCGCAGGTCGGGCATGGCACGCGGATCGTTCTTGTGCTGCCGCTGACGCTTGTCACCACGCGCGTCCTGCTCGTCCGCGTCGGGGCGGCCAGCTTCGCCCTGCCGGCCGCCGGCTGCCAGGGCACGATCTGGATCCGCCGGCCGCAGATCCACAGCCTGGAGGGCCAGCCGACGATCGAGCACGAGGGCCGCACCATCGCCGTCGTGCCCATGGCCGACCTGCTCGGGGTCGAGGGCAGCGCACCCTTTCTGCGGGCCGAGCGGGCCCGCGCCGTGCTTGTCGGCAGCGGCCAGGCTACCATCGCCATGCTCGTCGACGCCCTGCTGGACGAGCGCGAGGCGGTGGTCAAACCGCTCGGCGCGCTCCTCGGCGCCCGGCGCGTCTTCGGCGGGGCGGTGCAGCTCGGCGACGGCAGCCTGGTGCTGCTGGTCAACCCGCTGCTGCTCAGCCAGGAGGCCCGCGGTGCCCGCGCGGCCCGCCCCGAAGAGCCAGCGCCCAGGGCGGCGCGGCGCAGGCTGCTCGTCGCCGACGACTCATTCACCACGCGCGAGCTGATCCGCAGCATCCTCCAGTCCGCCGGCTACGACGTCGCCGCCGCCGTCGACGGCGCCGACGCGCTTGACAAACTCAGATCGCACTCCTACGATCTCGTGGTCAGCGACGTCGAAATGCCGCGTGTGGACGGCTTCCAGCTCAGCTCGCGGATTCGCGACGAGCTCCACCTGCGCGATCTGCCGGTGGTGCTGATCACCAGCCTGGCCTCCGAGGAGCACCGCCGCCAGGGGCTTGAGGCGGGGGCCCGGGCCTATATCGTCAAGAGTCAGTTCAACCAGGACAGCCTGCTGGAGGTGATCCGGCAGCTGCTCGGGCCGGGGGCATGATGTGTGATGGGTAGACGCGCGCCGACGCCGGGCGGGCGGACGATACACCTGCAAGAAGCGGCTACGGCCACACGAGGGCAAGTATGAGCGCAAAAATTCTCGTCGTCGACGACAGCAAGCTGGTGACGGATATTGTCAAGATGCGGCTGGAGATGGTCGGCTACGCCGTCCGCCTGGCCCACAGCGGCGAGGAGGCCCTCGCCGCCATCGCCGCCGACGTGCCCGACCTGATGGTGCTCGACGTGCAGATGCCCGGCATCGACGGCTACGAGGTCTGCCGGCGCCTGCGCGACAACCCCCTGCTCGACGACCTGCGGATCATCATGCTCACCTCCAGCGACGACAAGCACGCCGCCTTCGAGGCCGGCGTGGACGACTACCTGAACAAGGACGTCGACCTGCTCAACCTGCCGAACCGGGTCAAGCTCGTGCTGGAGATGCTGTGACGCCGGCGTCGCGTGCCGCCCGCCCCGATCGCATGTGTTCAACCGCTCAGGCTTTACGACTGTGACACCGCCATGCCCGAGCCGCTCCGCATCCTGATCGTCGACGACTCCCCGCTCATGCGGCGTATGCTGCGTGAGCTGCTGTCCGGCGACCCCGAAGTGTGCGTGGTCGGCGAGGCCGCCAACGGCCGCGAGGCCCTGGCCAAGGTGGCCGAGCTGCGGCCCAGCCTCGTCACCCTGGACGTGCGCATGCCGGTGATGGACGGCGTGGAGACGACGCGCCAGATCATGGCCTACCACCCAACGCCGATCCTGGTGCTGACCGCCTCGCTCTCCAGCTACGACGTCGACATCACCTTTCAGATGCTCGGCCTCGGCGCCCTCGACGTGATGGAGAAGCCGCGCCTGAGCGACGCCGCCGAGGTGGAGCGGGCCCGGCGGGCCCTGCTGCGCAAGGTCAGGCTCCTGTCGCGGGTGCGCGTCGTCACCCACCTGCGTGGCCGCCGGCCCGCCGACCGCCCTCGCCCCGGCGCCCACGGCCCCGCCCCTGACGCCCCTCCGCCGCCCCCGCGCCACGCGCCGCTCGACACGCCCGTCGTGGTGATCGGCGCCTCGACCGGCGGCCCGCGGGTGGTGCGCCAGATCCTGGCCGGCCTGCCCGCCGGCTTCCCGGCCGCCGTGCTGGTGGTGCAGCACATCGCCCAGGGCTTTAGCGCGGGCATGGCCGAGTGGCTCGGGCAAAGCTCGGGGCTGCCGGTTCGGCTGGCGAGCGAGGGCATGACCCTCCAGGCCGGTGAAGTGCTGGTCGCCCCGGACCGCCAGGACACGCTGCTCCAGCGCGACGGCAGCATCCACCTGAGCGCGAGCCCGCTGCTGCTCCAGCGCCCCTCGGTCGATATCACTATGCAGTCGGTGGCCGAGATCTGCGGCCCGCGAGCCGCCGGGGTGCTGTTGACCGGGATGGGCCGCGACGGCGCGATCGGGATGCTGGCGATCCAGCGCCGCGGCGGCCGCACCATCGCCCAGGACGAAGCGAGCTGCACGATCTACGGCATGCCGCGGGCCGCCGTTGAGCTCAAGGCCGCCGACACCGTCCTCCCCCCCGACCAGATCCCGGCGGCGCTCAACGCGCTCGCGGCGCTGTGGAGGCCTTAGCCGATGGCGCAAGCAATGACAAGCGAGGATCTGTCGCTCGCCCAGGCCGATACGCTGCGCGCCGGGCTCGCCAGCTACTGCGGTGTCTACCTCGACGACTCGCGCCGCTCGGTGCTGCGCGCCGCCGTTGAAAGGCGGGCCGCCGCCTGCGGCCTCCCGGCGGCCCGCTACGCGGAGCGGCTGGGCGCCGACCGCGGCGAGCTGCAGCGGCTGGCCGAGCTGATCCTGAACCACGAGACGCTGTTCTTCCGCAACCGGCCGCACATGCACGCCCTGCGCACGGCCATTCTGCCCGAGCTGCACCGCCGCCTGCCGCCAGGTGTGCCCCTGCGCCTGTGGAGCGCCGGCTGCTCGACCGGCGAGGAGCCCTACTCGATCGCGATAGCCGCGCTGGAGGCCCTGGGCGACCCGCTGCCCCGCCCCGTCGAGATCCTGGCCACCGACCTGAGCGCCGCCGCCCTTGCGAAGGCCCGCGCCGCCGTCTACCGCGGCCGCACGCTGAGCAACCTGACCATCCAGCAGCGGGCCCGCTTCTTCGAGCCCCGCGGCGACGGGCTCGCGGTGGCCGAGCGGGTGCGCCGGCTGGTGCGCTTCGAGCAGCGCAACCTGCTCGACCCCTTCCCGCCCGAGCTGCGCGGCCTCCACGGCGTCTTCTGCCAGAATGTGACGATCTACTTTCAGCTCGCCACATGCCGCAACCTGCTGGCCCGCATGTACGAGACGATGGCCGACGGCGGGGCCTTGTTCCTCGGCTTCTCCGAAACGCTCTGGAACATCTTCGACCGCTTCCGCTGGCGAGAAGTCGCCGGGGCCTACGTTTACTACAAAGACCCGGAGCCGCCGCGGCAGACCACCCCCCTCGTCGCGACCCGCGAGCCGCGGCCGGCGCCGGCCGCCAGGCCCCGGCCCGCCCCGCGGCCCCTGCCGACGCCCTTCGCCGGGCCCGAGGTGGCGGCGCGCGGGCGGGCCCTGCTCGACGCGGGCGAGGCCGAGCGGGCCCTGGAGCTGTTCTACGCCACGCCCCTGGCCGGCGCGGAGGCGCCGCAGATCCTGGCCCTGGCGGCGCGAGCCCACGCCAACCGCGGCGACCTGGACCTGGCCGTGGCCGAGGCCCGGCGGGCGATCGAGCTCAGCCCGCTCACCACCGAGGCCTACCTGCTGATCGGCCTGATCTACGCCCGCCAGGGCCAGCCGCAGGAGGCGATCCGCGAGCTGGAGCGGGCCCGCTACCTCGACGCGCGCTCGCCCCTGATCGCCTACCACCTGGCCGAGTGCTACCGCGAGGCCGGGCGCGCGGGGCCGGCCCTGCGCGAATACCACAACGCCCTGCGCCAGCTCGAGGCCGAGCCGCCCGACCGGCTGATCGACGGCGTGGCGGTCGGCTGGCTGAGCGAAACCTGCCGGCACTATGTAGCACAGCTCGGCGGGTGACACGCGTAAGGGGCGGGCGCCCCTTTTACTATCTTTTGTAGCAAATCGCCGGGTGGCCCCGGCCCGCACCGATGAAGCGACGCACACCACAACCCGCGGCCCGCCCGCCCCTCGCCTGGGCCAGCATGCTCGGCCACCGCGCCGCCCGCGCCGTCCGGCGCCCGCCGCCCCGGCCCGCGCCGCCGCCCGCACTCGCCCCGCCCGCGATCAGCGCGGAGGAGCGCCGGCGCGCCGAGGAGCTGGAGCAGGAGCTAGAGATGGCCCGCGACATCCAGCAGGGCCTGCTGCTGGAGGCCGCCCCGCACCTGGCCGGCTGGGAGATCAGCGCCGTCTCGCTGCCCGCGCGCACCCTCGGGGGCGACCTGTACGACTTTCTGCCGCTGCCGGACGGAGGCCACGGGATCATGATCGGCGACGTGAGCGGCAAGGGGCTGCCCGCCGCCCTGCGCATGGCCGTGGCCCGCACCGTCTTCCGCCACGAGGCCCGCCGCGACGCGGCCCCAGGGCCGACCCTGGCGGCCGTCAACCGTGGTGTGCTGAGCGAGATCCCGCAGGGCATGGTGACGATGCTCTACGCCCGGCTCGACCCGGCCAGGGGCGAGCTGCGGGTGGCCAACGCGGGCCACACCTTTCCCCTGATCGTGAACGGGCGGGTCAGCGAGCTGGAGCTGTCCGGCCTGCCCCTGGGCGTGGATGGCGACAGCGACTACGGCGAGGCCGGCGCGGCGCTCGGCCCCGGCGACACGGTGGTGCTGTACACCGACGGCGTGCTGGAGGCCGAGAACCCGGCGGGCGAGATCTACGGCTACGAGCGGCTAGAGGCCCTGATCGCCGCGAACAGCAGCCTCAAGCCGCGCGCGATCGTGGCCCTGCTGCTTCACGAGCTGCGGGCCTGGAGCGCCGGCTCCCAGAGCGATGACATCACCGTGGTGGTGCTGCGGCGGCGCTACGCCCGGCTCGACGCCGAGCTGTACAGCATCGCGGTGGACGTGCTGGGGCGCGCGCGGGCGGGCGAGCTGTGGGACGAGGCCGGCTCCCTCCTCGGGGTGGACCCGGCGGTGGCCGGCGTCGAGGCGTGGCTGATGGCCCTGCCCGAGCTGCTCAAGCTGGCCCAGGGGCGCTTCGGGCGCGGCCTGGCCCGCGAGCTGAACCAGCAGCTGCGGCTGGCGATCGAGGACTACCGGCGGTCGTCGGATCTCACGAATGGCTGAGTTTGCGCGCCGCTGCGCGCGCCGTTAACATGGCTGTCCGTCGGCCGTGTTATAGTGGTGAGTCCCCGGGCCGGCCCCGGGCGAAGCAGTGGGTGAGTGGAGAACTGTATGGCCGCCAACGACCAGCTGCACTTCATGCCCCTCGACCTCGACACCTTCACCGGGAGCGAGCGGTTCATGGCCGGCACTCGCCTCGGCGCGGCCTTCAGCCAGGGCATGCGATCCTACCTGCGGGCGGCCTACGCCGACGCGATCGAGCACTTCAAGGCGGCCCTGATCGCGGCCTATGTCGACGGCGAGGAGCAGGCCCAGATCTACGAGCGGGAGCGCGCGATCATCTACCTGTACATCGGCAACGCCCTGGCCTTCCAGGAGGACTGGGAGGGCGCCCTGCGCGAGTACCTGGAGGCGGTGCAGACCGACACCCAGCTCGCCGAGGCCCACTACAACCTCGGGGTCAGCTTCGCCGCCCTCGGCCAGGTCGACCGGGCGATCGCCGCCTTCAAGGAGACGCTGGAGCACAACCCGAACCTGTACGAGGCCCACTTCGCGCTCGGGCGCTGCTACCAGCGCATCGACGATGCCGGCCGGGCCTACATCCACTACAACAGCGCTTGCAACGCCCGCCCCCAGGCGGCCGAGCCGCGCTACTACATGGGCCTGATGCACCAGAGCCACGGCGCCCACGAGCTGGCCCAGCGCTGCTTCGCCGAGGCCCTGCGCGTCGAGCCGACCTTTGTGACGCCCGACCCCGACCCGGACAACATGCTGGTGACCCGCTCCGAGGAGGAGGTCGCCCAGTGGTACTACCGGCTCAGCCAGGCGCTCAAGCAGCAGCAGTACGAGGAGGAGGCCGAGCGGATCTACCGGGCCCTGCTCCAGTGGCGCAAGGAGGAGCACGGCGCGCGCTACCTGCTGGGCAACCTGCTGGCCCGCCAGCGCCGCTTCGAGGAGGCCCTGGAGGAGTACGCCCAGGTGCCGCCCCAGCACCGCAGCTTTGTCGAGGCCCGGCTGCGTATGAGCGCGGTGCTGCGCCTGCAGAAGCAGACGAAGCGGGCCTACGACCTGCTGTTCGAGTGCGCCAGGCTCAACCCGGGCAACGGCCAGCTGTTCCTGAACATGGGCAAGCTGCTCTACGACATGGGCCTGAACGTCCAGGCCGTGCGCGCCTTCGAGCGCGCGGTGCAGCTGCTGCCGAGCGACCCGCAGGCCCACTACCTGCTCGGCTTTATGTACACCGCGCTCGGCCGCGAAAGCTGGGCCCTCGCCGCCTGGCGCAAGGCGGTGGAGCTGGCCCCCGCGGCCCACTCGCTGCGCTACGACCTGGGCTACATGTACGTGCGCCGCGGCCGCTACGACCTCGCGGCCACCGAGTTCCAGCAGGTGCTCAACCACCTCCCCGAAGACGTCGAGACAAACTTCATGCTCGGCTTGTGCTTCAAGGAGCTGGTGGAGCCGGGGCGGGCCATCCCGCTTTTCGAGAAGGTGCTCCGGCGCAACCCGCGCCACGCCCAGGCCCTTTACTACCTGGGCGCCTGCTACCTCCAGATCGGCAACACCTCGCTGGGCAAGGCCTACCTGCGCCGCTACGACCACCTCGCCCGCCAGGGCGCCGCGGTGGCGGCCGTCTCCGCCGGCGCCCGCCGCCGGGCCCTCTCCACGGCGACGCGGTAGGGGCGCGGCCGCGCGCCCCTGCCGTCCCCGGCAGCTCCACCTTCCCGTTAATAGTCCGTACACACCCATCCGCTACAATGCACGGGCGGGGCGGAACTCGCGCCGACTGTGTGGAAAGGCCCAGGGCATGGAGCGCGTCGAGCTCAACATCCCCTCCAACCCCGTCTTTGAGCGCGTAGTGCGCGCGAGCGCCGCCGAGGTGGGCAGCGCCTTCGGCTTCTCGCAGGAGCGGGTGGAGGATCTGAAGCTTGCGATCAGCGAGGCGGTCAACAACGCGATCGAGCACGGCAACCGCAAGGAGGCCGGCAAGCTGGTGGCGGTGGTCTTCGAGATCGACGGCGAAAAGCTGGAGATCCGGATCAGCGACCAGGGCGAGGGCGCCGACCGGCTGGACTTTTCGCGCCGCGTCGTCGACGAGCACAGCCTGGAAACGGGCCACCTGCGCGGCTTCGGCATGTATCTGATCAGCGAGCTGGTCGACGACCTGGAGGTGAGCAGCTCCCATAAGGGCACCGTGCTCACGCTGCGTTTGTATCGGAGGGGGCAATGAGCGACATCATCCGCAGGGAAGAGTTCGGCGAGGTCGCCGTCCTGCATATCACCAGCACCAGCGTCGACGCGATCTCGGCGGCCGCCATCGCCGCCGAGTGCCAGGAGATGCGGCCGATCACCGTGCTCGACTTCAGCGAGGTGTCGTTTATCAACTCGGCCGGCATCTCCGCGCTGCTCAAGTTCGTCGTCACCGCGCGCAAGGCCGGCTACAAGCTGTTCGCCATGAACGTCAGCCCGCACCACCAGAAGATCTTCAAGATGGTCGAGATGTCGCGCTTCATGCCGACGATCGAGGAGCGGGACCTGGCCGCCTACAGATAGCTGCCCGAGGGTTTACCGCAAAGGCGCGGAGCACGCAGAAGGGTTGGGGTGGGCGCGCGACAGGGCGTAGCTCCGCTTCGCTCGAAGCGGGACGACAGCCGTTGTTGCACATCCACACCCGAACTCTCCGCGCCTCCGCGCCTCCGCGGTGATCGCCGGCCGGGATCCATGTGGTATGATAGGGCGCGTGCATGCGGCGGCGTACGCGAAGAAACAGCACCGCTGCGTTTGTCCTGGCATGCGCACCTCTCGTAGCGAAGCGAGGAATTTGTGTCGCCAACGGTGATGATTGTTGAGGACGACGCGGCCACCCGGCGCCTCTACCGCTTCCTGCTGACGAATAGCGGCTACACGGTGATCGAGGCGGAGGACGGCCAGGCCGCCCTCGAAAAGTTTGCCGCCCAGCCCTGCGACGTGATCATCTCGGACATGAATATGCCGCGCATGGGCGGCATCGACATGGTGCGCGCCCTGCGCCAGAACAACGTCGGGGTGTATGTGATCATGGTCACGGCCTTCGGCACCCCCGACACCGAAAAGCACGCCTTTCGCGCGGGCGTGAACGAGTACCTCACCAAGCCCTTTGATTTCGAGGAGCTGGAGCGGCGCGTCCAGTCGTTCTTCGAGCGCCGCAAGCAGGCCTAGCCGGCGGGCGCGCCGCCCCCGCGCCCCCGCCCACTTCCCCGGCCCTTCCCGCGATGAACAAACTGCAACCCGCGCCCCGCCGTTTGTAGTCCGATTGACACGCGCCCCTGGTACGATACGGCGACAAGTGTACCACTGCGGGTAGGGCGTGTGGCCAGCCAAGCGTTCAGCACAACCCCGGCCCCAGAAGGCAGCGCTGCCGCGGCGCGGCGCGAAGGAGATCGGCATGGCCGACCTACTGATCGATCACGCGGTCGCCCCCCCGCGTGTGCGTATTCTGGTTGTCGAGGACGACACAAACATCCGCGAGTTCTGCCGCCTGCTCCTGCGCCAGCGCTACGATGTGCTCACCGCCGAGCACGGCCGCGAGGCCGTGGCCCTGCTCGCCGAACACCCCGTCGACCTTGTGCTGACCGATTTGCAGATGCCGGTGATGGGCGGCCTCGAGCTGCTCCAGCACATCCGCCTGCACCACCCCGAGGTCGATTCCGTGGTCCTCACCGCCCACGCCACCGTGGACACCGCCCGCCAGGCGCTCAAGCTCGGCGCCCTGGACTACCTGTCCAAGCCGGTCGAGGCCGAGAACCTGGAGCGGACCATGCGCACCTGCCTGGAGCTGCGCCGCGTGCGCCAGGAGAAGGAGCGGCTGTCCGACCTCCTGTTCATGTTCCAGTTCAGCCAGCTGATCGCCACCTCCCTCGACATCCCGACCCAGGTCGAGCAGATCGTCGAGTTTCTGTGGCGCCGCTTCGCCCCCGAGACGCTGGCCCTGAGCATGCACCTGCCGGACGAGGCGCGCCTGTGCCTGCTCGCCGCGCGCACCGGCGAGGGCTGGGCCGAGCAGGGCGCCGCCATTCCGCTCGCCGCCGGCCCGAGCGAAACCGATCTGCGGCTCGCCCACCTGCGTCTGGCCGGCGGGCCGGGCACCTGCGAGGAAGGGCAGTACGCGGGGGTGGTGCTGCGCAGCCACGACACGCCGGTGGGCTACCTGCACATGGGCCGCCGCCCCGAGCAGCCCCCCTTCGACGCCGGCGAGCGCCGCCTGCTGAGCATATTCGCCGGCCAGGTGGCCGCTTCCCTCGACAACGCCCGGCTGTACAGCACGCTCAAGGACCAGAACCGCCAGACGATCGAGGCCCTGGCCGAGGCGATCGAGGCCCGCGACGCCTACACCTCCGGCCACTCCCGCCAGGTCACGCGCTACGCCGTGCGCCTCGGCGAGGTGCTCGGCCTGCCCCCGGAGCGGATCGAGCTGCTGACCTACGCCGGCCTGCTCCACGACGTCGGCAAGATCGGCATCCGCGACGACATCCTGCTCAAGCCCGGCCCCCTGTCCGACGACGAGTTCGCGATCATGCAGCGCCACCCCCGGATCGGGGTCAAGATCATCGAGCGGGTGCGCGGCCTGCGCGCCGCCCTGCCAATCATCGAGGCCCACCACGAGCGGGTCGACGGCGGCGGCTACCCGGCCGGCCTGCGCGGCGAGCAGATCCCCGTCGAGGCCCGCATCCTGGCCATCGCCGACTGCTTCGAGGCGATGACCTCGGACCGGCCCTACCGCCCGGCCATGGAGACGGAACGCGCCCTCCAACAGCTCCTGCGCGGCCGCGGCACCCACTGGGACGCCAAGATGGTCGACGCGTTCGTCGCGCTCGTGCGCCGCGAGGAGCGCGAGCTGCGCATCGCCCTGCCCGGCCGCCCCGAGGCACTGGAGCTCCGGGAGGGCAAGCAGGCCGTCGCGGTGGGGGACGTGCGGGACTAGGGGGAGAAAGGGAGAGAAAGGAAGAGGGGGCGAGCGATGTGGTCGCTCGCCCCCTCTCCCTGTTCGTGCTACGCGCCGTTCGGGCTGATCAAGGTTGGCGAGTCTTCGAGCTCGCCGTCCTCCGGCTCCTCGACCGAGAGGGCGGCGAGGATGTCCTTGCGGTCGAGGTTGACCACGGTGACGCCCTGGGTGATGCGGCCGTGCTGCGAGATGCCGTCGGCGGTGGTGCGCATCACCACGCCGGCGGCGGTAATAAAGGTGAGCAGCGAGCTGTCGCGGACGATCGCGGCGCCAGCCACCGTGTCGTCGGCGCTGCGGAGCTTGATCGTGATCACGCCGCCGCCGGCCCGGCCCTTGGTCGGGTACTCCTCGACGGGGGTGCGCTTGCCGAAGCCGCGCGCCGTGACGACGAGCAGGTCGGCGCCCTCCTGGGCGAGCTGCATGCTCACCACCCGGTCGCCGCTGGCCAGGTTGATGCCGTTCACCCCGGTGGCCGGGCGGCCCATCGGGCGGACCTCGCTCTGCTCGAAGCGGATCGTCTGGCCGCGCGCGGTGGTAAGCAGGACGTCCTCCTTGCCGTGGCTGACCTGGACCCAGCCGAGCACATCGCCCTCTTCGAGGCCGATCGCGATCAGGCCGTTGGAGCGGACCTGGGCGTACTCGCGGAGCTGGGTGCGCTTGATCTTGCCGCGGTGGGTGGCCATCACCAGATACTCGCCGTCGAACTCGGGGACGGCGAGCATGCTCGTCACCTGCTCGCCGGGCTCGAGCGAGACGAGGTTGACCAGGGGCAGGCCCTTGGCGGTGCGCGAGCTGTCGGGCACCTCGTGGGCCTTGAGCTGGTAGACCTTGCCGCGGTCGGTGAAGAACAGCAGGTTGTCGAGCGAGCCGCAGGTGAGCAGATGGCGCACGATATCCTGCTCGCGGGTGATCATGCCCTTGATCCCGCGGCCGCCGCGGCGCTGGGTGCGGTAGGTGTCGGCGGCCTGGCGCTTGATGTAGCCTCGGTCGGTCAGGGTGATCAGGACCCGGATGTCGGGGATCAGATCCTCGTCGCTGACCTCGCCGGAAACGTCGGGGATGATCCGGGTGCGGCGCTCGTCGCCGTACTTCTGCTGGAGGTGGCGCATGTCGTCCTGGATGATCCGCAGGACACGGCGCGGGTTGGCGAGAATGTCCTCGAGCTCGGCGATCAGCTTGATCACCTCGCGATACTCGTCCTCGATCTTCTTGCGCTCGAGGGCGGCGAGGCGGCGCAGCTGCATGTCGAGGATGGCCTGGGCCTGGAGCTCCGAAAGGCTGAAGTTGCGGATCAGGTTGTTGCGGGCGCTCTCGGCGTTGCGCGACTCGCGGATGGTGCGGATGATCTCGTCGATGTTGTCGAGCGCGATCTTCAGCCCTTCGAGGATGTGGGCGCGGGCGCGGGCCTTCTCAAGGTCGTACTCGGTGCGCCGGCGGATCACCTCCTGGCGGTGGCCGATGTACTCCTGGAGCAGCCGCTTGAGCGGCAGCACCTTGGGCTGGAGGCCACCTTCGAGGGCCAGCATGTTGATGCCGAACGTCGTCTGAAGCTGGGTGTGCTTGTAGAGGGCATTCAGCACCTTTTTGGGCTGCGCGTCCTGCTTGAGCATGATCACCAGGCGCATGCCGGCGCGGTCCGACTCGTCGCGGACGTCGCGGATGCCCTCGATCTTGCGCTCCTTGGCCAGCTCGGCCATCCGCTCCTGGAGCCGGGCCTTGTTGACCTGGTAGGGCAGCTCGGTGACGACAATGTTGAAGGCGCCGCGGTTGGCCTCCTCGATGTGGGCCTTCGCGCGCAGCGTGATCTGGCCGCGGCCCGTCGAGTAGGCGGCCATGATCCCCTCGGTGCCCAGGATACTCGCCGCGGTCGGGAAGTCGGGGCCGGGGATGATCTTGATCAGGTCGTCGACGGTGGCCTCGGGGTTGTCGATCAGGTGGATGATCGCGGAGCACAGCTCGCCGAGGTTGTGGGGCGGGATGTTGGTGGCCATGCCGACGGCGATGCCCGAGGCGCCGTTGAGCAGCAGGTTCGGCAGCAGGGCCGGCATCACCACCGGCTCGCGGTAGGAGGCGTCGAAGTTGTCGCGGAAGTCAACGGTGTTCTTGTCAATATCGAACAGCACTTCTTCGGCGACGGCAGCGATGCGGGCCTCGGTATAGCGCATGGCGGCGGGCGGGTCGCCGTCGACGCTGCCAAAGTTGCCCTGGCCGTCGATCAGGGGGTAACGCATGCTCCACGGCTGCACGAGGCGCGCCAGGGCATCGTAGACCGACTGATCACCGTGGGGGTGCATTTTGCCGAGCACATCGCCGACGATACGCGCGCACTTTTTGTAGGGCTGGTTGGCCCTGATGCCCATGTCCCACATCCCGTAGAGGATGCGCCGCTGCACCGGCTTGAGCCCGTCGCGCGCGTCGGGAAGGGCGCGCGACACAATCACGCTCATCGCGTAGCTCAGGTAGGCCGAGCGCATCTCATTGGTGATGTTGACGGGCCGAACGATCCCGATCTCCATTTGCAGTTCTCCAAACTCGTGTTCGGCGCTTTGGAAAGCGCTAAATTCCACCTTTTATTATACCGTACCGGGTGGGTTTTGTCCAATAAGAATTGAACAGGTGTTCTATAAGCCGCGGACGGCGACAGGCCCGAATCCGAGGTAGTCGGCGGCGGTGAGCTGGTAGGTGACGCCGTCGACGGGGCCCTGGACGGCGGCGGCCCAGTCGTGGGGGCGGTGGAGGTGGCCGTAGAGGCAGGCCCGGGCGCCGGAGGCGGCGATACGCCGGGCGAACTCGGTAGGCTGGCGGTTGAGGAAGGGTGGGTAGTGGATCATGACGATCAAGGGCTTGGCGCCCCTGGCCAGCTCCGCGCCGTGGGCCAGGGCGCGGTCGAGCATGGTCAGCTCGCGCTGGTAGATTGGGTCGTCGGTGGCGGGGGTGTAGCCGGGGGTGCCCGGGGCCGTCCAGCCGCGGGTGCCGCCGACAACCGCCTCGCCGATGTCGACGGCGTCGGCGCCGAGCAGCGTGATCGAGGGCGGCATGTGCGGCCGCAGGGGCTTGACCCGGCGGGAGCACCAGTAGTCGTGGTTGCCGCGGATGATCACCTTGCGACCGGGGAGCGCGTCGATCCAGCGCAGGTCGTGCATGGCGTCGGGCAGCTTCATAGCCCAGGAGATGTCGCCGGCGATCAGCACCCAGTCGTCGGCGGCCACGCGGGCGCGCCAGGCCGCGGCGATGCGCTCCGGGTGCTCCTTCCAGTGGGGCCCGAAGATATCCATCGGCTTGGGCTGGGCGTGCGACAGGTGCAGGTCAGAGATCGTCCAGATCATGGTTGTGCCACCGCGCTCTCAGGCTCTGCGCATCATAGCAGCCCCCGCGCGGCGGCGCAAACCGGCCTCGTAAGCCGCGGCTCACCGGGCCCTCATCGGGGCGGCGGGGGAATCGGGGTATAATGGCCCGGCGCGCCGCCTCGGGCGCGATGTGTTTATGCTATGGGAATCGCCGACCTGCCACAGCCGAACAGCCTGCCGCGCCGCGACGCGGCCCTCGCCCGCCGCGGCCGCCGGCTGGGCGCGCTCCGCTCGCTGCTGCTGATCCTGCTGCTCAGCGTGGCCGCCGGCGCGATGGCCTACCAGGCGCCCCCCACGGGGCGCGTGGCTGTGGGCTGGCTCGGCGACCGGCTGTTCCTCGACACCAGCGCCGGCATCAGCGAGGCGGCCGTGGCCCGCGGCGACCTGTTCGCCGACGAGCTGACCCCCGACGCGCCCACTGGCCGCTCGCGCTGGACGCGCGAGCACGCCCGCCTGACCTTGCCGAACATCGGCCGCGGCGCCGACCTCGACCTGCTCCTGCTCGTCCAGGGCTGGCCCGCCGATGTGGCCGGCGCCCCCGTCGCCCAGCCTACCGTGCGCGTCGTGGCCGACGGCGCGGAGCTCGGCAGCTTCACCCCCGGCCCCGGCTGGGAGGCCCAACACTTCCGCATCCCCGCCGCCGCCCGCGCGGGCGGCGACCTGACGGTCGACCTGTTCAGCTCCCACGTCTTCACCGACACGGCGACCTTCCGCGGCGACCCGCGCCCGAAGGGCGTGCGCCTGGCCGAGATTCAGGTCAGCGCCGCGGCCGACGACCTGACGGCGATCTACCCGCCGGCCTGGCCGGCCGTGGCCCTGCTCGCCGCCAACGCCGCGCTGCTGTTTCTGCTGCTGGCGGGGCTGCTCCGCCGCGTGCCCGTCGTCTACGCCCTGACGGCGGTCGGGGTGGGCCTGGCCGCGATCGGGCTGGCGGCGGCGCGGATCTGGATGGGGGCGGCCCTCAGCGTGGCGCTGCTCGGGCTCGGGTTGGCCCTCCTGGTGGCCAACCAGGGCGCGCTGCTCGGCCTGGCGCGGGCCCTGGTGCGGCGCTACGCCCAGGGGCGGGCAATCGGGTACGGGCTCGTCACCGTCGCGCTCGTCTACTTCGCGTACACGGTCGCCCAGCTCGCGGCCTGGCTGGCCAACCCGGGCCGCGAGCTGTTCGTGCTGATCTTCCCCGACTCGCTGCTGTTCGGCCTGCTCGGCGCCGGCCTGCTCGCCCTCGTGCTCGTGCTCGGGCGGCGCGGCCTGCCCCGCCTGAGCGACGCGATCGTCGGCGCGCTCGGCTCGCCCCGCGGCGCCCTGATCCTGCTCGCGCTGTTCGTGGCCGTCTGGGTGGGCTACGAGGCCGCAGTCGTGGCCGCGCTCCCGTACGTCGGCCACGCCGATTACAGCGACAACGCCGTGGTGGCGCGCAACCTCGCCGCCGGCCGCGGCTGGGTGGTGGATTATGTCACCCAATTCTACGAGGTCGCGCCGACGCTGACCCGGCCCCAGGAAACGTGGCCGCTGCTCCAGCCGGTCTGGATCGCCCCCTTCTTCATGCTCTTCGGCCCGACGGCCTGGGCGGCCAAGATCCCGAACCTCCTGTTCAACCTGATTCTCGCCGCCCTGGTCTACCGAATCGGCGCCCGGATCTGGGACCGGCGGGTGGGCCTGACTGCCGCCGTCTTCACGCTGACCAACTACCTGTTCTTCCGCCTGACGATCTATGTCACCAACGACCTGGGCTTTGTCGTGTTCAGCCTCGGGGCGATCTACGCGCTGTACCGGGCGGAGGGGGACAGGGGGACAGGGGGGCAGGGGGGCAGGGGGACAAAGGAAGGGGCGGGCCTCAAGGGATGGCTGTGGGCCCGGCGCTGGCTGCTCCTTTCGGGGGTGTTGACCGGGCTGATGATGCTGCAGAAGCCGTCCGGGGCGATGATCGCGCTCGGGATGGGGCTGTGGCTGGTGGGCCGCAACCAGGCGGGGCTGCTGGAAGCGCTGCGCGGGCTGCGTTCGGGGCGGGGCGCCCTTCCTGGCGCATGGCGCGCGGCGGGGCCGATCGCACTCTGGGCGCTGCTGGCCCTGCTCGTCCTGTCGCCGTACCTGGCGCGGAACATGGCCCTGTTCGGGCGGCCCGTCCACTCGACGGAAAGCTATGACGCCTGGGTGCTCGGCTACCGGGGGGTATCGGGCGACGCCTGGGCCGACATCTACCGGGTGTACGCCACCGAGCTGGGCGGCCCCGGCGTGCCGGACCGGAGCTGGGTGCTGCGCTGGGGCTTCGACGCCACCCTGACCAAGCTACAAACCCAGGTGACGGCCCTGCGCGACTGGCTGATGCCCCCCTGGCGGGGCGCGCCCGGGGGGCTGTCGGCGCTGTTCAGCGGCAGCCCGTGCAGCAGCCCGGACCGCTGCAAAAGCATCGCCACGGACCTAGGGGCCTGGCTGGCTCTGCTCGGCGTGATCGGCGCGCTGCGCTTCCGGCGCCGGCTGCTCGGCCTGCTGGCCGCGGCCTACGCGCCCTACGTCGTATTCATGATCACCTACTGGCGCACCGACGAGGAGCGCTACTGGGTGATGCTCATCCCCTGGCTGGCCCTGCTCGGCGCGTGGGCGATCTGGGGCGGCTATGACCGGTTGGCCGCCGTTGGCGACCGGCGCTGGGCGCCGCTCGGGCTGATCCTGGCCGCTGTGGCGGTAAGCAGCGTGGTCGGCTTTTCGCGCGGCGACATCGCCGACAAGGTGCGCAACGAGCCCGGCCCCACCCACTGGGCCCCGGACCTGGCGGCCTACGCCTGGCTCGACGCCAACCTCCCTCCCGGTGCCCCGGTGATGACGCGGGTGCCGTGGCAGCTGAACTGGCACACCCGGCGCCCCGCCCTCATGATTCCGAATACCGGCGACCACGCGGAGCTGCTGGCGATCGCGCGGAGCTACGGGGTGCAGTACCTGGCGCTGGAAAACCAGCTGCGGGTCAAGGGGGAGGCCGGCCGGCTGCTCGCGCCGCTGATGGACCAGGGCAACCGGGTCGGGGAGGTGATCGACGGCTTCGAGCTGCTGTACGCCAGCCCGACCGCCGACTACCGGGCCTTTATCTACCGCATACCTGAGCAGTAGGACGCGGACGTGCGTATTCTCATGCTCGCCTCGTCGCTGCCGAAATGGCCGGGCGAGGCGACGGCGCCCTTTATCGAGGAGATCGCGGCCGGCGCGGCCGCCCGCGGCCACAGCGTGACGCTGCTGGCCCCCTGGCGGCCCGACCTGCGGCGCGGGCCGCTGGAGCGCGGGGTGCGCCTGCGCTTTTTCCGCTACGCGCCCCACCCCGCGCTCAATATCTGGGGCTACGCCCAATCGCTGCTCAGCGACACCCAGCTCAAGCGCCGCACCCTGGCCGCCGCCCCCTTCGCGCTGGCCGCCTCGCTGCGCGCCGTCGCCGCCGCCCTGGCCCGCGCCCGCGCCAACGGCGAGCCCTTCGACGTGGTTCAGGCCCACTGGGTGCTGCCCAACGGCCCACCCGCCGCTCTGGCCGCCGTGGCCGCACGCACGCCCCTGGTGATCAGCCTCCACGGCAGCGATATCTACCTGGCCGAGCGCCACTGGGCCATGGCCGGCGCCGCCGCGGCCGCCTTCCGCTGCGCCGCGACGGTCAGCGCGTGCAGCGGCGACCTCCACGAGCGCGGGCTGCGCCTCGGCGCCCCCGCCGCCCGCAGCCGCGTGATCCCCTACGGCGTCAACCCGCGCCAGTTCCGCCCCGACCCGGCCGCCCGCGCCGCCGTCCGCGCCGAGCTCGGCCTGGCCGACGGCGCGCCCCTGGTGATCGGGCTCGGCCGCCTCGTGGCGAAGAAGGGCTTCGGCGTGCTGCTCGACGCCTGGCCGGCCGTGCGCGCCGCCCACCCCCTGGCCCACCTCGCGATCGTCGGCTACGGCGACCTGCGCGAGCCGCTGGAGGCCCAGGCCGCCCGCATGGGCCTGGCTGGCTGCGTGACCTTCACCGGTCAGCTCGACCGTGAGCTGGCCGCGGCCTACATGGCCGCCGCCGACGTGTTCGCCCTGCCGATCGTGCGCGAGGGCGTCGACGGGCTGCCGAACGTGCTGCTGGAGGCGATGGGCGCCGGCCGCGCCGTGGTGGCCTCCCGCGTGGCCGGCGTGCCCGACGTGGTCGACGACGGCGTCCACGGGCTGACCGTGCCCGAGCGAAACCCGGCGGCCCTCGCCGCGGCGATCGGGCGGCTCCTGGCTGACGAGGCGCTGGCGGCGCGGCTTGGCGCGGCGGCCCGCGAGCGGGTGGAGCGCGAGCTGACGTGGGAGCGCACCGCCGAGCGGTTCGAGCGCCTGTACCTCGACGCAGTGCAGGCCCGGCGGGAGCGGCGATGACTGGGCTGGGCAGGGGCGCGGCAACGGGGCGCGGGCAAGCCTTCACGGCGCGGGCCAGCGGCGCACGGGCCTTCGCGGCGCGCCACAGCCTGCTGCTGACGGGGCTTGGCCTGTTCGCGCTGGCCCTGCTGGCGCGCCTGTACCGCCTGGACGCCCAAAGCCTGTGGCTCGACGAGGGCAGCAGCTGGCAGATGGCCCGCCAGCCGTGGAGCGCGCTGCTGCTCGACCTGGCCAGGCCCAACGCGGCCTACCCCCTGTACCACCTCCTGCTCAAGGCCTGGGTCGCCCTCTTCGGCGACGGCGAGGCCGCCCTGCGTATGCCCTCGGCCCTGGCCGGCGCAGCCGCCGTGCCCATGATCTACCTGGCGGCGGTGGAGCTGGAGCGGATGCGGGGGACAGGGGGACAGGGGGACAGAGCGAGCGGCTTCTCCTGGCCTGGCCTCGGCGCGGCTCTAATCGCCCTGGCGGCACCCTTCGCGATCTGGTACAGCCAGGAGGCGAAGGTGTACAGCCTGCTGCTGCTATGCGCCGCTCTGGTCGTCTGGGCTGTGCCGCGGGCCCTGCGGGTGAGCCAGGAGGCGCGGGGTGCGGGGCGAGCGACGGGAGTAATGTGGCGGGCGTGGCTGCTGGTTGGGGCCGTCGCCCTTGTCGCGCTGTTCGTCCACCGGCTGGCGGTGCTGCTGGTCGCGGCCACGGCCTGGGCTGCTGCCCTCGACTGGGTGCTGCGCCGGCCGCGCGGGCGCGCGGCCTGGGGGGCGCTGCTCGCCCCAGCCGCACTGAGCGGGCTGCTCATTCTGGCGATGGTGCGCGGGCTCGGCGGCGAGCAGGCGGCGAGCCGGGCGGCCGCGGGGGCAGCCATCCCGGCCGGGCCCCTGAGCGCCCTCGGCCTGACCTTCAGCCGCTTCAGCCTGGACCGCTGGCCCGGCGACGCGCCGTGGTGGTGGCTGCTGCCCTGGGTGGCCCTGCTCGCCTGGGGCCTGGCCCGCCTCGGGCGCGATCTGCTTGGCCCCGACCGGCGCCCCGCTACCGCCTTGCTGTGCCTGCTCGCCACGCCCGTCGGGCTGTTCCTGGCCCAGCTCGTCGTCACCCGCCAGTACGAGGCCCGCTACCTGATCGCCGCCTACCCGGCCTTCGCCCTCGCGCTGGCCTGGCCGCTCGGCCAATGGGGCGCGAGGCGGCGGGCAGGGGGTGGGGGGCCGGTGTTCGGAGCCGCCGGAGCGCCCGAAAAGCGGGGCATGGGTCCGGCTGAGGCCCGCGGGGCGCGGCCTGGCGCGTGGGCGGCGGCCGGGCTACTGGCGCTGTGCCTGCTTTCCGGCGGGCTGGCGCTGTTCCAGGCGCCGTTCGGGCTGTTCTCCGGCGAGCCGGTGAAGGAGCAGTACCGCGAGGCGATCGGGGAGCTGGCCGTGCGGGTCCACCCCGACGACGCGGTGGTGATCCACCCCTCGTACCTGCGCCCGCTCTACGACTACTACATGGGCCGGCTCAACGCCGACCCGGCCCCCGAGCCGATCGGCTTCGCCGACTTCTGGCAGGGCGAAACGAGCTACGGGGCCCGCGAGTGGGACATCGAGCGCCGCGCGAAGCTGGCGGGCTACCTGCGCAGCTTCCTGCTGATCGCCCCGGACCACGCCCGCACGGTCGACCGGCCGCGCCCCGGCGACGAGTACGGCCTGGTCGGCCTGTTCTGGGCCTACAGCCGCGAAACGGCCCGGGCCTGGCCCTGCGGGATCTGGCGCCGCAACGGGGCCCACCTCCTGTGCCAGGAGGCCCCCGAGCCCTACTACACCGAGGCGCCCGCCCCCCAGCCAGCCACCACCTCCGGCGCCCGCTTCGGCGACAGCCTGCGCTTTCTCGGCTTCACGCTCAAGGCGACCACCCCCGCCGGCCCCGGCGTCTACCGCGCCGGCGGCAACCTGCCGATCAGCCTGTTCTGGGACGTCGACGCCCCCCTGGACGAGGACCTGAGCTTTTTCCTCCACCTGTGCCAGGACTGCACGCTGCCGCCCGCGGCCAGCGACGACGGCCCGCCGCTAGAGGGCTACCTGCCGACGAGCAGCTGGCTGCCGGGCAAGCCCGCCCGCGACGACCGGGCCATCCACCTCCCGCCCGACCTCCCGCCGGGTCGCTACACCCTGCTGCTCGGCGCCTACCGCCCCGCCGACCCGACCGAGGCCGGCCGGCTCGCCGCTAGCGGGCCGGGGGCGGCCGGCAACGGCCGGCTGGCTCTCGGGACGGTCGAGATTGTGGCGGGCGACGAGTGATGGGCCTGCGCCCCGCATCGCCGCTCGCGCGCCACTGGCCGCTGCTCCTCGCCCTCGCCGCCGGCCTGGCGCTGCGCGCCCTCCTGTGGGGTGCCCTGCCGCGAATCGGCCTGATCAGCGACGAGGCCGAGTATCTGGCATCGGCCGACTGGCTGGCCCTCGGACGGGGCTTCGCCTGGCACACTCAGTACCTATGGACCCGGGCACCGCTCTACCCCCTGTTCCTCGCCGGCCACGTCGCCCTCTTCGGCCGCGAGCTCGCGCCGATCGCGGTTTCGCAAACCGCGCTCAGCCTCCTGAACGTCGCCCTGGTCTACGCGCTCGCGCTTCAAACGGCCGAGGGGCGGACGGCGCCCGGCGTGGCCGCGCTGCTGGCCGCGCTTTACCTGCCGCTGGCCAGCTACGCGCAGCTGCTGCTCAGCGAGACGCTGTTTCTCAGCCTGCTGCTCGGCGCCTTCCTGCTCGCCGGCCGCTGGGCCGCCCGGCCGGCTAGCGCCCCGGGGGCGCTCTGGCCCCTCGCCGCGGCGGGGGTGCTGCTCGGCCTCGCCACCCTCACCCGGGGGCTGACGCTGCTATTTCTGCCGCTGGCGGCCGGCTGGGCCTGGTGGCAGAGCGGGGCGAGGGGCGCGCCACGCCGCTCGCTTCCGGCGGCCGCGCTGCTCCTGGCGGCGGGCCTCACGGTCGCGCCCTGGTCGATCTACGCCAGCCGGGCCTACGGCGGCCCGGTGGCGATCGACACAACCGGGGCGTTCAACCTGCTGCTCGGCGCCCGCACCGCCTTCGACCGCGGGCGGAGCGACGCGCCGACGCGCAACTTCGTGCTTGCCATTCTCGACCCGCAGCTCGACGAGGATGCTCGGCGCGCGCTGCTCGAACCCCGCAGGGGCACGCAGAGCGCCGTAGCCCGCCCCGGCTCCTGCCTGTACGAGGCCGGCGACGCGCGCCTCCTCGCCGCCCTTGAACGCCCGCCGGCCGAGATCAGCCAGGCCGAGCGCCAACGCCTGATGAGCGCCGAGGCCCTATGCCTGCTGCGCGCCGCCCCCGTCGCCTTCGCCCAGAAAAGCCTGGGCGAGCTGGTCGACCTGTTCCAGATCAACTACACCGGCGACGAGCGGCTGACCAGGGGCTTCGCCCTCGGCCGGGTGCCGCCGTGGTACCTGCTCGCCCTGTTCGCCCTCGACGACACCCTGTATGTGCTCGCCCTCCCGCTGGCGGTGATCGGGTGGGCGCTGCTGCGACAGGCGGGGGGAAGGCGCGGGCCGCAGCTAGAGCGCCCCGCCCCTGGGAGCGAGCGCGCGCTGGCGGCCGGCCTGCTCGGGCTGATCGGCCTGTGGCTGCTCTACAACCTGGCGGTGGCGCCGCTGCTCTTTGCGATCAACCGCTTCCGCGTGCCGCTCATGCCCTTCGTCTTCGTGCTCGCCGGCGCGGCCGTGGCCGCCCTGCCGCGCTGGGGGGGGCTGCGCACGCGGTACGGGCTGGCCTGCGCCGCCCTGGCCGCCCTGCTCTGGCTCGTGGCCGCCACGCCCTACGCCTACCTGGAGCCGCGCGCGGCTGGCGCCCCGTCGCGCTGGGCCTCCTATCTCGGCCCGTACCCGTCGAGCCTGGACAGCACGGCGACCGGGCTCGCCGCGCGGCCGGGCTTTCTCGCCGAGCGCAGGCTGAGCGCGGCCCTCGGCGCCGGCGACATCGCCGCGGCCCGCGCCGCCCTGGCCGACCCCGCGCTGCCCGCGTGGAGCGCCGCCGTCGGTGCCCCGCTTTTGGATGGGCTGGAGGGAGCGCCCGCCGTGGGGCTGGATCGGATCGCGGCCAGCCAGGTGCGGCCCCTTGAGCAGTGGCAGACCGCCCTGGTGGTCGGCGAGCTGTTCCGCCAGCTCGGCGACGCCGACGCCGCCCGGCGCGAGCTTGGCCCCGAGCTGGTGGACCGCCAGAACCCCGTGGCCTGGGCCTGGGAGTGGCTCCATCCGCCGCCCCTGCCGGGCGACCGTCTGGAGATCGCGGAGGACAACGACCTCGGCTACATCCGGGGCTTCTACCTCGGCGGGTACGACGCGACGATCCCGCGCCCGGACGGCGGAAGCGGGGCGACCCTGCGCTGGGCCACGGGCGAGTCGGTTCTGCGCTTCCCGGGCGCCGGCACCGGCGGTTCGCGGCAGCTCTGCCTCAGTATCGCCGCCGGCTGGCCCCCCGACCTCGGGCCGCCGGCCGTGGCCCTTTCCCTGGACGGCGCGCCGCTCGGCGAGCTGCGGCCGGGGCGCGGCCTCCGGGTCGAGTGCGTGGCGCTGCCCGCCCGGCCCGCCGGCGCCGACTACACCGTCGAGCTCCGCGCCCCGACCTTCGTGCCCGACGCGCTGGACTTGCTGCGCCAGCAGGGGCCCCAGGTCGGCCAGCTGCGGCTGCTCGGCTACCAGCTCGACTGGGCGGAGATCCGCTGACGGGACGAACTACCCGAACCCAGATCAGCGGCCAGGCCGCGACCCTAGCATCGCGCCGCCGCGCCGCTGTCCGATTTCGCTTATGAGCACACCGCGCACACTCTTCGCTCACAGCTCCGTGACCCTCGCGGCAATCACCCTGGCCGGCCTGGGGCTGCGCCTGCTGGCCTGGCGCTGGCGGGAGCTGTACGGGCTCGGCGGCGATGAGCAGGAGTACCTCAACGCGGCCGTGGCACTGCTGCGCGACCGGCGGTACACCGAGCTGCTGTTCATGCGGCCGCCGCTCTACCCCGTCTTCCTGGCCGCCGCGATCTACGCCGTCGACTCGCTCGTCCAGAACCTGCGCCTCGTCCAGGCCATGCTGAGCGCGGCGACGATCCCCCTCGTCTACCTGCTCACGGGCGAGATCGCCCGCCAGTCCGGCGCGGCGGAGCCCCGGCGCCCGGCCCTGCTCGCCGCCCTGCTGGCCGCCCTGAGCTACGGGCTGGCGACGAACGCCACCGAGCTGCTCACCGAAACGCTGTTTCTGTTCGGGCTGACCGCCCAGCTCTGGCTGCTGCTGCGCGCTGGCCGCACCGGCGGGTGGGCCCCCGCCGCCCTCGCGGGCCTGGCGCTCGGCGCCCTCTGCCTGGTGCGCTCGGTGGCGCTGCCGCTGCTGCCGCTCGGCGGCCTCTGGCTCGCGATCAGCGCGGCGCGTAACGCGCCGACGGCGCAGGCCCCCCGGCGGCCGTGGCGATGGAAGGCGGCGCGGCAGGTGTGCGCGCTGGCGCTCGCGTGCTGCGCGATCCTGCTGCCCTGGACGGCCCGCAACTACCTGACCTACGGCGGCCCGATCCTGATTGACACGACCGGCGCTGAGAACCTGTGGCTCGACAACGACCCGGCGGGGCGCGAGGCGGTGAAGGCGCAGCTGTTCGCCCTCGGCGACGACCGGCTGGCGCGGCAGCGGCTCGCGTCGGAGCGGGGCCTGGCCGCCATCCTGGCCGACCCCGGCTGGTTCGCCGCAAAGGCTGGCGGCGAGCTGCTGAAGTTCTTCGCCCTGGAGTTCAGCGACGATATGCGGGCCCGCCCGGCGATCTGGGTGCCGCCCGCGGAGGTCTGGCTGCGCCTGCTCCTTGGCGACGGGCTGTGGCTGCTGCTCCTGCTTGCGGGCGGCTATGGCCTGGCCCGGGCGCTCCTTGCGGGCGCGCGGCGGGGCGGCCTGTCGGCCCTGGCCGCCCCGGCCTGGCTCCTCGCTCCCTGGGCGCTCTACGTGCTGCTCACCACCCTGATCTTCCACGTTGAGCTGCGCTACCGCCTGCCGCTCTTCCCCGCCCTGCTGCCCTACGCCGCCCTCGCCCTGGCGGGTGGACGGCGGCGTGAGGCCGGGGCCACGGCCTGGCTCGCCGCCACTGTTCCGGCGCTGCTGCTGGCCCTGACTCTGGCCCACGCCAACTACCCGGCCCTGGCCCTGCGCCTCGGCGCGAAGCACTGGCAGCTCGCCCGCGCCGAGGCCGCCCTCGCCCGCGCCGACGAGCCCGCGGCCCGCGCCGCCGCGACGGCCGCCCTCGCCCGCGACGACCGCTCCGCCCTCGCTCGCGTGGCCCTCGCCCGCGCCGACCTGCTGCGCGCTGATGTGGCGGCGGCCCTGCGCGCGCTCGACGCCGCGATTGTGGCGATCCCCTTCCACCCCCACGCCCACCTGCTGCGCGGCGACCTGCTGCGCCTCACCGGCGACGCCGACGCCGCCCGGGAGGAGCTCGGCGTTTTCGAAGCCGGGTCGCTCCAGGACCTCCAGCGCTGGAGCTGGGAGCGCTTCGTCTCCCCGCCCCCCGCCCGGCTCGACCTCGGCGACGGCCTCGACCTCGGCTTTGTCGCCGGCTTCCACTTCGTGCGCGAAGGCGAGGCCGGCCACCGCTGGACCACGGGCGCCTCCCGGCTGCGGCTTTCCCGCCCCGAGGGCGGTGGCGAGCTGAACCTCCGCCTCGCCTCCGGCCGCCCCGACGGTGTGCCAACCCCCGTCGAGGTGCTGGTCGACGGCGCGCCGGCGGGGCGCCTGGAGGTGGCCCCCGGCTGGCAGGAATACCGTCTCCCGCTGCCCGCCGCGGGTGGGGGCGAGGCGATCGTCGAGCTGCGCAGCCCGACCTTCCGCCCGCGCCAGTTCGACTGGGCCAGCCCTGATGGCCGCGCCCTCGGCGTCATGGTCGACTGGGCCGCGGTGGAGAAAGCCGCAGAAGGCACGGAGAGTTAGAGGCGGGCACACAAGAACGCCGTACCGCTTTGATCAGGGCTACACCTCGATCAAAGCGGTACGGCGTTTTCGCGCGATCTCTTCCGCGACTCTGCGCCTCTGCGGTAAAAGCGGGGGCCTACCGATCCGGCCGGGTGGCCTGCTGGTCGCCGGAGCCCCACCAGGGGAGCGGGAAGGGGAGGCGCGGCCAGCCCTGGGCCTCCTCGGCGGCCTCCTTGATCTGCTCCACCTCCTCGTCGCAGCTGTCGGCCGGGGCGAGGGGCGGGAGGGGCTCGATCTGGGCCAGGGCGGCGGCGGCGATAGCGACCGCGTGGGCCTCGGGCGCCGGCTCGTCCAGGCGCCAGGCCCGCACCGCGAGGATCTCGGCGGCGGCCTCGCGGGCCGCGGCCACGCCGACCTGCTGGCCCTTCTCGGGATTGGACATGTCCAGCGTGGGGATGTCGCACACGTTCGGGCGGATCAGCAGCTCCGGCGGGTGCTGGCTCAGGTGGAGCGCGGTGGCGTGGTTCACCAGGAGCGACAGGGCCCGGTTGGCGATCGTGAACTGCTGGGGCGCCAGCATCAGGCGGGCCAGCGGGTTGGCGGCCTCGGCCGGGGCCAGCGAGAACTCGGCCACGGCGTCGTTCAATTCGACCGCGATCACCCGGTCGGCGCCCATGGCCTTGGCCACGTCGACCGGGACATTGTTCAGCACGCCGCCGTCCACCAGCACCTTGTCGTCGAGCAGCACCGGCGGAAAGATGCTGGGCAGCGCCGTGGTGGCGAGAACCGCTGGCACCAGCGGCCCCTCGTCGAGCAGCACGATCTGGCCCGTCACCAGGTCGGTGGCGGTGACGGCGCAGCGGGTGGACAGGTCGGCAAAGGTGCGGTCGCCGAGCAGGGCGGTGAGCAGCTCCTCGCGGCGGCGCTGGCCGACCAGACCGGTGCGGGTCGGGTCGGGCACGAAGATCCGGCGCAGGTCGGTGCTGCGGAACAGCTCGCGGATGTCGTCGAGCGGGACGCCCGCGGCGTAGAGTACGGCCACCGCGCCGCCCGCCGATGTGCCGACGATCAGATCGATAGGGACGCGCAGGTCGTGGAGCACCTGGATCACGCCGAGGTGGGCCGCCCCCTTGCCGCCCCCGCCGCCGAGCACGAGTCCAAGCGTGCGCGTGGCCGCCGGCGCCGCGGGTGGGTGAGGCACCAGGCGCGAAAGCTGCGCTCGGATCTGCTCGAACCAGTTGGCGTAATCGGCGTTGGTCATAGGGCCCTTCCCCGGCTTTCCACTCCGTCCAGCGTGTGACGTGTTGACCCTCATGCAAGAATTATACCCCCGCCGGCCCGCCCGAGGGCCCGCCTTAGATCCACCTCAGGGCTGATTCTGCTCCACGCGATGCGCCGAGCGGAACCGGCCCGCCCCCCGCCGCGTCTGCACAGGTGTGAAGGTACAGGGGCGCGGCCCACAAGGGCGCCCCCGGCCATCGTATCAGCATTGAGAGCGACGCGGGCCCGCCCCGCGTGTGACACGAGGCCCATTATGTTCAACGCTCTTCCCCGGCGGATCGTCGCCGCCCTTCTCGCTAGCCTGGCGGTCGCCGGCTGCACCACGGCCGCCCCCCCGGCCGCGAGCCAGCCCACCGCCGCGCCGACCCAGGCTGTGGCCGCGCAGCCCACCGCCGCCCCGACTCAGGCTGCGGCCGCGCAGCCCACCGCCGCCCCGGCCCAACCCACCGCCGCCCCGGCCCAGCCCACCGTCGAGCCGCCGGCGCAGGCGCCCGATCGGCTGGCGGCCCTGAACATCGGCACGGTGGCCCGGCGCTACCTCCAGGCCGAGTTCCCCGGCCACCCGATCGTCGCGGGCGCCCTGGCTGTGGCCGGCGACTACGCCGTCGCCACGGCCGTGCCGGCCGGGTTTGAGTGGCGCCTGCTGTTCATGCGCGTCGCCCCCGGCGCCGGCTACGAGGTGGTGCTCGACAACATCGCCGCGACCTCGGAGAAGCTGCGGGCCCGCGGCATCCCCACGAGCCTGCTCCAGCGCGGCGAGGCGGCCACGGTCGCCAGCGCGGTGATGTTCCACACCAACACCCCCCAGTACGGCGGGGCCGACGGCGTGGTCACCGTCGACGGGGTCGACGGCGGCTATGCGCGGGCCACGCTACACCGCGCCCCCGGCGACGAGCTGACGATCTATCTGGCTCAGGTCGAGGGCAACTGGCGCTGGCTGATCGACGGCCAGCTCTTCGCGCTCGAGGCCCTCGACGCCCACGGCATCCCGGCCAGCCTGCGCTAGCGCGGGTGCCCGGGCGAACGGCGATTGCTCCGTCACGCCGACCACTACGAAAGATGAGGCTATCGATGCGTTTGATAACTATCCGCCGGCTGCTCGCCGCCGGCCTCCTGTCCACCAGCCTGACCGCCTGCGGCTATTTCCAGACCGCCAGCTCGACGGGCCAGCAGGCCACGCCCGTGGCTGTGGAGGTTGCCGCCGCCACCGCCGCGCCGACGGTCGCCGCCCCCACCGCCGTACTGACCATCGCCGCCCCCGCGCCGACGGTCGCCGTCGCGCCCACCGTCGCCCCGGCCAACGCCGGCAGCAAACTGCCCGCCCTGACCGACCCGGCCTGGCACGAGCTGGCCCGCGCGGACCTCGACGGCGACAGCGCTGACGAGCGGCTGCTGTTCATGTTCGGCGAGGGGGTCGAGCCGCGCCAGGGCTTCGCCGACAGCTACCTGGCCGGCCGGGCGATGATGGCTGACGTGCTCGTGGTCGCCGAGGCCGACGACACGATCGCGCTCCAGGTCGACCGCACCGGCGTCCGCGCGGGCGGCGAGGAGCTGCGGGCCTTCTCGCCCGACGCCCCCGTGGCCAGCTTTGTCGCCGCGATCGACGCCGAGAGCCCCCTGCGCCTCGTGCTCCTGCCGCTCGCGGCGAGCGGCCTCCAGCAGGGCGACACCCTGCTCGTGAGCTGGGACGAGGCAGCCGGGTCCTTCAGCGCCGAGGCCATCGCGATCGAGGGCCTGACCACCGCGCCCGCGAGCGACGCCGCGGCCGAGCCGCTCGACGCTGACGGCCAGCGCGAGATCGCCGCGTGGGCCCTGGAGCACCTCCACGCCGTCGGCGCGGGGCAGGCCGTGGTCGGCGCGCTGGCCCAGGCGGGCGACTTCGCGCTGGCCCAGGCCAACGTCTTCGGCGAGGAGCGCCCGCGCTCGCTCTTCCTGCGCCACGACGCCGACGGCTGGAATGTCGTGCTCGACACGACGACCGGGGGCGCCGCACCCCTGGAGAACGCCGGCGTGCCGCTGAGCCTGGCCCAGGCCGACCCGCGCCTCGACGCCGTGGCCGCCGCGGCGGCCCACCTCCAGGACCCGCGCGGCCAGGGGTGGGACGGCAGCCTGGTGGTCGAAGCCTTCGACGGAAGCTGGGCCAAGATCATCTTCGCGCCCACCCACCGCGAGCGCTACGACCCGGCGACGATGTATGTCGCCGGCACCCAGTCGGGCTGGCAGGTCGTCACCCTCGGCACCGCTTTTCTGCCCGAGGACTACGAGAAGCTGGGCATCCCGCCGAGCATCCGCTAGGCCGGGGGCCGGCAGGGTTTTTAATGGATGATGAGAAGCGCGCCGGGCGGCCCAGACGCCCCGGCGCGCCCGTTCATTGAAGTAGAGGCCGCGCGCGAGCGGCTGCGACGACTGGCGATCCTCGGGAGGCATCGATGCAGCAAACCGTTCTCTCCGCGCCGCCGCGGCCGCTCCGCGTGTGGCCCTGGCTCCTGATCCCGGCCCTGGCCGCGGCCGCCCTGCTCGTCTGGGTGCCGCTGCCCCACCTCGACCTGCGCCTCCCGGCCGACCCGCGCGACCCCTTCGGCAACCCGTTTCACTTCTGGCTGATCACGCTGGCCGGCGTGCTGGCCCTGTCCCTGAGCCTGCTCACGGGCGAGGCCGCCAGGCGCCGCGCCGACGCCAGGGTGCTGCTGATCAGCCTGGGCATGCTGAGCGCCGCGCTCGCGGTGCTGCTCCACGCCCTGGCCACGCCCAACGTCCTGCTGGCCGGGCGCAACGTCGGCTTTGTGATCGCCGCCCCGGTCGGGCTGGTGATGGCCGCGTTCTTCATCGCGGCGAGCGCCCTGGAGCTGCGAGCTGAGCACGCCCGCTTTGTCGTCGGCTGGCAAGGGCTGCTCCAGGCCGGCGTGTTGGCCTTCTGGGGCCTGTTCGCGCTGGTGGCCCTGCTGCAGCTGCCGCCGCTGAGCCTGGCCCCGAACCCCGAGACGGTCGACACCCCGCTCTTCTTCTGCGTGATCGGGCTGACCCCAGCACCGCTGGTGCAGTGGCCGGGCACCGTGGCCCTGCTCGGCGCCGCCGGCCTGTACGGCTTCGCCGCCCTGCGCTACTTCCGCCGGCTGGGCTCGGCGCCGGGGATCGTGCTGCTGGCCACGGCGACCGCCTGCATCTTCCTGGCCCTGATCGCGCTCAACGTCGGCCTGGCCCGCACCTGGCACCTGACGTGGTGGCAGTGGCACGGCCTGATCGTGGCCGCCCTCGGCCTGTTCGCCTTCGCCGTCTTCCGCCAGTACCGCAGCGAGGGCAGCGCCCGCCCCATCTTCGACGGGCTGCTGCTGGAGGAGACGGCGCGCAAGATCCGCGAGGAGTACAGCGCGGCCCTGGAAACCCTGGTCGCCGACATCCAGCGCCGCGCCGACCAGCCCGGCGCCGCGTCTGGCCCGGCGGTGAGCGCGGCGGTGGCCGAGCAGTTCGGGCTGAGCGCCGGCCAGGCGGCCGTGCTGGAGCGGGCCGCCGAGGCCCTGGCCGGCGAGCGCGAGCAGATCGAGCGGCTCGGCGCCCTCGTGGCGGTCGGCCAGGAAAGCAGCGTGATCCAGGAGGAGGGCCGGCTGCTCCAGCAGGCCCTCGGGCTCACCAGCGCGGCGTTCCGCGGCGAGTCCTTTCAGGTCGGGCTGATCCAGGAGGGCCAGCTCGACTTCGACGCCGCCCTGCGCGTCGGCCCCGAGCTGGCCCACACCGGCGCCGTCCGCGCCCGCCTGATCGCCCAGGCCCTGCGCGAGCGCCGGGTGGCCGAGGAGGGCGGCCTGCTGATCCTCCCCCTGACCGTGAAGGGCCGCCCCGCCGGTGTGCTGGAGGTGCGCCGGGCCGGCGGCGCCTTTGCCGAGCGCGACCGCTGGCTGCTGCGCTCGCTCGCCACGCAGCTCTCCGTCGCCCTGGAGAACGCCCGGCTATACCGCCAGATCGACCAGCTGTTCCGCCAGTACATGCCCGAGAGTGTCGCCACCGCGCTGATCGCCGACCCGAGCCAGGCGGCCCTCGGCGGCGCCACCCGCGAGATCTCGGTGCTGTTCGGCGACCTGCGCGGCTTCACCGCCCTGTCCGAGCGGCTCAGCCCGCCCGACCTGGTGGCCCTGCTCAACCGCTACTACGGCGCGGCCAGCCAGGCGGTGCTCGCCGAGGGCGGCACGATCGACAAGTTCATGGGCGACGCGATGATGGCCCTGTTCAACGCCCCGGCCCAGCAGGATGACCACGCCCTGCGCGCCTGCCGCGCCGCCCTGGCCATGCAGCGGGCGATCGCCCCGATCGCCGCCGAGGCCGCCGATATGCCCCGCTTCGGGATCGGCGTCAACACGGGCCCGGCCCTGGTGGGCAACATCGGCAGCGAGCGCATCCGCAACTTCACCGCCATCGGCGACACCGTCAACCTCGCCTCGCGCCTCCAAACCCGCGCCGAGGGCGGCCAGGTGCTGATCAACGCCAGCACCTACGCCCTCGTCCGCGACCGCGTCGACGCCCGCCCTCTCGGCACCATCCAGGTCAAGGGCAAGCGCGAGCCCGTCGAGGTGTACCAGCTCCTCGGTGTCAGGTAGGGCCGCGGCCCTCAGCGCTCACCTTGCGCTGCGCGCGCGCTCGGCGTACACTGTTCGCCGGAGGTGCACGATGGCGAGTGAGCAACGGGCGCGGCGTTACGAGCTGCGCCGGATCGGGCTGGGGGCGGTGGTGCGGGCCGCGCTGCTGTTCGGGGCGCTGCTCTGGATCTGCCCGGCGCTCATGCTCGGCGGGGCCGCGGTGTCGGCGCTGCGCGGGCTGAGCGGCGCGGTGGCCGGGATGCGGCAGGTGGTGGTGCCGCTGCCGGTGCTGACCCTGCCCTTCGACCTGACCTACGACATCCCCGACATCAGCGTCGACCTCGTCGGCCAGCTCGGCTACGACGAGCAGGCCGGCCGGATTGAGGCCCTGGCCGGCCGGGAAGGGCTGGTGTTCGGCGCGGTGGCGCTCGGCGCGCTGCTGCTCGGCGCCGGGCTGTTCGCCCTGCCGGCCGTGGTATTTGCGGCCATCTACAATACGCTGGCCCCGGTCGTCGGGGGGGTCGAGCTGGAGCTACGGGAACGCTGATCGCAGCTGCGCGGAGATGCGGTGAAAGATCGGGAGCTATGACCGAGCGCGTGTGTGTGCTCGCCCTGGCCGAGCTGCCGCCGGGGCGGATGGCCTATGTGGAGGTCGACGGGCTGCCGATCGCGCTGGCGAATGTGGGCGGCACGGTGTACGCCTTCGGCGACAGCTGCCGCCACGAGGGGGGGCCGCTGTCCGCCGGCCTTCTGGTCGACGAAACGGTGACCTGCCCGTGGCACGGGTGGACATACAGCGTACGCACGGGCAAGAGCATCGTGCCGCCGGTGGGCCTGCGCCTGCCCACCTACCCCGTCAGCGTCGAGGACGGCCAGATCGTTCTTTCCATCGACTGGGGGGGCGGCTAGCCCAAAGCCCAAAGCCCGGCTTTAACACCAAATTGACATCCCCTACGCCATAGCGTACAGTTAGCGGACTTCCAACATACCAGCCCAGCGAGGTACCCAATGTCGCCGATAGCCATCAACCAGCGCCAGCTGGAAACCCTGAGCCAGCTCCTGATCGCCGGGGGCCACCACGACGTTTCGGAGCTGCTGTCGGCCTCGCTGGAGCGTCTGGTGAGCTTCTGGCCGGCCCAGGCCGGCGCCCTGCTCTACGTCCCCCCCTACGCCGAAACGGTGCGGCTCACCCACGGCCCGCTGGACGACGAGGGCCGCACGCTGATCGAGCAGGCCCGCCAGGGCTTCATGCGCCGCGACGAGGGCGGCGAGCCGATCGTCGGCTCCTACTCGCTGGAGGGCGGCCGGGACTTGATCGAGCTCCCGCTGCAAAGCGGCGGCCAGGGCGTGGGCCTGCTGCACCTAGTGGTGAACGGCCAGGATCTGGCCCGCCAGGGCAGCGGCGGCAGCCCCCTCGACGAGGATCTGCTGGTGCTCCTCGTGCGCGCGATCGGCGGCGAGGCCGACAAGCTGGCCATGCTCCGCCGCGCTGAGCGCGACTTGCGCGAGCTGCACCTGCTCTACGAGATCGGCCAGTCCCTCGCCGTGAACCTCGACCTGAGCAGCCTGCTCAACGACATCAAGCTGCGCGCGCCGAAGGTGGTGGGCGCCGAGCGCTGCTCGATCTTCATCCTGGACGAGCGCACCCAGGAGCTGGTGCTGGAGCTGCCGGGCGAGCAGCGCATGTACCGCATGCCGGTCGACCGCGGCATCGCCGGCTGGGTCTTCACCCACGCCGTCGGCCAGATCGTCAACGACGTCGAGCAGGACACGCGCTGGTACGACGCGATCGGCCGCGAGGCCGACTTTGTCACCCGCTCGATCCTGTGCGTGCCGATGCGGGTGAAGGACCGCACGATCGGCGTGATGCAGCTGGTCAACAAGGCCGACGGCCGCCCCTTCGCCGAGCAGGACATGCAGCTGCTCACCACCCTGGCCGCCCAGGCCGCGATCGCGATCGAGAACGCCCGCCTGTACCAGAGCCTGAAGAGCGAGCGCGACCGGCTCCTGTCCAAGGAGGCCGAGGTGCGCCACGCGATCGCCCGCGACCTCCACGACGGGCCGACCCAGAGCGTGGCCGCGATCGCGATGAACATCGAGTTCATCAAAAAGCTGTTCAAGGCCATGCCCGAGCGGGTCCCCTCCGAGCTCGAAACCCTGGCCGAGCTGGTCCTCAAGACCACCAACGACATCCGCACCCTGCTGTTCGAGCTGCGCCCCCTCGGCCTGGAAACGCAGGGCCTCCTGATCACGCTCCAGCAGTGGATCGACCGCTGGCGCGACCCGTCCGGCAACGAGACGCGGCTGCGTCTGGAGGCCCCGGCCAACGTGCCGCGCCTGCCCGCCGAGGTCGAGGCCGCCGCCTTTATCATCGTGCAGGAGGCGGTCAACAACGCCCGCAAGCACGCCGGCAGCGACCTGATCACGATCTACCTGTACCAGGAGGAGGACACCTTCGTGGCGAGCGTCCGCGACCGCGGCCGGGGCTTCAACCTGGCCGCCGTCGAGGCCGGCTACAACAGCCGCGGCAGCCTCGGCCTGCTCAACATGAAGGAGCGCGCCCGTCTGATCAACGCCGAGCTGCGCATGCGCTCCGAGCCCGACCGCGGGACGACGGTGGAGCTGCGCATTCCGTTGAGCTAGAGAAACAAGGGAACAAAGGAACAAAGAAACAGAGGAGCCAGGGCACTATTCCCGCCCGGCTCCTCTGTTCTTCTGTTCTTCGGCCGTCCTACTTGCCCAGGCTCTCCTTGACCAGCTGGGCGATGTCGGTGGGGAGGCGGGCGACGCGGGCGCCGACGCCTTCGAGGGCCTTGATCTTCTCCTGGGCGGTGCCCTCGCCGCCGGTGATGATCGCGCCGGCGTGGCCCATGCGCTTGCCCTCGGGGGCCGTCTGGCCGGCGATAAAGCTGACGACGGGCTTGGTCACGTTGGCCTTGATGTAGTTGGCGGCCTGGATCTCGGCGTCGCCGCCGATCTCGCCGATCAGGACGATCGCCTCCGTCTCGGCGTCGGCCTGGAACATGGCCAGCACGTCGATGAAGCTGGTGCCGATGATCGGGTCGCCGCCGATGCCGACGATCGTGCTCTGGCCGAGGCCGAGCCGGGTCAGGGCGTCGACGGCCTCGTAGGTGAGCGTGCCCGACTTGGAGACGACGCCGACCGGGCCGGGGGTGGCGATGTTGCCGGGGATGATCCCGACCTTGGCCTGGCCGGGGGTGAGCAGGCCGGGGCAGTTCGGGCCAATCAGGCGCGCGCCGCGCTCCTGGACGAAGGCGTAGGTGCCGACCATGTCCAGGGCGGGGATGCCCTCGGTGATACAGACCACGAGCGGGATGCCGGCGGCCGCCGACTCGCGGATGGCGTCGGGGGCGAAGGGCGCCGGCACGTAGATCACCGACACATTGGCGCCGGTGGCCTCGACGGCCTCGGCCACAGTGTTGAAGACGGGCACCTGGCCGTCGATCGCCGTCTGGCCGCCGCGCCCGGGCACCGCGCCCGCCACCACATTGGTGCCGTAGGCCAGCATCGCCCGGGTGTGGAACTCGCCCTCTTTCCCGGTGATGCCCTGCACGAGCAGGCGGGTATGCTTGTCGATCAGGATGCTCAAGGACTCCTCCTCCATATCTCAGGGCGGGCGCGCGGCGCCCTAGTACCCATCAGCGGCGGGGGCCGGGGCCTCGCCCTCGGCGGCGCGCACGATCGCCACGCCGGCGGAGGCGCCGATCCGGGTGGCGCCGGCGGCGATCAGGGCCCGGGCGTCGGCGAGGGTGCGCACGCCGCCGCTGGCCTTGACCCCCAGGTCGGGGCCGACGGCGCGGCGCATCAGCGCGATGTCGGCGACGGAAGCGCCGCCGCCCCCGAAGCCGGTGCTCGTCTTGACGAACTCGGCGCCGGCGCGGGTGGCGAGCAGGCAGGCGGCGACCTTCTCCTCGTCGCTGAGCAGGGCCGTCTCGATGATCACCTTGAGCAGGGCGCCCCCGGCGTGGGCCGCCTCGGCGACCTGGCGGATGTCGTCGGCGACCTCGGCGTGCTCGCCGGCCTTGAGCCGGCCGATCGCGATCACCATGTCGACCTCGCGGGCGCCGTTGCCGACGGCCTGCGCCGTCTCGAAGACCTTGGCCTTGGTGGTGGTGGCGCCGAGCGGGAAGCCGATCACCGTGCAGACGGCCACCGGGGTGCCGCGCAGCAGCCGGACACACTGCGGCACAAAGGTGGGGTTGACGCACACGCTGGCGAAGCGGAACTGGGCTGCCTCGTCGCACAGGCGGGCGATCTGCTCGGGGGTGGCGTCGGGCTTGAGCAGGGTGTGGTCGATCAAGCCGGCGATCTCGCTGTCGGAGGCGGGGGCGGCGGGGGCGCCCGGCAGGCGCGCCCCGGCGGGCAGGCCGGGGATCGCGTCAAGCCCGCGGCGCACCCGCTCGATCAGTTCGTCCATCCCCGCGCTCCTCACACAATCAGCCGCCGCCGCGCCCTATTGTAGCACAGCCGGTTACGCCGGCAGCAGCAGGGGCCGCGCTGCGCCGGGGTATGGGCGCAGGGCCGCGCCGGGGGAAAAGTGGTATACTGGGGCGCATCCCCACTGTTGGGCGAGCGCCTCGCCGCGGCCGCGCATGCCGCAAGTCCCCGCTTCTCTGCCCTCAGGAGACGCCATTGAGCGACGCGATTGCCATCGAGCTGCGTGACGTGGTGAAGACCTTCGGCGAGGTCGCGGCGGTCGACCATGTTTCGCTCCAGATCCGCGACGGCGAGTTTTTCTCGATGCTCGGCCCCTCGGGCTGCGGCAAGACGACCACCCTGCGCCTGATCGCCGGCTTCGAGTTCCCCACCAACGGCCAGATCCTGATCCACGGCCGCGACATGAGCCGCATCCCGGCCCACCGCCGCCCGGTCAACACCGTCTTCCAGTCCTACGCCCTGTTCCCCCACATGTCGGTGGCCCAGAACATCGCCTTCGGCCTGGAGATGAAGCGCGTCCCGAAGGGCCAGATCGGGCCGCGGGTGGCCGAGGCCCTGGAGCAGGTGCGCCTGGCCGGCTTCGCCGAGCGCCGCCCGCGCCAGATGTCGGGCGGCCAGCAGCAGCGCGTGGCCCTGGCCCGGGCCCTCGTCAACCAGCCCGAGGTGCTTCTGCTCGACGAGCCCCTCGGCGCCCTGGACCAGAAGCTGCGCAAGGAGCTCCAGCTCGAGCTCAAGGCGCTGCAGCGCCGGGTCGGGATCACCTTCATCTTCGTCACCCACGACCAGGAGGAGGCCCTGACGATGTCGGACCGGATCGCGGTGATGAGCCAGGGCAAGGTGCTGCAGATGGGCACCCCCACCGAGATCTACGAGCGCCCGACATGCCGCTTCGTCGCCGACTTCATCGGCGAGACGAACTTCATCGACGGCGAGGTGCGCGAGGTGAGCGAAGGCTACGCCATGCTGGAAACGCCCGAGGGCCTCCGGCTGCGCGGCTTCGCCCCGCGCCCGCCCGCCGTCGGCAGCACGGCCACGCTGTCGATCCGGCCCGAGAAGGCCCGCCTGGTCGCGCCCGGGGCGGAGCAGGCCCCGCAGACGCCGGCCCTGCCCGTGCGCGTCGAGCAGGTCAACTATATCGGCAGCGACACCCGGATCACGGTGCGGGTCGGCGAGCGGCGCACGGTGGATGTGTGGGAGCAGAACTCGCGCAGCACCCTCGACCGCGACGCCTTCTGGCAGCCCGGGGAGCAGGCCACCCTGCTCGTCCCCCCCGACAACGCCCTCGTCCTGACGGAGTAGCGAGCGGCGGGCGGCGGCAGCCGTTCCGCAGCGGGCGCCCGATCGGCCCACCCCTCGGCCGAAGCGGCGCCGGCCAAGCGCGCCGCCCGCCCTCCCCCAACTGGAGGCTGCAATGGCCCTCACCACCCCCCAGGAGGCCAGGCGGCGCGGCGAGCGGGCCCGGCTGATCGGGCTGCTCAGCCCGGGCCTGCTCTGGCTGGGCCTGTTCTTCGCCCTGCCCCTGCTGATCATCGTCCTCTACAGCCTGATGACCAACGGCCCGCGCGGCAACGTCGTCTGGCAGCCCACGCTCCAGAACTATGCCACCCTGTTCACGCGGGCGATCTACGTCAACGCCTACCTGCGCTCGATCTGGATCAGCGTGCAGACCACGCTGCTCTGCCTGCTGATCGGCTACCCGGTGGCCCTGTTCATCGCCAGGGCGCCCCAGCGCTGGAAGACGGCGCTGCTGTTCCTGGTGCTGATCCCCTTCTGGACGAACTTCCTCGTCCGGATCTACGCCTGGCAGATCATCCTGTCCAACAACGGCGTGCTCAACGAGCTGCTGGCCCGGCTCGGCCTGGGCAGGGCCACCCTGCTTTACACCGAGACGGCGACCCTGCTCGGGCTGGTGTACGGTGAGCTGCCCTTCATGATCCTGCCGCTCTACGCCGCGATCGAGCGCTTCGACTTCACCCTGCTGGAGGCCGCGGCCGACCTCGGGGCCAGCCGGGTTCAGGGCTTTCTGAGGGTCATGCTGCCGATCACGATGCCCGGCGTGGCCGCCGGCTCGGTGCTCGTCTTCATCCCCACCCTCGGCCAGTTCGTGGTCAGCGAGCTGCTCGGCGGGGCCAAGGTCGACTACCTGGGCAACCTGATCCAGCGCCTGTTCCTGCGCTCCAACCCGCCCGACTGGCCCCTCGGCTCGGCCATGGCCCTGGTGATGATGCTGGTGCTGCTGGCACTGATCATGCTCTACTTCCGCAGCACCACGGAGGACGACCGATGATCGAAGCGACGCAGCAGGCCCAGGCCCCTGCGCGGGCTACCCCGGCGGTCGAGCGCGGCCGGCTGACCTGGAGCGGCGTGTCGCTGACCGCGTTCGCCGTGCTCACCTACCTGTTCCTTTACGCCCCGATCGCCATCCTGGTGATCTTCTCCTTCACCCGCGACCAGTTCGGCGTCCGCTGGACGGGCTTCACCCTGGACTGGTACGTGCGCCTGTTCAACAACGACCGGCTCATGGACGCGGCCATGAACACGCTCTACGTCGCCCTGGCCAGCACCGTCGCCAGCACGATCATCGGCACGCTGCTGGCCCTGGCGATGGAGCGCTACCGCTTCCGCGGGCGCGCCGCGATGGACGGCCTGCTGTACCTGCCGATCGTCATCCCTGAGATCGTGATGGCCGTGGCCCTGCTGGCCTTCTCGGCCCTGGCCTTCGACCTGGTCCGCGCGCTCACCGGCGAGGTGCTGCGCCGCAACCTGACCACCGTGATCATCGCCCACATCGCCTTCAGCATCTCGTTTGTGGCGGTGGTGGTGCGCACCAGCCTGAAGAACTTCGACCGCCGGCTGGAGGAGGCCGCGGCCGACCTGGGGGCCGACAGCTGGCGTGTCTTCTGGCGGGTCACCTTTCCGCTGATCCTGCCCGGCATCATCGGCGGGGCGCTGCTCGCCTTCACCCTCTCGCTCGACGACTTCATCATCAGCCTGTTTCTGTCCGGCCCGGGCACCTCGCTGCTCCCCGTCGAGGTGTACAACAAGGTGCGCCGCGCCGTCACGCCCGAGATCAATGCGATCTCAACCCTCATGCTGCTGCTCTCGATGTCGCTGGTGGCGCTGTCGCAGCTGCTCCAGCGCCGCCGGTGATGGCGCCCGCAGGGATCAGCGCCAATCTCCACCCCCATGGCCCGAGTCGCTGTTTACAGATGGAAGGATCGCGCAGATGAAGCTCCGCTACCTGGCCCTCATCCTCCTGCTGCTCCTGGCCGCCTGCGGCGGGCAGGAGTCCGCGGGCAGCCCCGGCAACGAGTACGGCTCGGCCGACGGCGACACAAACTCTTCGGGCGCCGCGCCGGCCGCCACCGTCGCGCCAGCCGGCGAGTCCGACGGCGTCGACCGCAGCAAGCTCAGCAGCGAGCTATACTTCTATAACTGGTCAGACTATGTCGACCCGGCGCTCCTCGAAGCCTTCGAGGAGGAGTACGGCGTGCGGATCATCCTCGACACCTACGACTCGAACGAGGACATGCTCGCCAAGGTGCGCGCGGGCAACTCCGGCTACGACATCGTGGCGCCCTCGGACTACGCGGTGCAGATCATGGCCGCCGAGAACCTGGGGGCCGCGCTCGACAAAACCCTGCTCCCGAACCTGACCCACATGGATGAAGGGCTGCTCGACCAGTACTTCGACGCGGGGAACGCGATCTCGGTGCCCTATATGTACGGCATCACCGGGATCGCCTACAACACAACGGAGTTTCCCGACGGCATCGACAGCTGGGCCGCGCTGTTCGACGTGGCCCGGCTCGAAGAGTACCGCGGCCGCGTGAGCATGCTCGACGACGAGCGCGAAACGCCCGGCGCGGCGCTCAAGTACGTCGGCAAGTCGCTGAACGACACCGACCCGGCCGCGCTGCAACAGGCTCAGGAGCTATTGATCGCGCAGAAGCCCTTTCTGGCGGCCTACAACAGCTCCGACGTGAATCGCAAGCTGGCCTCCGGCGAGTATGTGATCGCCCACGCCTGGAGCGGCTCGGCCATGCAGGCCCGCAACGGCCTCGGCGACGAGTTCTCGGGCAACCCCGAGATCTCTTTTGTGATGCCCAAGGAGGGCGGGATGATCTGGATGGACAACCTCGTCATCCTGGCCGACTCGCCCAACGTCTACACCGCCCACGTCTTTATCGACTACCTGATGCGGCCCGAGGTGGCGGCGCAGAACACCGAGTATATCGGCTACCTGACGCCGAACGCCGACGCGATCCCGCTGATGTCCCAGGAGGTGCGCGACCTGTACGCCCAGGGCTTCGCCCCCGACGAGGCGATGTACGAGCGGCTGGAGTGGGCCCGCCGCGACGAGGGCAGCACGGCCTTCACCGAGCTGTGGACGGTGGTCAAGGGGGAGTAGATCCCGCGGTCTATGGCAGCGCGCCCCTCTACCCGCGCAGCCCGGTCAGCCCCGCGGTGGGGTCGCCGAGGAGCACGGTGCTCTGGACGTCGCGGGCGGAGATCTGGTAGTACAGGGTGGCCTGGTCGCGGGCGGCGCGGGCCTCCGCGGTGGGGGCGTGCTCCTGCTGAAGCTGGTCGAAGGCGGCGCTGAGCACGCCGTAGGCGTTAAGCCAGGCCCGCATCGCCACGCCGACCGTCGCCTCGTTGTAGAGCTGGTCGTAGAGCATGAGCGTGGCGCCGTCGGAAAGGTGCTGGCGGGTCTCGGGCTGCTGAAGCGTCCAGTCGAAGGTCGGCTCGACGTGGCCGATAAAGGCGCGGGCGGGGCGCGCCGCCCCGAGCAGGGCCCGGGGCAGCGGGGCCGTGGCCGCGCCGAGGCCGGCCACCCCGGCGAGGACGCGCTGGAGCGGGGTGCCCGCGCGGAACAGGCCGGCGAAGCTGCTTGGGCTGTCGCTCCCGGCGGAGCAGCAGGCGTGGGCGTACCAGATCGCGCCGTCGGGCTGCCAGCCGGCTAGGAGCGCCGCCGGGTCGACCGCGCGGTGGCCCTGGTCCACCAACCAGCCGAGGGTGGCGCGCATCCGCTCCGTGTCGTCGAGCGGGCCGGTCTGGCCGTGGCTGGTGGAGACGACCACGCCGGGGCAGGCCTGGGCCAGAACGGCGGCGAGGCGCTCGCCGGTGGCGGCGCCGGCCTGGCCGTCGAGAAAGGTCAGGCCCGGGGCGAGGTCGGCGTCGCCGGCGTAGGCCTCGCGCAGGTTGAGGGCGATCGCGTTGCGCATCAGGCGGGTGATGTCGGCCGGGCCGTGGTCGACCGCCCAGATCAGGGCGCTGAGCGGGCGCGAGCGGGCGCCGGACCAGCCGGAGCGCAGCGCGGCGACGTAGCGGGCCAGGCCGTCGGGGTCGAGGTCGAGCCGGCCGACATAGGTGTCGGGCCGGCTTTGCAGGATGTACTGCAGCCGCCAGGGGACGGCGGCCGGCGGGCCGACGATGAGCAGGTGGCGGGGCAGGCGGCCGGGCCCGAGGCCGGTGGCCCGGCTGGAAACGGCGATGTCCTTGCCGGCGGCGTAGTCCCGCAGGAGCTTGAGGTGGTGCTTCCAGCCGGGGCGGTAGCGCAGGATGGGCCCGCCGCGCTCGCGCAGCAGCTCGCGAATCGGCTCCGGCAGGTCGCTCCCCTCGCGCAGCTGCTCGGAAGAAAGGCCGGGAGGCTCGGCGGCGACCACGCCCCAGCCCACCCGCGCGTCGGACCAGTTGTTCGGGTCGGGCCCGGGCGCCGGCAGAAACGAGGTGGCGTCTGCGCTCAGGCGCCGGCCGGCGGCCGTGGCCCAGCGCCCGTACCGGCTCACCACCCGCCCCTGCCCGGCCTCCTCGCCCGTCCACGCGTTCGCCATGAGCACCGGCGCCCCCGCCGGCCGTTCGTGCTGCATACGCTCACCCCTTGACGCTGTTGACGACGCGGAGCCCGTGCGGTTGCGGAAAGCGCCGCCGGCTGGAGGCGGCACGCGAGGCGAAGGGTGGGCCCCCACGCTCGTCGCGCCGCCCCGGCCCCGGGCGGGCGCTACTGCTGGCCGACCTGGCCGGCCATAATCGCCCAGCACATCGGATGGTTGATGTCGCCGTGGTGGCTGATCGCGGGCGTGCCGTCGGGCTTCTGGGTGTCGGAGCCACTGACGGCAACCACGCGCGGGCCGCCGGGCGCCAGGGGGTAGGCGGTGCCGGGCGGCCCGAGGGGCAGCTCGACGGCGACGGATCCGGCGTCGCCTGGGCCGTAGCCGCCGAGGGCGGCGAAGCGGCTGGGCGGGGCGCCGGCGATACGGGCCTCGCCGAGGTCGTCGGCGCGGCGCACGGCCAGGTGGAAAAAGCTGTGTAGCGCCCAGTCGTGGCGGCTGTAGGTGCAGACGATCGGCTGGGCCACCCGGTCGAGGACGGCGCGGTAGCCGCCGGGCCGGCCCGTCTCCTCGACCCGCTCGGCGAAGCACAGGTGCGAGACGGCGGGCTGGAGCAGGAGCAGCGACTCAGCGGGGCGGGGCGGCGGCTCGGCGGCGAGGGCCGAGAGCAGCACCCGGCAGCCGTAGGAGTGGCCGGCGAGGTGCAGCCGCGCCGCCGGGCTGGCGGCGAGGATGGCCCGCAGCAGCCGGCCGACCCCGCGCGCGCCGACGAGGCCCGCCCGGTCCTTCATCTGCCAGACGGTGGCGATCCGGTAGGGGAGGCGCACCCAGTCGAAGAGGCCACCGGCGGCGGCGGGGCTGCCCGCGGGGAGCTCGTCGTCGGCAAAGCCGAAGTCGCCGTCGCCGGCGGCCCCCGGGTCATCGGCGCCGAGCTCGACGGCGGCCGCGCGCCAGACGGCGACGAGATCGGCGGGCGCGGGCTGCCCGCCCTCGGCGACCTCGTCGGGGGAGGCGGCGAGCGGGGCGAGGATGCGGCCGAGCTCCAGCAGCTCCTCGTCGGTGAGGGCCTCCTGGGCGGCGAGCTCGCGCAGGCGGGCGCGGCGACGGGCGGGCACGGCGGCGGCCAGGGCCTCGACGGCGGCGCCCTCATCGGCGGCGGGGGCGCCGGCGGCGAAGCGCGGGCCGCGCTCCTCCTCGGTGACAAGTGCGGTGCTGGGCCAGTACACGCTGACGAAGATCGGCTTGAAGGCCGGGTCGCCGGCGGCGGGGCGGGCGGCGGCGAAGCCGTCGAAGAAGGCGCCGCCGAGGTCGCGCACCTCGGCCCACACATTGTTCCAGCCGTGGACGAAGACAAAGACGTGGCTGGCGCCGTCGCGCACGGCGCGCAGCAGGTGGTCGCGGCTGCGCGGGCTGACGCACGCGCCGTTCTTGTCGAACTCGATCACATACCAGGGGGCGTCGGCCCCGCCGGGCAGGCCGATCTTGCTAAACGGGCCGGCGACCGTTTCGGCGACCATCGTGTACCTCCTGCGGTGTGGGGGTGCGGCATACCAAATATAACGCGTCCGGGGCGCGGATACATCACCCGCAGGGGGCCAATTTGCAAAGACGGGCCTGCCGGCCCGCCCGGCTTCCCGCCGGGGTTGCAGCTCCAGCGTCATGCCCCCCTGCTAAAGCTGGGCAGTTTTCCGTGTGGCGCTTCACGCCTACGCACTCAGGCGGGGATGCTGGCGGGGGGAGGCGCACCACAGCGGCGCCGAGGTGTAGGGGGATGGAGATGTGGTTAGCGGAGGCAGGCCAGCATTGTTCTTCAGGTTCGGGCGGCGTGGCACGCCGTGGCTAACATGCGGGGTCCCGGGGCGCAGCGCCCGGGTCGGGGGTGCAGGGGGCGAGGGCGCCCCCTGCCGCGGGCGCGGGGGCGCGCAGCCCCCGCCGGGACCTGAGGACGGGGGCAACGCCCCGGACAGCGCCACAGGCGCCCCCTGCCGCAGCCGCGGGGGCGAGCAGCGCCCCGCCGAAAGCCTGGGGAGTGGGGCAAAGCCCCGGACAGCGCCCCGGGCGTGCTACAATGCCGGCGGGCAGGCATCTGCGCTGGAGGGGAGCCGTGCACACGCCAGACTCACCATACCTGCGGGCCCTCGAGGGCCGCATCCGCCTCGACAGCATCCCGTTCAGCGACCGCGGGTCGCGCCTGCTCGTCTACCTCGACCGGGTCCGGCCCCACACCCTCTACGTCAAGCTCGCCGAGCGCCTCACCTCGCTCACCCCCGGCCTGTCCACCTACCGCCAGCGCCCGCCCTACATGCCCAGTTTGCGCCTCGTCGACGGCGACGGCCGCCCGATCCCCTTCGAGCTCACCACCTACCCCCACGCCCTCGTCTTCCAGACCGCGCTCGGCGAGTTCGTCATGCTGTTTCAGGACGAGCGCACCCTCAGCGTCGGCCTGCCCAACGGCGTCGCCTGCGGGATCAGCTTCACGGTTGTCCCCGACCTCGCCCGCCCCGACGCCCGCGGCGGCGAGTTCAAGTCCGTCCGCAATTGCGCCTACTCGACCAACGGCGAGCTCGTGCTCAACCGGGTCGAGCACAACGGCGCCGGCTACGACGTCACCCTTGTTGCGGAAGGCGACGCCGACACCGCGATCACGCTCCACATCCGCCCCAGCCTCGACCTGGAGCGCACCGTGCTGCCCTTCCGGGCCGCCCTGCGCGCCGCCGAGGAGCGCTGGCACCGCTGGTTCGCCGCCGTCCCCGCCGTCGACGAGCCGTACCGCAGCCAGTACTACTACGCCTGGTGGGTGATGGGCAACAATCTGCTCGCCCCCCAGGGCTTTTTCCGCCGCGAAAGCGTTTCCCCCTCCAAGGCCCACTACGTCGGCGCCTGGCAGTGGGACAACTACTTCCACGCCCTCGCCTTCCGCTACATCGACCCAAGGCTCGCCGGCGACCAGATCCGCTTCATGCTCGACCACCAGCTCCCCGACGGCATGATTCCCGACGCCGTCTACGATGAGGGCACGATCACCCAGCTCGAGATCCCCGTCGCCGCCGCCGTCACCAAGCCCCCGATCGCCGCCTGGGTCGCCATGCACGTGTTCGCGCAGACGGGCGACGAGTCCCTGCTGCGCGACGTGTACGACCCGCTCACCCGCTGGAACTCCTGGTGGTTCGGCCTCAACGACGACGACGCCGACGGGATCGTCCAGTACTCCCACCCTTTCTCCTCCGGCCTCGACGACAGCCCCCTTTGGGACGCGGGCATGCCGGTCGAGGCCGTCGACCTCAACACCTACCTGTGCCTGTCGATGGAGGCCCTCGGCAAGATGGCCCGCGTCCTCGGCCGCGGGCGCGAGGCCCAGATGTGGCAGACCCGCGCCGACAACCTGGCCCAGCGGGTCGTCGAGCACTTTTACAACGCCGACGACGGCCTGTTCTGGAGCCAGAAGGACCACCGCCCCATCCACGTGCTCACGCCCTTCAGCCTGTACCCGCTGTGGACCGGCCGCCTGGGCCCTTCGGTCAACGACCGGCTCCTCGCCCACCTGCGCGACCCGCGCACCTTCTGGGCCGCCCATCCCCTGCCCACCGTCGCCCTCAACGACCCGACCTTCAACCCGCGCCAGATGTGGCGCGGCCCGGTCTGGATCAATATCAACTACATCTTCGTCGAGGCCCTCCAGCGCATCGGCCAGGCCGAGCTCGCCAGCGAGCTCGCCGAGCGTACCCTGCGCCTTGTGATGGGCCAGAACGACATCTACGAGTACTACGACCCGATCACCGGCGAGCCGCCGCCCAAGGCGGCCCCGATGTTCGGCTGGTCGGCGGCCTGCTTCATCGACCTCGCCATCCGCATGAGCCGCGGCGAGATCTGGTGGCCGCCGGGTAGCTGAGCGCGACGGAGCCCCACCGTGAGACGTAGCCACATCGCCATCCTGCACTACGCCGGCCCACCGTACGTCGGCGGCGTCGAGATCACTATCGCCGCCCATGCCCGCGAGCTCGCCCGCGACGGCCGGCGAGTCAGCATCATCTCCGGCCGTGGCGGCGACGGGGCCTGGCTCCCCCCCGAGCTCGCCCCCCACGTCCGCATGGCCGAGCTCCTGGAGCTCGGCTCCCGCGGCCCCCGGCTTGAGCGCCTGGCCCGCGAGCTGGCCGCCGGCGCCGCCAGCGCCGAGTTCCACGCCCTCGTGGAGCGGCTGGCCATTGCCCTCGGCGCCGAGCTGGCCGGCGCCGACGCCTTGATCGTCCACAACGTGCTGTCGCTGCACAAGAACCTGGCCTTCACCGCCGCCCTCGACCGGCTGCGCGATGCCGGCCGCCTCCCCCCTACCCTGGCCTGGTGCCACGACTTCGCCTGGCTCGACCCGCTCTACACGCCCGAGCTCCACCCCGGCTGGCCCTGGGACCTCCTGCGCCGCCCGTGGCCCGGCGTGCGCTATGTCGTCGTGTCCGCCGACCGCCGCGCCATGCTCGCCGGCCTGCTCGGCATCCCCGCCGCCGAGGTGCCCGTTGTCACCCCCGGCGTCGACCTGGAGGCCTTTCTGAAGCTGGAGCCCGCCACCGCCGCCCTTGCCCGCCGGCTCGGCCTCGCCGCCGCCGACCCGCTCCTTGTGCTCCCCGCCCGGATCACCCGGCGCAAGAACATCGAGCTGGCGATCGCCATCGTGGGGGCCTTGCGCGCCGAGGGGCTGGCGCCGCGCCTGGTGGTGACGGGGCCGCCCGGCCCCCACAACCCGGCCAACGCCGCCTACCTGGCCGAGCTGCGGGCCCTGCGCGAGTCGAGCGGCGCCGGCGACGCGGTGGTGTTTCTGTACGAGGCGTTCGCCGACGCGGAGGGCCGCCCGCTGCCGGTGAGCGACGCGATGGTGGCCGACCTGTACCGGCTGGCCGACGGGCTGCTGTTCCCGTCGCGCTATGAGGGCTTTGGCATCCCCGTGCTGGAGGCCGGCCTGGCCGGCCTGCCCCTTTTCCTGAGCGACATCCCGCCCTTCCGCGAAACGGCCGCCGGCGCGGCCGTCTTTTTTGGGCTCGACGAGGCGCCCGCCGCTATCGCCCGGCGCGTCGCCGCCGTTCTGCGCGCCGACGGGCGCGCAGCGCTGCGCAGGCGCGCCCGCACCGCCTCCACCTGGGAGGCGATCGTCCGCCGCGACGTCGCCCCGCTGCTCGACGCCGGCCCCGCGCCCCGCTGACGGGTGCCGCGCGCCCCCGGCGCCCCACATCACCGCACTACGCGAGAAGGAGACAGCCATGACCTATCCGACAAGTCGCATCCCGGCCGAGCAGACGGCCGGCGCGCAGGGCACGGTGCTGCTGCCCGCCCTGGAGCCGGAGGAGGCCCGCCGGCTGCTGCCGCTGGCCGCCGCGGTCGCCCGCCAGCAGGGCGGCCCGGTGGTGGTGCTCGGCGTCGCCGTTGTGCCGGCCGACCAGCCGCTCAGCGACGGCATCCTCGAGGCCCGCCGGCTGCGCGCCCAGCTCGACGCCCTCAGCGACGCGAACCTCCAGGCCGGCGTCGGCGTGCGGATCGCGGTGACCGTGGCCCGCGATCTGGCCGAGGGCATCCGCACCGCCGCCGATGAGCAGCGCGCCGGCCTGATCATGCTCGGCTGGCAGGCCGAGCGCTCATCCTCCGAGCGGCTGTTCGGCCCGCCCATCGACGACCTCCTGCGCGACCCGCCCTGCGACGTGGTGGTGGCCCGGCTCCAGGGCGAGCCCAGGTGGCAGCGCGTGCTGCTCCCCGTCCGCGGCGGCCCCCACACCCCCCTCGCCGTCGACATCGCCGCCGCCCTCGCCGACCACAGCGACGCCTCGATCACCCTGCTCTACGCCGCCAACCCGCGCATCCACGACGACCGGGCGGCCCGCGAAAGCCTCCAGGAGCTGCGCTCCATGCCCCGGGTCAGCCGCTGGATCGAGCGCACCATCCCCGCCGAGCAGGCCATCCTGACCGAGGCCCAGGACCATCAGGCGATCGTGATCGGCGTGACCGGCCGCGCCGGCGACCCCGAGGCCCCCGTCGGCCCCCTCGCCGACCGCATCCTGCGCCAGGCCAGCGCCACCGTCGTGCTCGTACGCCACCGCCTCGCCCAGTCCGAGGAGCAGGCCCAGCAGATCTGGCAGCAGGAGCGCGACCTGTCGGCCACCGTCGACCGCTGGTTCGCCGAGAACACCTTCTCCAGCGCCGAGTTCGACGACCTCCAGCGCCTCGTCGCCCTCAAGCGGCAGCAGAAGCTGACGATCAGCCTCGGCCTCCCCGCCCTCAACGAGGAGGAGACGATCGGCGACATGCTGGAGCAGCTGCTCAAGAGCCTCGTCCGCGAAACGCCGCTGATCGACGAGATTGTGCTGATCGACAGCCGCTCGACCGACCGCACCTGCGAGATCGCCGAGTCGCTCGGCGTCCCCGTCTACGTCCACCAGGAGATCTTGCCGCAGTACGGCGCCTTCGCCGGCAAGGGCGAGGCGCTCTGGAAAAGCCTCCACGTGCTCAAGGGCGACATCATCGCCTGGTGCGACACCGACATCAAGAACTTCCACCCGCGCTTTGTCTATGGGGTGATCGCGCCGCTGCTGCGCGAGCCGCGCCTCGTCTACTGCAAAGGGTTCTACCGCCGGCCCATCCAGTTCGGCGAGCAGGTCGCGGCCACCGGCGGCGGCCGGGTCACCGAGCTGACGGCCCGCCCGCTGCTGAACCTGTTCTACCCCGAGCTGTCCGGCATGGTCCAGCCCCTCTCGGGCGAGTACGCCGGGCGCCGCTCGGCTCTGGAGCAGGTGCCCTTCTTCACCGGCTACGGCGTGGAGACCGGCCTGCTGATCGACCTGCTGGAGCGCCACGGCCTCGGCGCCCTCGCCCAGGTCGACCTGCAGCAGCGCATCCACCGCAACCAGGAGCTGGTGCCCCTGTCGAAGATGGCCTTCGCGATCACCCAGGTGGTGATGCAGCGCATGGAGCAGCGCCAGCGCGTGCACCTCCTGGAGCCCGTGAACCAGACCATGAAGCTGATCACATACGCCGAGGACGGCGGCTTCCACCTGGAGCTGCGCGAGATCCGCGACCACGAGCGGCCCGCGATCGTCACCCTGCCCGAGTACCGCGAGGCCCGCGAGCGCTAAAAAACCCTATGTCCCCAACCTTTGTGATCGGCGACATTCACGGCCACCCCGACGCGCTGCTCCGGCTGCTGCGCGAGGCCGGCCTTATCGACGCGGATCTGCGCTGGTCCGGCGCGGACGCCGTGCTGTGGTTGATGGGCGACCTGGTGGGCCACGGGTCCGACGGCCTGGCCACGATCGACGCGACGATGCGGCTCCAGCGCGAGGCGGCCGCCGCGGGGGGGAGCGTCGACGCGCTGCTCGGCAACCACGACGCGCTGCTGCTCGCCGCAGCACGGGTGGGGGACGCGCCGGCCGGCGACGGCCGCACCCTGCGCGAGAAGTGGCGCGAGTCTGGCGGGGCCGAGGCCGACCTGGCGGGCCTGACCCCCGCCCACGTCCGCTGGATGCTGCGCATGCCGGCGGCGGCCCTGGCCGGCGACGACCTGCTCCTCCACTCCGACGCGACGGGCTACCGCGAGTACGGCGAAAGCCCCGCCCTTGTCAGCGCGGCCTTCGAGCTGCTTATGCGCGGCGACGACGTGGGCGCCTGGCAGCGCCTGCTCGACGCGCTCGACGAGCACCGGGCCTTCTGGGGGCCGGGCGGGGCAGGGCAGGCCCGGACCGTGCTGCGCCGGCTTGGCGGGCGCCGGATCGTCCACGGGCACACCCCGATCGCCAAGCTCACGGGCCAGCCCGACGCGGGGGTGACGGGGGCGCTGGCCTACGCCAGCGGCCTGTGCCTCGCCGTCGACGGCGGCATCTACCGGGGCGGCCCCGGCTTCGTCCACCGGCTCGCGTGAGCGCGGCCGGCGGCCAGCGCAAGGTGGGGCGAGGGGCGGCGCAGGCGGGTGAAGAGGCCGAGCAGGGACAGGGCGAGCAGCATCAGCGCCATCACCAGCACGAGGCGGGCGAGGGCCAGGGTGCCGAGCAGCGCGCGGCGCAGGCCGAGGGTGCGGCGCGGCCGGGGGCGGGCGGCCAGGGCGGCGGGCGAAAGCGTCAGCATACAAAAGCTCCGTATCGTCGTCGGCGGGCGTGGCCGCCAGGGAGGTGCGTCACGGACGGGCCGGTAGTATGACGTCCGGGGAGGTGCAAAAAGGTGCAGCCGGCTGGCCGGGGTCGTGGTACGATACCACCTGCGACACCAGGCGTGACGCCCGTCGCCGACCCCAGGAAACCCTATGCTCGCCTACATGCGCACGGCCCTCGCCCTGCTGCTCCGCCCGGCCGAGCTCCTACGCAGCTACACGCCCGCCGCCCTCCGCGCCGACGTCCTCGGGGGGGTGACGGTGGGCGTGGTGCTGCTCCCGCAGGCGCTGGCCTTCTCCCTGCTCGCCGGCCTGCCGCCGACGATGGGCCTGTACGCTGCCGTGGTCGCCGCCATCGCCGGCGGCCTGTGGGGCTCCTCCAACCACCTCCACAGCGGGCCGACCAACACCGCCTCCATCCTGACCCTGTCGGTGCTCCTGCCGATCGCCGCCCCCGGCAGCCCCGAGTACATCGCCGCCGCCGGCCTGATCGCGGTGCTGGCCGGCCTGATCCGCCTGACGATGGGCCTGGCCGGCCTCGGCCTGCTCGTCAACTTCGTCTCCGACGCCGTCGCGGTCGGCTTCACCGCCGGCGCCGGCATCCTGATCATGATGAACCAGGTCGAGCCGATCACCGGGATCGACCTGCCGCCGGGCGCCGGGATTGCCGAGACGGCGGCGGGCCTGGCGGCGCAGATCGGCGAGGTCAGCTGGCTGTCGGTGGCGGTCGGGCTAGCGACGGCGGCGCTTATCCTGGTCACCCCGCGGGTCACCCCGCGCCTGCCCGCGATCCTGGTCGCGATCAGCCTTTCTGGCGCGGCGACGTGGGCCCTCGGGCTCGGCGGGCGCGGGGTGGCCGTGCTCGGCGCGCTGCCGGCCGGGCTGCCGCCGCTCGCCAGCCTGCCGCTGCTCAACCTCGGCCTGATCGGCCAGCTCGCCAACGGCGCCCTGGCCCTGGCGATCATCGGGCTGGTCGAGGCGGTGGCGATCGCGCGCGCCATCGCCGGGCACAGCCAGCAGCGGCTCGACAGCAACCAGGAGTTCGTCGGGCAGGGGATGGCCAACCTCGTGGCCGGGCTGTTCAGCGGCTACCCGGTGTCGGGCTCGTTCAACCGCTCGTCGCTCAGCTACCAGGCCGGCTCGCGCACCGCCGTCGCGGCCGTCGTCTCGGGGCTGTTCGTGCTCGCGGCGACCTTTCTGGCCGGGCCGCTGATCGCCCAGCTGCCGCGGCCGGCCCTGGCGGGCGCCCTCGCCGTGACGGCCTACAGCATGATCGACCGGCGGACGATCGGGCGGCTGTGGCGCGGCGCCCGCGGCGACGCGGCGATCATGGCCGTGACCCTGGTGGCGACCCTGATCCTCCCGCTCCAGTTCGCCGTGCTGATCGGGGTGCTTATGTCGCTCGGCCGCTACCTGCTGCGCACAAGCACCCCGCGGGTCGAGATCGTCGTGCCCGACCAGGAGTTCCGGCACTGGGCCAGCGCCGAGGGGCGGCTGCCCTGCCCGCAGCTGCTCGTGGTCGACGTGCTGGGCGACCTGTACTTCGGCGCGGTCAACCACGTCGAGGAGCGGATCTACCACGCCCTGCGCGACAACCCCGGCCAGCGCTTCCTGCTGCTGCGCATGCACAGCGTGCAGCACATCGACATTTCGGGCATCCGCATGCTGGAAAGCCTGCTCCGGCTGCTGCGCGCGCGCGGCGGCGACATGTACTTCGTGCGCGTGCGCGCGCCCGTGCGCGAGCGCATGCGCTCAACCGGCTTCGACCAGACGCTCGGCCCGGGCCGCCTGCTCGACGAGGACGAGGCGGTGGGCTTTCTGTTCCACCGCGTGCTGGACCCGGCGATCTGCATCTATGAGTGCGAGCGGCGCGTGTTCCGCGAGTGCCAGAACCTGCCGAAGCGCCCCCTCCCGAGCGTCCCCCTGCTCGCCCTGCCCGGCCCGGCCGTGGCCCCGCCAGAAGTCGCCCCGCGCGCCCTCTGGGCCATGCTGCGCGGCCCCGAGGCGCCCCTGGTGGTGGACGTGCGCGAGCCGCGTGAGTTCCGCCAGGGGCACGTGCCCGGCGCCCACAACCTCCCCTTGGCCGAGCTGTTCGCCGGCCCCTGCGAGCTCCCGCGCGACCGCCCCCTCGTACTGGCCTGCCGCAGCGGCCGGCGCAGCGCCCGGGCCGCCGCGTTGCTCGTGGGGCAGGGCTACGCGCCCCCGCTGATCCTCGCGGGGGGCCTGGTGGCCTGGGAGGCGGAGAACCTGCTCCAGGGGATCGGGGAAGAGGCGGCGCCCGCCCGGTAGGGGTACGGGCCCGCCGGCCCGCTGGGGTTCTCGCCGGGGCTGCGCGCCCCCCAAGTATAGCTTGCTGGCGCGGTTTCAGCTCCGGCGTCATGCCCCCCTGCTAAAGCTGGATAGCTGTACGTGGGGCGCTGCGCGCCTACTGTTTCTGGCGGCGCTGCTGCACGAGCGAGGCGCACAACGTTTGTGGAGAGCTCCTGGGGGCCCGCGGCCAGTGCTCCAATTTCAGGTTCGGGCAACCTTGAGCGCCACAGCTACCATGCGGGGGCTCCGGGGGGCTGCAAGCCCACCGGCGGGGGGGCGGGGGGCAGAGCCGCCCCGCAAAACGCGCAAACTCGTACAAGGAAATGAGCCCGGGCGCAGCCCGAAAAACGCCCGGGCGCGCAGCCCGAGAGAAGCCCCGGCGCAGCCCGAAAAACGCCCGGACGCGCAGCCCAACCAAGGAGCCATCTATGAACCCGGGCGAAGCCCCCCTCCACCGCAACACCGGCCTCGACCTCGTCCGCGCCACCGAGGCCGCGGCCCTGAGCGCCGCCCGCTTCATGGGCCTCGGGCTGCGCGACGAGGCCAACCGCGCCGCCGCCGCGGCCATGGCCCGCGCCCTCAACGGCCTCGAGATCAACGGCCGCATCGTCATCGGCGAGGAGGGCCGGACCGGGGTCGCCTCCGACCTCAGCGGCGGCCAGGCCGTCGGCACCGGCCACGGCCCACTCATGGACGTCGTCGTCGACCCGATCGACGGCCGCCGCCTCCTGGCCCAGGGCCGCGCCGGGGCCATCGCCGTCGCCGCCGTCGCCCCCGGCAACGCCATGTGGTCGCCCTCGCCCGCCATCTACATGGAGAAGATCGTCGTCGACCGGACCGCCGCCGCCGCCCTCGTCCCTGAGTGCCTCGACGCCCCCGCCGCCTGGACCCTGGCCCTGGTCGCCCGCGCCAAGGGCAAGCCCGTCCGCGATATGGTCGTCTTTGTGCTCGACCGCCCCCGCCACGCCGACCTCGTCGCCGAGATCCGCGCCGCCGGCGCCCGGGCCATGCTCGCCGACGACGGCGACATCGCCGGCGCGGTCCTCGCCGCCGCCCCCGACGGCGATGTCGACCTGCTCATGGGCGTCGGCGGCGCCGCCGAGGGCGTGATCGGCGCCTGCGCCGCCAAGGCCGTTGGCGGCGGCATGCTCGCCCGCCTCGCCCCCCAGGGCCCCCAGGAGCGCGACGCCCTGCTCGCCGCCGGCCACGAGCCCGGCCGCGTCCTGTCCTGCGGCGACCTCGTCGCCAGCGACCAGATCTTCTTCGTCGCCACCGGCATCACCGACAGCCCGCTGCTCCGCGGGGTCCGCCTCGACGGCCCCCGCGCCACCACCAACTCCCTCATCCTCCGCTGCGAAACCCGCACCCGCCGCACCATCTTCGCCGAGCACCTCGTCGGAGACCAGGCCGCGGGGTGATCCGCTTCAGCATGGCACCATTTTGGCCTCCCAGACGTCTATGGTATACTGGCAGCGCTTGGCCATACGTGGGCCGCGTCGCCCAGGAGGAGCAATGCCGAGCCTTGCCGTCGTCATCCTGAACTATAACCGGGCCGACCTGCTGGCCGACTGCCTCGATTCGATCTTCGCCGCCCCCACCCGCTGCGCCCTCGCCGTCTGGGTGGTCGACAACGCTTCCTCCGACGGCAGCCCCGCCATGGTCCGCCGCCGCTTCCCCCGGGCCCGCCTGATCGTCAGCCCCACCAACGGCGGCTTCGCCCACGGCAACAACCTGGCCCTGCGCGAGATCCTGGACGCCGCCCCGCCCGACTACGTGCTCCTCCTGAATAACGACACCGTCGTCCCCACCGGCGCCCTCGACGGCCTCGTCGACTACCTCGAGTCCCACCCCGAGGTCGGCGTGGTCGGCCCGAAGCTGGTGCTCCCCGACGGCTCGCTCGACCTGGCGTGCCGGCGCGGCTTCCCCACCCCGGCGGTGGCCTTCTACCGCATGGCGGGCCTCGCCCGGCTGTTCCCGCGCAGCCCGCGCTTCGCCCGCTACAACATGACCTACCTCGACCCCGACGTCGAGACGGAGGTCGACTCGGTGGTGGGGGCCTGCATGCTGCTGCGCGCCTCCGTGATCCGCGAGGTCGGCCTGCTCGACGAGACATTCTTTATGTACGGCGAGGATCTGGACTGGGCCTTCCGGATCAAGCAGTTCGGCTGGCGGGTCGTGTACTACCCGCGCGTGGTGATCCACCACTACAAGCGCGCCGCCAGCACCCGGCGCGCCATCCCCTCGATCCGGGCCTTCTATGACGCGATGCGGATCTTCCACCGCAAGCACTACGCCGCCACCACGCCCGCCCCGCTCAATGCCCTGATCGAGGCCGGTATCACAGCGAAGGAGCTCCTGGCACTTGGCCGCAATCTCCTCCTCCCCCCAGCCGCGCGCCGGGTCGGCTAGCGCCCGCCCGCTGCTGCGCCCCCGCGCCTGGCGCGCCATCCTGCGCCTCGCCCTGATCGCCTGCGACCTGCTCGCGATCAATGGGGGCTTTATCGGCGCGTTCCTGCGCCAGGCCCCCGGCCTGGAGGAGAGCGGCCTGCTCCTGCCGTCCGAGCCGATCGTCTTTGTCCGCTTCGTCCTGCTCTACAACCTCGCCGCCCTCGCCGTCTTTACCTTCAGCGGCCTGTACGAGATGCGCCGCGGCGGCTCGCGCGTCGACGAGGCCTTCAAGGTCTTCACCGCCGTCTCCCTCACCACCGTCTGCGCCCTGGTGATCAACACCTTTCTGCCCGAGCTCGGCTCCGATGACCTGCCCATCCCCCGCGACCTGCTCGTGGCCGGGTGGCTCGGCGCCCTCGCCGGCTGCGTCGCCCTGCGCGTCATCCACCGCGTCGCCGTCGGCTGGCTGCGCCGCCGCGGCGTCGACACCCGTCGCGTCCTGATCGTCGGCGCCCGCGAGCCCGGCCAGCATGTCTGGACGACGATCAGCCGCCGCCCCGGCCTCGGCTACCGGGTTATGGGCTTTCTCTCCGACAGCGCCCCGATCGGCGCCGATATCCTCGGCCTCCCCGTGCTCGGCCGCCCCGCTCAGCTCGGCCGGGTCATCCGCGCCACTCAGGCCGACGAGGTGATCGTCGCCCTGTCCGGCCGCTCCACCAGCGACCTGCTGGAGGTCGTTTCCCTCGCCGAGGACGAGGCCGTCGCGATCAAGGTCTACCCCGACACCTTCCAGCTGATCACCAACAACGAGCTGTCGATCGGCGACCTCAGCGACCTGCCGTTGATCAGCGTCAAGAACGCCGCCCTCGACAACCCCTGGAACCGGGCCCTCAAGCGCGCCCTCGACATCGTCGTCACCACCGTCCTGCTGCTCGCCGGCGCCCCGCTTATGGCCCTGGTCGCCGTCGCCATCCGCCTCGACAGCCGCGGCCCCGTCTTCTTCCTCCAGGAGCGGGTCAGCCTCGACGGCACCCCCTTCTGGATGATCAAGTTCCGCACGATGCGCGTCGACGCCGAGCAGCTCGGCACCTGGACGACGGAGAACGACCCGCGCGTGACCCGGATCGGCCGCTACCTGCGCCGCTCCAGCCTCGACGAGCTCCCCCAGCTGATCAACGTCCTGATCGGCGACATGAGCCTGGTCGGCCCCCGCCCCGTGCAGCCCCGCTGGGTCGAGCAGTTCCGCCACCAGATCCCGCGCTACATGCTCCGCCACAAGGAGAAGGCCGGCCTCACCGGCTGGGCCCAGGTCAACGGCCTGCGCGGCGACACCAGCATCGAGGAGCGCACCCGCTACGACATCTACTATGTCGAGAACTGGTCGCTCCTGTTCGATATCAAAATTATTCTGCGCACGATCGCGAATTTCCTGACTGGGAAGCAGGAAAACGCGTATTGACGTCGCCCGTCGTTGGGTGTATAATGCCCGACGGTCGAGCCAATCGGCCACGGAAGAAGCGCCCCCCGTTACGTTTCGGGTTACGGGTTTCGCGTTTCGGGAAGGCACCCGGAAACACGCAACACGCAACACCGAACACCGAGCGGATGTCGCCGTCGCAGCGGTCAGCGGTGACCTGCTGGTTTGTGAGACGGCGCCGGGCGGGCTTGTGAGAGGCAGTATGGACGGACGAAACAATCTGTGCGCGCACACGCTGCGCCATCCAGACTGCACACGTGCCACGCCACGAGCGGGCGGCGTTTTCGCGCCGCACTACCGCGGGTAGCGCTTTCGCGCCCCGCGCCCCCTCCGGCTGCTGCACATCCGTGCAGCGGCCTTTTTGATCCCCCGCAGCGTAGCTAGCACATCCTGACGCCAACCGCGCCGCCCCCGGCGGCACCGCGGTGTCGTGCGCCGTCGTCGTCCCCCTATACCCGGGGGGCGTATTCCGCGCGCCGCCACACCCACAGCAGTTTCCAGCGCGGCAAGGGCCGCACCTGAAGGAGGTAGTTGGTACAGTTGAAGCAGCAGACCTACGCAGAGTACCTTTCGGACACGTTCGGCCTGTCGGGCGAGGGCGCGCTGACCGATTTCATGGAGCGCCGCGATGGCGATCTGTTCCTCGGCGGCACGATCAACCTCAGCGAGCTCGCGCGCAGCCACGGCGCGCCGCTCGAAGTGGTTTACACGCCTCAAATCACCACCCAGGTCCGGCGCATGCTCGGCTGGGCCGCCAGCGCGCGCGCCCGCAGCGAGTACGCCGGGGCCTTTCACTACGCCTACGCCACCAAGGCCAACTTCGCCGCGGAGGCCGTCCAGACGGCCATCGAGGCCGGGGCCAACTACGAAACGTCGGCCGCCGCCGACGTGGTGATCGCCCACGCCCTGTGGCGCCAGGGGCTGCTCCCCGACGACCGCCTGATCTGCTGCAACGGCTCCAAGGAGCCGAACTATCTCAACGCCATCCGCGAGCTGCGCCTCGCCGGCTGCGAGCGCGTGCTCCCCGTCCTCGACGACCTCGCCGAGCTCGCCGACCTGCTCGACACGCCCGCTCCGCTCATGTTCGGCGTCCGCGAGCGCGCCGCCGGCAACCGCGACGGCGCCCACCCCGGCAACGACCGCTTCGGCCTCAGCGCCGACGAGATCGCCCAGGCCGCCGCCACGATCGCCAGCACCCGCCACCAGCTGGTGCTCTACCACGCCATGATCGGCAGCCAGGTCGAGGACGAGGCCCACTTCCTCGCCACCCTGCGCGAGTCCGTCGTCAGCTACGCCCGCCTCCGCCAGCAGGTGCCCACCCTGCGCTTCTTCAACTTCGGCGGCGGCGTGCCCACCTCGGGCTACAGCCTTGGCTTCCGCTTCGACTACGAGCGCTTCCTGACCCTGCTCATGGCCACCGTCCGCGATGTGTGCGCCGAGTACGGCGTGCCCATGCCCGACCTCGTCGGCGAGTTCGGCCGCTACACCGTGGCCACCCACAGCGTGCTCCTGCTCGAGGTCGGCGCCACCAAGGCCGGCGCCCCCGGCGACGCCGACTGGTACCTGGTCAACGGCTCGCTCATGGTCAGCCTCCCCGACAGCGTCCTCGTCGACGGCCAGGAGTTCATCACCCTGCCCCTGGACGGCTGGGACCGGCCCGCCACGCCCGTCCGCCTCGCCGGCCGGCGCACCTGCGACAGCGACGACGTCTACCCGCGCCCGCACCGCGCCCCGCTCATGCTGCCGGACACCGGCCGCGGCCTCGTCGTCGCCATCTGCGGCGTCGGCGCCTACCAGCAGATGATCTCCGGCCGCGGCGGCGCCCACCACTGCCTCAGCCCGGAGGCCGCCCGCGTGATCATCGCCGAGGAGCGCGGCCGCCTCGTCTCGCGCTACGTCCCCCAGCAGGACCAGGCGACGATCATGGGTTTGCTCGGCTACCCGACCCCGCAGATGGCCGTCCCGATGGTGCTGGAGCGCCCGCGCCGCCCCGAGCCGCTCCCCGTGGCCGCCCCGCGCCCCCTGCGCTTCAGCGCACCCGCCCAGGGCCCGGCTATCGCCCGCCGCCGCCTGCGCGAGCGGCCCCGCCTCGCCCGTTAGCCCCCCTTGCCCGCGGCCAGGCCGGAGTGACGCTCCGGCCTGGCGCCCGCCCTCCCCCCTCGATCCCCACGTTACAAAATAGTAACAGCCGGCTGGTACCTTCCGATCAGGTGAGAAGCCCCCCGACTCACCGTAGTCATTTCCGTCCGCCACTAAAGTAATCTTTCCCAACGCTGCGCCCTTCCAGGCGCCGCGGCGCGTTGCTGTGCTTGTCACGCCGTGGGGAGCCGGGTTCACAGAAAGGAGCTTTGCCGAGCGCCAGCACAAGGCCGCCATTCGCTTCCACCCGGTCGCACCGGGTCGCCTGTCATCCCTGCCTCTTCACAGGAAGCTTTATGGACCAGTTTAGTCCCGCCACCACCGTTGCCTCAGCTCGCCGGCGTGTGACGACCGCCAGCATCCTGCTGCTTGCGATCCTTGTCCAGCTGTTCGCGCCCTTCGCCCCCGTCCCGGCCGCCCAGGCGGCCGCCGCCACCGACCCGATCGTGGCGGCCGCCCCGCCCCGGGCCACCCTCGGCCAGCCCTACAGCTACCGCCTTGCCGCCGGCTCCGGCCATGGGGCCCTCGCCATCGACAGCGGCGCGCTGCCCCTCGGGCTTGTTCTCGCGCCCGACGGCACGATCAGCGGCGTCCCGCAGAATGGCGGCGACTACGCCTTCACCGTCCGCTCCGCCGGCGGCTCCAGCTCGGCGCCGATCACCCTCAGCGTCGCCGCCGCGGCCGCCCAAACGCTCAACACCTGCGGCCCGACCAACCTCGCCCTCGGCGTGAACACCGCCGCCAGCAGCGTCGAGAACCAGTCCTACTACCCCACCGGCTACGCCGTGGACGGCAGCACCAGCACCCGCTGGTCGTCCGGGCTGCGCCAGGGCGAGGGCTGGATGCGCGTCGACCTCGGCGCGGTCACCCAGGTGAACCGGGTAATTTTGCGCTGGGAGGCAGGGGCCGCCAGCTACAGCGTTCAGGTGTCGCAGGACAGCGTGAACTGGCTGAACGTCGTCACCGACGATAGCGCCGCCAGCTTTCAAACCCGCACCCTGGACTTCTCGCCGATTAGCGCCCGCTATGTGCGCATGTACGGCTATACGCCGGCCAACGGCAATAACTTCTCGCTCTACGAGTTTGAGGTTTATAACGTCTGCCCGGCCGCCACGCCGACGCCGTCGCCCACCAGCTCGCCCACCAGCTCGCCCACCAGCTCGCCCACCAGCTCGCCCACCAGCACCGTTGTCGTCGTCCCGCCGCCCGCGCAGGGGCCGACGCCCTCCTTTGCCAACCCCACCAGCCTCGCTGCGCTCGCCGCTCCGGCCCATGCCGCCGCCGGCGACATCAACGGCGACGGCCGGCCCGATCTGGTGGTCACGAACTACTCGGCGAACAGTCTCAGCGTCTGGCTGAACACCACCGAGACGGGCGCCGCCCCGAGCTTCAGCCCCCGCTTCGACCTGCCCGGCGCCGGGCCCGGCTGGGGCCTCGCCCTGGACGACATCAACGGCGACGGCATGCTCGACATTGTCGCCCCCACCACAAACAGCAACGTCGTCAGCATCTGGCCGAACCTGACGTCCGGCGGCGCCTCCCAGCCCAGCTTCGCGGCCCGCGTCGACATCCAGACCGGCGCGATCGCCGGCCAGTTCGTCACCACCGGCGACTTCAACAACGACGAGCGGCCCGACATCGCCCTGTCCAGCTACCAGAACAACAGCGGCACCACCGCCGGCGTGCTGCTGAACACCAGCGGCCAGACCGGCCAGCTCACCTTTGCCGCGCCCCTCGTGCTGACCACCCTGCGCGGCCCGACCGGGATCGTCGCCGCCGACCTCAACGGCGACGGCAAGGACGACCTGGCCGTGAACTCCGCCTTTACGCCCGCCGTCAGCGTGTTCCTGAACACGACTGTCAGCGCCACCGTCAGCTTCGGCGGGCGCACCGACTTCGCCACCGCCGGCAACGGCTGGGGCCTCGCCACAGACGACCTGAACCGCGATGAGCGGCCCGACCTGATCGTCGGCTATAACACCACCGGCGCCAACGCCAGCGTGTTCCTGAACGCCGCCGACTTCGGCGCCAGCGCCCCCGGCTTCTACGCTCGGGTCGACCTGGGCGCCGGCGGGAGCGGGTACCGCGACGCGGCCGTGGCCGACTTCAACGGCGACGACCGGCCCGACGTGGCCAGCCGCGTCTTCGGCTCGACCGTCCGCGTTTTCCCCAGCACCACCGACCAGAACGCCAGCGCCGCGACCTTCGCCGGCCCCGTCGAGCTGTTCGGCGGCAGCGGCTACGGCGGCATCGCCGTGCTCGACGTCGACGGCGACGGCCGCCCCGACATCGCCACGCCGAACGCGCACAACACCACGGTCAGCGTGTTCATGAACACCACCGTGGCCGGCCCGCCGCCGACCGCCACGCCCACCAGCTCGCCCACCGCCCCGGCGACGGAAACGCCTACCGCCACCACCCCGGCGACGGAAACGCCTACCGCCACCGCCCCGGCGAACGAGACGCCCACCAGCTCGCCGACCGCCACCACGCCCACGCCCGTCACGCCGAGCCCCACGCCGGTCAGCGGGGCCTTCCGCGACGTCGGCGGCGTGCGCGTCTGGGCCGATAGCTTTGTCGAGAGCAACGGGCAAACTACGGCGACGGGCAACGTCGCCCTCGGCCCCGCCGGCGCCACCACGACGCTCTACACTGTCGGCAGCTCGGCCACTTGGAACGACGGCCCGATCGGCCTGTCCGGCAGCCTCGGCTTCGCCGGCGGCGCGGCCTTCGCCAGCGGCAGCTTCAGCGTCGACAGCGCAAGCGGCGCGGTCACCATGGGCCAGGGCGCCGTGGTGAGCTTGACGAAGCTCGGCAGCGCGAACCTGAACCTGAACACCCCGAGCCTGACGGTGAACGTGCTCCAGCCGCGCGTGCGGGTGAGCGCGACGGTCGGCCTCAGCCTGCCCGAGAACGCCGGCAAGACGATCGCCGTCAGCTATGACCTGGGCCCGAGCGGCGTGTCTAACGGCCAGCCCGCCCAGCTCAGCCTCCAGCTCGCCGGCGGCACACTGGCCGCGACCGTCACCCCGACCACGAACGGCCTCGCCGCGGCCACGACGCAGTACACGCTGCCCGGGCTCAGCGTCCTGACGCTGCAAAACCTCCTGGTCGACGGCCAGGGGGGCAACGGCCTGCGCTTCGGCGGTGACGCCACCTTCCCGCTGCCGAACATCGACCTCGGCGGCAACGTGCTGGCGCTCGGCAACCTGCGCGGCACGCTCGGCGTCAGCGGCGGCGCATATGTGATCGCGCTGACGGGCGGCCTGACGATCAGCAGCCTGCCCGAGCTGCCGGCGCCCCTGGCGCCCGCTGTCTCCAACCTGCGGATCGCCGCGGGCGCGGTGGCCGGCGGCGTCGCCGACATCACCGTGAAGGTCGGCGGCAACAACCTCAACCTGAGCGGCGTGAGCATCCAGCGCGCGTCGGGCTACCGGCTCGTCGCCGGCAGCGCGACGTGGAGCTGGCCGGCGGCCTGGGGCGGCGGCACCACTGCGCTCCAGCAGGTGGCGCTGCTCACGAGCGCGCCGTACATCCAGTTCGGCGGCGGCAGCCAAAGCTTCTCCACCAGCCAGGTCTTTACCCTCGGCGGCAGCGCGCCGTCCAAGGCAAAGATCAGCTTTGACCAGATCAGCGCCACCGTCGCCTACCAGACCAACCCGGCCCGCTGGGCCACCACGCTGAACGCCCGGGTGAGCTTCACGCTCGGCCAGGACAGCAGCAGCGCCAGCGGCGTGAGCCTGAACCTGGCGGGCGGCAGGGCCAGCGGCACGATCAGCAACCTCGCGCTCAAGGTCGCCGGCCTGACCGTGACGGCGAGCCAGCTCGCCTACAACGACGCCGCCTTCAGCAGCGCCCAGGTTTCGCTGAAGCTGCCGGCCGCCTGGAACGGGGCCAGCGTCTCCGTCAGTGGCCTGAGCATCACCAAGGACGGCGTCAGCCTCGGCGGCGCCGGGGCCAGCTTCCCCATCCCCGACCAGGCCCTGGGCCGCTCGATCAAGCTCGGCGGGCTGGTCGGCCGGGTCGCCGTCGACGCGAGCAGCAACTACACCCTCGGCATCACGGCCGGGGCCGTCACCTTCAGCGCCGGCCGCGACACCAGCACTGCCAGCAACGTCCAGTTCACGATCGCCTCGGGCAACCCCAGCGCGACGATCGGCAGCCTCATCCTCAAGGTCGCCGGGCTGAACGTCGCGGCGAGCCAGCTCGCCTACGCGAACGGGGCCTTCACGGCCGGCACGGCCACGATCACCTTCCCGACGGCCTGGAAGGGCATGTCGGCCAGCGTGTCGGGCCTGCGAATCACCAACGACAGCATCAGCATCGGCGGCGCCGGGGCGACCTTCCCCATCCCCGACGTGTCGCTCGGCTCGTCCGGCGTGCTCAAGCTGACCGGGATGCGGGCCGGGGTATCGGTCGACAACGCGGGCGACTATCAGGTCAGCATCGACGCCACCGTCTCGGTCAGCAAAGTCCAGACGACCGGCGGCGGCAGCAACCTGACCGTCGCGGGCAAGCTGGTGATCAAGAACGGCCGGGTCGACGGCACCGTCACCAGCCTGGCCTTCAAGGTCAGCGGGGTGGACTTCAGCGCCACCAACCTGAAGTTCGTCGACGACAAGCTGACCGTCGAGCGGGCCAGCCTGACCCTGCCGGTGCGCGGGAGCAGCGCCAGCGCCACCGTCTACGGCCTTGAGCTGGGCGGCAGCGCGGGCTTCCGGCTCCAGGGCGCGAAGGTGTCGCTGCCGGACTTCAAGATCGGCACGGTGGGCGTCAAGGGCGCCACGATCGAGTTCAAGACCGAGAGCAACGGCAGCTACACCGTTGCCGGCGCCGCGAAGTTCGAGTTCACGAAGTTCTCGGTCGACGGCTCGTTCAAGATCGGCTACTCGCAGCAGAGCGGCGTCTCGCTCCAGTCGATCTCGCTCGCCTTCCGGGGCTCGGTGCCCTCGCCGGCCATCCCGCTCGGCAACACCGGCTTCTACATCATCGGCATCTCCGGCTCGTTCGACATGAGCGACGGCTCGGCGTCGATCTCGATGGGCCTGACGGCCGCCTCGGCGGTGCAGGTGGGCAGCACCAACCTGCTGGAGATCAACGGCACGGTCACGCTGACGCTGCGGCCGAACTTCGCCCTGGAGGCGAGCGCCAACGCCAAGGTGATCGGCTACCAGATCGCCAGCGTCAACCTGCGGATCACCGATAGCTCCTTCTCGCTCAGGGGCAACATCCAGGTCAGCGTCATCCGGGCCAGCCTGGAGATCACCTTTGGCATCGACCAGGACGGGAAGTTCACCTTCTACGGCGCCGTGAAGGCCGACATCGTGGTGCCGAAGGGCTACTTCGTCAACGCCTGGCTGGTCAAGGTGCCGTCGGGCGACTGGCGGGTGGCGTCGGCCTCGCTGGAGGGCGGCAAGTTCCGCAAGAACAGCGACGTGATCTGGGGCGCCCGCGGCTCCTTCTCGGTGCTGGGCTACCGGCTGTACGCCTGGGCCAAGTTCGGGCCGGGCAGCGGCGACTACGGCCTCGGCGGCAAGCTGAACGACTACCAGCCGGTGCGGCCGCGCTTCCGGCCGCGCGCGACGCCGGCCTGGGGCGACCCGTTCAACGCCACGATCACCCGGCCGGCCGACTACCTGATGATCGTCGAGGCGATCACCAGCACCAACCGGCTCGCCCCGCACGAGCTTGAGGTGACCGGGCCGCAGGGCGTCGTCTTCACCAAGACGCTGACCTACGCGGAGCCGGACGGCAGCTTCCGGCTGTACCGGATCGATCTCGCCAACCCGGCCGACGCCGTCGGCACCTGGGCGATCGTCAGCCAGACGGGCAACCAGGTGATCGTCCAGGGCGCGACGCCCGCGCCGCGGATGGATAGCTTCAGCGTCTGCCTGAGCGCGAGCGACTGTCTGGCGAGCGGCGGCAGCCGCGCGCTCGACAACGGCCAGCGCATGACCGTGCGCTGGACGGGCAGCGGCGCCGAGCCCGGCCTGAGCTTCGACGCCTACGCCCAGAATGCGGCCGGCCGGCGCTACCCGCTGGCCCACCAGGAGACGGCGGCCACCAGCCTGTCCGGCAGCGAGCCCTGGCACGTGGGCCTGCCGAGCGGCACCTACACGGTGACCGCGCAGATCGAGGCCGACGGCTTCGCCCCCGTCATCAGCGACCTCGGCACGATCACCATCGACGACAGGACCGCCCCGGCGGCGCCGGCCGGCATGGCGGCGATGGTCGACGCGGCGATGGCCGCGACGGCCACCTGGGACGGGGCGGCGGCCGAGCCCGACGTGGCCGGCTACCAGGTGTCGGTGGACGGCGGCCCGGCCATCGCCGTGGACGGCCGGCTGTCGAGCTATGTCGCCTACGGCCTCGCGCCGGGGCAGGCCCACACGATCAGCGTGGCGGCCTACGACATGAGCGGCAACGTCGGGGCGGCGGCGAGCGCCACGGTCACGACGGGGCAGGCCGGCCTCGCGGCGGCGTGGCCGCGCGACAGCAGCGCGACCAGCGACATCCGCGAGGTGGGGGCGAGCTTTAACGGGCCGGTCACCCTCGGCGGCCTGACCGTCGTCGACGGCCAGGGCCGGCCAGTCTCAGGCCGGGTGAGTGCGCTGACGGGCGAGCTCAGCGTGACCAGAACGGTCACGATGGGCGCGGCCTTCACGCCGGCCGCCCGGCTGCGGCCGGGCGACTATCGGGCCACGATCACCGCGCGCGACGCGACGAGCGGGGAGCTGGTCAGCTATAGCTGGAGCTTCACCGTGGTTCCGATGAACGTCCAGACCTTCCTGCCGTCGCTGCGGCGGTAGCCGGCGGCGGCCAGCTCGACCACTGGCAGGGGGCGCGCCGCTCGGCGCGCCCTCTTCGGCCTGGGGCGTGATCGGCGCACATTCCCCCAAACAGGCCGTAACTTTTAGGTAATGGGCGCAGTTAGTATTGATACAGACGTGCCAGATGCACGAAGCGAGCGCGATCGCTCGTTCAAGTGGTAGAATACAGTGGGGCACGGCCGGACAGCGCCACCCCCCCTTGGCGACAGCCCACGCCACCAGGCCAGGGGAGAGAAGGAGAGACGCATGCATATCCTGGTTGCGGACGACGATATTCCGAGCGTGAAGCTGACCTCGTTTGTGCTGGAAGAGGCGGGGTATCGCGTCTGCAAAGCCTACGACGCCACGAGCATCATGCAAGCGGTCGAGCAGAACAACCCCGACCTGATCCTGCTCGACGTGATGATGCCGAAGGCCAGCGGCTTCGACATTTGCCGCCAGATCCGGCGCAACTCCGACGTGCCGATCATCTTTCTTTCCGGGCGCTCGCAGCTCCAGGACCGGGTGATGGGCCTCCAGATCGGCGGCGACGACTACCTCGTCAAGCCCTACGAGCCTTCCGAGCTGCTGGCCCGGGTGGAGGCGGTGCTGCGCCGGCGCAACTCCGACATGCTCAACCCCTCGTCCCGGCTCAGCCAGGGCGACCTGACGCTGGACCCGGTCGAGCACAAGGTGCTCTTCGCCGACGGCCGCGCCGTCGAGCTGACCCCGCTCGAATTCCGGCTGCTGTACTATCTGATGAAGAACTCGGGCCGCATCCTCAACATCAGCCAGATTCTTTCCAAGGTCTGGGGCTACGACTACGAGGGCGAGAGCAACCTGGTGGCCGTCTACATCAGGCGCCTGCGGACCAAAGTCGAGAAGGACCCGGAGCACCCGCGCCACGTGATCACGGTGCGCAACCTCGGCTACAAGTTTGAGCCGTAGGCCCGGGGCAACCCAGCACACGCCGACGTACCGCTCGTCCCGGCCCCCGCACCGCGCGCGGGCTGGGGCGATTCCCGCGTTTGGAGGGCTCGCCCTGGCCGGCACCCGCAGGGCGCGGCGCCCCGTCCGCCGACGGGAAGGCGCCCATATCGGGTGGGCGCGACAGAAGGACCGGTAATGGCCGCCACCGAAACGCTTCTTGCGCGTGCCCAGCCATGGCTGCGCGCAAACATCCGCGACGGACTGCGCGCAGTGTTGCCGCTCCCGGTTCTGGCCCTGGCCTGGTGGTTCGCGCGCATGGGGCTCGACCCGGGCACCACCCTCGGCCTCGTGATCTACGCCGTCGTCAACCTGGCCCTGCTGATCGCCCTGCGGCGCACCCGCACCCCCGCCCGCCGCCCCCAGGCGGTGGGCCTGCTGGTCGTCTCGGCCCTCGCCGACGCGGTGCTGGCGGGCTGGCTGCTGACCAACGCCGAGCCGCTCACGCTGGGGATCTTCCCGATCTACACCGTGCTGGCGATCAAGGCGCTGCGCTACCGGCGCCAGTTCCTATGGGTGGCCCTCGTGCCGACGCTGCTCGGCCCGCTCTACCTGTCGTCGCTGTACCTGGAGTACCGCCGCCCCGACACACTGAGCGCCGAGCAAAACCTGGCCTACTGGGGGCTCGTCGCGGGCACCTGCTTTTTCATCACCCTGCTGCTGGTGCTGAACGAGCACCGCCTGCGCGAGGCCCGGCGGCTGGCCGGGAGCGTCGAGGAGCTGCGCGGCGAGCGCAACGAGCGGGTGAGCGAGCTCGAAAGCGTCAACAACGACCTGCGGGTGCGCATCCGGCGCCAGCAGGCCCTTGAGGAAAGCCTGCGCGCGATCACCGGCTCGCTCAGCATCGACGCCGTGCTGACCCAGATCCTCGACTCGATGCTCCAGATGCTCGGCCCCTCGCGGGTCAGCGCCGCCGCGCTGACCCTGGTCCACGGCGAGCACTTCCAGCACCGCACGATCGCCCCCGCCGGGGCCACCACCGAGTGCTGGCCCGAGCTGCTGGCCCGCCGCGTGGTGCAGAGCCGCGTCCCCGCCACCGTCAACGACGCCCTGCTCGAGCGCGACTGGCGCGAGCTGCAAACCTGCGGGATGCTGTCGGCCCTGAGCGTGCCGCTGATCGACCCTGACAACGCCGTGCGCGGAGCCCTGACGGTGGTCAGCAGCCAGCGCCACGCCTTCACCCCCTCCGAGGCGCGCCACCTGACCTCGTTCAGCATCCAGGCCGCCGTCGCCATCCACAACGCCGAGCTGCACTCAGCCCTGTCGCAGCAGCAGGCCATGCTCCAGGCGGTGCTGCGCGACATCGGCGACGGCCTGGTGGTGCTCGACGAGCGGGGCACCATGGTTCTGGCCAACCCGGTGGCCCGCGCCGCGATCCAGCAAAGCATCGCCGCCGGCGACAGCCTGCTCGACCGGCTCGACGCCCTCGCCCGCGACCTGCGGGCCAGCGCCACGGCCGGCACGGCCGGCGGGATGATCGCCCGCGAGCTGCGCCTCGGCGAAGGCCAGGACGAGCGGCACTACCAGGTCTACAGCTCGCTCGTCCACATCGACGGCGAGGCCACCAGCCACGTCGCCACCGTCATCCACGACATCACCGGCCAGAAGCTCCAGGAGCGCCAGCGGGTCGAGTTCATCTCGATGGTGTCCCACGAGCTGCGCAACCCGCTCAACACACTGAACGGCTTTCTAAAGGTGGTGCTCCAGGGCAAGGCCGGCGAGCTGAACGAGCTCCAGCGCGAGTTTCTCGGCCTCGCCGACGGCCAGGCCGAGGCGCTCAAGGGCCGGATCACCGAGCTGCTAGAGTTCAACCGGCTGGAAAGCGGCGGCCTCAAGCTGCTCCCCCAGTGGGCCAGCCTGGCCGACCTGATCCTTGTCACCTGCGCCCGGCTCCAGATCCAGGCCGAGCAGTTCGGGCTCACGCTGGAGAACGACGTGCCGGACGCCCTGCCCGAGCTGCTGATCGACGCGGAGCGGATCAGCCAGGTGCTGACCAACCTGATCGAGAACGCGATGAAGGCCACCCCGGCCGGCGGCGCGATCGCGGTGCGGGCCGAGGTGCGCGAGGAGGAGGTGGTCGTCCACGTCGTCGACACCGGCGTGGGCATCCCCCTCGACCAGCAGCAGAAGATCTTCACCCGCTTCTACCAGCTCGGCGACAAGAAATCGAAGCACGGCGTCCACCTCGGCCTGGGGCTGTCGATCTGCCAGCAGATCGTCGAGGGCCACCGCGGCCGGATCTGGGTCGAGAGCGAGGAGGGCAAGGGCAGCACCTTCAGCTTCGCCCTGCCCCTGACCCGCCGCGAGCAGCTCGTCGGGGCCCAGGCCGCGTGAGGGGCCGCCGTGGATTGTCATGAAACCGTCATACAGCCCGCGAGCCGCCAAACGCGGCCTTCGCCCGGGCGTGGTATAGTGAGGGATACGGCAGGCGCCGTGTCGAAGGAGAGGGCCCGCGCGTGAACATGGCACTCATCGCGCTTCCCTGCCCTGGGAAGCCGGTCATCCCCCCGCTAACGCTCGCCTATGTCGCCGCGCTGCTCGAGCAGCGGCGCCATATCGTGCGCATCTATGACCTCGCCCTCGACCCGCAGACCCCGGCGGCCACCGCGCTCCAGCCGCTGCGCTCCTTCCGCCCCCAGATGGTGGTGGTGGCCGGCGAGCACGGCGCCCAGATCGATCTGGTGGCGGAAGCGCTCCACGTCGACCAGGGCTGCCGGGTGCTGCCGATCCAGATGAGCCGCGGCGGCCTCGACGCCGCGAACGCCTGCTCCGCCGTGCTCGAGTATGTCAGCCGCCTGCCCGGCGAGGAGGGCCGCGGCGAGCCCGTCCGCCTGCCGCTCGCCACCGGCGACCTGCCCTTCCCCGCCCGCCACCTGCTGTCGCTTGAGGGCTACAGCCTGCGCGCCGTCGGCGGCGAGCTCCAGACGACGCTGGTCGTGGCCGGCCTCGACCACAGCGGCGACCAGGTGGTGATGCGCGAGCCCAGCCAGATCACCGCCGAGCTGCGTAGCGTGAGCCAGGAGTTCGGCCTGCGCCACTACCAGATCGCCGACGTGCCCGTGACCCTCGACCGGCCGTGGCTTCAGGAGCTGGCCACCCGCCTCCACGACGCGGGCCTGGGCATCGGCTGGGAGGCCACGGCCGACGCCGACCACCTCGACGAGCCGCTGCTGGCCCAGATGGCCCGCTCCGGCTGCGAAAGCCTGGCCTTCCACCTCGACGCGGCCAGCGTCTTCGAGTCGACGGCCGCCCGGGCCCAGCTGGTCACGGTGGTGGCCCAGGCGCGCGAGCACGGCATCTTCGTGCGCGCCCACGTCAAGCTGGAGCCGCCCTACGAGTCGGTGCCGGCCCTCGTCGACGTGGCGGCCACCTTCGGCCTCGACGACGTGCGCTTCGACGTCGCCCAGGCCGACGCGGTCAGCATCGGCGCCGACGACCGCCAGCTCAAGGCGATCGCCCGCCAGATCTATGACGCCGGCCGCGACCGCCAGCGCTTTATCAACCGCTTCGGCCCGGCCCTGGGCAACCTGATCTGGAAGCTGCGCGGCCCCCGCCCCCCCCACACCCCCGGCTTCGACGACGACGGCGTGACCGTGTAGCCCGCGGCCGCCCACGGCCGACGACCAGGCATAGGGAGCAACAGAATAAAAGGGGCCGCCACAAGGATGTGGCGGCCCCTTCTCGTATACGCTCCCTCAGGCCAGGAAATCGCCGACGCGGGCGTAGATCGCCTCGCGGTGGGGGCCCTCGACGAGCAGCTGGTGGCCGGTGGAGTCCCACCAGACGAGCTCCTTCTCGCGGCTGCCGAGGCCGGCGAGGATCGTCTCGGCGCTGTCGAGGGGGGCGGTGTCGTCGGCGCGGCCGTGCATGATTAGTGCCGGGGCGGAGACGCGGGGGAGGGCGGCGCGTGCGGCGAGGGTGGCGAGGCGCAGCTCATCGATGGCGGCGGTGGAGATGCGAACCTGACGCCGCAGGTAGGCCTGCACGGCCGGGTCGTCGAGGTCGGCGTCGGGCTGGCGGGCGAGGATCTGGGCGCGCACGGCGGGGTGGCGGAAGTCGGCGCGCTCGAAGGGGTAGAACCAGGGCATGACGTGGCGGGCGACGGCGAGCAGGCCGACGCGCCAGTCGCCCTGGAGGCGCAGCGGAGTGGCGAGCAGGGCCAGCCGGTCGACCGGCTCCTGGGCGGCGAGCATGATGCTGAGGGCGCCGCCGAGCGAAAAGCCCACCATCCCGACGGTCGCGCAGCGGCCGCGCAGGTAGGCCAGGCCCTCGGCGGCGCCGGCGAGCCAGTCGCGCCAGCGCACCGCGGCCAGGTCGTCGGGGGAGCCGCCGTGGCCGGCCAGGCGGATGCCGAGCACCGTGTGGCCGCGGCCGGCCAGGTGCGCGCCGAGGCCGCGCATCTCGTTCGGGCCGCCGGTGAAGCCGTGCACGAGCAGGCAACCGTTGTCGCCGCCGGGCAGGAGAAAAGGGTCGTCGCTGCGCACCGGCTACACCGTCACGAAGGCGCGGAACTCCTCGATGTTGCGCGTCCCGATGCCCTGAATGTCGACAAGGGCGTCGATGGTGGGAAAGGGGCCGTGCTCCTCGCGATGGGCGATGATCCGGCGGGCGAGGGCCCGGCCGATCCCCGGCAGGGCGACCAGGACGTCCTCGTCGGCGGTGTTGATGTTGACCAGGCCGACGCCGGAGGCGGCCACGGCCGCGACGGGCGGCGTGGGCTCGCGCTCCTCGGAGATCGTGTCGGGGGAGCCGGCGCTGATCACCTCGGGCTCGCCGCCGCGGGGGGCGGGGGCCAGGCCGGGGGTGAAGGTGGCCGCGCCCTCAGCGTCGGGGGGGGCGACGGTTTCGGGGACGCCATCGGGGGCCGGGGGCATGGTGTCCGGCAGGTCGGCGGCCGCGGCGAGGGCCGGGTCGGCAATCGGGATGCTGGCCGACAGATCCTCGGCGGCGCCCAGCAGCGCCTCGGGGGCGAGGGCCGCGCGCGGCTCGCCCGCGTCGTGGGCGGCGGGGGCATCGGCGGGCTCGAACAAGGAAGCGTCTGAGGCGCGGTCTTCGGCGGGCTCGGGTGCGGGGGGCTCGGGGGCGGGAGCCGCCGGCGCGGCCGCGGTGCCATCGGAGACGGCCGGGCGGCTGGGGGGGGCGCCGCGATGGACGCGGGTGGGGATGCGGCGGGCGGCGGGGGCGTGAGGCTGGGCCGCGGTGGCGGGCTGGGGCGGCTGGGCCACGCCGAGGCTGGGGCGGACCGTGTTGGTGGCGGCGTAGGAAGGGGGTAGGGCGAGCTCGGCGGCCTGCTGCTGGCGCCAGCGCCAGACGAGATAGGCCGCGCCGATCAGAAGGGCGAGCCAGAGGAGGCGGGGCCGAAACATAATCGAGCTCCTGCTACTGAACGCGCTCGCCGGGCGCGGGCGCGGGGCTATCCTTGCCGACGAGCGAGCGCAGCAGGCCGAGGTTGACCAGATCCTCGGCCATGTCGTCGCCCTTGGGGGTCTCGATAATCATGGGGCGGTCGCTGAAGCGCGGGTCGTTGACGAGGAGGCGAAAAGCCTCGACGCCAATGCGGCCCTCGCCGAGCGCGCTGTGCCGGTCAACCCGGCTGCCCAGGTCCTTCTGCGAGTCGTTCAGGTGGAAGCAGCGCACGTGGCCGAGGCCGACGAGCCGGTCGAGCTCGGCGAAGGTGGCGGCGTAGCCCTCGGGGTGGCGGATGTCATAGCCGGCGGCAAAGATGTGGCAGGTGTCCACGCAGACGCCGAGGCGGGCGTGGTGGTCGGGGAGGAGCTCGAACAGGCGGGCCAGGTGCTCAAAGCGGTGGCCGAGGCAGCTGCCCTGGCCGGCCGTCGTTTCGAGCAGCACCATCGTGTCGCCGCCGACGCCGTCGCCGAACAGGCGGCTGAGGGCGTCGGCCTCGCGGCGCAGGCCGGCCTCCTCGCCGCTGCCGGTGTGGGCGCCCGGGTGGGTGACGAGAAAGGGGATGCCGAGCAGCTGGCAGCGCTCCAGCTCGTGGGCGAAGGCGGCGATCGACTTTTCCCACAGCTCGTCGGCGGGGGCGGCCAGGTTGATCAGGTAGGAGTCGTGGACGACGACGGGGCCGATCCCGGTGCGGGCCTGCTCGGCCTTGAAGGCGGCCGCGTCCTCGGGGAGGATGGGCTTGGCCGCCCACTGGCGCTCGCTCTTGCTGAAGATCTGCATCGCCTCGCAGCCGACCGACTCGCCGCGCGCGAAGGCTTTGGCGAGGCCGCCCGAGATCGACATATGGGCACCGAAGGGCATAGTGCGGGAGGCAGGAGGCAGGCGGCGGGCGGCGAGGCCCCGTTCTGCCCGCTGATAAACGTCGCTTCTTCCAGGTGCAGCGCTCTCCTGGAATTATAGCATGAGCGGCGGGGCGGGCCCGGAGGGGCGAGCGGCGCCTGGGCGGGCCCCCGGGGCGAGGGAGCGGGCGACGGCGCAGGCCCGCACCTCCGCGACTCCGGCCTCGCGCAGCGCCGCGGCGCAGGCGGAGATCGTGGCGCCGGTGGTGAGGACATCATCGAGCAAGAGCACGCGCCGGGGCGGCGGGCCGCCGCGCCACACAAAGGCCCCGGCGATGTTATGGGCCCGGGCCCTGCGGTCGAGCCCGGCCTGGTGGCCGGTGTCGCGCGAGCGCTCCAGGCCCGCGGCGAGCACGGGAATGCCGAGGCTGACGGCGGCAGCGCGGGCGATCGCCTCGCTCTGGTTGAAGCCGCGCTCGGCCAGGCGGCCGGGGTGGAGCGGCACCGGGATCAGGGCGTCGGCGGGCTGGGGGTGCTCCAGCAGGGCGGCGCCAAGCATCTCGCCCAGCGGCTCGGCGACGCGGCGGGCCCGGCCGTACTTCAGGCGGTGCACGGCGCGCCGGATGGTCGCATCGTAGACCCAGGCCACCGTCGCCCCATCGGTGCCGGCGGGCGGCTCGTCGGGCGGGTAGGGCTGGAGCTTCGCCCGGCAGGCCGGGCAGAGCAGGCCGCCGGGGCCGCCGCAGCCGGCGCAGCGGTCGGGGAAGATCAGGTCGAGCAGCAGGTCGAGCAGCAGGCGCAGGCGCATTGTTCACCTCCTGCCGTGTATACCGGCAGAGTGGCGACAAAGATTCGCCTTTGTTCTTAGGGCCACGTCAACGTCGCCTCCTCCTCACACGCCGGGGCGCTGAAGCGCCCGGCTACGGGGACGAGGCCCGCCTACGCGGGCTTCAAAGGCCACCTGCGTGGCCTTTAGAGATGGAGCCGGGCCGTTCAAGGCCGCGGCTCGGCGGAGCAACCGGACCTTGACGTAGCCCTACTCTATTCCCCTGTTCCCCTGCCCGGCAAAAGGCCTGTGATACAATGATCGATAGCTAACCCACAGGCTACCATCGGAGGAACGACGATGTTCGAGTCGAAGGAGCAGGTGCGCGCCGCCCAGGAGCGCTGGGAGCAGAAGGCGCTGTTTCCGGCGCTGGACAAGGCCCCCGAGCGCGACGCGCGCTTTATGACCACGAGCAGCGCGCCGGTCGAGCGGCTGTACACCCCGCGCGACCTGGAGGACAACGACTACCTGCGCGACATCGCCCACCCCGGCGAGTACCCCTACACGCGCGGCATCCACCCCACCGGCTACCGCGGCAAGGTCTGGACGATGCGCATGTTCGCCGGCTTCGGCACCGCCGAGGAGACGAACGCGCGCTTCAAGTACCTGCTCAGCCAGGGGCAGACGGGGCTCTCGATCGCCTTCGACATGCCCACGCTCTACGGCCGCGACACCGACCACCCCCTGGTGGAGGGCGAGTTCGGCAAGTGCGGGGTGGCCATCTCCTCGCTCGCCGACATGGAGATCCTGCTCGACGGCCTGCCGCTGGACCGGGTCTCGACCTCGATGACGATCAACTCGCCGGCCGCGATCATCTGGGCGATGTACCTGGCCGTGGCCGAGCGGCGCGGCGTGCCCTGGGCCAGCCTGCGCGGCACGCTCCAGAACGACATCCTCAAGGAGTACATCGCGCAGAACGAGTACATCTTCCCGCCCGAGCCGAGCATGCGCCTGGTGGTCGACACGATCGAGTTCGGCAGCCAGCACGTACCCCAGTGGAACCCGGTCAGCGTGAGCGGCTACCACATCCGCGAGGCGGGCAGCACGGCGGCCCAGGAGCTGGCCTTCACCCTGGCCGACGGATTCGCCTATGTGGAGGCGGCGATCGCCCGCGGGCTGGACGTAGACGACTTCGCGCCGCGGGTCTCCTTCTTCTTCAACGCCCACAACGACTTCTTCGAGGAGATCGCCAAGTACCGGGCCGCCCGCCGGATCTGGGCCAGAGCCATGCGCGAGCGGTACGGCGCGAAGAAGGATCGCTCGTGGTGGCTGCGCTTCCACACCCAGACGGCCGGCTGCTCGCTCACCGCCCAGCAGCCCGAGGTGAACATCGTGCGGACGGCCGTCCAGGCCCTCGCCGCGGTGCTCGGCGGCACCCAGAGCCTCCACACTAACTCGATGGACGAGGCCCTGGCCCTGCCCTCGGAGAAGGCGGTGACGATCGCGCTGCGCACGCAGCAGGTGATCGCCGCCGAGAGCGGCGTGACCAACACCGTCGACCCGCTCGGCGGCAGCTACTTCGTCGAGGCCCTGACCGACCGCATGGAGCGCGAGGCGAACGAGTACTTCCGCCAGATCGAGGCCCAGGGCGGCGTGATCGCGGCCATCCGCAACGGCTACTTCCAGAGAGAGATCGCCGACGCAGCCTACCGCTACCAGCAGGAGATCGACGGCGGCGAGCGCGAGATCGTCGGCGTGAACGCCCAGGTGGTCGCCGCCCCGCTGGAGATCCCCATCCTGGCGATGGACCCCGAGGGTGAGCGCAAGCACCTCGACCGGCTCAACCGGGTGCGGCGCGAGCGCGACAACGAGCTGGCCCAGTGCCGCCTGGCCGAGCTGCGGGCCGCCGCCCAGGGGGGCGAGAACACCATGCCGGCCATCCTGAACGCCGTGCGCGCCTACTGCACCCTCGGCGAGATGTGCGACGTCCTGCGCGAGACATTTGGTATCCATCAGGAGACGGTGGTCGTCTAATAGAGTGAGCCGAGTGTAGCGCATCCAGCGGGGGCGCGGCCGGTGGCCGCGCCCCCGCCCGTTGTATCAGGTACGCCAACAATGACCACCCGAAAGAACACCCCCAGGCGCCGCCCCAGCGGGCGCGGCCCCTCCCGACACCAGGACGGCCTCTTCGCCGAGCTCGCGCACGAGTTCGGCGGCTGGCTGGGAGCCCTGCTCAACCCAATCATGTGGCTGATCGTCCTCGCGACGGCGCTGCTGATCTTCATCCCCGTCTGGATGATCGATAACCTGGATGTGGGGAGCATGGGCCAGAGCTTGATACTGGCGGGCTTCATCCTCCTGCTCTGCCTCGGCACCGCCGCCGCGGTGCTGTTCTTCGGACAGGCGACCCCCGCCAAGGCGCGCTGGATCGCGGGCGGGCTCGCCGTCGGCGGCCTCGCCTTCAGCGCCTTCGCCTTCCAGGCCGACTACAGCCAGCGCGCAACCACCCTCTTCGAGGTGGAGGTCGAGGGCTCGGCTGAGGCCGGCGCGGGCGGCCCGCCGGTGCGCGAGCTCAGCTTCGCCGTCGAGCACCCTGGCGTCGAGCACACGCTGATGTTCTGGCCGAAGGCCCCCGGCCTGGCCGACCCGACCGAGGACGTGGTGGTGCGGGTGGAGCTGCGCGACGCCGAGGGCGTGGTCGTGCTTGAGCGCGAGGAGAACTTCTGGGTCCGCCACCTGGAGAACGGCACCGAGTGGAGCAGCGCGAGCATCGGCTTCACCCCCGGCCACGCGGGCCCGCACACGCTGCTGGTCACCCCGGTGACGCCGGGCATCCCGCTGGTGCACGTGCGGATCGAGGACCCGCTCAAGCGCGACGGCGAGCGCATCCCGGGGTATTAGAACTCGCTCCCCGGCGGCCGCGCGCGCTCGATCAGCAGGAAGCTGGCGGCCGTGACGAGCATGAGGATGGTGGCCATGGCCAGGGCCTGGCCGTAGTTGAGCGCCCCGGGCATACCGAGCAGCCGGAAGATCACCACCGGCAGGGTCGGCAGCTCGGGGCGGGCGACCAGGAGGGTGGCGCCGAACTCGCCCAGCGAGACGGTGAAGGCGAAGATCGCGGCCGTGGCGAGGGCCGGGGCGAGCTGGGGCAGCTCGACCCACAGCCAGGCCCGCAGCGGCGACGCCCCGAGCATGGCTGCCGCCTCGCGCTGGCGCGGGCTGCGCGCCCGCAGCGCCGGCACCAGCGAGCGCACCACAAAGGGCAGGGCGACCAGGGCGTGCACCGCCGGCAGCAGCCAGGGGGCCGCCCGCAGCCCCGCCAGCCCCGGCACGCTCAGGGCGACGATGTACCCGAGCCCCAGCGTCAGCGCCGAGGTGCCGAGCGGCAGCATGAACAGGGCGTCGAGGAGAGACGAGCGGCGGCGGATGCCGGCTCTCCACCCCCTTGCCCCCTTCTCCCCCTGTCCCCTCGTCCCCTCGTCCCCGGCCAGCATATAGGCGGCGGGCACCCCAACCAGCAGCGCGATCAGCGCGGCGGCAAGGGCGACGCGGAGGGAGTTGGCGAGGGCCACGGCGGGCGGGACGAAGAAGGCCGAGCCGGTGCGGTTCTCGCCGAGGGCGGCGTAGTAGGCCAGGGTCAGGCCGGCGGGAGAGCGCAGCGAGCCGGCGGCGAGGGCGAGCAGGGGGCCGCCGAGCAGCAGGAGGATCAGGGCGGCGTTGGCGGCCACAAAGGCCCGCTCGCCCCACCCGCGCGGCCTGCGGGCCACGGCCCGGCGCGGCTGGAGCTCCAGGGGCACGGCGGCGCGGGCGGCCAGGCGGGCGTAGAGCAGGCTCAGGGCCAGGGTGCAGCCGGCCTGGAGCAGGGCCAGGGTCGCGGCGACGTCGAGGCGCAAGAGCTGGGCCGTCTGGCGGTAGATCTCGACCTCGACGGTGGCCATGCGCGGCCCGCCCAGGATCACCACCACGCCGAAGCTGGCGAAGGTGAAGATAAAGACGAGCAGGGCCGCCGCCCCGATCGCCGGCAGCAGCAGCGGCAGGGTCACGCCGAGCAGCACCCGCCTCCGGCCGGCCCCCAGCATCGCGGCCGCCTGCTCCAGCCGCGGGTCCAGCCCTGCCCACATCCCCCCCACCAGCCGCAGCACCACGGTGTAGTTGTAGAAGACGTGGGCCAGCAGCACCAGCGACAGGGTGCCCTGGAGCCGGATCGGCGGCTGGGCGAGCCCCAGCCACCCCTGGAGCGCCGCGTTCACCGCGCCGCGCGGGCCGAGCAGCGCCGCGAAGGCCACCGCCACCACCACCGTCGGCATGACAAAGGGCGCCCCCGCCAGGGCCCGCAGCGCGGCCTTGCCCGGGAACTCGAAGCGCGCGAAGGCGTAGGCGCCCGGCAGCCCGAGCGCCAGGGTCAGCAGCGTCGAGAGGGCCGCCTGCCATGCCGTGAAGCCGACCACCCGCCAGGTGTACGGGTCGGACAGGGTTGAGCGCAGGCCCGCCAGCCCCTCCGCGAAGCTCAGGCGCAGGATGGCCGCGAGCGGGTAGCAGAAGAACAGCGCCAGGAACAGGAGCGGCAGCGCGTAGAGCGCCGCGCGCAGCACGCCCGCGCCGGCCGGGGCGACGCCGGCGAGGCCGGCCCGCGCTACGCGCTGCGCCTGACGGTCCGCGCTCACCTGAGCACGATCTCCGTCCAGCGCGCGATCCAGCCCTCGCGGCCGGCGTCGATCGCCGCCGGGTCGAGGCCGGGCTCCTGGGCGGGCACCGCGGCGAAACGGGTGAAGACATCGGGCAGCGCCGCGTCGGGGCTGGCCGGGTAGACGAACATCTGGAGAGGAATGTCGGCCTGGAAGCTCGGGCCGAGCATGAAGTCGACGAAGCGCTCGGCCAGGGCGCGGTTCTGCGTGCCCTTGAGAATGCCGGCGAACTCGACCTGGCGGAAGCTGCCGCCGGGCACGAACAGAACGCCGGTGGGCGGCTCGCTCAGGGCGCCCTCGCTGAAAAAGACCTCGGCGGCCGGGCTGGTCGAGTAGCTGACGACGAGGGGGCGCGGGCCCTTGCCGCTGCTGCCGCTGAACTGGGTGTAGTAGGCGTCGGACCAGTCGTCGCTCACCGCCACGTCGTTGGCCCGCAAGTCGGCCCAGAACTGCTCCCAGGTGTAGTCGCCCGTTTCGCCGAAGTGGGCCACGGTGGCGAGCAGGAAGGCCAGGCCCGGCGACGAGGTGGCCGGGTTCTCGACCACCAGCTTGCCGGCCCACTCCGGCCTCGTCAGGTCGCGCAGGTCGGCCGGCGGCTGGAGCCCGGCGGCGGCCAGGGCGGCGCGGTCGTAGTTGATCACGACGTAGCCGTAGTCGACGGGGAGCAGCCGGTCGCTCAAGTCGAGCCGGAGATCGGCGGGCAGGCCGGCGAGGGCCGGGGAGGCGTAGGGCTCGAGGATGTCGGCCGCCAGGGCCCGGCTGAGAAAGGTGTTGTCGACGCCGAAGATCACATCGGCCAGGGGGGCGCCCTGGCTGAGGATGGCCTGGTTGACCACCGAGCCGGCGTCGCCCGCACGCAGCAGCTCGACCTTTGCCCCAGTCTGCCGCTCGAAGGTGGCCAGCACCTCCGCGCTGACGTTGAAGCTGTCATGGGCCATCACCACCAGGCGGCCGCCGGCGGCGGGCTCGCCCGTGGGCAGGGGCGACGAGTCCATCGGCACGCTGCTGGTGGCCGGGGTGATCACCGGCGGCGGGGCGGGCGAGCTGGTGGCCGGCTGCCCGCACCCGGCGAGCAGCAGGGCCAGGGCAAGGAACAGGGCTGTTGGGCGCATACGAGTCTCCATTTTTTCGGGTGGAGCGGTGAAAACGACAAGGCCGCCGACCTGGGAAAGATCGGCGGCCTGAAACGGCTGCTGGCGCTTCCCTACGCTGGCATGACCCAGGTCAGGTTCGGCGGGTTGGCGGCATCGGTAGGGCCGCTGTCTCAGCCGGGCTCTCCCGGCACCCCGAGCGATATTCGCTTGTTGCGCGCTATCGTAGCACGGCCCGCGCGGGCCGTCAACGGCGCTAGTGGCTCAGGTCGAGCTTCTCGTTCTTGCCGAGCTGGCGGTCGTCCTTGGTGGCGAGGGCCTTGACGAAGTCAATCACGCGGCCGACCGCGTTGCTCGACGACTCCCAGTACTCGGCCTGGTGCACGCGGACCTTGAGCAGGGCCAGGTTCGGGTCGTCGAGGCCGTCGGGGAACCAGATCTTCAGCGGCTCGCTCCACAGCTCGGCCATCTTCGCCCGGTCGCGGACGAGCTGGGCCACGCCGGAGACGGAGATGTAGCGCTGCTTATCGGGGAGGGCGTAGCTGACGTTGACCTGGTGCTCGTGGGCGATCTCGTCCACCTTGGGGGCGTCGGCCTGGGTGAAGAACCACAGGTCGCCGTCGAACTCGACCTGCTGGGTGGCCATGGGCCGGCTGCGCAGCTGGCCGTCGGGCTCCACCGTGGTGAACATCGCGAATTTGATGTCGCGCATCAGCTCGTTCAGCCGGGCGATCGCCTCGGCGCGCGTGGTCGTCGAGTTGTCCATAAGCTCTCCTTCTCTCGGCTTGCTCTCGGCCCGAAAGATGCAACATCTGTACCCGGCCCACACATGCACAACTCTTATACTCCCGGCCGGAAACGCCGATTCCATTGTGCTATACTGGAAGCGGCTGCCGGGCCCGACGGCAGGATTCGGCCGGCGACGGCGCCGGGGGCGGCAGAGTTGAACGGGTGAATGCGCCCGCCCCACCAGGCCGTCGCACCGGCGCCAGCAGCAGCACCAAAGTGAGGGATCGCGATGAGACTTGAGCGCTTCACTGAGAAGGCGCAGGACGCGTTCCAGGCCGCGCAGGAGATCATGCAGGAGCAGCACCACACGCAGCTCGACGTCGAGCACGTGTTTCTCGCCATGCTGCGTCAGCGTGACGGCCTGACCGCCCGCGCCCTCCAGCGTTTAAATGTTGACCCAGAACATGTCGCCTCGCGCGTCGAGCGCGAGCTCGAAAAGTCGCCGAAGGTGTACGGCCAGTACGGCTTCGGCAACCAGGTGTACGTCACCCCGCGCACCCAGCGCCTGGTCAAGCGCGCCGAGGAGGAGGCCAACCGCCTGGGCGACCAGTACGTGGGCGTGGACCACCTGCTGATCGCGATGGCCGGCGAGCGCGAGGGCGCCTCCGCCCGCATCCTGAACAGCTTCAGCATCGACCAGGAGCGGATCTACCAGGCCTTGATGGAGATCCGCGGCTCCCAGCGCTCGGACGACCCGGGCGCCGAAAGCCGCTACGAGATCCTGGAAAAGTACAGCACCGACCTGACCCAGCTCGCCAAGGATGGCAAGCTCGACCCGGTGATCGGCCGCGAGCCGGAGATCACCCGCGTCATCCGCATCCTGTCCCGGCGCACCAAGAACAACCCGGTGCTCGTCGGCGAGACGGGCGTCGGCAAGACGGCGATCGCCGAAGGGCTGGCCCAGCGGATCATCTCCGGCGACGTGCCGCCGACCCTGCGCGACCGCAAGCTGCTCGCCCTTGACCTGGCGGGCATGGTGGCCGGCTCGAAGTTCCGCGGCGAGTTCGAGGAGCGGCTCAAGGCGGTGATGGACGAGGTGCGCAACGCCAAGGGCAAGCTGGTGCTGTTCATCGACGAGCTGCACACCGTGGTCGGCGCGGGCGCGGCCGCCGGCAGCATCGACGCAAGCAACATGCTCAAGCCGGCCCTATCGCGCGGCGAGATCCAGGTGGTCGGCGCGACCACGATCGACGAGTATCGCAAGCACATCGAGAAGGACGCGGCCCTGGAGCGGCGCTTCAGCCCCGTCTTTGTCGAGGAGCCCGACGTCGAGACGACGGTGGAGATGCTGCGCGGCCTGCGCAAGCGCTACGAGGAGCACCACCAGCTCACGATCAGCGACGAGGCGCTGACCGCCGCCGCCACCCTGTCCAGCCGCTACATCAACGACCGCTTCCTGCCCGACAAGGCGATCGACCTGATCGACGAGGCCAGCGCCAAGCTGCGCATCGACATCTTCGCCATGCCGGCCCTGCTCAAGGAGAAAGAGGACGAGCTGCGCAAGCTCCAGCAGGAGGAGGAGGAGGCCGGCGCCAAGCGCGACTACGAGCGCGCGGCCACCCTGCGCGGCCGCTACCTGGCCTTGAACACTGAGTTCGAGCAGGAGCGCAGCGAGTGGCTGGCCTCGGCGAACCTCGACGAGATCGTCGACGACGAGGACGTGGCCCAGATCGTCGCCAGCTGGACGGGCGTCCCCGTCAGCCGCATGCTGGAGACGGAGCGCGAGAAGCTGGTGGAGATGGAGGCCCGGCTCCACGAGCGCGTGATCGGCCAGCACGAGGCGATCGTCGCCCTGTCCGACGCGATCCGGCGCGCCCGCAGCGGCCTGCGCGACCCGCGCCGCCCGATCGGCAGCTTTATCTTTGTCGGCCCCACCGGCGTGGGCAAGACGGAGCTGGCCAAGGCTCTGGCCGAGTTCATGTTCGACAGCGAGGAAGCGATGACCCGCGTCGATATGAGCGAGTTCCAGGAGCGGCACACCGTCAGCCGCCTGATCGGGGCGCCCCCCGGCTATGTCGGCTACGACGAGGGCGGCCAGCTGACGGAGAGCATCCGCCGGCGGCCGTACCAGGTGGTGCTGTTCGACGAGATCGAGAAGGCCCACCCGGACGTCTTCAACGCCCTGCTCCAGGTGCTCGACGACGGCCGGCTCACCGACGGCCAGGGCCGCACGGTGGACTTCCGCAACAGCGTCATCATCATGACCAGCAACGCGGGCACCGAGCACCTTCAGGGCGGCGGGATCGGCTTCTCGGCCGGGGCGAAGAGCGTGAAGCAGATCGACCTGAAGGACGCGCGCAAGAAGGTGGACGAGGCGCTCAAGCAGGCCTTCCGGCCCGAGTTCCTCAACCGCATCGACGACATCATCCTGTTCCACCCGCTCACGATGGAGGACCTGACCCGCATCGTCGACCTGCAGGTGGGCGAGCTGGTGAACCGCCTGCGCGACCAGCGGATCGCCCTGACGCTGACCCAGCCGGCCAAGGAGTTTCTCGTCACCGAGGGCTTCAACCCGGTCTATGGCGCCCGCCCACTGCGCCGCACGGTGCAGCGCCTGCTCGAAACGCCGATCTCCCGCGAGCTGCTGCGCGGCAGCTTCAAGGAGGGCGACACGATCGAGGTCGACCTCGAGGGCGGCCAGCTGGTCTTCCACCGCGGCGGCGTGCTGGCGATGGAGAGCAAGCGCCCGGCCGAGCCCCTCGGGGCATAGCCGCCGGCCGAAGACGGCCCAGCGCGCAATGGGGGAGGGCTGTGTGACGCAGCCCTCCCCCTGTTGTCTCCCGGCGCCCGGCCCCGGATAACTTTTTTGTAACCTTTATCAGCCTGCGACGGTGCATAATAAGGCGGGCGAATGACAAAATTCGCAGGCTCGCGTAATCGACCTGTGCTACCATAAAGGGCCCTCGCCGACGGGCGCGGGGGGCACGCCGGATGACACAGAACGACGAGGCCGCTTTGCCGACGAGCACTTCCACCACGCAGATCTCCACGCTCCAGCATACAGCCGCCCGCCTGCGCGAAGCCCTGGCCGGCTGCGGGGCCTTTTTCGCCGCCGCCCGCCACGCCGACCCGCTCCCCACCCTGCGCGACCTGTCGGCGGACTGGCTCCACGCCGAGGAGCTGGAGATCGTGGTGCCGGCCGGCACCGGCAGCCTCAGCTCGACCGAGCCGGGCACGCTCTGCTCGCCGATCACGATCGGCCGGCGCGTGGTCGGCCGGCTTGAGGCCCGCCGGGGCCGCCCCTTCGAGGAGGACGACCGGGCCATGGGCGCGGCCCTCGGCCAGATCATCGGCGCCGTGCTGGAGCACTCCTCGCTCCAAAGCCAGCTCGACCAGTACTTCCACCAGAGCCAGGCCAACGCCGACACGCTCGACCAGCTGCTGACCTTCGGCCGCCTGGTGGTCAGCGCCACGGCCGACCCGCGGCAGCTCGCCCTGCAGCTCGTCACCCTGGTGCCGCACATGGTCGGCGGCGAGCGGGCCTCGCTGCTGCTCACCCTCCCCGATGAGCCGGACCGCCCGATGCTCGCCCTGAGCAACGGCGCCTTCTCCAGCGTCGAGCGGGCCCGCGAGCTGCGCGAAAGCGGCCTGGCCGCCCTGGTCCTCCGCGACCGGGCCCCCCTGATCATCGACGAGACGGACACCGACCGGCGCTGGATGTCGCTCAGCGTCCGCGAAAGCGACTCGCCCACCCGCTGCGCCATGGCCGTGCCCCTGATCTGGGGCGAGCACCTGCTCGGCGCCCTCACCGTCACCACAACCCGCACCCACCTGTTCAACACCGCCCAGCTCAACCTGCTGGAGCTGGTGGCCTGCCACATCTCGCTCGCCATCCACGCCGCGACCCTGGAGGACCGGGTCGGCCGCGCCGCCCCCGCCCTCGGCGCCGCCGCCGCCCGGATCGGCGAGGCCGTGGCCGCCGCCCGCGCCGGCGACCCGGACGCCCTCAGCCGTATCGCCGCCATCGGCGCCTGGATGGCCGACCTCGTCGAGGGCCGCATCCCCGTCGACACGCTCCCGGCCGCGTAGGTCCCCCCGGCGAATCGGTGTACAATGGGGGGGTTGGAGCCGCAGAGCAACGGAGCCCCCGGATGAGCCCCGACGCTATCGATACGATCGACGGCCTGCAGGCCGCCCTGGCCCGCAACGCCTACGTGGCCGACCGGTCGCTCACCACCGCGATCTTCCTGGCCCTGAAGCTGAACAAACCCTTGCTGCTGGAGGGCGAGGCCGGCGTCGGCAAGACCGAGATCGCCAAGACGCTGGCCCGGCTCCAGGGGCGCCACCTGATCCGGCTCCAGTGCTACGAGGGCCTCGACGTCAGCACCACGATCTACGAGTGGAACTACGCCCGCCAGATGCTCCAGATCCGGCTGCTGGAGGCCCGCGGCGAGGCCGGCGACGAGCAGGCCGCGGCCAATATCTTCGGCCCCGAGTTCCTGATCAAGCGCCCCCTGCTCCAGGCGATCGAGGAAAGCCAGCAGGGCTCGCCCATCCTGCTGATCGATGAGCTCGACCGCGCCGACGAGGAGTTCGAGGCCTTTCTGCTCGAGCTGCTCTCCGACTGGCAGATCTCCATCCCTGAGATCGGCACGGTGCGCGCCAGCACCCCCCCCACGGTGATCATCACCTCGAACCGCACCCGCGAGGTCCACGACGCGCTCAAACGCCGCTGCCTCTTCTACTGGGTCGACTACCCGACCCTGGAGAAGGAGCTGGAGATCGTGCGCGCCCGCGTGCCCGAGGCCGGCGAGCGGCTGTCGCGCCAGGTGGTGATGGTGGTCCAGGAGCTGCGCCGTATGGACCTGTACAAGCTCCCCGGCGTCGCCGAAACCCTGGACTGGGTCACCGCCCTCGTCCAGCTCGACGCCAGCGAGCTGTCGCCCCTGCTGGTCGAGGACACCCTCGGCGCCATCCTCAAGTACCAGGACGATATCGCCCAGGTCCGCGGCAAAACGGTCGGCGAGCTGCTCAAGCGCGCCGCGGCCCAGTAGGCGGGGCGCGCCGTGGCAGAGCTATCTTCCTCCCAGCCCGACGTGGTCGCGATCCTCGAGTCGCTGCGGGCCGAGGTTCGGGCGCAGCGGGCGGCCCGCGGCGCGGCCGAGGCCGACCCGTCCCTGAGCGCGATCGAGGCCGAGCTGCGCCGCTGCGCCGAGCAGCTCGAGATCACCCGCGTCGTCAGCGCCCACTGGCCCCTGGAGGGGCGCACGCTCTACGAGCGGGCCTGGGCCCTGATCAACAAGGTGGTGCGCCGGGCCCTGCGCTGGTATATCAACCCGATCGTCGAGCAGCAGAACGCCTTCAACGACGCGGCCGCCCACTCGGTGCGCCTCCTGATCGAGTCCCACGCCGATCTGCGCGACCAGCTCGCCGACCTGCGTCGCGAGCTGCCGGCCCCCCCCGCCCCGCCCCCCGCTCCCGACGGCCCCGGCCCCGCCCCCGACACCGCCCGCCCCGCCCCGCCCACCGCCGAGCTCCAGTCACTGGTAGAGCGCGCCGGCCACGCTGAGCCGCCCGCCCGCCTGCCCGACCTCGAGCTGCGCGCCCAGCCGGCCCACCTGGCCGCGCGGCAGGCGGTCAGCGCCCACTGGGTGATCGGCGGCGACACGCCGCTCACGCGGGCGCGGGCGCTCACGCAGCGGACGATCCGGCAATACCTGCGCTGGATGATCAACCCGATCGTCGAGCAGCAGAACGCCTTCAACGCGGCCCTCGCCGAGTCGGCCGCCCCCCAGATCGCCGCCGAGGGGGAGCTGCGGGCCCGCCTCGCCGCCCTGCGGGCCCGCCTCGCCGCAGCCCGCGCCACGCGATGATCACCTTTGTGCTGCCCTGGTATGGCCCCGACACGGCCGGCGGGGCCGAGTCGCAGGTGCGCAGCCTGGCTGGCGCGCTGCGCGCCGCGGGCGTGCCCGTGCGAGTCTGGGCGAGCACCGGCCGCGACTCGTTCCACCCCGGCGACGACGCCCACTACCCGCCCGGCCACGCCGAGGTGGACGGGGTGCCCGTCTGGCGCTTCCGGCCGACCCCGACGGGCCCTGACGGGGTGCCGCGCAGCCTGGCCGCCCGGCCGGAGCTGCTGCCGCCGCTGGACCAGTTCCCGCCCCACGAGCTGCGGCTGCTCGGCAGCCTGCTCGGGAGCGACGAGCTGTACGAGGCGATCCTGGCCGAGGGGGCCGGGGCGCGCTTCGTCTTCGCGCCCTACCCCTTCCCAACCACCTTCTGGGGCACCCAGATCGCGCCGCGGTCGAGCTACCTGCTGGCCTGCCTCCACGACGAGCCATACGCCCGCTACGCGACCTACCGGCACATGTTCCGGCTGGCCCGCGGGATGCTGGCGAACAGCCACCCCGAGGCCGAGCTAGCCCGGCAGCTCTACGGGCTGCCCGCCGAGCGGATCTGCGTGGCCGGCGAGGGGATCGACCTGGCGCCGCGCGGCGACGGTGCGGCCTTCCGGCGGCGCTACAACCTGGGCGAGCGGCCCCTGCTGCTCTACGCCGGGCGGCGCGAGGACAGCAAGAACACCCCGCTGCTGCTGGCCTACGCCCGCGAGTACTGGGCCCGCCGCGGCGGCGGCCTGTGCCTCGCGCTCATGGGCCAGGGCAGGCTCGACTTCGCGGGGGCGATGTACACGCCCGGCCTCGGCGAGCTCGTGCTCGACCTGGGCTTTGTCGACCCGCAAACCAAGCACGACGCCTATGCGGCCGCCGACGTCTTCGTGCAGCCCTCGCGCTACGAAAGCTTCAGCATCGTACTGATGGAGGCCTGGCTGCAAGGGGCGCCCGCCCTGGTCGACGCTGGCTGCGCGGTGACGGCGGACCACGCCCGGCGCAGCGGCGGGGGCCTGAGCTTCGACGGCTTCGGCCAGTTCGCGGCCGCCCTGGATACGCTGCTCCCCCGCCCCGACCTGCGCCGCGCCCTCGGCGAGCGCGGCCGGGCCTACGTGCTGGAGCACTGCCGCTGGGACGAGGTGGCCCGGCGATCGGCGGCCTTTGTGCTACGCGACGAGTAGGAGCATGGCCACGAAACGCATCCTGATCTGCGCCACCCAGGTGCCGTTTGTGCGCGGCGGCGCCGAGTACCTGGTCGAGGGCCTGCGCGACGCCCTGCGCGCCCAGGGCCACACCGTCGACGTGGTGGCCCTGCCCTTCCAGTGGAGCCCGGTGGAGCGCATCCCCGAGAGCGCGCTGGCCTGGCGCCTGCTGGACATCGCCCAGGTCGACGGGCGGCCCGTCGACCTGGTGATCGGCACCAAGTTCCCCTCCTACCTCGTGCGCCACCCGAACAAAGTGGCCTGGCTGGTGCACCAGCACCGCCAGGCCTACGACTGGTACGGCACGCCGCTCAGCGACTTCGCCAACATCCCCGAGCACCGCGCCGTGCGCGAGCAGATCTTCCGCATGGACGGGCGCAGCCTGGCCGAGTGCCGGGCCCGCTTCACGATCTCGCGCAATGTCAGCGCCCGGCTGCGCCGCTTCAACAGCCTGGACAGCACCCCGCTCTACCCGCCCAGCCGCTACGCCGCCGCGCTGCGGGCCGGCCCCTACGGCGACTACATCCTTTCCTCGGCCCGCCTCGACCGGGCCAAGCGGCTGGATCTGCTGCTCGAAGCCCTGGCCCGCACCCGCCTGCCTGTGCGCGCGATCTTCGCCGGCGCCGGGCCCGACCGCGAGCGGCTGGAGGAGATCGCCGCCCGGCTCGGCCTCGGCGAGCGGGCCCGCTTCCTCGGCTTCGTGCCCGACGCCGAGTTGGTCGGGCTGTACGCCGGGGCCCGCGCCGTCTACTACGCCCCCGTCGACGAGGACTACGGCTTCGCCACCGTGGAGGCCTTCGGCGCGGCCCGCCCCGTCGTCACCACCGACGACGCGGGCGGCGTGCTGGAGTTCGTCGAGCACGAGCGCAACGGCCTGGTCGTGCGCCCCGACCCGGCCGCGGTCGCCCTGGCGCTCGACGCCCTCGCCGCCGACCCGGCCCGCGCCGAGCGCCTCGGCCGCGCGGGCCAGCCCCTCGTCCGGCCGATCACCTGGGACAAGGTGGTGGCCGCGCTGCTCGGGTGAGCCTGGCCCCAATCGCCCGTCGTCGCGGCCTTTACCCGCCGCCCTGCTTCTCAGCGCCCGACCCCGGGTGGGTGCTCGGGGCGGGCGTGGCCTGGCTGGCGCGGAGGGCCTCCAGCTCGGAAAGGGCGGCCTCGCCGACCGCGCCGAGCTGCTCCAGCCATGCGTCGCGGTAGCCGCGCATCGTCTCGGCGATCACGCTGGCCACGGCGTAGTTGCGGAACCACTTGCGGTCGGCCGGGACGATGTGCCAGGGCGCCTCGGCGGTGCTGCACTGGCTGAGGGCGTCCTCGTAGGCGGCCATGTAGTCGTCCCAGCGCTCGCGCTCGCGCCAGTCGCCCGCCGACAGCTTCCAGGCCTTCGTCGTGTCCTGCTCGCGCTCCCGGAGCCGCTGCTCCTGCTCCTCCTTGGAGATGTGCAGGAAGAACTTGAGCACGATCGTGCCGCTCGCGACGAGCATATGCTCGAAGTCGTTGATGATCCGGTAGCGCCCGCGCCACACCGGCTCCGGCACCAGGCCGTGGACGCGCACCACCAGCACATCCTCGTAGTGTGAGCGGTTGAAGATCCCGATCACGCCCTTCTCGGGGACGGCCCGGTGCACCCGCCACAGGAAGTCGTGGCCAAGTTCCTCCTCATTCGGCACCTTGAAGGCCTTCACAAAGCTGCCCAGCGGCGACACCTGGCTGAACACTTTGCGCACCGTGCCATCCTTGCCGCTGGTGTCCATGCCCTGCATGACCACGAGCAGGCTGTGGGTGCCGGCGCCGTACAACAGCTCCTGGAGGTCGTCGATCTCCGCGGCGAGCTCGGCCAGGGCGGCATCGGCGTCTTTGCGCTTCACGTCGGCGTCGTGGCGGGGGTCGTAGTCGCCGAGCCTGACCTGCGCGCCGGGCTCGACCTTGAACGTCAGCGGGGCCATAGGCACTCCTTCGCTAGACATGCGGCTGCCGCCGGTTAGTAGCACGGGCGGTGCCGCCAGATCGGTCCGCGCCCTGCTATAATGCGCCGGGCTGGGGGGCGCGCTGCTGTGGAGGGAGGCCGCGGTGTCGATACTCGTCGTCGGGGGTGGGGCGATCGGGCTGCTGGTGGCGGGCAGGCTGGCCCAGTCGGGCGCGCCGGACGTGGGGCTGCTCGGGCGGCCGAGCACCGCGAGCGCCCTGGCCGGGCGGCCGCTGCGGATTGTCCAGGGCGGCGCCGCCGCCGAAGTGCCGCGGCTCGCCGTCGCCGGCGCGCCGGACGACCTCCCCGCGCAGCTGCGCCGCCCCGACCTGGCCATCCTCTGCGTGAAGGGCTACGACACCCCCGCCGCGATCGAGACGCTGCGCGCCGTGGGGCCGCGCCTGGTGCTGACGCTGCAGAACGGGATCGGCAACGAGGAGCGGCTCGCCGAGGCCTTCGGGGCCAGCCGCGTGATCGCCGGCGCGATCACCACCTCGGTCGACCTGACCGGCCCGGCCGAGATCGTCGTCACCAAGATCGGCGGGATCGTGCTCGCGCCGATGGACCCCGCGATCGACCTCGCCCCCTGGCGCGAGGCCCTGGCCGGCGCCGGCTTCCGCGTCGAGACGACGGGCGACCCGCGGGCGCTCAAGTGGTCCAAGGCGCTGCTGAATATGCTCGGCAACGCCACCGCCGCCATCCTCGACATGCCGGTGGCCGCCGTCTACGCCGACCGGCGCCTGCTCGACCTCGACCTGCGGGCCGCCCGCGAGGCCCTGGCCGTGATGGGGGCCATGGGCGCCCGCCCGATCAACCTGCCAGGCTACCCCGCCGGCACCCTCGCCGCCATCGCCCGCGTCGCCCCCGACGCCCTGCTCCGCCCCCTCCTGCGCCGCATGGTCGCAGGCGGCCGCGGCGGCAAGGACCCGTCGCTCCTGCGCGACCTGCGGGCCGGCCGGCGCCGCTCCGAGGGCGAGTTCCTGTACGGCGCCGTGGCCGCCGCGGCCGCCGCCCGCCACCTCCCCGCCCCCGCCAACGCCGCCCTCTGGCGCGTGCTCGGCAGCATCGTCGCCGGCCAGCTTCCCTGGGACGAGTTCCGCGGCAACCCCGAGCGGCTGCTCAGGGAGCTCCCGTAGGGGCGGCGCGCTACGCGGGCACGCGCCGCAGCCGGGCCACGAACTCGCTGAGCAGCAGGGCCGTGGCGCCCCAGACCTTGTAGCCCTCCAGGAAGAAGTAGGGCACGCGCATCTGGACGCCGCGGCGCTCCCAGACCTCCTCGCGCACCGTAGCCTCGTCCATCAGCAGGCGCAGCGGCACCACAAAGGCCGCCTCGACCTCGCGCGGGTCGGGGCGCAGATCCGGCGCGGCGGCGCTCAGGCCGACGACGGGAGTCAGGCGGTTGTTGCTCGGCGGGATGTAGAAGCTGCTGAGCTGGCCGACCACCTCAACGCTGCCGGGGGGCACGCCGAGCTCCTCCTCCGCCTCGCGCAGCGCGGTGTCGGCCGGGCCGCGGTCGCCGGGGTCGGCCCCGCCGCCGGGCAACGACACCTCGCCGCGGTGGGTGGTCAGCCGGCTGGAGCGGACGGTCAGCGGCAGCCAAAGCTCGCCCTCGCGGGGGAAGAGCAGCAGCAGCACCGCGGACTCGCGGGGGGTCACGCCGGGCGGCGGGTCCATCTGGCGCACCATGCGGCCGTCGAGGTCGCGCAGCACAAGCAGCTCCTCCAGCGTGGGCGGGTGCGGGTCGGCGATGGCCCGCCGCACGCGCGCGGCCTGCGCGTGCCAGATTGGCTCGTCCATAAATAGTGCTCCCTCACGGCTCCTCAAGCCGCAGAGTCGTCTTGCCAACGGTAATCCGGTCGCCGGGGCGCAGGGGGGTGGGGCGCGCGATGCGGCGGCCGTTGACCCGCGTGCCGTGGCTGCTCCCGAGGTCCTCGATCGTGGTCTGCCCGAGCACCCGGCGCAGGCGGGCGTGGTGGCGCGAGATCGTCGGGTCGCCGGGGAGGCTGATGTCGGCGTCGGCGGCGCGGCCGATCAGCAGCTCCGGCGCGGCGAGGGTGAAGCCTCCCGGCGCCGCCGCGGGCCCGGCGGCGCGCAGGTAGCCCCAGGCCGGGAGCGGCGCGGGGATGGTGTCGCCGAGGCGGCCCGGCGGCGGGCCGACCGGCGGGGGGCGGGGGCCGGGCGACGGCTGCGGGCGGCGGGCGGGCCGGCGGCGGGGGATGAGCAGGCTGGCCCACACCGCCAGCGAGGCGACGAGCAGCAGGGCCGAGGCGGCGCCGACGGCCTGCCCGAGCGGGCTGAGCTGGGCGAAGCGGTCGGCGGCGGTTTCCAGGGGGGAGGCGGCGGGGGCGGGGCCGCCGAGGGCGGCGCAGGCGTCGATCCGGCCGGCGCCGAGCAGGCGCAGGCGGCGGTAGTAGCTCGGGTGGGCGTCGTAGATGTCGGCGGCGCTGGCGGCGATCCGCCGCGCGACCTCGGCCGCGGAGATCGCCGGGTCCTGTGAGATCAGCAGGGCGGCCAGGGCCGAGACGAATGGGGCCGCCTGGGAGGTGCCGCTCATGTAGTCGTAGCCGGGCTGGAAGCGCTCCTCTGGCGGCAGGGCCGCGCTTGTCAGGTAGACCTCGTAGGTCGGCATGGTCGATAGGATGCGCTCGCCGGGGGCGGACACGTCGACCCAGGGGCCGGAGTTGGAGAAGAAGGCCTTGCGGTCGTCGCGGGTGGTGGCGGCGACGACGATCACCGCCTCGTTGGCGCCGACGATCGCGTTGGGGAGGGGCACAAAGTCGTTGCCGGCGGCGACCACCACCACCACATCGGCGGCGAGGGCGCGGGCGATCGCCCGGCCCACCAGGGGCGAGCTCTCGGGGGTGGCGAGTAGCAGGGTCGAGCCGAGGCTGAGGTTGATCACGCGGGCGCCCCGCTCGACGGCGTAGTCGATCCCGGCGGCGATGCGCCGGTCGCCGCCGGTGCCCTCGGCCGACATCACGCGCACGGGCAGGATCTGGACGCCGGGGGCGAGGCCGCTCGTCGCGCCGTCGCCCAGGGTCGCGGCGATCACGCCGGCGACGTGGGTGCCGTGGCCGTTCTGGTCGGACGGGTCGCCGTCGTTGTCGACGAAGTCGAAGCCATCGCGGCGCAGCCGGCGGACGAGGCCGGGGTGCCCCATGTCGGCGCCGCTGTCGATCACGGCGACGGTGACGTCCTGACGGCCGGGGGTGTAGCCCCAGGCGCACGCCGCGCCGACCCGCTCCAGCGCCCACTGCTCGGCAACGCGCGACTCGCCGGCCGGACCCTGGGCGCCGGCCAGCCAAGGGACGGCGAGCAGGAGCGCGGCGGCCAGCAGGGGCAGGGCATGCCCGAGGCACCGCGCGCCGCGCACCAGAAGCCCGATTGGTTCTGCTCGTCGCATCTACGGCCGGGGGAGCTGGAGCTGGCGCAGGTACCACTGCCCGTCCACGCGGGCGGTCTCGATGCGCAGGTCGACCGGGCGCTCGCCGCTGGCGCCGTTCTCGGCGAGGGTGTAGGCCGCCGTGCCGACGAGCCGGACCACCGCGGTGTCGCCGGTGTTGCTGATAACGGAGTAGGCGGCGTTGCGGAGCTGGATCGCCTGGAGGCTGCCGAGGTAGCTGCGCAGCTCGGGGCCGATCTCGCCGCGCCAGTCGCTCGGCTCCAGCAGCCCGATGATCGCGCTGGCGTCGCGCGCCTCAAGCGCGGCCACGAACGCCTCCACGGCCCGCACCGGGCCCTCGTTGTCGACCGGCCGGGGGGCGCAGGCCGCCGCGAGCAGGGCGCAGAGCAGCACGAGCGCCGCGCGCAGCGAGCGGGCCGGCCGGCGGCTACTGCGCGGCGCGGCGCGCATCCGCTTCCCACGGGCGTGCCCACCTGTTCCCCAGCCAGCGCGGGCGCAGGCGGCCGCGGTTGTGCGCGACATTTGGGTGGCGCGTGCTCACACCCGCACCTCGCGCTCGGAGCGCGGCAGCTGGTAGACCCCGCCGGAGCGGCGCGGGAAGGCATACTCGGCCACCGGCACGAAGCGCCCGGCGTCCTCCAGGTAGGTGAGGTGGCTGATCCGGACGGCCTTATCCTCGACCTCGATCAGGTTGCAGGAGTTCTTGCCCTGCTCGCGGCCATAGCCGCGGCGCGAGGTGGTGGTGCCGCTCTGGCAGATGATCGTGCCCTGGCGCAGGTCGCGGACGACGTCGAGGGTGTTGCCGACGTAGGAAACGTGGACGTGGCCGCACAGGAGCAGCTCGACCTCGCACTCGTCGAGGAGGCGCACGGCCGCCTCGGCGCCAGCCATGGCCCGGCTCTTATGCAGGCCGGGCGGGTTGACGACGGGGTGGTGCCAGACGACGACCTTGCAGATCGAGTCGGGGAAGCGGGCGAGGGTGGCGCGCAGCCGCTGGGCCTGGCCGTGGCTGAGCCGCCCGCCGTCGCTGGTCAGGCCGTGGGCGGTGGAGGCGCCGACGACGACCAGGCCGGGCAGCTCGAAGACGGGGTTGAGCTCGCGACAGATATGGCGCCGGTAGCGGCCGAGGGGGTTGAGCAGGCGCAGGTGGGCGTTGAACAGCGGCACGTCGTGGTTGCCGGGCACGGCGAGCTGGGGGTGCGGCAGCGCGGCGATCAGCGTCTTGGCGGCCGCCCACTGCTCGTCGAAGTCGGCGCGCTGCACGAAGTCGCCGGAGATCACGAGCAGGTCGGGCTTGAGGGCGTTGGCCTGCTCGATCAGAGCCCCGGCGATCTCGGCGCGGAAGGGCGGGCCGGTGTGGAGGTCCGAGATGTGGAGCAGCCGGTAGTGCATCACTCGCCCTCCGCGGCCGCCGCGGGCGCGACCTCGGGCGGCGGGGCGGCGGGGCGCGCTTTCTCGACGGCGAGGCGGACGAGGGCCCGGCCGATCAGCAGCGCCTCGACGATCAGAGCGGCGAGAAAGGCGTACTTGAGCGGGTATAGCAACACGTCCATGGGGAGCTCCGTTTGTGGCGTCTCCGCGCGCTATTGTAGCACGGGCGGTGGTGCGCCGCCACGGGCGGTTGCGGCGCGGGGCGAAACAGCCTATACTCCAGCCAGCGGAGACGCCCAGCGGGCCAGCCGCCCCGCGCCCGGCCCAAGCAGGAGCCCCCATGCAGATCGTCCGTCTCGCGCTCGCCGTTCTCGCCGCGCTGCTGCTCCCGGCGGCGGCCCTGGCCCAGCAGAGCACCCCGGTGGTCCGGGGCACCGTCAGCCCCGCGGGCCAGGAGGCCCTGCCGGCCGGCGCGGCCATCACCGTACTGCTCCAGGACGTGTCGCGCGCCGACGCGCCGAACACGGTGATCGCCCAGCAAACCATCGACGCCGGCGGCCGGCGCGGGCCCGTCCCCTTTGAGCTGCGCTACAACCCCGTCACGATCGTGCCGGGCGGCCGCTATGTGGTGCGCGCCGACATCCGCGTGCAGAACGTGCTGATCTATACCACCCAGAACACTGTGGCGGTGCTCACGGCGGGCAACCCGACCAGCGCGGCGATCACGGTGCAGCGGACCTCGAACGCTCTCCCCAACACCAGCGCGGGCGCGCTCCCCGTGGCCGCCGCCCTGCTCGCCGCCGCCGGGCTGGCCGCCCTGGCGCGCCGCCGACTGGCGTAGGCGGGCCCCGGCCCCGCTGCCGCTCTGGCCGAGCCGCCGCCCTACAGCCCCGCCAGCGCGCGCTCGACGATGCCGAGCAGGGCAAAGATATCGAACGGCTTGATCACGACCGCCGGGAAGTCGCGCGGGTCGACGCCAGCGAGGGGCCAGGCCGCGCTCATGATGATCACAGGGACGGCGCGCAGGCGCGAGTCGCCGCGCATGCGCGCCACCATCTCGCGCCCGTCGCAGACGGGCATCATCACATCGCAGAGCACGAGGTCGGGCAGGCGCTCGGCCATCCGGTCGAGACCTTCCCGCCCGTTGGTCGCGACGTCTACCCGGTAGCCCTCTTCCTGCAGAAATGTCTGCAGCATCTCTCTGATCGGCTGCTCGTCATCAACAACCAGGATCGTCTTCACCGCCGCGCCCCTTAGCCATGCCTGCGTCGCCGCCTCCGCACCGCTAGTGCTGGCTCTGATGAAGCGTCGGGCTCGACGTGCTCCCCATGCGTGATGGTCCCGAAGGGCGCTCCGATGTCGACGCCGTGCTTCGAGATGGTCATGACGCGGATCAACGGGTCGTACTCGCTGTCGCGCATCTTGATCACGGACATAGTGCGGTAGATGCGCGCGCGCACCTCCACATGGCGCAGTAGCAAGATATTGTCCACGATCTCGGACGCGCCAGTGAACGGCATCTCAACAATGGTGCCGAGCAGGTCCTTCAGCTCGACCGTAATCATCGTCGTGACGTTGCGGGCCTGCAGCTCGTTGGTGAAGGCGTTCAGAAAGGGCTGGATGCGCTCGGGGTAGACGGCGGCGTTGTGGAGCGCGTCGAAGCCGTCGATGAACAGCCGGCGCACGCCGCGGCGCTCCACCAGCGCCAGGGCCCGCTCGGCGAAGGCGTCGAGGTACTGCTCGGCGGCGGGCTGCCACAGGAACTCGACCATCCCCTGCTCGACGGCCGCGGCCAGGTCGAGCCCGACCGAGGCGGCCTTGGCCACCAGGCGCCGGTGGGATTCGTAGAAGCCCAGGTGCAGGCCGGGCTCGCCGAGGGCGGCGCCGGCGCCGAGATAGTGCATGCCGAGCACGGTTTTGCCGCTGCCGGAGGTGCCGAGCAGCATGGTGGTCGAGCCGCGGCCCACCCCGCCGCGCAGCATCGCGTCGAGGCCGGGGATGCCGAACTGGAGCCGGGTCACGTCGTCGAGGGACGGGCGCGGCTCGCCCACGTAGCGCGCCTCGGCCCGCGGAAACACCTCGATCCCCGCGTCGCCGATGCGGAACAAGTGGCCCCCGCCCAGGAAGTTGCTGCCGCGCAGCTTGCGCACCTCCAGCTCGCGCACCGCCCGCACCCCCACCCGCTTGTAGGTCAGCTCGATGATCCCGTCGACCATGGTGTGCTCGGGCGGCGGGGTGTGGTACCCGCCTGGCTGGGCGAGCAGCACCGTGGTGCAGCCCATCGGCTCCAGGTAGACCTGCAGCTCCTGGATGAAGTGCTTGAAGTCGATGTCGGACACCTGCAGGTCGCCCACGGTGGCCAGGCCGTCGATCACTACCAGCGAGGCCCGCTGCGCGCGCACGGTGGTGCGGACAAGGTCGAGCAGGCCGCGCAGCCCCTTTGTTTGAAGGTCGGTGTAGCCGCTGATATAGTACAGCGAGCTGGCGACCTGGTTCGGGTCGAAAAAGGCGAGCGGGCGCATCAGCGTCAGCAGGCGCCCGTGGGACTCGGAGAGCAGGGTGATATACACGGCGCGGCCGCCGCCGGCGACGTGGCTGAAGCAGAACTGGTTGGCGAGGATCGTTTTGCCGGCGCCGGGCACGCCCATGACGATATAAATCCCGCCGCGAAAAAAGCCGCCCTGCAGAATGACATCTAGCCCTGCGATACCGGCGGGAAGTCGGGCGATCGTCTGGGCATCTGAGGGTTGGGGCGCCATGGACAAGACTCCTTACGGGTCACAGCGCCGGGGCGGCGGTGGCCGTGACCGCGCACCTGCTCCATTCTGAACTTATGCTGTGCGACAGGCTGTTCTGATATAGTAGCACGGAAAACCCTCCCCGACCACGACCGGCCGAGGAGGGCTGGGGGAGGGCTAGCGCAGCTCCCAGCGCGACCCCGCGGGCGTCTTGGACACCTCGATCAGGGCCGGGAAGCGGTCCTTGAGGTCGTCGATGTGGGTGATCACGATGATGCGCCGGAAGTCGTCCTGGACGCTGGTGATCGCCTCGACCATCCGCTCGCGGCCGAGTGAGTCGAGGGTGCCGAACCCCTCGTCGATCACAAGCGTTTCCAGGCGGGCCCCCGCGCGCCGGGCGAGCAGGCGAGACAGGGCGACGCGCACGGCGAAGTTGGCCCGCATAGCCTCGCCGCCGCTGAAGGCGTCGTAGGCCCGGGTGCCGAGGGTGTCGGCGATCTTGATGTCGAGGGTTTCGACGGTGTCGCCCTTTTTGGTGTCGCGCTGCATCTCGAAGCTGAGGTGCATCTGGTTATCGGTCATGCGGCCGAGGATGCGGTTGGCCTCCTCCTCGATCTGGGGGATGGCCGTCTCGATCAGCATGGCCTGGACGCCCTTCTTGCCAAGGGCCTCGGCCAGCTCGGCGAAGAGGCCCTGGCGCTCGCCGAGGCGGCGCTCGGTGTCGCGCAGCTCGGCCAGCTCGCGGGCGTCCTCCTCGGCGCGGCGCAGGCCGGCCTGCTTCTCGGCGCAGTCCTTCTCGGCCTCGCGCAGCGCCTCCTGGGCGTCGCGCAGCCTGGCCGCGGCGGCGGCCCGCTCGGCCGTGGCCTGGGGGAGGGCCCGCAGCTCCTGCTCCAGGCGGGCGTCGTCGCGGGCGAGCAGCTCCAGCTCGCCGGCCGTCTTCGCGCGCAGGGCCTCGTCGCGGGCGAGCAGCTCGCGGCGGTTGGCCATGTCGCGCTCGGCGATCTCCAGGCGGCGCTGCTCCTGCTCCCAGTGGGCCAGCCCCTCAGCGCTCGCCCGCGCGGCGGCGTGGGCCTCGGCGCCGTAGCCGAGCTGCTCGATCTCCTCCACCACTTTGCGCCCCGCCTGGCGGATCTCGGGGGCGAAGTCGTTCTCGGCGAGCCGGCGCTCCAGCGCCGCGGCCGCCTCCTCTGCGGCCGGGAGGGCGCCCAGGTCGGCGTCCAGCGCGGCCAGCTCGCGGCGGCGCGCGTCGAGGCCGCCTTCGAGACGGCGGCTTTCGTCGAGCCGGGCCTCCAGCTCGTGGAGGCGCTCCTCGACCATGCCGCGCTGGTGGCGCAGCTCGTCCGGGTCGCCCGCGGCGGCCAGCTCGCCCTCAAGGGCGGCGAGTTCGGCCTGGGCGGCGGGCTCGAACTGGCGGGCGTCGATCAGGGCCACCAGCCCGGCCAGCTCCGCGGCGACTCTGGCCCGCTCGGCCTGCCAGCCGTCGGCCTCGGCGACGCGGCCGGCGAGGGCGGGGGCCGCGGCGGCGGCGCGGCGCAGCTCGGCGAGGCCGGCCTCCAGGTCGGCGATCGCGGCGCGGGCCTCGGCCAGGCGGGCCTCGGCCGCGTCGGCGGCCTTTCTGGCCGCGGCGAAGCGGGCGCGCAGCTCGGCGAGCTCGGCGGCGTAGTGGGCGTGGACGCGCTCCACGCCGTGGTCGCCGAGGTCGGAGCGGCAGATCGGGCAGGTGCCGCCGCCGCTGTCGAGCAGGGTTTGGTCGGCCTTGAGCCGGTCGGCGCCCTCCTTGAGGCGGGCGCAGGCGGCCCGCTGCTCTCCGGCCTGGTCGGCGTCGGCACGCTCGCGCTCGCGGGCGGCCGCAAGGCGGGCTTCGGCGGCGGCCAGCTCGTCGGCCGCGACGCGGGCGGCGTGGAGCTCGGTTCGCCAGCGCGGGGCCTCGGCGAGCTGGGCGTCGAGGCGGCGCAGCAGGCGGCCCTGCTCCTCGCGGGCGGCCACCAGCGAGTCCTGGCGCTTTTCGACCACGGCGACGAGCCCGAGGCGCCGGCGCTCCAGCTCGGCCAGGCGGGCAAGGCGCTGGTCAAGCCCCGTCCGCTCGGCGGCCCGCTGCTCGCGCTCCTGGGCGAGCGGGCGGGCCGCGGCGAGCTGCCGCTCCAGCTCCCCGATCGCTGCGGCGAGGGCGTCGCGGCGCCCGGCCCGCTCGCGCAGCACGTCGCGGCGCTGGGCGGCCGCCTGGAGCTCGGCGCGCAGCTCGGCCAGGGCGTGCTTGAGCTCGGCCTGGAGCTCCTTCCGGCGCGACTCGAGCTCAAGAAAGTGCTCGCGCAGCCCGTCGAGGCGGGCCAGCTCGGCGCGGGCGGCCCCGAGCGCCGCCACGCCCTCGGCGATGCGCGGGCCGCTGGCAAGCAGGGCCTCGTCGGCGGCGATGGCGGCGCGCAGCTCGCCGACGCCCCGCTCCAGCCCCGCCGCCTCCTCCCGCAGGGCGGCGAGGCGGGCGAGCAGCTCCTTGCGGCGCTCGGCCTTCTCCCCCAGCTCGCGGGCCCGGCTTTCGGCGCGCTCGCGCTCGGCCTCGGCCGCGGCGGCCCGGCCGGCGGCCGCCTCGACGATGGCGCCGGCGGCGGCCACCGTTTCCCGCCAGAAGCCGACCTTCTGGGCGCTCAGGTCCAGCTGCTCGATCCGGCCGCGCAGGCCCTTGAGCTCGTCGCTGTGGCGCCGGGCCCGCTCGCGGGCGCGGCCCTCCAGGTCATCGTACTCGCCGAGGTCGAGGATGTCGGCGAGCACCTGCTTGCGCTCCGCGGGCATCTTCGCGGTGAACTCGTCGGCGCGGCCCTGGAGCAGAAACGAGGCGTTGATAAAGGTCGAGTAAGACATGCGCAGCAGCGCGTTGATCTGGGCCTGGGTTTCGCGGACATTGTTCTCGCCGATCGGGCGCCAGCGCTCGCCGTCGGCCACCTGGAGATCCAGCTGGGACTTGCCGGCCATCTGGCCGCCGCGCTTGCCGGTGCCGCCGCGCTGGCGCTGCCGGATCACCCGGTAGCGCTGGTCGCCGAGCTGAAAGGTCAGCTCGACCTGCATCTCGCTTTCGCCCTGGGCGATCAGGTCGTCGTCGGCGACGCGGCCCTCGCCCCACAGGGCCCAGGTAATCGCGTCGAGCAGGGCCGACTTGCCCGCGCCGTTCTCGCCCGACAGGCAGACGACGTGGATGCCGTCGAGGGCGAGGGCGAGGGCTCCCCCGTCCGTGTCGGCGCGGTAGCACATGAAGTTGCGGAGACAGATCTGGGTTGGAATCATAGTGGCGCTGGAGGCGCGCGAGGCGCACAGATTTTCGACGAGGGTATTATACACCAGCGGGCGCTGCGCCGCGCCCGGGCCTGATTGCGCCGGCAGGCGCGGGCGGCTATACTGGCCGGGCAGCGCATACGACCAGAGGGAGGCGAGCCAATGAGCACCGTGCAGGGGGTGGAGGCGGGGCTGCGCCAGGCGTTGCCCGCTGGCTACGCCGACGAGAGCGTCGCGGAGCTCGCCCGGCTGATCGACGACCTGTCCCGCCGGACGATCAGCGAGGCCCAAGCCGCCCAGCGGCTCAGGGCGAGCCCCGCGCTCATGGCCCTCGTCGGCTCCCTGGCCGGCGCCCAGGTTCCCGCCGCCCAGGGGCTGGTCTCGTTCGCCCAGGATAGCTCGGTGGGCGATGTGCGCATTGGCACGGTCGCCGGCGGGAACGTCATCAACATCACCGTCAACGCCGCCCCCGAGCGTCGCAGGCGCGCGCCCCGGCTGGCCTGGGCCGCGCTGGCGGGGGCCGCCCTCCTGCTTGTCGCCGGGATCACCTTCGCCATCGGGGGCAGGCAGCCGCCCGCGGCGCCCCAATCCCTTGAGGAGCGCCTGCTCAACGCCAACATCATCCCCTCGGACGACCCGCAGGAGGCCGCTGAGATACGGCGCCATCTCGCATCGACTGAGTCGGGCATCATCACCCTGGCGAACAACTGCCTGGACGTCCTCGACGGGCGGCGCCTGAAGGAGCCGGTCGCCTTAACGACGATCAACAGCGCGTACAAAATCCGCCTCGGGCGTGATCCAAATGCTAGTCTGCGGTACGCGGAGTATGGCGACCGGGCCGCCCTTGAGGCCGCCATGTACGATGCCTGGAAGCTGCGGAACGGGAACAGCTCCACCGCGAACATGCAGCTGACGAGCTTCGCCGAGATCGTCCAGCGCTGACTCCGCTACGACGACATCACCGCCGCAATCCCCCTCGCCTCCAGGCGCCTGTGCGTGGGCGTCCTCGGCGAGCCGGCGTGGCGGCAGTTCCCCGGCGGCCACGGCGACGTGACGGCCTTCGACGCGACGCCATAGCGGCGCCTGGCCTGTCAGCCCCTGGCGCGCAGCAGCTCGGCGCCGAGCAGGGCGAAGATCAGCGCGGCCGCGAGCTGGGCCGCGCCGCCGCCGGCCATGAGCAGCCGCCCCGCTAGGGGGGTGCTCAGGCTGAGCAGCCACCCGGCGCTCGCCGCGGCCACCCCGCCGATGGCGAGCCAGGACTGGAGCGCGGCGAGCCGGGCCCGGCGCAGGGGGCGCCCGCAGAAGCGCGGCAGCATGTGGTAGCCGACGCCGTAGATCAGCAGGGTGGCCCAGCCCCACAGGTTCAGCTCGGCGTGGAGCGGCCGCAACCGCGCCCCCAGGGCCCGGTCGAGCGCGAAGGCCGCACCGAGCAGAATGCCGAGGGCCAGGGCCAGAAAGGCCGCCTTCACGCAGCGAATCGAGAGCGGGCTCATCGCGGGAACTCCTTCACCGTGGGGATGATCAGCGCAGCGGCGGGCGCGGCGGGCCGTAGCGCCGGCCAGATCGTCCAGGCGAACAGCCCGAGCGCGCCGGCCATGGCCAGGCCGCCGGCCGCGAAGACGGCGCTCCAGCCCGCGCCAAGGCCGGCCAGGATCAGCGCGAGGGCCAGCAGGTGCAGGCCGAGCTGGGCCAGGGCGGGGCGGGCGCCGCGGGTGGGCCGGCCGCTGAAGCGCGGCAGCATGTGCTGCGCCACGCCCACGATCATCAGCATAACCCAGCCGAGGGTCGCCAGGTGCTCGCCCGCCAGCCACCACGATCCGCCGATCAGTCCGAGCCGCGCCGCGAGCAGGAGGAGCAGGGACAGCGGCAGACACAGGCCCGCCGTGGCGGTCGCCCGCGAGCACACCCTGTCCACAGCCTGCTGGCCCGGGATCGGGGCGGGCGGCCGGGCCCGGCGCGGGCCGCCCCGCCGGAGCAGCAGCGCCACGTTCAGCGCGAACAGCAGCGCCCCGGCCAGCTCTAGCGCCAGGCCGGCCGCCACCAGGGCCGTCGCCCCGCCGAGCAGCCCGCCCGTCGCGAGGCCGACCCCGCCCACAAAGGTGCCGAGGTGGGCCCAGATCAGCGCGGCGGCCGGGAAGTCGCGCCCCGTGAAGACCGGCATGGTGTGGTAGTTGACGGCGAGGATCATCGCGCTGACCCAGCCGAACAGCGTCAGGTGAACCAGCGCGGCCCACACATCGCGCAGCCCAAGCAGCTCCACTGTGTGCAGCAGGGCCGCGCACACGAGCAGCAGCAGGCTGGCGGCGAACCAGGCCCGGGTCGTCGTTCGCATCGCAGTTCCTCCCTCACACACGGGCGACGAGCGACGAGTTGGGCCACTCGTCGCTCGTCGGGGATCCGGCCGGTCGTAGTCTAGTTCGTGGGGTCGCCGTCGCCGGCCTGGAAGAGGCCGAGGGCGCCACGCCCGACGAAGTTGAAGGCGTGGGTGACGATCGGGTACTTGCCGTCCTCCGCGAAGGTGAACTCGACGATCGCGCCCTGGGAGGGGGCCAGGTCCACGGCCTGCGAGCCCCAGTGGCCGGCGTTGTCGGGCGACAGGTGCACGCCCTCCTTGATCACGGTGTCGAAGATCGTGCCGACGATGTGGAAGGCGCTGTCGACGCTCGGGCCGGCGTTGAGCACGAACACCCGCACCCGCTTGCCCGTCTCCACCTGGATGGGGGCGTCCTTGTACTGGTTCGCCACGCCATTGAACAGCACCAGGTCGGGGGCGGGGGCGGCGGAGCTGGCCTTCTCCAGGCTGCTCACCTCGCCCTGCGGGCCGAGGTACCACTCGCTCTGCACCAGGGCGAACTCCTGGTCCACCGGCGGCAGGCCGCCCTCGGGCTCGACGATCACCATCCCGTACATGCCGTTGGCGATGTGGTGCAGCGCCGGGGCCGTGCCGCAATGGTACATCCACACGCCCGCGAACTCGGCCTTCCACTCGTACACCTTGTCCTCGCCGGGCATGATGCTGGTCATCTCGTCATTCCAGGCCACCAGACTAGAGTGGAAGTCGACGGAGTGGGGCACCTCGCTGCCGGACGGGTTCTTGAGGTGGATGCGGACTGTGTCGCCGACCTTGACGCGGATGACCGGGCCGGGCACCGTGCCGCCGAAGGTCCAGACTTTCTGGACGAAGCCGGGAGCGACCACCATCTCCTTCTCGACCGTTTCCAGCGTGATGTCGTGGACAATGCCCTCCAGCAGCTTCGGCGCCGCCGGGTCGAAGCGCACGGGCGCGGGGGCGTTCGGGTCCGCCGCGACGTCGCCCGTGGGCATCGGGCCGCCGTGATCGTCGGCGTGGGCGGCGGGGGCGGCGGGCGCCTGACCCTCGATCAACACCTTGCCGACCATCCCGGCCTCTTTGTGGCCGACGATGGCGCAGATAAAGCCGATCCCGCCCGCGGGGATGGTCACCTCGCCCTCGGCCGTGGCGCCCGGGTTGGCGACGATCCGCGTCCCGTCCTCAAAGGTGATGTCGTGGGGCAGGGCGCCGTCGTTCACCAGGCGCACGGCGTAGCGGCCGGGCTGCTGCACCGTCAGGGTGTCGGGCTTGAAGGCCAGGTCGACGCTGTGGAACTCCAGCGTGTCGAGCACGGCCTCGGCCGCCGGCGCGGCCTGCTGCGCGGCGGGGACGATCGGGGCCTCGGCGGCCGGGGCGATCGCCAGGGTCGGCACCGGGGCGGCGTTCGGCAGCACCACGGCCGGGCCGTTGGCGCTGCGCAGGGTGGACGGGGTTACGTCGGCGCAGGCGGCAAGGCTGCCGGCAAGGGCGACGGTCGCGGTTAGGGCGGTCAGGCGGGCGATGCGCTGATGCGTGCGGGTAAGCATCGGTCGGCTCCTTCATCGCGTCGGACATCTATCACTGAGGCCAGGATACTCCGCCCCGCCCGTAGCCTCTGTGACATTTCTCACAGGCCCTATCTGCGCCCCCGCCTGTTGTCGGATCGCAACCGCCACAACCGGCACAACCAGAATCCACTCGATTTTGGCTCGATTCCCGCTTGAAATATTCCCATATGGGTATATAATACGGTCATGGCACGAGCGGCAACAACAACGGACGCGTTCAATGCGGTGGCCGAGCCGCGCCGGCGGGAGATCCTGGATCTACTGGCCGGCGGCGAGCGCTCGGTGAACGACCTCGCGGCGCTGCTGGACCTCCCGCAGCCCCTGGTTTCGAAACACCTGCGTGTCCTGCGCGAAGTCGGCCTGGTGGACGTGCGCGAGGACGGGCGGCAGCGGCTGTACCGGCTGAACGGCCGGGCCCTGAAGCCCATCCACGACTGGGTCAAGGCCTACGAGCGAACCTGGAACGACCGCTTCGACGCCCTGGACGATCTGCTGGCGGAGCTCAGCGAAACGGAGGCACGCGATGATGGCGACGGTAAGTAAGGGCACGGCCGTGGTGACGCTCCCGAGCGACACCGAGATCCTGATCACCCGCGCGTTCAACGCGCCCCGGCGGCTCATCTACAAGGCCTGGACGACGCCCGAGCTGGTGCGCCGCTGGTGGTCGGCCGGGCGCGGCACCGTCACCGTGGCCGACGTCGACCTGCGGGTGGGCGGCGCCTGGCGCTGGGTGATGGTGACGGAGGAGGGCTACGAGGTCGGCTTCCACGGCGAGTACCGCGAGCTCGTCCCCGACGAGCGGATCGTCTGCACCGAGGCGTTCGAGGGCTTCCCCGAGCCGGACGCCTTCTCGCTCAACACACTCACGCTCCACGAGGCCGACGGCCGCACCACCCTGACCATCCTCGTCCAGCACCAGCGCCCCGAGCACCGCGACGGCCACATCAACTCGGGCATGGAGTCCGGCATGCAGGACGCGCTGGACCTGATGGAGCAGGCCGTGATCGAGCTGGCCGCGGCGTAAGGCCACAAACACGGCGAGGCCGCCGGGAGTTTCCTCCTGGCGGCCCCGCGCTCCGTCGTGGAACGGCTTCCATCCTCTGCGTCCTCTGCGTTTGTGCGGTCAAACCCCCGGCAGTGCCCTACTCGCCGCCCGCCGGCGGGCTCAGGCGCGCCCGCTCTTCCGGCGTAATCAGCGACAATGTTCCATCGTGGTTGATATAGACAACTGTCTCGCCCCGCACGGTCAGCAGCAGGTCGGGCGCCCCGTCGCCGGACAGGTCGGCGAGGTTGAGCAGCGGCACCTCGCGGTCGCCGCCGCGCCCGATCACATAAGGCCCCTGGAGCACCTGCGTGCGACTCGCGTCGCCCGCAGGCAGCACCAAGACGCTGATCTGGCCGTTCAGGTTGAGTCCGATAAAGCGCGTGGGCGCGCCCGCGCCATCGCCGTTGCCGACGAGGCCTTCCAGGTGGACGGTGCGCGGGTAGCCGTAGCGCAGGTCGTCGAGCCAGCCCTGAGCCCACTCCGCCCCACGGCCAAGCAGCAGGGCGGTGGCGAACAAGGCCAGTACATATACTGCCGCCGTCAGCGGCAGGCTCTTGATCGCCCGGTGCCAGCGCGGCCCCGGGACGTCCAGCGGTCGTGAGGTGACGGCCATCGCGGCCCTCCTTTCTTTGCGGAGGGCGCGCCCGGCCGCCGGCGATGCGGCGTGTGGGTACACTGCACGAAGGGTAGCATGAGTCTACCACCGCCGCGGTATTATGTCTATCAGAGCCGTATTAGAACCGGGCTCACAGGAAGCGATCGGGACGGAGGACGTAGTCCCACCAGGAGTTGCGCACGCCGTCGGTGGCGCCGGGGACACGGGGCAGGTGGTCGAGCCACCACATATGGTGGAGGCGCATATCGCCGCCGCCCCACTCGGCCAGGCCCATCGGGCGGGCGGGGGCGGCGAGGTCGGGGAACTGGTACCAGGCATCGGCGCGGCAGGGGACGGCGCGGGGGTTGCCCCAGTCGTAGTCACGCTGGCTGCTGGGCGCGAAGTGGACGTTGCCGCACTCGGCGCGGCCGGGGTGGCTCTGGTCGTAGCGGGTGAAGCGCTCCCACAGATTGCGCTCGCCGCGGCGGCCGGCGTACACGTGGGCCATGATCGACTCGACCCGGTGGCCGAAGTTTTCGAGCATGCAGCCGGCGTCGCGCTCGTAGTTGAAGCCCATGACCACGAAGCGCCGGCCGCAGCCCTCGCTGCCCCCGAGCGGCGGCGCGTTGCACCAGACGGCGCCGGCGCCGGCCATCTGGCTTTCGTAGTAGCCGGCGTAGGGGAAGGCGAACAGCCACACCTCGTCGATCGCGCCGCGCAGCACCTTCGCGGTGACGTCGAACTCGGCCAGCAGCCGGGTGTAGTCGGCCGCGTCCGGCTGGTGGAAGCCGCCGCGGCGATCCCAGCAGGCCAGGTAGCTCGCGTCGTCGTAGCGGAACCCGTCGACCTTGACGGGGTAGCCATCGACGACGTGCCGCTCGACGATCTCATACTGCGCCGCGCCGCCCGAGCACTGCCTGAGATCGGCGATATACTGCGCGGCGAGGGCGTCGGGGTCGTTCCAGCCGAAGTGCGCGTGGAGCCGCCGCCCGCCCGCCCGTTCCAGCACCGGGTCATGGACGATCATCGCGACGCGCAGCCGGTGCTGCTCCGGCGCCGGCCGGTCCTCCCGCAGCAACGGCCCGGGCCGTGCCTCCTCCCCGCCGCTTTCCCGCCGCCCGAACAGCCAGTCCAGCATCGTCATCCTCCATTTTTCCGCAGAGGCGCGGAGATCGCCGCGAGGCTATCTAAAATCTCTGCGGCCCTTGTCCCCCCGGCTAGCTTCGCACCCTTGTGAGCGCCACGGCGTAGGCGGCCTCGGCGGTTGGCGCGAGCGCATCCCAGCGGAAGCGCTGGGCGGCGGCCAGGGCGCCGGCGGATAGGCGGGCGCGCATGGCCGGGTCGTCGATCAGGCGGATGGCGGCGGCGGCGAGGGCGCCCGGGTCGCCGGGGGGGACGAGCAGGCCGGCGTCGCCGCGGCCGAGGTAGTCGCGTGCCGCGCCGACGTCACCGGCGACGATCGGCAGGCCCGCGCCCATCAGCTCCAGCAGTTGGCCATGCCGCGGGCCCGGTTGATCAGGGTGTCGCGGATCGGCGCCAGCGCCAGGTCGGCGGCGGCGAGCGCCGCGGGGATCTGAGCGGGCGGCAGCCACCCCCGGTCGTCGATCATCGCCGCGAAGCCGGCCCGCTCGGCGAGTTCGAGCAGCCGGCGCTCCTCGCCGTTCTCGCCCCGCCCCACCAGCAGCAGCCGTGCCGCCGGCCGCGCCAGGTGGATCGCCGCCAGCGCCGCCGCCAGCTCCGCCACGTCAAGCTCCCAGAACCGCGTGTACAGGAGCAGCGTCACCGCCGCCCCCTCCCCCGCGACCCCGCGAACTCCCTCCCCCGCGATTCCGTGCCCCCCCTTCCCCACGACCCCGTTCGGCAGGAAGAAGACCCGCCCCGGCGGCACGCCCATCGCCCAGGCCAGGCTTTCCAGGGTCCGGCTGGCGACGGTCACGGCGGCGGCGCGGCGCGGCAGGTCGCGCTCCTGCCAGGCGAAGAGCGCCTTGGCGGGGGCGGGGTAGGGCAGCAGGTCGTTCCAGCCGCCGGGTCCCTCCCAGTCGTCGGTGTCGAGCACGAGCGGCAGGCGGGGGCGGGCGGCCAGGGCGGCAAGGGCGGCCAGGCCGCCGAAGCCCTTGGGCTTGAACAGGTGGATCAGGTCCGGTTCGTGGGCGAGGGCGAGGCGCAGCAGGCTCAGGCTTTGCTCGGCCACCGCGGCGGGCCCGGGCAGGCGCGGCAGGCGGGTGTGGGCCACGGAGACGGGGCCGTGGAACACCGTCGCGCCCGCGTCCTCGGGGTTCTGCACTGGCGGCGCCACGATCGCCGGGCGGTGGCCGCGAGCCGCGAGGGCCTGGGCGAGGGGCAGCATGCGGGCGAGCAGCGTGCCCTTGGGGCGGATGCCGAAGGGCGCGATCATCGCCACCCGCAGCGGGCGCGGCGTGGCCGGGCTCAGCATAGGCGATCGGCCCCGTAATGCCCCGGTAGTACAGTCATCGGGGGACCCGCGTAGAAGAGAGGTGTCATGGACGGTGGTGCTCCGAACGGCCGGCGGCCCGTGCGCTGGAACGTCCTGCTCGCCCAGGGCCTGGCCGGCGCCTTCGCCATCCTGCTCGTGATCGCCGCCCTGTCGGTGCCGGGCAAGGATCTGTTCCCGCTCTGGGCGGCCGGCCGCGGCTTGCTCGCGGGCCAGAACCCGTACGGCCCGGAGGTGCAGGCCGTGATCGAGCGCGACTGGGACAACGACGCCCTCTTTGAGTCGGCTGGCCTGTCCTACCCGCTGCCGATGGTGCTCCTGCTGCTCCCGCTCGCCCCGCTCCCCTACAGTGTAGCAAAAACCGCACTGATCCTGCTCAGCCTCGCGGGCCTGGTAGGCACGTCCCGCCTCATGCGGCTCCCCTGGTTCGCCCCGCTCTGCTTCGCCCCGGCCACCTTCGGCGCCCTGATGGCCCAGGTCACGCCGCTCTGGGCCGCGCTCGCCGTGCTGCTCGGGTACGCCATCGAGCGCCGCTCCCCCGCGCTGATCGGCCTGTGCGTCGCCCTGCTCCCGGCCAAGCCCCAGTCCGGCCTGCTGCTCGCCCTCGCCGTCTACGGGTGGTGCCTGTGGCGCGACCGCAAAGCCTTGCTCTGGGCCACCGCCCTGGGCGCGCTCGTCTGGGGCGGCAGCGTGCTGCTCGTGCCGAGCTGGCCGGCCGACTGGCTGGCCCAGGTCAGCAAGTACGCGGGGGCCATCCCCGGCAACGTCTTCGTCGCCTATCTCCCGGCCCTGCCCTTTATCCTCCTGCTGCTCTGGCACGGCCGCGGCTGGTACAGCCGCGCCGTCGTGCTGAACTATGTGCTGCTCCCCCAGGTTGGCGGGTATAGCCCGGGCGTCCTGCTGCCGCTGCTGCCCTCCGTGCGCGGCTGGGCCCTGTGGGCAACGCTGCTCAGCACCTGCCTGCTCTGGCTGACCATCCCCATCCCCGGCGACGCCCCGCTCCTCACCGGCCTGGTGCTCGCGCCCCTCGGCCTCGGCGCGCTGCTGTCCGCTCGCGCGTTCACGCTGCCTCCGGCCCCCGCGCCCGCCACCCACGGCGATTGACGGGGTGAGCGGCGGTGCGGCCGGGTGGAGGCGCCCCGCGCGGGCTTACGGCCGCTCGGGGAGGGTGTAAACGATCAGATCGCCGGCCGGGGTCGCCGCGGCGTTCGCGGCGAGGTAGGCCCGCACGTCGGGCGAGGCCATGTCGCCCGCGCGGGGGAGGATGACGTAGCGGATGGGGTTGGCGGCCACGTAGCGGGCGAAGTTGGCCGCGTCGTGCATGATGTTGCGCTGGAAGGCCTGGTCGCCCTCGAACCAGGTCACGGGCTGGCGCGTGTAGAGCAGGGTGGGCCAGTACAGCTCGGTCAGCACGAAGCCGCGCGGCAGCTCACGCAGGGCGGCCCAGGCGGGCCCGTAGCTGCGCAGCCGCTGGCCCTCGGCCCAGTAGTAGCCGACGCTGATCAGGTTGACCACGAGGAACAGGCCGGCGAGAAAGATGCCGACGCGGCGGCGCCAGGCCGGGCCGAGCCGGGGGAAGCCCAGGGCGACGAGCACGGCCAGGGGCGGCAGCGCCGGTATGATGATCCGCGGGCTGTTGCCCGCGCCGGGCGTGGCCGCGTAGGCCAGGCAGATCAGCAGGCCCAGCCCGAGCCAGGCGAGCAGCAGCGTGCGGTCGAGCGGGCGGCCGGCGAGGGCCCCCGCCCCGTGCCACGCGCAGGCCCCGACCGCGGCCAGCGCCAGCAGAGCCCCGTACCAGGGGATGAAGAACAGCAGCTGGAGCATCTGCGGCGCGATCACCGCGAACAGCCCTGGCGACAGCCCCGCGGTCGGCCCACCTGCGCCTCCGCCGAGGTAGTGCTCCCAGATCCACGGCGCGGCCAGGAGCGGCGGCGCGAGCAGCGCCACGAGGTGGTGCCGCAGCGGCAGCGTCCGGTCGCCCGTGGCGAGGGCCAGGAGCGCGCAGCAGCCGACCACGCCGCCGAAGAGCAGCACCAGGTCGAGCTTGCCGAGCATGGCCAGGGCGCCGAGCAGCGCTGTCAGGAGAGTGCGCCCGTCGCGGTAGGCCAGCAGTGCGGCCAGCAACAGGAGCGCGGAGAAGGCTTCGGAGTAGGCGGTGCTGGCGTAGTTGCGGAACAGGGGGAACAGGGCCAGAAAGGCCGCCGCCAGCAGCGCCCCGCCGGGGGCGAGGTAGCGCCGGGCCAGGGCGTACGTCAGCAGCACCGTCGCGCCGCCGGCGATCGGGATGATCAGCTGAAGCAGCAGGTAGGAGCCGGACAGCCGCCAGGCAGCGGCCACCGCCAGCGGCACCACCGGCCCCCACCACGGGTGCAGCGAGCCGAAGCCCCGCTGGTAGAGCTGGAGCGCGGAGAGCGTGGCCGGCTCGGGCGGAAAGCCCTTGATCCGCTCGCTCATGTCGGGGGCGCCGAGCAGAAAGCGCGGCTGCTCGGCGGTGAGCAGGCCCCAGTGCAGGTTGCGCGCCGAGTCGCCGTAGAGCGGCACGGTCAGCAGCGACCAGATCATGAACTGGGCGGCGAGCAGGGCCAGGAGCAGGCTGTGGCGGGTGGCCCAGGCCCGGGCGAGGCGCAGGGCCGACGGCTCGGGGGCGGGGAGGGCGTTGGAGTGTTTGGCTGCCATGTGGTGCTTTGGGTGCTGATGCGCGCGCCGCGGCGGCCCGCGCGCCGCCCGCATTGTAGCACCCGGCCCTCACCCCCGCGCGACGAGCGCTACCCGGCCCGGCCCGCCCTGATGATCTCCAGCATCTCGGGCACCCGGGTCACCTTCACCCGCGGCCGGCCATGGGCGCTGCCCGCGGCCGTCTCGTGGCCGTCGAGCAGCTTCCAGTCGGCGTAGCTCACATAGTCCACGCCGCGCTCGCGCAGCAGCGCCTCGACCGCCGCCGGGTCCCGCTCGGGGGCGGCGGGGAGCGCGTCCAGGTCGGCCACCATCGACTGGACGGTGGCGACCGCGTCGGGCTTGTTCGTGCCGATCACGCCCGAAGGGCCGCGCTTGGCCCAGCCGACGACGTACTCGCCGGGCACAGTCGCGCCGTCGCGCTGCGAGTTCACCCGGCCGGCCACGTTGGGGATGGTGCCGGTCGCCTCGTTGAAGGGCACCCCGGGCAGCGGCACGCCCTTGTAGCCCACCGAGCGCAGGATCATGCCGCACTCCAACGTTTCGAACGCGCCCGTCCCCTTCGGCCGCAGGCTGCCGTCGGGCGACTGAACGAGCTGGTTGCGCTCGATCTTGACCGCGCTCACCCGCTCGCCCGCCCCGATCACCTCGACCGGCGACACCAGAAAGCGCATCACGATCCGCCGCGGCGCGCTGCTCGGGCCCCTGGCGGCGTAGGTCCGCAGCAGCTCGACATTCTTCGTCGCCACCTTGTCGTCGGCGAGGCTGGCCTGGCTCAGCTCGTCCAGCTCGACGTCGGCCGGGTCGACCACTACGTCGACGCCGGCCAGCTCGCCAAACTCCTTGAGCTCGGGGTTGGTGAAGGCGGCCTGGGCCGGGCCGCGGCGGCCGAGCATTACCACCTCGCGCACCTTGCTGGCCCGCAGGGCCTCTAGGGCGTGGTCGGCGATGTCGGTCGTCGCCAGCTCGTCCGGGTCGGTCACCAGGATGCGGGTCACATCCATGGCAACGTTGCCGTTGCCGACGACCACCACCCGCTCCTGCGACAGGTCGAACTGGAGGTCGCGGTAGTCGGGGTGGCCGTTGTACCAGCCGACAAAGATGGTGGCGGGCAGCGATCCCGCCAGGTCCTCGCCGGGGATGCCCATGCGCCGGTCGCTCTGGGCGCCCACGGCGTAGACGATCTGGTCGTAGTGGCGCTTGAGGTCATCGTGGCGCAGGTCGCTGCCAAAGGTGACATTGCCGAAGTAGCGCACCTGCGCGCCGGCGGCGAGCTTGTCATAGACGCGGGTGACGGCCTTGATCGACTGGTGGTCGGGGGCGACGCCCTCGCGGACCAGGCCGTAGGGGGTGGGCAGCCGGTTGAAGAAGTCGATCTGGCAGACCAGCTCCTTCTGCTTAAGCAGGGCCTCGGCGGCGTAGAAGCCGGCCGGCCCGGCGCCGACGATCGCGACCCGCAGGGGGCGCTCGGCGGTTCCCAATCGATCGCTCACGGTAGGCTCTCCTTGATATGCCTTGGCGTGGGGGCAGCTACGGCGTCGGCGACGGCTCGGCGGTCGGCGCCGGGGCCGGCTCGGTGGTGGGCGTGGCGGCAGGCTCGGTGTCGGCCGTGCTTTCCGCCTCGGGGGTGTCTGTCGCCTGGGGCGATGGCCCCAGGGTGGCGCTGGGCGAGCCAGGCGCGGTCGGGGCGGGCGGGGCGGCCGTGGGCGCCGCCGTGGGCGGGTTGCGCAGCGTGACGGTGACGGTGGGCGGGTCGCCCACCAGCTCCACCCCCACGGGCAGGTCGGGGGCCACGGGCAGAGTGTAGGTGCCTGGGCCGAGCCCGGCCACGTCCACCGTAGCGCGGAGGGTGGTGCCACCCAGGGCGGCGAGGGTCGTGGTCGAGCCGGCGAGGCTGAGCGGCACGACGGTCGGGTTGGTGCTCACCAGCAGCCCGTTGCCGAGTCCGGTGAGCGTCACCTGGGCGGGGAGCTGCACCTGAAAGGCCCGGGCGAGGGGGGCGACGCGCACCGTCACACGGACGCGCTCGGGCTCGCCCTCGCGGGGGGAGGTGCCGGAGGGGAAGATCAAGGCGATGTCGCGCACGAGGTCGCGCTCGATCCCGCTGATCGCGAGCGGCTCGGTGCGGATCACCTCGGCGTTGTCGAGCGGGCCGGAGCTGCCGGTGATCGAGATCAAGGGCGGCTCGACCTCGACGGCGACCACCTCATAGCCGGCGCCGGGCAGGCCGACGATCTGCGGCTCCACCGGCACCAGCTTCAGCCCGACGACCGAGCGGATGGGGATGAGCACCGAGATCTGCTCGGGCGTGAGCGCCACCCCCTCGACCGGGCGACCGCTCTCGTCGACGGGCGCGAGGGTGAGGGGCGCGGAGTAGTTGGCCCGCAGCTGCTCGATGTTCGCCAGGGCCTGGGCCGAGGCCACCCGCTCGACCCGGCTTTGCGGCCCGCTCACCAGCACCCGGTCGGCCGGGCCGCCGCTCGCGGTGATCCGCGGCTCGCCGCGCTCGAAGCTGAAGGGCAGGTTGCCCGTGATCTGGAGGTTGATCGGCACCTCGCGCGTGATCACCTGCTCCAGGCGCACCACCACCGCATCCGGGTCGACGCCGCCGTCCGGCACGCCGAACGAGACGCTGCTGCGCGTGGGCTGCACATTCACCGGCACGCTGTGCTCCCCCGCGCCGAGCCCCGTGAGATCGAGCACGGCCCGTACATCCACCGGGCGCAGGTTGGTGCGCTGGACGCGGTCTGTGCGCAGGGTGATGTCGATGCTCGGCAGAACGACGTTCGGCAGGCCGTTCGAGTCGACGAGCACGACGCCGGGGGACAGGTTCGTCACCTGGAGCGGCACGTCGGGGAAGCTGACCAGCTCCTCGGGGTTCTGGCTGAAGGACACAAAGGCCCACAGGGCGAAGGCCAGGCCGACGGCGAGCAGGACGCGCAGGAGGGTCGAGCGGAGCGACGTCACTTGGCCTCCTCGTCCAGCGGCACGCCGAGCAGGCCGGCGAGCATGGAGCGCAGGCGGGCCTCGGTCAGGTAGCTGGCCATGCGGCCGTCCGTCACCAGCGAGATCGCGCCCGTCTCCTCGGAGACGACGACGGCGAGGGCGTCGGTCTGCTCGCTGATCCCCTTGGCGGCGCGGTGGCGGGTGCCGTAGCGCCGGGGGCCGGCCAGGTCCTCGCTGAGGGGCATCACGACGTTGGCGGCAAGGATGCGCGTACCGCGCACGATCACGGCCATGTCGTGGAGCGGCGAGTTGGGGTAGAAGATATTGAGCAGCAGGGGCGTGGACACGCGCGAGTCCAGGATCACGCCGCGGTCGGCGTACTCCTGGAGCTGCGAGCGGCGCTCGATCACGATCAGGGCGCCGGTGTTCGTCTGGGACATCTGGGAGGCGGCGCGGGCGATCACATTGATCGTTTCGAGGAGCTCGGAGCGGTTGGCCCCGCCGAGGGGGCGGGCGAGCAGCTCGCTGGAGCGGCCGAGGGTTTCGAGGGCCCGGCGCAGCTCGGGCTGGAACAGCACCGGCACGCCGACGATCAGGGTCGGGGCGATGATCGTGGTCATCAGCCAGGACAGAGTGGTCAGCCGCTCGTTGGCCAGGGTGCCGACCACAAAGGCCAGGGCCATGACGATGCCGATCCCGCGCAAAAGCTGCACGGCGCGCGTGCCCCGGATCACGCCGAGCATCCAGTAGAGCAGAACGGCGACGATCAGGATATCGAGCAGCGCAAAGGGCGAGGTGAGCGGGTTAAGCCGCGCCCAGAGTCGAGAAAGATCCATAGCACCAGCGACAAGCAACGGGTGACGAGTACTGAGTGTAACACAAGGACTCGCCGCCCGTCACGAGTCGCCCGTCACGATCCTTTGGCCTGCTGCGTGGACTGGCGCTGCTGGAGCATGCGGTTCGCCGCGCTGGCCAGCACCTGGACCCGCTCGCGCTCCACGCCCTCCATCTTGAGCATGCGGGCGTATAGCGCCACAGCCTGGCTGTACTCCTCGCGGCGCATCAGCATGTCGCCGAGCATGAAGTAGGCTTCGAGGTCTTTCTGGTCCAGCCCGATGATCTGGTGCAGCTCGGCGATGGCGTTGTCATAGTCGCGCTGCTGGGCGAAGATGCGGGCGATCTGCTTTTTCTCATTGATCGCATCGCCGGTGCGGCGGGCGAGGGTGTGCATGAGCGCGAGCCACTGGCGGGCGTCGACGTCGTTCGGCGCGATCTGCACGATCCGGTCGTACATCTGGCGCGCCTTCTCGTGGTCGCTCAGCATCCAGTGGACCTGAGCGGCCTCCTGGAGCGAGGCCACGGCGTCCTTGAGCTGGCCGGCCCGCTTCTGCAGCTCGCTCACCCGCACCAGCCCGTCCAGGCCCTTGTCCAGGTAGCCGCGGCGCAGCTGCATGCGCGCGAGGCGGGCGCTGAGGGCGATGTGGCTGGGGGCCAGCTTCAGGCCGTACTCCAGCATCTCGATCGCCCGGTCGAGCTGCTGGCGCTCCTCGTAGTGGGTCGCCAGCTCGTCGAGCTGGGCCAGGGCGTCGGGGAGGCGGCCCTGGCGGAAGTACACATCGGCCAGCTTGGTGTAGACCGCGCGGTCGTAGGGGAGCAGCTTTTTCGCCTCGGTCAGGGCCCGCTCGGCGCCGGCGATGTCGTCGGTGGCGGCGTAGGCCTCGGCCATGCGCCGCACCAGGTCGCCGCGGCCGAGGGGGACGGCGAAGGGGTGCTTGACGGCCGGGTCGGCCGGGGCGCGGGCGGCCGTCGCCTGGCCCTTGCGCAGTTGGGCCAGGGCCGCCTCGGCCTGGCCGAGGGCGATCTGGCTGTCGGCGGCGGCCTGGTGGACCAGCACCGGGTGAAGGATCGGGTCGGGCGCGTCGGCGAGCAGCGACTCGGCCTGCTCCAGCTCCATCAGGGCCGAGGCGTGCTGGCTGGCGGCCTGCTGGATCACCGCCAGGATGTAGTGGAGCAGCGGCGACTCGGCCACGAGCAGGGCGCCGCGATACTCGGCCTGGACGGGGCCGAAGCCCTGAGCGTCCTTTTTCAGCTCGGCGAGCACGGCGGCCAGCGAGTCCCAGACCGCGGCCGCCTGGTCGCCCATCAGGGCCAGGGTGATGTTCATGCGGGCGATGGCGACCGAGTCGTTCGGCTGGCCGAGCTCCAGGGCGCGGCGGAACTCGCCCAGCGCCGCCTCATAGCGCTCCAGCTTGAGCAGGGCCAGGCCGTACTGGGCGTGGGCCTCGCGGTCCTTCGGGGCCCACTGGACGAGGCGGCGGTACTCCTCCAGGGCCTTGTTGGTCTGGCCGAGGCGGAAGTAGGTGTTGGCGACGTGGACAAGCTGCTGGGTCGCCTCCTCGATCCGGCCGGCGCCGCGCAGCAGGTCGGCCAGGCGCGAGCGGGCGTTGATCGTGTCGGGCGACAGCTCGATAAAGCGGAAGTACACGTCGATCGCCCGCTCCGACTCGCCGCGGACGCGATAGGTGTCGATCAGGAGCTGGTACTTGGTGAGAGCCTCCTCGGGCCGGCCCTGGCGCTCGTAGATCTCGCCCATGCGCAGGTGGACGGGCAGGTAATCGACGTTGAGCCGGAGCACCTCCATGCAGGCGTCAAGGGCGGCCTCCAGCAGGCCTTGATCCAGGTACTTGCCCGAAAGGGTGACCCAGCCGGCCGTCTGCTCGTCCAGGGCGCTCACGTCGAGGGGCGTGGCGGGGGCGAACGTCGGCGCGGGGGCGGGGGGGAGGTTTTCGAGCATGAGCAGGGGCTCGGGGCGGGCCTCCGGGGGGGCGAGCTCGGCGAACGGGTCGGTGGGGGGGACGCGGTCGCCGCGCAGGAAGTCGGTGATCGGGCGGATCTTGCCCCAGGACTGGGCCATCGACTCCTCGGCGGGCGGGGGCGGCGCGGCCTCCTCGGGGGTGGTGAGGGCGCCGGTGCCCATCGTGCGGAGCTTGGCGAACATGTTGCGCTCGGACAGCTCCTTGGAGCGCTGCTTGAACTCGGCGGCCCGCTCGCGGCCCCAGCGCCGGCCGTCGAGAAAGCTGGCCAGGGTGCCGTACAGGGCGGCGGCGCGGGCGATGTCGCCGATCTGCTCGTAGATCGTGGCCGCGCTCTGGTACATATGGATGAGGTCGTCGGCCTCGTTGCGGCCGATCGTCTCAAGGTCGACCAGGGCGATCGTCTGCTCGAACTCCTGGGCGGCCTGGGGGAGCTGGCCGAGCTCCTGGTAGGCGCCGCCGAGGGCGAAGTGGGCGGACAGGGCGTAGTCCGGGTCGGCGGCGGCGCGGGTGAGCACGCCGACGGCGGAGCGCTGGTCGCCCAGCTCCTGGTACAGCAGGCCGAGGGAGTACAGCACATCGGCGCGCTCGAGGCCGCCTTCGAGCACCTGCTCGAACAGGGCGACAGCGGCGGGGATGTCGCCGGCCTGCTGCTTCTCGTTGGCCTCCTTGATCAGCCGTTCGAGCTGGAACTGCTGCGAGCGCAGCGCCCCGGTCATGCCGGCGAGGTTGATCCGCTCGCCGCCCGCGGCGGGGGTGGCGCCCGGGGTGCGGGCCTGCTCGCCGCCGGCCTCCACGCCGGCGGCGCGGGCCATCGCCTCGCGGATGGAGACGATCAGGTCCTTGGCCTCGCGGCTGTTCGGGTCGAGGCGCAGGGCCAGCTCGGCCGACTCGGCGGCCTGGTCGAGGCGGCCGGCGTTAAACATACGGCCGGCGAGGCCAACGTGCTCGGCGGCGGCCTCGCGGACGGCGCCGACGTCCTCGAACAGGCGGGCCAGCTTGAGCCGCTGGTCGTCGGCGTCGGGGCGGAGCTTGAGCAGCTCGCGCATGGCCTCGATGGCGGGGGCGGGGCGGCGGGCAGCGATGTGCAGGTCGGCCAGGGCGCGGAAGCTTTCGACGGCGGCGTTGCTGTTGCCCTGGCGGCTGTGGGCCCGGGCGATATAGCCGACGAAGAAGGGGTTCTTCGAGTCGGCGGCGCGCAGCTCCTCGAACACCTGCAGCGCCCGGTCGAGCTTGCCCGTGTTGAACAGGGCGACGGCGGCGGCTGTGCGCGCGTCGACGTCCTGCGGGAACTCCTGGAGCGCCCGCACCACCGCCTTGAGCGACTCGTCCCAGCGCCCGTCGCGGGCGGCCTCGGCGCTCTGCTCCATCGCCCGGTCGAAGATTGCGCGGTTGCCAGCCATATGTGCTCCAGTAGGCAGGGGGCAGTCAGCAGGAGGCAGGAGGCGGGGTTCCGGTGAAAGAACTGTCTTCTGCCTTCCGCCTACCGTCCGAGCAGAGTGAGGATCAAGGCTTTCTGGACGTGGAGCCGGTTCTCGGCCTGGTCGAACACGACCGAGTGGGGGCCATCGATCACATCCGCCGTCACCTCCTCGCCGCGGTGGGCAGGGAGGCAGTGCATGAACAACGCGCCGGGGCTGGCCTCGCCCATCAGGGCGGCGTTGACCTGGTAGGGCGCGAAGACGGGGCGGCGGCGGGCGGCCTCGTGCTCCTGGCCCATGGACGCCCACACGTCGGTGTAGATCGCGTCGGCGCCGGCGACGGCCTCGGCGGGGGCCGAGGAAACGGTGATCGACGCGTCGTTCTCGGCGGCGAAGCCCTCGGCCAGCTCGATGAACTCAGGGTCGGGGCGGTAGTCGGGAGGGCAGGCAACGGCCACGCTGACGCCGAGGCGGGCGCCGAGCAGCAGCAGCGAGTGGCACACATTGTTGCCGTCGCCGACGTAGGCCAGCTTGAGGCCCTGGAGCCGGCCGAAGCGCTCGCGGAGGGTGAGCATGTCGGCGAGGGCCTGGCAGGGGTGCTCGCGGTCGCACAGGGCGTTGATCACCGGGACCGACGCGTGGCGGGCCAGCGTCTCCACCGTGACGTGCTTGAAGACTCGGGCGGCGATCGCCTGCACCGAGCGGCTGAGGTTGCGAGCCACGTCGGGGACGCTTTCGCGACCGCCCATGTCGATGTCGTTGGCCGACAGGTAGGCAGCGTGGCCGCCGAGCTGGGTCATCCCGGCCTCAAAGGCGACGCGGGTGCGCAGCGAGGGCTTCTCGAACACAAGGGCCAGGGTGCGCCCGCGCAGCGGGGAGCCGGAGTGATCGCCGCTGCCGCCGGCCCACTCGGCCTTGAGCGCGGCCGACCGGGCGAGCAGGGCCTCGGCCTCGTCGCGGGTCAGGTCTGCGGCGGAAAGGTAGTGCTTCGGCATATTCCTACCATACGCTGTCGCTGTTACCAGCCCCGGGGGCCACCGTTCGGCCGCTGGTCGGCGCGGCGGCGGCGGGTGGAGAAGCGCTGCTCGACGGACAGGCGGCGGTAGTCACTGGCCTCGATGATGATCCGCTCGGGGCAGAGGACGGCGTCCTCCATGCGCGAAAGCACCCGCGGGTCGATCTCTTTGGGCTCGCGGTTGGTGGTGATCACCGTCGGCAGCGAGTAATTATAGCGATGGTTAATAATCTGGTAAAGCTTCTCGCGGGCCCAGGGCGTCGCATTCTCGGTGCCCAGGTCGTCGAGGATGAGCAGCTTGGCCTGGCGCACCTGCTCGAACCGCTCGTCGTAGTTGACCTCGGAGTTGGGGCCAAAGGTCGAGCGCAGGTGGTCGAGCAGGTCGGGGACGACGGTGAAAAGCACCTCGTAGTTGATCCGGATCACCTCGTTGGCGATCGCGGCGGCGAGGTGGGTCTTGCCGCAGCCGTAGCCGCCCATGAGCACGAGCCAGCCGCGCGGCTGGCGGGCGAACTCAAAGGCGCGGGCGAAGGCGCGCTGCACGCCGGGGACGCTGCGGTCGAAGTTCTCGAAGGTTTTGTCGCGGAACGGCTCGAGGTTGCTCATGCGCAGCAGCTTCGAGCCGCGGTCGCGCTGGACCTCCTCGTCCTTGCAGTGGCAGGCGATCAGGCGGCCGAAGTCGGGGTGGCCGTAGGCAACGTCAAGCACATAGTAGCCGGCGCCGCGGCAGGTGGCGCAGGCGGGGGAGGGGGCGGGGTCGGCGGATTGGTCAGAGGCCGGACTCGTCGGATCCGCGCTTGTAAAGGTGTCCGAGGCCTCCGTCCGTATATTTCGCAATATCGATAGGTCGCTGGGCGCGATCCGGCGCATCCTGTCTTCCATTGGCGGCCCACCTCTCCAGCACCTTGCGGATATAGCGCCACGAGCGGGCGTTGGCCCGCACCGCCTCGCGCATCGCCTCTTCGATCCAGTCGCGCGGGAAGCGCTCCTCGGCCTCGCGCAGCTCGTCCACCAGCATCGGCGTGACCAGGCCGATATTCTGCTCGTACAGCCCGATCAGGCTCGGCCGCTCGGCCGGCTCGCCGTTGGGGGCGAGCGCGGCCTGGGCGAGCGCCATCTGCTCGGCCCAGGCCCGGTTGGCCGGCGTGTTGACCAGGTACCAGTTGGCGACGCGCCCGTCGGCGGGCAGGGCCAGGTGGAGCAGGCTGCCACGGGCGACGGCGGCCTCAAGCCCCTCGGCGAGCAGCTCCTCGGGCGGGCGAAGCTTGCTGACAGCGCGCAGGCTTTTTCGCAGCGTCCGGTCCGCCAGCAGCTCGTCCCAGCTGATCCGGCGCGGCGCGCCGCGCTGGCGGCTCAGACGAAAGAAGATATGCAGGGTGACTTTGAGCTCGCTGGGCTGGGTGATCGCGGGGAGCACTTCGTTGAACAGCTCCGGCGGCAGGCCCACAAGCTTGTCGGTCGAGAAGCCCGCAAAGGCCATAGCCACCTCGTCAGCCGCGGCGGCCCGCCCCCGCCGGATCGCCCTAATGGTACCACATCCAACCGCCGGCGCTGCGCCCCGCGGCCCACAATTTGCTTAACGCGGGTCAGGCACCGTTTCTGCGCGCATGTTGAACAGCTATGTGCATAACGTTGACAAGGCCTGTTCAACTATGATACAGTTAGCTGCTTAGATATTTTAAGATACAAACGATAAGCGAGGCAGGGGCAACTGTGAACAAGCAACGCTCGCCACTGATCTTCATCTTTCTCACCGTCTTTATCGATATGCTCGGGGTCGGGATCGTGCTCCCGCTGCTTCCCTTCTATGTGAAGCTGCTGGAGGGGGCGAACGCGCCCTGGCTGGAGCCGAACCTGGCGCTGATCGTGGGCGGGCTGACCGCCTCCTACTCGCTGTTCCAGTTCTTGTTCGCGCCGGTATTGGGCGGGCTGTCGGACCGTTTCGGGCGCCGGCCGGTACTGCTGTTGAGCCTGGTGGGCACGGCGGCGGGCTATCTGCTGTTCGGCGCGGCCGAGCTGCTGCTGCCGCTGGGCGCGGGCCTGGTGCTGGCGATGCTGTTTATAGCGCGGATCGTGGCTGGGATCAGCGGCGCGAGCATCTCCACCGCCCAGGCCTACATCGCCGACGTAACAGCGCCGGAGGAGCGGGCCCGCGGCCTGGGGATGATCGGCGCCGCCTTCGGGCTCGGCTTCATGCTCGGCCCGGCGATCGGCGGGCTGCTGAGCGGGTTCAGCCTGAGCGCGCCGGCCTACGTCGCCGCCGCCCTGAGCCTGGCCAACGCCGTGTTCGGCTTTCTTAAGCTGCCGGAGTCGCTGTCGGCCGAGCAGCGCAGCGAGGCGGGCGAGCGCTCGCTCAACCCGTTCGCGCGGCTGGGCAAGGTGGTGGGCAAGGAGGCGATCCGGCCACTGCTTGTGGGCGTGCTGCTGCTCAACTTCGCCTTTGCCGGGCTGCAAAGCAACTTTTCCGTCTTCAGCAACGCCCGCTTCGGCTTCGGCCCGAGCGAAAACGCCTGGATCTTCGCCTTTATCGGTCTGATCGCCGTAATCGTGCAGGGCGGCCTGATCCGCCAGCTGGTGGCCCGCTTCGGCGAGGCGCGCCTGGCGGTGGCCGGCCTGGGGCTGATGACGATCGGCTTTCTGCTGATCGCCACTGTGCCGCAGGCCTGGATGCTCTACCCGGCCCTCGGCGTCTTCGCAGCCGGCAGCGGCGCGGCCACGCCGAGCCTGACCAGCCTGATCTCGCGCCAGGTGACGGGGCGCGAGCAGGGGGCGGTGCTCGGCGGCGTGCAGGCCTTCAACAGCCTGATGATGGTGATCGGCCCGCTGTTCGCCGGCCTGCTCTTCGACGCCGTCGCCCCCGCCGCGCCCTACCTCGCCGGCACGCTGCTCGTCGCCGCGGCCGCCGGCGTGATCACGGCCGCGCTGCGGCGCGAGCTTGTCCGCGGCGCCCCGCTGGAGCAGCCTGTGCCCGCCCCCGTCGAGGCCGAGTCCGTCGCGTCGGCCCAGCTCCAGTAGAGGCCGAGATACATGGTTGCCAGGCCTGAGCTCCGAGGGCGAGGACGCCGCTTCAGCGCTAACCACAGGGGCCGCCCCGAGGCCAGCCGGGGCGGCCTTATGCTGCACCAGCGACTCGCGCACGCCGGCGGGCGGGGCGGGCCGCACAAATAACAATTTTGTCATCTATCGCATCCACCAGGCATCTTAGTTGCCGGCGCGCGGCAGCACAAAGCCATTGAGGGCAGCTCATGGTTGAGCATAGGCGTTTGTGCATTTGAACATCAGGAAATAGAGCATAGCGAAAATGGTTGAGTTTAGCCTATAATAGCCGCAGCTCCATAGCTTCACCATAGCACAGATCGCACGCTCCTGACGGGTGTTCCATCTTTATTGCATGGAAGGCTTGGGGTTATGGTACGGACCGCGAAACACCGCTCCCTGCTCGCGGCCCTGTTCGTCGCCGCCGTGCTCGGGCCGCTGCTGCTGGCCCGCTGGGCCACGCCGGTAGGCGCGGCGAGCACAACCGTCGTCATCAGCCAGATCTACACTACGGGCGGCACCAATAACAACTCCTCGTACCGCAACGACTACGTCGAGCTGTTCAACCTGAGCACCACCCCGGTCTCGCTCAATGGCCTCACGCTCCAGTACGCGCCGACCGGGGGCAACTTCAGCGCCAACGTCATCCAGCTCCCCAACGTGACGCTCCAGCCCGGCCAGTACTACCTGGTGCAGCTCGGCGGCGGCGGCAACACAAATCCCCCGGCGCTCCCTACGCCAAACACCACCTCGACCGTCAACCTGGACAACGCGGGCGGCAAGATCGCGCTGGTCAACAGTACGACCGGGCTGAACTGCGGCACAAGCGCCACCTGCGCCCAACAGCAAGCCCTGATCATCGATCTGGTGGGCTACGGCACCGCGGACTTTTCTGAGGGCACAGCAGCCCCCGCCCCGGGCAATACCACCGCGCTCTTCCGGGCGGGCAACGGCTGCACCGACACGGACAACAACTTCGCCAACTTCGTCACCGCCGGGCCGAGCCCGCGCAACACCAGCTCGGCGCTAAACCTTTGCCCCGCTGCGCCAACCAACACGCCAACCAACACGCCCACCAACACGCCAACCAACACGCCAACCAACACGCCCACCAACACCCCGACCAACACGCCAACCAACACGCCCACCAACACCCCGACCAACACCCCGACCAACACCCCGACCAACACGCCCACCAACACCCCAACCGACACCGCTACGGCCACGCCGACCGACACCGCTACGGCCACGCCGACCGACACCGCTACGGCCACGCCGACCGATACCGCTACGGCCACGCCCACTGACACCGCTACGGCCACGCCGACCGATACCG
>Ga0164290_1000316_pt1 | contig 172791 bp, 172 predicted proteins | sample Micstemetagenome_FD_108782 | JGI IMG/M metagenome (GOLD analysis project Ga0164290, IMG submission 108782) | Contaminated culture microbial community from soil near Moab, Utah, USA - Microcoleus steenstrupii SON62 (Illumina Assembly) | ecosystem: Environmental > Terrestrial > Soil > Soil crust...
ACAAAAGGAGGCTACATTCTGCACTAAACTATCTCAGCCCGGCCGATTTTGAGCTTAAAGGACAAAAAGTGGCGTAGAGCGAGCTACGCCACTTCTGTGTCCAAAAAGCGAGGGGCATATCAATGCGTCGACCGTTAAAAAAAATGCGTTCTATGCATGAAGTCGCTCCCGGAATACCGAAGCTGGTAAGCTTTTAAGGCAAAATTCATAGTGAGTCGAACCATGGAAGAAGTCGAAAAAAACAAGGCAAGGCAAGCAATGCAGAACTTGAAAAAACGGCTTGAGCAGCCGTCTTTTCTGCCGACACCACTCGCCACTGATGCTCAATATCTTTCACTGTATCTGCGTCAAACGCACGATATCGAGATGCCAGAATCGCATAGGTTAATCGCGTTTGTCGAGTTTCTTTCGAGCAAACTTACATGGAAACAGATCTGCGAAGTCTTTGAATACATCTTGTTGAACGATGCACCCGATGAACGAAATGGAACGTATGCAGTCTGGATTTCTAAGAGCGAAGACCTTCTGTCCAGAGATTCTTACAGCGAAATGGAACGCGCAGAAATCGCGAAGGATTTGGTTTCTATTTTTGACCGTGCTCTGGCTGACACACCTCAAAACACCGGTCTGGCTCTTGGTTTAGGAACGATATATCTGAAAGAAGCGGCGCATCGCGAAGGCGATACTGAGTATGTTTCGCAAGCGGTCACTTGGCTCAATAGAGCTTTGGATTGGCTGCCAAAGCCCGATCAACGCGACCACGTTCAACAATACATGTGCGCGAACATCAATCTCAGACTCGGTCAGTGCTATATGCTTCTGCGCGTTTACAAGCTTGCGCTGGAACATCTAAACCGGGCTGCTGAAGGCAATGTTCTAGGTGAACAAGAACATTCAGAGCTGATTTCCGGCATTACTCGATGCAATCTAGAACTCAGCGCGCAGATTTAGGCTAGGCGATTTTGTCTTGCACAAGTTCGCGCGAACTTTCTATCGCAAGCCGCGCGACTTAACAAAGCAAACATGAGAGTTCTGAAACCTAATACTGGTGAACATTTCTTGAAGTTGGCAAGGGTTAAGCGCTTAAGCTCTCATTACCTACTCTGCTCATCACCTTTCAGTTCAAAAGTCCACTTTTCTCACCCAGCACGAAATTCGAACATCTCCTTGAGCATTCACATGCTGTCTGGTCGTTAACGATCAAGAACCGAGAGTGTTTCGAATCAGCAATGAGTTAGAGAAGCGGCAGGTGATGAGTTTCTAGCTCCATCAGCGAAGTTCGGCAGTTTGAGCGAGACGACTCATGTTTCAGGACATGTTTCGTCTTGCCCAAGCAATGGAAAGCGTCGCAAAAGGGCGTGTGCAACACGCCCCCACGCGAAAAAAGGGCGCATGCAATGCGCCCCCACGCGAAAAAAGGGCGCATGCAATGCGCCCCCACGCGAAAAAAGGGCGCATGCAATGCGCCCCCACGCTTCGCTACCTATGCAAAACCTTCGCAGATGGGAGTTCGACCAAGTGGAGAAATCCCAGGAGTTATCTATGCAAACACGCATCTGGCGAGACATCCTCGCTTACGCGCGTTGGGCGCCATCGCCGCACAACACGCAGCATTGGAAGTTCCGATTGATCGACGAGACGCACGCCGTGCTGATGTACGAGCCGTCGCGTCTTCTGCCCGTCGAAGACGGCAAAGGTCAGTTCATGGCTGCCGGTTTCGGAATCATCCTCGAGATGATCGACATCGCCGCAGCGCCACACGGTTTGGAGCTGAAGACCACGCTCCTCAACGTTCCACTCGACGACAAGAAGGTCGGTCCGCAGCCATTCGCCAATCTCGAACTGGTTGCGCGCACAAAGGCCGAACCGCTTGACCGCGAACTGATTCTCACGCGCCGCACTTCGCGCCTGCCGTACGACGACGCTGCTGTTCCGCAGCCGGTGCTCGATGAACTGGCGGTGGTGGCGGCTTCGTTCGACCATCAGCTCGAGTCGTCGAATGCTCCCGAACAGGTCAAGTTCATCCTCGATCTGAACGCCGACACGATGTTCCTCGATTTGCGCGTCAAGGACACGCGCGATGAGATCGGGCATTGGACGCGCTACACGATGCAGCAAGCGAAGAAGACCGGCGACGGTCTGGCTGCATTCGCCATGCTCTTTCCGGGCTGGATGATGACGCTCTTCTTCAAAGCGAACTGGATTTTCCAGATTCCCGGCATCCATCAGTTCTGCAAGTGGACGTACAAGCGATCCATGCGCGGCACCAAGACGGTCGCCTGGATCAGCGGCAAGTTCGAGGAGCAGGCTGACTGCGTCAACGCCGGTCGCATGTTGGCTCGACTGTGGCTGACGATGACGAAGCACGGCATCTACCTGCATCCGTTCGGCTCGGTGATCACCAATCACCGCTCTCACAAAGTCATGGAAGACCACTTCGCCAATCCCAACCGTCGGGATCCGCTGTGGCTCCTGGTTCGGCTGGGACAGAGCGACACGCCGCCGCGGGCGCTGCGTCTGGACCTGGAAGACATCATCGTTCCGTAAGGAACCGGAGAAAACGAAATGAGAAAGTTTCTGATTTTCACGTTCTTGATCATCGCCGAGCGCATCCGCGCCGGTTTGATGCGATGCGAAAACGTCTTCGGGCTGCTCTTCCTGCCCTCGCTCTCGGGCTTCCGTGAGCGGGTCGGACAGTGGAAGGCCTGGCGCGCTTACGAGCACGCCAAGCGCACCTGCCCCGCCTACCGGGACTTCATCTCGAAGCACCCGAACGCGCGTGTTCGGCTCAACGGGCTGACGCCGGACATGTCGGCGATTCCCGCGATGGACAAGCCGAATTACATCAACGCGTACACCATCCAACAGCGCTGCGTCGGCGGCAAGCTGCCCATGCGCGGTGCGGTCATCGACGAATCGTCGGGTTCGACCGGCGAGCCCAACAACTGGGTGCGTGGTCCGGAAGAGCGCAGGCACGTCGCCCGCATGTTGCAGATTTCGATGCACCACATGCTGGGCAGCAAAGAACGGCTCTTCATCAACGCCTTCGCGCTCGGTCCGTGGGCAACGGGCATGTGCGTGTCGAGCGCCGTCGTCGATGTCTGCTTGCTCAAGTCCACCGGACCCGAGATCAGCAAGATCGTCAAGACACTGAAGAAGTTCGGTCCCGACGTCGAGTACATCATCGCCGGCTACCCGCCCTTCCTGAAGATGCTCGTGGACAGCCCCGACATCGACTGGAGCCAGTACAAGATCACCGCGTTCTTCGGTGGTGAGGCGATCAGCGAAGCGATGCGTGCGTACCTGATGCGCGCCTTCCGTGGTGGCGTATTCGGTGACTATGGCGCCTCCGACCTCGAGATCAACATCGCGGCGGAAAGCGAATTTACCATCGCCATCCGCAAGCTGATCAACGACAACCCGCGCGTGCGCCACGCTCTCAACGGCAAGTTCGAAGACTCGATTCCGTCGGTGTTCCAGTACAACCCGATGGACTACGTCATCGAGACCAACGCGGAAGACGAGCTGCTCATCACCATCGCGCGCAACAGCACCGTCTCGCCTCGCATCAAGTACAACATCCACGACCTCGGTCAGGTGCTGTCCTTCGATGAGATCATGGCGGCACTGCAAGGCGCCGGCGTCAACACTGCGCTGCTACCCAAGCCGCTCGCCGAGCTGCCCGTCATCCTGATGTACGGTCGCAGCGACTTCTCGGTGGCCTACTACGGCTGCAAGATCGTGCCGTCCGAAGTGGAAGGCATCTGCTACAGCACGCCGCAAATCGCGTCATTCGTCGACTGCTTCTGCATCGTCACCAGCGAAGACGCGAGCAACAACAAGCGCCTGGCCATCTGCCTCGAGCTCGCTCAGGGCAAGTCGGCGCCGTCGGAAGAAGAGCATCGTGCGCTGCGCGACCTCATCTACCAGCGGCTCACCGAAGTGAACCAGGACTTCCGCGAGTCGATTCGCATGGTGCCCGCCGGCTTCGAGCCCACCATCGAGTTCCACGCCAAAGGGCAGGGGCCGTTCGCGAACAACGACATCCGCGTCAAGTGCCGGTACATCCAGAAGCGCTAAGAATCTTTCGTAAGCGCTCCGGTTTCGCTTCGCTCTACCTCCGCGCTGCATCCGATGCTCGCTGACGGACGCTTCCTCAGCGCCCTCGCTCGCAGTTGCGTACGCTGATTGTTCGTGACCAGGGCGCTTGTAAGAGAGCGCTCTGGTCTGTCACTTCGAAACAAGAAACTCCGAGAAAGAAACCAGACGTAGTTTTTTTTCAAAGGCTGCGTCAACAAGGAGACACGCCATGAAACTTTTCGCAGGACTTTTCGCCGGATCTTTCGGGCTCGTGTGGCTGGTCGTCACCATCGCCGCCATCGCATGCTGGGTCCACGGCATCGTGCTCGCCTTCTCGGCAAGCATGGTGCTGGGCATCGTCTGCATCTTCCTGGAGGTGCCGTTCGTCATCTTCGGTCTCGTCGACTGGGTCGCCGGGGTCGATTTGGCGCAACGCATCGTTCAGGCGTTCCCCGGTATCTTTGGCTAAGTCACTCAGCTCAGCCGCAACTGCTGAAATCAGGGGCGCGATTACGTCCCTGAACTCGTGATTCGCAAGTTTCCTAATCCGCTTGGGAGGCGGTCGCTCATCGTGGGCGACCGCCTTGCCGGCAATAACCCACAAGAGAAAAAACGCATGCAAACTGCAACTGTCGATTTCGCCGATAAGGCAGCCACTCTGAAAGCCCTCTCTCTCTCGCTCGAAACCGAGTATGACCAGAACACGCGCGCCCACTGGCTGACGCTCAACGCGCTCCACTACGCGTACGGCTCACTCGCCGGCGCCGCCAACAAGCTCGAGAACGCGCCCCAGGGCACCGAGAACTTCGGCAACCTCATCGGCACCGTCGCCGACGAAATCAACGCAGTCGAGTCCGTGCTGTCCAGCATCGACATCGAGCGTGTGAAGTCCGACGCAATTTACGCCGGCAGCCAGCTCGAGCGCGCCAGCATCGGCCGCCGCTCGGCAGAAGCTGTCGACCAACTCGCCGGCTATGTCGCGAAAGCTGTCACTGCGGGCAACAGCGTCGAGCAAGCCGCACAACAGCGCGCCACCTTCATCTCCGCGCCCGCCAAGCGCGTCGCCGTCGTGAAGGGGCACTTCACCCACACCAAGGGTGGCAGTCCGGTGCGCTTCCACACTGGCTGGCACTGCTCCATCGACCGCGAACTCGAAGACGGCGGCATGCTGATCGGCGCCGGTGACTGGGCTGTTCCCTTCACCGCCGACGAGATCGCGCGCCTCTTCGACATCGTCGAAGCGTAAGCTACGTCACCAACATCCCAGCCTCGGAAAACCGGGAAGAACGCCCGGTTTTCCGAGCTGACGAATGGGCTATTCGCGCTTGTACAACCAGGCGCGTCTAGTCCTTTCGTCTTACATCCGCTTATACTACTGTCTTTAGTATTACATCAAGAACCGCTGCATACGGGCGTTTCGGTTCATGAAGGAGCCGATGATTGATAATGTTTGGCGCAGACTCCAAACTAGCTAAAGACGGCAGTACCCTGGCTCATGGCAGGGCGCATGAACGCTGCTTGTTCTTTTTGCTGATGAACACTGCTGTTGTAGATGCGGCAGGCATCGTCAGTACGTCCAAGACGTGTGTAAATCCAAGCCATCTTTATCAATCGCTTCTTCGCTATGGGATCGCTTTGGGCCGAATGTTCCTTGTCGAATTCAACAGCCTGGCGGCACCAAATCTCCGCATCCTTCATGCGATCGAGAGCAATATAGAGGTCGACTATTCTGTTGTATGCCGCTGACGCATCAGCCAGTTTCGAAGCAGACAGGAAAAAAGACAGACACGCCTTATAGTGCTTAATGAGCTGCACGTGCTTGTTTTGCGCGAGATAAACATTGGACATTTGCACCCGCACTTTTTCCGCAAAATCAGAATGCAAAAGGTTGTTGTCGGTCAAGATCGCGAGCGCCTGTTCAAGCAGATTTTCTGCCTTGCGGTAGCGCTTCTGCTGATAGTAGAACAATGAAAGGTTGGCATACACCACTGCCAGCTTAGGGTCAGTTTTACTCAGAGATTTCGATTTCTGATAAGCGGCAAGGAACAATCTTCCTGCAGCCTGGAATTGTCCCTGGGAAAATGCAGTTGCGCCCTGTGAGACGTATGAATCGATGAGGTTTTCAGTAATCATGTGGAACTTCGCAAGAGGGGCGGAGGTTACGCCGATCTTCTGTTTGCGATGTTGCAGATCCATTGCACGAGCATGCGCAAAATACGTAGCGCCGGATTAAACGAGTTTGTGCACCCGCTTTGGTAAACTTGTAGCGACTTCGGCGACTGCACATGAACCTGGCAATTCTCAAGCAACTAAAAGGCTCCAAAATCACTGCAGAGGCTCTGCGTGAAACAATTGCTTCGGCAATTGAGAATAAACACTTAGAACCTGGTGAGAAACTGCCGTCTACGCGTGATATGGCGTTATATCTAGGCATCTCGCGCACGACAGTAATGAAGAGCTTAGAAAGCCTTATAGCGACCGGGCACCTCATGACCAGTCCAGGTGCCGGCACCTGGGTTCGGAAAACGGCAAGAAACGGTTCACAATCGGCTGATGAATCGAACGAAAAGCAATCGCAAGCAACAGGATATCCGTGGCAGGAGAGATATTCTCACCTAGCTGCCAATCTGCATGCGCAACGCATTGAAGCAATCGAGAATACAGACTTCGACGAGATTAATTACGGTTCCGCCCCCAGCGACATGCTTCCGGTTCAGGCTTGGAGAAAGTCTCTGATGCACTGGAGTCGCAGCGCCGAGAATTTTGATTTCGGAGCCAACAGCGATGCATTCGGCTATTTACCACTGCGAAAAGCGATAGCGGGATATTTGCGCCGCACAAAACAGATCATTTGCAAACCAGAGCAAATCGTCATAGGCTCGGGCGTGCAATCGGTTGTTTCGCCGGCTTTTTCACTCCTGGTAAAACCGGACGATGCGATCATCTGTGAAAACCCCGGCTTCTGGGGGGCGCGCGAACAGTTTCACAGCCTTGGCGCTGCCGTCATTCCTGTGGGCATTGACGAGCACGGACTGATTGTCGAACAGCTCGATGAGATCGACCGACCCGTTCAATGGATTTATGTCGAACCATCGTGCCAGGAACCTTCCGGCGTCATGCTTTCGGAGCCACGCAGAGTCGCACTGATAGACTGGTGCCAACGCCACAATTGTGCGATCTTAGAAGACGACTGGGATTCGGAGTTTCAATACGACGGGCAGGCGGCGCCGTCACTGTTTAGCCTGGACAAAACCGGCTCTGTAATTTACTTCTATTCGTTTTGGCGCCTGCTCTATCCACTCGTTTCCGTGAGTTTTCTCGTCATTCCGGAACAGTTAATCGAAACATTCCAAAGCTACAAATGCAGCTGGGATCGCCAGTTTACTCTTGTTGAACATCTTGTACTCACAGAGATGTTGGACAAAAACATCATCGAGACGCACATGCGTGCCATGTGGAAAAGCTTGAGAAAACGACGACAAGCGCTAATCTTTGCGCTGAAAAAACAGTTCAAAGACGATGTTAAACTCGCATCTTCAACAAGCGGAATGCACGTAGTCGTACAGTTCAAAGAAAGCGTTCCAGAAGAAACTATTTTGTCGTGCGCGAAAAAGGCAGGTCTTTCTTGTGCCACTACAAGACCGTATTACGCACACTCGGCAAAAGCAAACGAGTTTATGCTTCGCTTTTCTCACCATCCCGAAGACGAAATGGAGGCTCGCGTTAGCTTTTTTGCCACCGAGCTGGCGAGAGATCACAGAGCTTAATACTCATCACACAACTTAAAGCTGGTCCAGTTAGGGCAGAATTTGGTTATCCAGATATACCTAAATCATCTGTTGAATCCAAGATTTTTCTGCTCTTTAGAAACAGAAACAGTGCGAAGCCTTTATTTACTTGTTTTGGCAAGAGGCAGAACGTAAGTTCTAACTGTATCTCTTCGTTTTTCTCTCTCCGAGTTTTTGCCCCCCCCCGATCGCAATTGATTTCAGCATAATCGCCTCAAAAAGAAGACGCGTGTACGCCAGGTAACAGCACGCATTGCGCACGACAGCATCTGAAAAGGTGAAAGCCCCAGCTTCGAATTGCCTCGCAAAATCGAAGCGAAAAAAGGTCGCCGGAGCAACGCGCTTCGCTGCGCGTGCTTAACCAAAAGGCTGGTCGTTCAGTCAACAAATGGAGAAAACCGTATGAAAATTGTCATTGCCGACCAGGAAAAGGTCGATGTCTACGAAACAGAGGTCAACCGCATTCTGGCCGCCCTTGGGCACCCGGAAGCACTGGTCACAGACCTCAGCCAGGTGTTCGACTTCGGCGACGATGAGGAAGCCGCAGACGACCTGGCAGAGTTGATGGGACGCTCGGTGAACGCCGGCGAGTACATCTGGAAGCTGGCGCAAGAGCTCTCCGAGAAGAGCAAAGAAAAACCGGTCCACTAGCACGTTCGGCGTTGCGACCAGCAACGCCGAAGAGGAGGAAGCAAACACAAGGGGCACCGCTTCTGGTGCCACTTGGTTTGTTCATGCATTTTTTCATGCACCTATTCAACGGCGGTTTCCGCCACAAAGGAGATTCACATGGCTATTGGTATTGCATTGGTATTGGCACTGATTATCGTTGCGGTGTTCTGGAACCTGAAGCGCGCCGGGCATGCCTGGGACGACATTTGCAGCCGGAATGCGCAGCACGACCACATGGAAGCGGCCGCAGCCGAACTCGGTCGCGTGCGCGATCGGGTTCGCGAGTTGCGTGCGCGCTACCAGAAAGCAGCAGCGGAAGGAACTCTTCGCGGCGATGCGCACATTGGGGTTTCCGCCTGGCGCGTTGCAGACGAATACATCGCCGACTCGGCGCGCTGCGTAAAGCGCATGGATTTCTTCGGCGCTCTCGCCGAAATGAACCGCGCATTCACCACCGCCAACGACTACATGCGGGAATTCGCCACGCGCTAGTAACCGCATCAACGCAGAGTTTTACAACTTTCTCAAGGGAGCGCTTTTGGCTCCCTTGAGCTTTGCTCAGCTTGTACTAGTTTCCATAGTATAAAAATCACAAAATCGTAGGACCTCAGTAAACCGTGATGCTTTGTGTTCCTTGGGTGTACTGACCTGGTTTTTACCGTAGGGTGAACGCCATGCGTCGACCATTACATTGTGCAGTCGACGCTTGGGGTCGACCATCAGTGAACCTGTTCACAAAAGCAAAAAAAACACTTACACAACTCCACACGGGGCGGCTTGAATGCCGCCCCTTCTTCGAAACAATCAGATCAGACAAAGCCGTGTCCCAGTTCCGAACGCGGACCAGTGCCAGCCAAAACCCGGCGGAAAAGAACGTAATTCACATCATCGACGTGCGGCTCCAGCATAACGGAGTACTCGTAGCCATTTCTCACTGCCTGCGCTGATCGCAAGCAACGCACGACCATGAGGGCTTCTTGCAACGTCAGACGAATACGAATCAGAGCACGATAAGCTGGGGCATTCTGCGGACAACAGTTCAGCACACTGTCTCTCACTTCGTCGATTGCGCGCAGCACCTTCGACTCTTCGGGCGGTCCATCTTCCTGAACGTTCAAAGGGCAGAGCGCCGGTGCCCGGAGTGCTTCTCCGCGCTCTTCAAGCAATTGAACGAGATCGAACGGTACGCCGGCATCTTGAGGCTGTGACTGAGTCATCGAAGTATCCTCACGAAGTTGGTTTGGATTGAATCATCTCAAGAAAACAAACGCAGCAAGACAAACACTTCAAGGTCGCCACCACCAATGGTGCAGAAAAAAATTAGAAATAACGCAGGAGGATTTGCCAGTTGTCGGCTTGTGATTGAGATTTTGATTTCAGAAAGTGCATTTGAAAAACACTTTGTTCCTAGCAAAGACTCTTTCTGTTTCTCCACACGCTTTAAGACTTAAGGACAAACAACAGATGGCGGGTGTTTCGCATGTACACCACTTGGCCAATCAACCGGCCACATCTGCTAGGAGCCTTGCCCCTCAGCCACCGCCTCTAATCAAACGTGAGCAGCCCATCTAAGTCTGCAGAAACTATGCACTGGCAAGATGTACAAGCTGCGCGACAATGCGTTTTACTTGCTGAGAATGGGAGATGATGGCGTCGTTCTCCGCATAGAATTCCAAATGCTGATCCCAATGTTTCACTTTTGACAAACTCACGTCGATGCCTTCGAGAACAGCGTAAACAGTCCCGTCCCCGCCATCGGAGTGTGCGTAAACATCAGGATGAAACGCATATGCGATCGTCCAGTCATTAACCTCGATACCCTGCTCGTTCAATTCTTCAACCAGCGAAGCAACATAGGCAGCGACCAAAATCGGCACGCATGTCGGATCGAGCAAAACCAAACTCTCATGCGCGGGTCCAACATAACCAGCGCCGGCAAAGAATGCAGCAAGCTGAGGAAAATCTTGCTCCAGCTGGAGAACTTTAGCAGCAGTTATTTGCGCGAATCCTAGCGGAACATCATGACGCGAGTGCTGGCCGGTCGATACGAGATAGTCCTCAATCAGCTTGTTGCGGGAATATGCGCACAAGTTGCCACGCACAAAAGCACGCATCAACTCTGCCGAAAGCCCATTCAATTCCGGAAAAAAGGAAAAGACGCGCAACCAGGCGAACTGATCGACTCTAGTTGTGAGCGCCAATAATTCGTCTTCAAAACCTTCAAAAGGCTGCTCTGCATCGCGGAAAAGACAAACTCCGTTTTTCATTAGCCACGGCAATGCCTCAGGATGCAAGTCGAGCGAAACCGTAGCGGTGTCAGATGGGGCGACAGCAGAACCTGATTGCATTTCAGGGAAACGCGATTCATGCACCGAGGAAACTGCATCCACCGCAGAAGTTGCCGATTCTATCTCGGACTGAACTGTCTGCGCGCGGCTGATTTCCTCTTGCGCAACGCTTTCGCCCATCACCGGCGCGCGTTTCTTCGTTGTCTCGACTCTGCCGTCTTCAAACGCAATGCCAAACGACTGCTGTTCCGTCTCCAGGGCCCGTGCACGCGCCTCTTCCAAGCTCATGCCTTCCTGCAGCGCCAAAAGCTCCGACATTGAATCGAATTGCCCATGTGACCTTGTCGCCTCTCTGAGCTGCTTTTTTGCACCCTCGAGCTGCTGTTTCATAAATGCCATGTTGGCGCGCTCTTCTTCCAGAGCGCTATCCTGGCCCTGGTTTGAAGGTTGCGGCTGTGGTTCGTTGGACATGGCCTGCTCCTCAAATTCAATTATGCACCAGCAAAAGAACTTAAGGCGCATTGACCGAAGCAATTTCGCCATGGTTCCTTGGTCCGATAATTTGAGAAGGTGAGCCGCCGGGAGTTTCCAGCGCCGCACCGCACTGTTGACCGGGCATAGGCAAGCTCAAGTGATCAGCATTTCAATGCAAAGCCTGAAACCTTCACCTAAAAGGGGAATTTCGGGTTTCTCTCGTACGTGGTACATAAGTAAAAGAGGAGTTCTGTCGCTCTTGGGCGCGGAACAGAGAACTGCTCCTAATTCAGGGTATCAAGAGATGGCATGGAACGAACGATTAAATGCGGGACAAGCCGCACTGGCTAAGTACGATTATCCGAATGCGGAGTATCAACTCTGGGAAGCGCTTAAAGAAGCTGAAGTGTTTGGCGGCGAGTCGGACCAGATGATAGAAACTGCAGAAACGCTCGCCAGATGCCTGATGGACATGAACAAGTACGAAGACGCCGAACCACTCATGCTGGGACTGGCAGACATACAACAGCGGAAATTTGGTGGAAACAATATTAGGACCGCCACCACGCTCGTCTTGCTCGCTGAAATGTATTATGCGAAAGGCGAGTACGCCAAGGCAGAGCCATTCGCGCAGTCATCCTTGAAGATTTACGAAATGAGCCACGGACCGCAACACGACGAAACTGTGCGGCTCTTGTCGTACATGGCTTACATTTTCCATGCTCAACAAAAATTCGCTCAAGCTGAGCCTTTCTACGAAAAGGCTATGTCTGCGTCCATCAAGACGATGAACGAAAACCCCAAAGCGGCGCTTCAGATCATCAACGGTTATGCGGCCCTCCTGAGCTCCACACACCGCGAGGAGCAAGCCAACAACCTGCTCGCTTACGCACAACAAGCACAAGCGCAGCAGCCGGTATAGGCTTCAAAGATTTCTCTATTCCTTGCCCCCTTTGAATCCCTGAGGGGTTCTCACAGGCAGAAAAAAGAGGTCGCTTGCCACTTATTTGATTGAATTCAACTGTCTTTGCATTCTGTCTCTAATAGCGGCTTCTTTTCTAGCCACTTCTTTCTTGAACTCAGCCTCTTCGGACTCGCTGAGGTGGGTCTGTATGCTGCCATCCGCATGAATCCAGGAGCGATTTGTACTGGCTTGTGCTGCCTTCAAGCGTTCTTCTTCCTCTGCCTTCATCTTTTGGATTTCTGCTTCACCCTCTCTAGTTATTCGGGCACGGGCAGCTTCTTTCTCTCTTTCTGCGGCGGACGGGGCACCGGCATCGCTGCTGCTACTGCTGCTGGACGACGATGAGCGCTGATACAACGAAGGTCTATACGGCGCCGGTGCGGCTGGCTGTGGCGGGTTGTTCAAATAATCGATGGCTCGCTGGCAATTGGCTTTTGTGTCAGCCGGTGGGTTGAGCGACAGACATTTTTGATAGCTCTTCTTAGCCTTTTCTATTTCCTTCAATTGCAGTTGCGTGTTTGCAAGCTGGTACTGCACTTTCCAGGACTTGGGCTGGCTCTGGGCTGCCTTAGCGAAGTGCTGCAGAGCTTCGGCATAATTGCCTTCGCTGTACTTTGTCACGGCAATTGAGTACTCGTCGGCACTGCCGGGAAGGACGGCTATGCCTGCAACAATCGCAAACGAGAAAGGCATTGCCAAGACAAAATTCAACTTCATACTGTCACCCCAAAGCGTCAAGTGAGCCAGAACGTACCGGTAAGTTTTGCAATATTCTATACCGTCTGCGCCGTTTAGTGATTTAAGCCCCCAAAAGCGTAAAGAGGCTGACTTGCGCTTCAGCCTCTGACGCCCTTACCAGTTTCCGCCCGAATCAGGTAAGAAAACCTATGTTTTGCGACCTATCTTTTGGTTCTAAATCTATTGATCATTCCTCTTGCATTTTCCGCTTCTTTCAAAACCGCTTGCTCTGCCAATTCATCCTCGCGTGTACCGGCTTTGCCAACGACAAAAACACCAATCGAACCGACCAAACCGACCATGGCCATTGCAGGGATGTGCCAATCTTGAGGAACAGTTAGTTGAACGATCAAGCAAAGAACACCAACCACAGCCATGATTGCAACGATCACGCGCATGCTCATAGAACGCCGCTCCGCTTTGGATTCCGCCTTCTTCTGTTCGAAGAGAACCTTCACTTCATCGCTATGCTCTTGAACAGGAGCTTTTCTTCTTGATTCGCCGCGAATTTCCGAAAGCGCTTCGATAAGAGTGCAGCGCTTTCTGTCTACGGTCTGCAAGCAAACAACTGCTTCAGCTTCGCTCAAATCGCCATCAGCAACCATTTTGCGTGCACTGATTGCGGCTTTGTGAGTGATCGGGGAAAGCAACTGAGAGGCAACCAGAGCCTTGAGTGGTCCCATGCGGTGTTGCATTTGCATACGGACGGCACGAGAATACAGATCTGAATTAACAAGGTTAGCCTTGATCAACAATGCGATTGCATCGTCTGCATGCGCCTCATCGGCGAAAAGCTTGAGTACGGCAGCGGCTTGCTGAAGACTGATGCGCTCATCTCTCATCATGCGCACAGCCTTGGCCGCCGAGTCGATGGAGATAACACCTTTCAAAACCATATCTTGCAGCGCGAGAGTGTCATTCAAAACACCGCTCGGAACGAGTCCGGATGCGACCAAAATTTCACCGAGCATGCGCCTTTCGATAAGAGAGCGCTCAACGGCTACGAGGTTATCTCTTTCACTAATAACTTTGCCGGAGGTAAGCAAGTCGCCGAGCTTGATTCGATTGATTGAACTCTTAGGCGAAATTTTGAGACCGTGAAGAGCATCATCAAGCGTGTACTGATTCTTTTTGACTTCTTTCAGTGCTTTGACGGCGTCGGTTGCATCCAGCGCACCATTGCGCACTTGGGAAACAGCTTCCAGAGCACTGCTCAACAGGGAGAAAGCAATACCATTGGTAAGAATGAGAGCGCGACCAAATGGCACGCCTTCACTTCTAGACTTATCTAGCGCCAGTTCGAATGCCTGCTGACTGACGAGATTTGCGCGAATAACGAGCTGTTCCAACTCGAGAACTCTTTCTACGGCAGCCTTCTCGGGGGCGGACTCATCAAGAACTTCCGCCAACGAAAGACCTGCTTCTACAGCCTTTTTCAATGCTGCAATCGCGGTGCGTTCATCAAGGATGCCTTCGCCAACCAAAGACTGAGCCAACAAAGCTGATTGCATGTCCTTCTCGCTGATGTATTGCAGCGAAGAAAGTACCTTGCCCATCTTTTGCCCGGTGTGAGCGGAGATTGTCAGTGCTTCGTGCAGGTGCTCGCCACTAACCAGTTGCGATTCGATCAATAGTTGACCGAGGCGCATTCTCTTCAGTTGTTTGTGCTGCGAAAGGGACGCGGTATTGTTCTGCGCAGCGGCACCGGCTTGAAATGACCGCAGGTTGTTCATTTGTCTTGCCGGTTCCATCCTATTACCCTCTTTCTGTCTCGTGCGCTCTGCCTCGGCGCGGTTCGACGTTTAGATAGTAAGCCTGTCCGTCAAGGATTGAAATTCGCAATTACGGTTTAGCGAATTCGCGTATAAACCTAGGGGTTGCCAGATTTGACGCGGGTTTTCACCACCAAAACCGAAAGATTAAATCACAAAAGAAATGGAAAGTTCGCGATTGCTACTTACGCGCTCCTTTGTTCAACAACGCTTCTACTTCACCGCCATAGATATCGATGCCTCGTACAATGCCGTCGGGGTCCACCAGAGTCAGTCCATACCCATCAAGATTGAACATTCGTGCTGTGTCCTTCATGCCATTTGGTAGAACAACATTTGTCCAGTGCTGAACACCTTGTTTGGTCATTGACTTGAGGTCAGCTTCCATTGCTCGCTTCGGATCCATGCCGTAGCCGCAGTCGACACTCAAGAGGACGACTTGCAGTTTGTCTTTGCCAAGTTTTTCCTGAATCCCTTTCACGGAGGGAAACTCTTCAATGCAGCTGTGTCAGGTCATGCTCCAAACGTCCAAAAGCAGATACTTTCCCTTGTAGTCAGAGAGAGTAAGCTTTTTGCCAGACGTGGACCACAGCTCGAAGTCAGGACAACGACGCCCTAAGATAACTCCGGCCAATGGCACATCGGACTTTGCAAGAGTCATCCATGTACCGCCTGGGTCTACAGCACGGACCGTAAACATTCGGTCTCCGATACGAAAAGGGTTTGAGGAGAACCAGGACTCGTGATCGGGAAGTTCTCCATTCTTGTCGGCGTCGATGCTTACGCGCATCGAAGTATTCTTATACTCGTCCTCTTCTGTGGTAAGCAGATAAGGTCCGACATTAGGAATTCCGATCTCGAAGTTCTCACCATCAACCTTTATCCGCCCACTGACCAGCACTTCGTCTTTCCGATCGAAGGTCGGCATGCCGAACCATCCCTTACCAATTCTCAGCACGCCCTCACGCTTCAGTGATGACGGCTGAAGTTTGACCACCACCTCGTCCTTTCCCGCAGCAGGCATGGGAAGTGGCTTCGCGCCAGCACTTGCTTGAACGTTCTGGATTTGGCATCCCATCAAAGACAACGCCGGTAGCGCAAGAACAAAAGTAGTTGCACAAATGAGGTCGGACAATCTAGATCTACTCATTTGACTCATCTCCAATACTCAGTAGTCGAAGGACGTTTGTGAAAAGAGAACTTCTTCGAATCTCTTCTTCGTATACCCTTTTGGAATTTCGAAGTCGGATTCTTTAAAGGAACAAGGTCTTATCGTTCTCGTATCGAGCTTAAGTCTCTCGACTTTGTGCTTCGTGCATCGAACCGGCAATGCCTGAAAGTTCGGGATGTCGAAAAAGCGGGACAAAAATTGAGCGACTTTTGGGTTTACAGGCGTCTCGGCAGCCACATACATTTGAGCAGTGGGCTTGCGAGTATCTCCAGGTGCAATTGCCTGATCGTATCGAATCGTCTTTATACCGTTGACTAATGCAGGGCCGACTTTCTTCCAATGTGTTGGGTCAACATCACCCGCTGTCATCATGCCAAGTCGCTCGCCCAGAGCCATTCTAAATTCAGTGAAGGGCATGGTGGCAATCGTTTTTCTCTTCACAGAAAAGCAAGTGATCCGCCAGTCAGGCTTATTCAAAATAATTGTCCAGGACCGCAGCTTGTCGTGAATGCGCATACGATCTTTCAGGATTACCACATCAAGATCGCCCCAATCACGAAAGTTGTAATCGACGCTCAGGGCAGTTTCTTTAGCAAAGACAGTTGTGCAACTAAAGACAATACCTAAAGCTGCCGCTGTCGCGAATCGTGCTGCCATTTGATTATCTTTAGTTCCACCCAGAGAATACATCGTTCCAGTATAAGTTATCTGCAGTCTGGGACTCGGCGGCGAACCCAAGAAATCTTCGAAATCGCTCCACACTCAGCAACTAGGTCATCCGCACTTCTAAAGTTACACGAGAACCGCCGCCTGGTTGCGATTCGACAGACAAGGTTGTGGGATAGAAACAGCGAATCAAATCGGCGCGCTCTTTCATGCCGCCCATCCCCATGCCGCCGACATTACTGGGGCGATCTTCCTGGCGATCGGCATCAAAGCCCTTGCCGTTATCCATCAAAGTAAAACGCAGCGTCTTTTCGTCGACGCGCTCGATATGCACTATCACACGCGAGGCACCGGAATACTTTTCGACGTTGTTCAACCCTTCTTGTATGATCCGGAAGATATGCAGCTCCACTGGATCTGGCATATCCGGCAAGTTTGCATCACAAACCAGATTGACGTTGATACCAGTGCGCTGGCTCATGCGCTCGAGAAGGTCTTGCAGACACATTTTGAGCCCCCAGTCCTTTAAGTGACGAGGAGCGAAATCGCTGCAGATGTCACGAATTTGCCGCACAACATGATCGACCATTTCGATAATCTGCTCTTCGGAAAGTTTCTTATCCCCGGAAAGATAGCGCTTGAGCATCATCAAGTCTGCAATCACTGTATCGTGCAAGTCCCGCGCCAGGCGAGTCTTCATCTCCTCTTGCTGGCTGACCATTCGGTATGCGAGATTCTGTTTTTCCAAAAGCAGATCTTGCACAGCGCGCAAAAGATCCTTCTCATCATAGAGACCAAAAACTTTCAACAGTTCTGGTATTTCGCCTACCCCGGCAGGTTTTTGTCCCTCGGGAACCTCAACAACTGCTAAATCCTGCGTGTCACTGACTCCTCGTTTTTGCAAATCTTGCAGAACCGTAGCCGCTTCAAATGGTGTCAGAGCCTGCGTATTGATCATTTGCTGCAAACTGAGTGCGCGATCGAGCGTTGCTTGATCGATCAAATTCAAATGCAGGAGAACTTGGCCGATTGGCTTGTTATCCAAGATCCCCTTCTCAACAGCGGACAACAAATCGATTTCGGAAACCAATCCGGCAACGATCAAGAGTTCGCCAAGGCGCACGGACTTCCGCAATTTCTCTTGATGGTAGCCCTCAAGTTCAAGAGCTTCTTCAATTGATTTGCGTGTGCATAGAGCAGTGCGCAAAGCGTCTACCGCCTGCTCTTGTGTTATCTTTCGTTCGCGAACCAAGACCTGGCAGGTCAATGCGGCATAAGCAACCGATTCGGGAATGACTTTGCGCAAAACGAGCACACGCCCAAGGGGCAAACCTGAAGCATAACTTGCTTCGACGGCAGCTTGAATGCCTGTTTCGGAGACTGCACCCGCCTTGTAAAGCAGCTGCCCGAGCCAGTTTGTCACTTGATAGTATTCGGAACGCCAGCCCAAAGTGCCAAGCGCTTCCTCAAAACCCATGCCTTGCTCAAAAACCACTTTCAATGCAAGCGCCGCCACTTCAGCAGGCAGTACATTTTCGCTTACCAGCGATTGTGCAAGCAGGGCTGCGCGGGAGAGGTCCAGCGTCAAAATGCCGGTGTCGACGAGCACGCTACCCAGAGGAGCGCCAGTCTTGATGGATATTGAATTTGCTTGAGCCAGTTGAGCGTCCGACACTAACCCGACCTTCTTGAGAAGGTCGCCAACTGTGACCGAAGTGCCTACTCTGTTCATAAACTCCCGGCATGGGTGTTCGCCATAAGAGAATCGCTTGCATCTCTTGCGGCAGCTCTTACTCGATTAGCTCCTAATCCCTAATTTCCCAGCTCCCGACTTCCATAACCGTTTTGTACGGCCCAGGCAATCAGTTGCTCGCGGTTTTCAAGATTGAGCTTCAACTGCAAAACTTCGCATTGCTTGCGGGCAGTAGCTGCCGACGTCATCCTTTCATCGGCGATTTCCTGATATTTCATGCCGCGCCCCAGCATGTGAAGCACTTCCTGCTCTGAAGGAGTCAGTTTCTTGTGGTCGAAGGTCAATTCTTGCGAAACGATGCCTTTTTCGCCACGCATTACGCGTCTGATCGTTTCGGCCACGGTCTTGAGCCGCTCGGACTTAAGCAAGTAAGCGGAAACACCCTGTGACAAAACAGCTTGAATGAAAGCCAGCCGGCTCTCTGCAGAAAACACGACCACGCGAGTATTGGGCACACGAACAAATTCGTCAACCATTTGCTTTGGCCCCAGACTGCCAGGTAGGTGGAGGTCCAGCACGATAATATCTGGGCGAACCTGCATGGCCATCTTCAGACCGTCGTCGCTGTTTTCAGACAGGCCGACAATCTCGAAGCCCTCTTCACGACCAAGACCGCCGCTCAAACCTTCCAGGGTAGCCTGGTGGTCTTCGACGACGAAGATGCGTATGGTGGCGGTGCTCGGGTCGGTCATAGTATGCAGAAATAATACCCTTTCTGTAAGACGATGTGCCCAAATATTCCGGTCACACCTCGCGACGGAAAGGACAATTCTGAAGAATCTGTACGAAATTGAACGAGCTCGCCAAAGTCTATGAACTAGGGGCTCAAAAGACAAACCGCAAGGGCAGATCAAATCTTTCGGCTTTTATGCCGCAGACGGTAAGCTTCAGCCTCATCTGCTTTCGCCTCCTTATCGTGACCGAGCATCTTGTGAGCCTTAGCACGTGCATCTAGAATCAGCGGTTGGTTGTCGGTGGCATAATCTAGAGCATCGCCGTAAGCCTCAACAGCTTTCACCCATTGCTCTTTCTTGGCATAGCATTGACCCAGGTCGTAAAGCTGAGATTCACTGCCGCTGCCTGTGTTTGCAACACCTTCCAGAACCATTATCTGTCCATCTATGTCGTTGAATTTTCTGCAAATTTCAATCATTCGCGAAGTAATCAGCATTCTGTCTCCGACATTCTCCGCACTTCCGCCCATTGCCAGAGCACGTCTCAAAATCAGCGCGGCCTCCTTTCTGGCATCGGCATCCCGCTTGAGATTTTTTAGAATGTCAAAACGCATCAAGCGCGTTCGACTCATGTAAGGTTCAATCGCAATCGCGCGATCAACTGTCTTGAGCGCATCGGGCCAGGCTTTAAGGTAGATCTGATAGAAAGCCAACTTGGTCAGTGGAATGCTGGAATTCTGATTGGCAGCGCATTCACGTGTCAACTTCGCAACCATTCCTTTAGCATCGGCCTCGTTGTATACACGTGGCTGCAGAGTATTCTGCAGTTGGTTTTCCATGTCAGAAAGAGCTTTTGCGGACTTCTGAGCCTTGACACGATCGCCTAGCCTGTTATACGCAGCGTAGAGATTTTTGTAGTCGATACTCCGGTTCAAATACTCGGATACAAGAAGAATTGGAGAGGCAAGTGACTTCTCGATGTCAGCCGTGCCCTCCTTCAGGCGACCGACGCGCATAAGCGCAAATCCGCGCAGAGAGCGAAGACTGTTATTGTGCTCTAGTATCAGAGGTGGCGGAACCTCTACGAGACCAGCATTGATTGCCGCGGTTAAATCATCGAGACTCTGGGCGTCTCGATTGCTCTGCACAAGAGCGTATCCTCTCATTGCTCGCACTACGGTATCACCACGGTGTTTAGCCAAATATGCATCGCAGGCGCTGATGCATTTCGACCAAGAAGATGTATCAAGATACGAGTGAATTTGCTTCTCAAATGCCGAATAGTCAGCATTCTGCGCACCGCCTTTTGCAAAACAAGATTGAGGATGCAAAAGAAGCAATCCAAACATAAGTCCTGCAAATGCGCGGAGGAAAGGCGATTTAATAGGCTGCACTATTTTCGCAAAACCTCGTTCAACTGTTTTTGATCAACTTCCCAAACGTTTACGCCTGATTTATCGCGAGTTTGCAAAATCACATCAAGATCCTTTTTCGCATCAGCGTTGCGCTTAAGTTCTTTCAAAGACGCCGCTCGAAGCAAGCGAGCAGGCATCAAATAAGGCTCTGCGGAAATTGCTTTATCCAGATACTTAACGGCTTCGCTCCAATTCTTCAAATAGAATTGATAGGCAGCAAACTTGCACGAAAGTATGTTCGACCGGGGATCGCCCTTCATCTCAGGCAAAAGCTTGCTCGCGTTATATTTCGCTTCAGCTGGTGACTTAATAGTGGGATAGAAAATGTGGTGATACTGCTTCTTCATCAAATCGCCGGCGTTTATGTAGCTGACGGACTTTTGCGTCTCATTCAATTTCTTGTAAGCAGTACCAATGTTGATGCAGTCGATGCGTTGATTGAGAATGTCGAGACAAATCTTGGGTTTTATCTCGAGCGACTTTTCGAGATCTTTGATGCCCTGCGCGAACTTGCCGCTACGCATCAACGCATAGCCACGAAGAGACCAGATGTTATTGGCATGCGCTTCAGCGACAGACGAAGGCAATTCGACGGCGCCACCTTTAATCGCGTTATCGAAATACGGCAGCGCCTTTTTGTCCTCTCCCAGCTGAACAAGCACATAGCCTTTAACGGCATTTGCTAGTGGATGCGCCTTGTACTTGCGCAAATACAGTTCGGCTAAAGCGTTGCACTCTTGCCAGTTGTCGGCGACCATCGCCTTATGCACATCACTGACAAATGCCCGCTCTTCCGGAGTCGCCGAAATTGCCACTAAAGGACAGGCAAATGATATTGACAGGCACACCAAAAACTGCGCTGCTGCAGAACGAACGAATTTAATCACCGCACATCCTTTTCTCAAGAGGCCTTGTTGAAGATGTGCCCAGTTTCTCTTTTTAACATGCAAACTTTGTTCGCCATCTGCAAGTTGCTTGAGACTTTTCTGTTATTTTTTTGTGCTGCCAAACTCGCGAAAACCCGCTCCAGTCCTACCTTTATATATGCACACCACAGTGCCAAAATCGCAACACAGAATTCCCGAACAATACGCAGAATTTCAATAACATATTGCACCGAAGAAATTATCGAGACGCTTAGCTTTCGTTCTCGACGCTTTCGTTCTCGTCTTCAATAAACTCGTCTGCTTTCTTTTGCACGGACTTCTTTGTTTCTGTCAGGTCGTCTTTCGACTGCTCTTCGCAGTCTTCGGGATGCATATAATCGCACTCTTCGCCCGAGGGTTTCGCCGGTTGCTTGCTGTTTTTCATGTTCACCTCAAGTTCATGTTTGCTGTACTTTCCGACCGCGCTCGAACCTCCAAGTTCCCGACCTCAGGTGAGCTAGAATTGGGTAAACAAATTTCCAAAATGACGCAATCGCCCATCCTACAGACCAATGTCAGGCAAAGACGCCTTCTAAGAATGGCAGCGGCAGCTGTCCTATCGGCCCTGCTCGCCCGCCTATTAACCGGAGGCATCGGCGTTGACGAAGGCAAGCTTTCGCTAGAACTAGCAACATCAGTACAGAATATGTTCTCCTTCTTCGGCGGAGTGACTGAGCACACGGGCACGGATAGCAAATCGGAAATTTTCATGTTGTGCGTGTCCAGTCTGGCAGCGTTTGCAGCCGGAGCCGCCAGCTATGCCTTGAAAGGTCCTGTCCGCATCATTGTTCTCTTTCAGATTTCGTTGCTTCTGATCGTTCTTTCCGGATTCGTCTGCTTCTTCCTGCCCTTAGCAGTAAAGCCCGCAATGCTTGTTGTTTCGGCTATTTTCGGAACAACTGCCGGTTGTTTTTTGAAAACGCTGGAAGAGAGGCGACGCCGAACAGAAACTCAACTGATGGAGCTGAAACTGCGAGAGAAAGAGCTTCTCGAGTCGAGAATGACTCTCGTAAAGCAAGATGAAACGGAGCGTCGATTGCTTGCAGCGGACCTTCACGACCAGGTTTTGAACGATTTGAAATCTCTGAAAACAAAGATAGACAAGTTTGGCAAAACCGGCGACAACGAGCTGCCCAAGGAAATACTCGACGGGGTGGATAGCTCGATGGTTGAGATAAGGAACATCATGGATGCTCTCTCTCCAGTGGTTCTAGAGCACTTTGGTCTGGCTTCTGCGGCAGAAGAATGCCTGGAAAGGGGAGGGCAGCGGGCAGGCTACATGATTAACTTTGAAAACAAAGCCGATTCAAAAGCACTGAAAAGCTTGTCCCAAGTGGAGCAACAGTTACTCTATCGACTGATTCAGGAATCGATAACCAATACATGCAAACACTCAAAAGCAAAACGGGTGAGCATTTCCATGGAAATCGAGACATCCCAGTTGCTAATTCGCATCAAAGATGATGGCACAGGCATCCCCTCAGAACGCATGGCAGACTCCCGTGGGCTGCGCTATATGAGACTTCGAGCCGCCCTAATCGGGGCCGCAGTCGCATGGCTTTCACCCGACCCGCAAACTGGAAAAGGAACGCTCGTTGAAATTCGGCATCCGCTTGAACCTGTGAACGCTTGACCCGGTTGTCATGAATTAATGTTTTGGCGAAGTTTTTTGCTTTTTTGTGTCTTGAAAACAAGAACTACGGATATACACTAAACGAGAGTGTACTTCGCACTCGTTTTTCCCCTCTAAATCGAAAAGAATGGGTTTTGAAGAACCGGTCGCCGGCCAAGGCGCCGACCTTACTAGTCTCAAGTCCAATCAGAAGGCTCCTTTTGAAGAGTCAGTTACTTCGGCGTCCACGGGTTCACCGTGGCAGCCAATGGAGTTGCTGAAAGGCGAGAAGAAAAAAGACGAATTGATGGGCGGCGAAGAGTTTGTTCGCTACGCCGTGAAAGGGACCGAACCATCGGTTCAATCGGGCGATCAAAAGGTCGAATTCGGGGCGCCCAAGCGCTTCGGCTCAAGTTCAATGGCACGCACAGTCATTGAAGAACCGGTAGATGGAATGCTGCAAATCACGCCTCTCAAGTCGAAGGGCGAGGTGGCGACGAAGAAAGAGTTTGCCGAGCCATACGCAAGAATCGGAAGCACTAGCGGAGGCGAACACGTTTTTCTAACCAAAAAGGTCGTAAGCGACCCTGTTCCTTTCGAGAAAAATGTTGCCGCTGAGCCTGTTTTCGTAGGCAAGAAGGAACTCACCCAATCACTTTCAGTGGACCAGAGAATCGCTTCAGAAAACTCGGTGGTCGAAAAGAAATTTGATCAGGGCAGCAGTTCTGCAAATTTCGTTTCCAAATCGGACGGACCGCACTTTCAGCTCGGGCAAAAGCTGAATGCAGAAACAGGAATCAGCGCTGAAAGAGTTGCTGCGCCTATTGAAAAACTCGGCTTGCAGTCGGGCGGCACCTATGGTTCCGGTGGTGCAAACGCCGAAGTGCTTTCCAAGATGGGCAGCAGTGGGCTACCTCTGCATCAGGTTCAACAAGGACATCAAATTCAAACGCCAATAGAAACCGGCGAACTGAAAAAGAGTGTAGGAGCTGTAAACCAGCAGTTTTTCAGCGATCAAAGTTTCGAGCCCGTCAGGGCGAAAGTCGCAAGCGATGCATTCGACGCTTCCACTACCCGCCTGAACAGATCGGTTGAAGCGAACATTGGAGGCACGATTGCCGCGCCTAAGCCGGAGCAGGGCGTCACTTCATTCCTTCATGTTCCACAGCCCCCCACTGCAAAATTCGAACAAGCGCTTGCGGGCAAAGAAAGCCCAACCACCAACCTTGTCACACAGCAGGAGCAGACTTTTACTCGCCGACAAGAACTTACTTCTGCCACTACAGGCAATGGCACAAGCAATTTCTCACCCGTGACACGCGGTGGAGATCAATCGGCAGCGCTGAAGCAATCTCAAAAATTTACGCAAGGCGCTGAGACAGGATTACAGGTGGGTCTACCCCGCCCAGAGCCTTCTCGCCCAGAGCTTTCCCGCCCAGAGCTTTCTCGCCCAGAGCTTTCACGCCCGGGGCTTTCCCGTCCCGAAATTCCTCGCCCAGAAATTTCGCGTCCAGAAATTTCGCGTCCAGAATTTGCGCAACTAAACAAACGATTGGTCGCAGAAACTACTCCTCTAGCCGAACTGCCAGCGAAATTTACTAAAACAACAGCCCAAATCGCACAAGTTGAAAAGTTCGCTGCAGACACGCAATTGCGAGCACAAGCCGACAGAATCGCTTCCGGTGCGCAACTGAAGGCGCAAGAAAATCAACCAGCAATTTCTCTAAAGCCAAACGAAGGACGACTCGAAGTTACCAACAGAGCGCAAGAGGGGCAATTCGCAACGCAGTCTAAGACGCAGGATGTTCAACCTGGACTCAAGCTGAAGGGCGAGATTACCACCAGCAGCGTCAGGCAGCCAGACCAGATTGCACCATTCAAGAATGGACAACAATCACAGATTTTGGAAAATGGATTGCAGCCAAAAGTCGGCTCTTCTAAGTCTCCTCAAGTTTCCGAATTGGAAACCAGCCTGCAGCCGCGTGTTTCGCCGCTCACAGGCAAGACACCTCAAGAGCTGATTGCAGCTCTCAAACCACAAGGCAAAGGCGATATTTCCCGTTCGTTCGAAACCCTCATGTCCGGTGCCGTTAAGTCGACCGCAGATCGTTATGTCGGTGGAGAATTCCTGCTTGCAAGTTTGATCATCGCCGCCGGTGCCGCAAGAAGAATGCCGGATAGGACGGTAGAAGCTCAGAATCTAGGACATGGAACATCAGATTCAACACAAACAAAACGCGGCGAAAAACAGACCACGTTTGCGCAAGATGAAGTTGGCGCAAAGCCGACGCGCACCGCCTCCACCGCAATCAACTTCAACAATGGAAAACAGACTCTAAATTCGGGCGCAGACACGCAGGTTTCAACTCAGATTGTGGCGAACATGGCGGGGCAGCGCGCAGAGATTCCAGCGCCTATCGTTCCGCAAGTGAAAGGTCAACCTACACCTGACCTGATTGTTCGTGGCGAACGCTGCATCCCAGGCGCAGACATTGCGATTGCTGCAATGCTAATGCTAGGTGGAGCGAGCAGACGACGTCCTGATGAGCGCGTCTCCGAAAATCCAAACGACCTGACAGAAAGAAACGAAAGACCATTGCGACTCGACCGCCGACTTGGAGAAATCGTTGCTCAAGCGAAGTCTTTTGTTAACATCAAAGAGGGTTCCGAAGAGAAACTCCAACGCTCAGAACAAGATCGGCAATCGGGTTCGAGCTCAAACTCTTCAAAGACGCTATATCGCCCAATCTGGATAATCGCGCCGGGTGAAACACTCGTCTCCATTGCAGAAGAACAATTCGGTGATGGCGCGCTTGCCTGGCTCATCGCCGATCTGAACAGTGGCAAATTCTCGGACAGCATAGTCGAAGGCAAGCGCGTCATCGAAATTCAATCACGCCAAAAGATCGAACTTCCGGTGGCAAGTGACATCGAAGAATTCCGTCACAATCGCAAGTGCCATGAAGAGGCTGAGAATATCATCACCATCGTCGTAGCCAGCCAGTTGGATACCGAACTTAGAGAAGCAACCCTGAAGCAATTCCTCGGAACCGTCCAAAGCAACATGGCGATTCCTGCAATGGCCGCCCTTCCACAGCTGGATCTGGTGCAACAGCCCAGACCGGCGCGACTTCCTTCGTTTGGCATGGGCGCTCCAGGGTTCGCATCGATCGCTGCCGCCGTTTCGCTGCCCCTTATTGTTCCGCAATTGGACATGCTGCAAAAAACTGCCGACACCAACGTGCATGTGCAAGAGATCCGCACCGAAACAGCCAAACCAGAAGAGCCTACATAGAGCTATCGCGCCTTTGCTAATCTTGCGCGCTAGATGTGTTTCATCACATCTTTGCGAAAACTGCCACGCGCTGGCGATTTAGCGTGTAAACAAATCTACGGCTGCACCCGCAACAAAATTTGAAATGAGTTTGAAGCGCCGCCCTGGTAGGAATAAGTTGTCCTTTCCTTTTCCATCCAGTAAATCGAAGCCCTTAGCGTAACCCTTGCATTTCGATTTGAAGCATATTTTCCGTGAGCGCACGCTCACACGCTTCTACATGCAAATACGACCTCTGGCTTGAAAGGGTGAGGCATCCCCTCGGGCAGCGCATTCGCGTCGTGCCCCTTGCACTCAAATCACGGAGTAAACAATGCAAGACCAACGTACCAAATCTTTCGAAGTCTCCGTCCTTCTGCCGAAAACCTTCGAAACCCAGTCGGCATCCGTTCGCGTGGTACTGTTCGACATCTCGCCGGGCGCCGCTCCTTTCACGAAGCTCGACACCTACGATGTCTTCGTGTGCGACTGCAACGGTCGTGTCACCGCCAACTTCGACAACATCCCGCCCGTCGCCGCCTACGGCGTGATGACGCACATCCAGATTAAGCGGGATCAATACGTCATGGCGGATGCGTTCAAGGACATGCGACCGGGCGACTTGATCACCCCGCTGATGGTGCCTATCACTGTCGACGAAGATTCGGTGGACTGCGCGGCGGAGATTACGCCCATCGAGCTCATCGAGCATCCTCCGTTGCTCGGAGAAGCCTACTAAACACGCGCGACATCACCTTTTGAAGGAATTACGGAAGTGAGGATGCGGAGGAAGTTCAACTTCACTCTCAATTCGAATCCCACCCCCGATAGGGACTTCAAAATGTGATTACCTCGGGGAGGAGAAGGGCTTCGTGCTTTTCTCCTCCCTCGAATTTCAGTACTGAAATTTGTCGGTTCATTGAAAACGCTTATACCTGCACCGTATTTTCAAAAACCCATCTCAGAGTAGACTTGTCTAATCATTTCCTGAAACTGCCGCGCTGCTGCCAGTTTCGAATCGCATGATCAGTCGAATCCAAGATGGTAATATCCTGACGGCTGCTAACATCTCCAAGCCAAAACCAAAGGCGCTGCATGTACAAAGTTCTCATCGTCGACGATGTTCTGGCTCTAAGACAGCACGTCACTTCGATAATCAAACAAGCTGTCGAGTCGGTCGAGATTATCGAAGCCACCAACGGGTTGGAAGGCGTCAGCAAATTCGAGCAACACCGCCCCGACATGACGGTCATGGACATTGTTATGCCGGAACTGACAGGCATTGAAGCAGCGCAGCGCATATGGGAAACGGACCCACGCACGAAAATACTTTTCTGGTCGCAATTCCACCGCGAATCTTTTGTACGCGAACTCGGAAAGATTGTGCCGGATGAAGCCATTCACGGATACGCGCTAAAAACAGAGAGCGATGAAAAACTGCTGTACGCCGTCACTTCGGTGCTTGTGCAAGACAACCCCTACATAGATCCGATTGTGCGCAACGTTCAACAAACACTCAAAATTCCCGATGAGAGCTTGAACGAAAGCGAATATGGCGTGCTCATCGATTTGCTCTTAGGACTGACTGACAAAGCAATTGCTATGCGCCAGCACATCAGTGTTCGCGGCGCGCAGAACAGGATATTCACCGTTTCTCAAAAACTCTTGCGAGGAACGGACGCGCACTTGAAAGAAACCGCCGGCATGGAAGTTTATAACAGCCGTGTGCGCATCGTGCTGGAAGCGCTGCGCCGTGGAATCATCGATGTCGACTACATTCGAAAGTTCGATGAAGAGCTTGATCAGTGGCTGGAATACCGCTTCAAATTCGTGAAAGAAGACCGGACGGACGCCAATTAGGTGGACACAGGTCTTCGCATTTAGGCGCTTGACTCCGATTCGCAGCTTTGAACCATGTTGGATTTTTCTCGCTTGGAATTTCCAACACTTTCCGATGCTTGAAATCACCACCCCTGCCCGAATAATTAATTTCTACTATCCCGTTTAATAGAAACGATTCAAAAAAGCAACGACAGGGTGATGGCACAAATGTCCACCACCCTGTCGTGCTGAGAAGTTCAAGCAAACGGCCTCACTTACTTGTCGTGCCTGTACGGTTCGTCGTTGTCACCGTCCGCTTGCGCCTTGTCGAAGCCATCTCCGACGAAGCACAGGCAGATAAGCAGACCGATCATGCACAGGAAGGCGCACGGTCCACGGGTGTAGACGCCGCCAATCCACTCGTAATTGACACCGATGATGCCGGCGCTGATCATCGTGATGATGCCCAAGCCGACTTGAACCAGTTGCGGCCACGGCGGAGGGTTAGCCGGGCCGTTGTCGCGAGGACCGTATTGGAAGGGACGGCGTTCTTTTTCCTCAGGCATTGGTCTTCCCTCCTTCCTTGGCGAGCGCGACCTTGACCGGGTCGGGCGCCTGCTCCGGATAATCCATGCCGAAGATCCGCTTCATGTCAGGCTCGAGCAGAGTCTCGTGCTCTTCGACAGCGTCGATGAGCTTGCGCAGATCCGCTTCGTTTTCCTGGATGACGGCGTAGGCAGTCTTCTCGCCCTCGTCGACGAGCGCCTGCACGGCTTTGGCGATGCGGTCGCGGAACTCGTCGGAGACGAGCCCAGCCTTCTGCATGGACGCCAAATTGAACTTCCCGAGCTCTGACATGCCGTATTGGGTGACCATCTGGATGGCAATGTCGGTCGCCATCTGGATGTCCATGGAGATGCCGGAGTCTTCCTGACCGTTGCGGACGAGGAAGGTCGAGGCAGCGCCACCCATGAGGACAGCAAGGCGGAGCTTCAAATGCTCCTTCGTGATCAGCGTCTCGAAGTCGTCCGAATAGGCGACGTGCCCACCCGACTGACCGCGAGGGATGATCGTGAAGCGCAGCGGGGCGCGACCGGACAGCTTCATGTACACGAGCGCGTGACCGCTCTCATGCACCTTGACCGTGTCGAGTTCCATGGCCGTGAGAATCTGCCGCTGACCATCGCGACGCACGCCGATGGTGACCTTCAGGACCGCCTCGTCGAGGATTTCCTGCGTCACTTTCTTGAAACCAGCGCGGACAGCGAGAATTTTCGCTTCGTTGGCGATGTTGGCGACGTGTGCACCGGATGCGCCAGGGCAAGCCTTGGCGGCAACCTTGAGGTCCAACCCAGGCGCACGCAGGCGCTCGGGCAGGTAGACACCGAGCAGGGCTTCGCGGTCCGGACGAGTCGGATTGAAGAACTGGATGTCTCGATCGAAACGGCCGGGGCGAATCGCCGCCGGGTCCAGGATGTCCTTGCGGTTCGTCGCCGCGAAGGTGAAGACGCGCGGACGAGCGATGATGCCGTCCATTTCTTTGAGCAGCTGGTTGAGCGTCGTTTCGGTTTCCTGACCACCGTGTGAGCTGCCGCGGGCGCGCGCAATCGCATCGAACTCGTCGATGAACAGAATGGCGCCGCCGAAGACTTTGACCAGCTCGTCGAGGTCGTCGAATAGCAGGCGAACGCGGCTGGAGCCGACGCCCACGAACATTTCGACGAATTCCGAACCGGCCACTTCGATGACGGGCAGTCCGCACAGCGACGCCAGCGTGCGAGCCAGCATCGTCTTGCCGACACCGTGCGCACCGTGCATGAGCACGCCGCGTGGAAGCTTCGCTTCCATCGTTTCGTACTCTTCGGGGTGCTGCAGGAAGTGCAGGAATTCCTGGATCTCCATCTTCGCTTCGTGCTGGCCGATGACCTTGTCGAAGCTCAGATTGTTGAAACGGCGGTCACCGGGCAGGATGAGCGTGCCGACGTCGCAGCGCATAGGCGGAAGTTTGACCTTCTTGCCGTTCACTTCGACTTCGATGGGGTCCTGCTTCTTCGCTGCATTGCGGCGTCCACCCAGCTGATTGATGGGCGACATCGCCATGCGCGTGTTTTCGATGCGATCGATGTGTTCCTTGCGCTCGACCGCTTCTTGCCGGCGTCTCCAGCGAACCTGGTTGACGAAGGCAAAACCGACGAGAGGAATACCGATGTAGAGAAGACCGGATTGCAGCATCCAGCCGGCGAAGCCGGTGGGCGGAATCGATTCCGCAGGAGCTTCGACCGTTACGGTCGTGCGTCCTTTCTGAACCTTGGTGGGGTCAGGGCGCATCGGTCCATTCATGAGCCAGAAGAGCAAGCAAGCTGCGCCGATGAGGAACATCACGCAGTTGCCGATTTTCTTCCAGGACTCTTTATCGTTGAAAGGTGGTTGAACAGTCTTTTGAGGCATAACTGTCGTCCTTGTCTATACCGAAGAATCGGTTGTGAGAGAGAGAACAGATCGCTATATGGCAAACATCAGTGGGCAAACAAAGTTGCTCAGTGACGTTCCTGGCGCGACGCGACATCGGCCAGTGAATCTGTGGCGGTAAACTCGTTCACTTCGCTTTAATGCGAAGTTCTTGACCTGGCGAACCCTGCAGAACCATAGGCGCGGATCATGCAGAATCTGACGTGCGAGTCATGCAGAATCAACCACCTGATACTCCGTCCCCGTGCGCGCACGAAGTTTTTGGAGTTAGCCACGGTGGATTTACTGCACGTGTAAATGCTTGCGCGTTTACGTCCTTGGTCAAGAAATGAAAAAGAGTGATAGCTAAACCTTACCTACCAGGGAGTTTCAGGTCGATTAATGTTTCCCTCACAAATTCCCTTGACATCCTCAAGCGAAAACGGCGAATCGCTGACAGGTTTTTTGTTTTCCAACAAATGAAACAGAACAAATTTGGCGCAAGTCTGGAAACGCTTGCTTGGCGGGGCTTGCGGAGGTTCAAACAGGCCCCTCCGAAATTACTGAAAGCAGAGAATTGATGATGCCAGTTCCAAACAACAGCTCCAAACACCAGCTCGAACGTTTCAACACCAGCGCCAATGCCAGTTCCAGTACCACTTCCGGGGAACTCTTCCAAACGTCTAACTACTTCTGCGCGTTTACACATTCAAGTACTGGATATCAAAGACTATGATGAAATCGTTCTCGAATTCCCCCCCACACCTGACGAATCGAACAACGGCTGAGCGTCTCAACCAGCCTGTTACTCTTCAGCCGTTTTCATTCGTCGCCTTTCTTAGGAGTACTCTCCATGCGAAACGAAGATGTAAACACACTTACCGGGCACCGCATCGTGGATGCACCAGCCCGCCTTGCACAGTCCACACAAAGCGACGCCGTAACGAATATGATGCACGAGGTCCAAACATCATGGATGAGCCAAACTAAAGGCGATACAGTCACTCAATTTGCGCGCAACGGAATAAACGTCGGGAAATGTGGCGCTCCCCTTCCTCCGGGCTGGGATGCAACCGGTGATGGTTTGCCGAAATGCCTGCCCAGCCTCAACATTGAAACGGAAAGGCAAGAAAGGCAAGAAACACAAACAGGATATCCGCAAAAGCCACACTACCCACACACCGACATAAAACCTCATTTCCCCAATGAGAATCGCCACGGATACGGCATTCCCTACGATCACGATGACTACGGTCACGGTGGAGGAATGGGCAGCCACGGCTTCCCCAATGAAAACAGCAAATGCGGAGGGGAAAAGCCCAATTTCGACAAAGAGTTCAGCAAGAAAAAATTCGATCCGTACGCACCATCGCTCGAAATGCATGACGGCTACAAACGCCGTTTGAGGATGCTGGAACAGTATAACAATGAGAATCCGACTGCCCATCGCAAAAGCGACAGCACCGCATCCGGTGGCAAATCAAGCAAAGACGGTTCTGCAGCATCACGTCCAAAAGCACACAACCTCGAGCCGGTTGCGCCACTGCCATAATTCCTCCACCGACACGGGCGTTTTTCGCTGCCACAATGCTTTAGACAGCTTTTTCAAAAGTCTGCGTAAATGCACATAGATTAGTCGTCCGGCAAAATTTATGATGACCCCATCTTCCCCAGACAACAGAATCAAATGGCGAGGGTGATTGATGTTAACCAGAGTACAACGAGTGAACCTCAGTGTTGATGCAAGTTTTGCACTTTGTTTGGAAACACTCAAAGCGAAAAACTACCAGACGACAATTTTTGGTGCACGCCGCTTACTTTGTGTGAAACGCTCTCGCACAGCCGACTGTGTCTTAACCGTTGAGGTGCTGATCGAAGCTTTCTCTCGATATGAAACAAAGCTCACGCTCAATGGCAAACTCACGGATCCCAGCCTGCAATGGGAAGTGATCGGCGATGTATTCAACATCGCCGATACGTTGGCGGAAAACGCGAGAACGCAAGTTCAACCACCAGCCGCGTTTCCGCTCAACGCATTGCAGGTTTGCATCGTCTAATTTATCGATGCACTGATAGCTTTTTTGGCCGCACACAAACCCTGCCGGGGAGCCGCAGCTGGCTCCCCGGCAGGGTCTTGAATGACAGCGCAGCGATTAGCGAGAGCCGGCAGATTTATTTCTGACGGCTTTTTGTTTTATGAGTTTGATCAAAGGCTGTGAATAGCGAACGTTACGCACTTCAAGATATTAGCGCTAACCTCGCTATGGTTTCTTGATAACCTATCAGAACTCTATTAGGACTTCATTAGACAGGTTTTCAACAAGATCTCCCTTTATGAACAGAACGATCATAGCGTCGGGATTTTTAAATTCACTACGCTCATAAAGCTTCATTCCTGCTTCTAGTTAACGGTTACTTCTTCCAGTACGTCCCATGGTTCCGATCCCGAATAAATCCCAGACACGCCAAAAGCGTGCCTGAGATTTCAGTGACGAATTTTTGGGTTGCCAAGAAGTTTTATCGAAGGCTAGAGGTTTCTTGAACCATCCGAGCGCAAGCTTAGATGGCTGTTAGGAGATCACATGAATCGTAAGTTCCAACTATTCATTCCTGTGGTGCTCAGTTTGCTGGTTGCATTCATGGTCCAAGATCGCGCGACCGCGATCCTCGGGGCCCTGGCATGCGCTACAGCCGGCATGACCGCAGGATGTATGTACTTTGGCGGCTTGAATGCAATCGCACGAAAGCCGTTTCACATGCTGTTCAGCACGCTGCTGCTCTATGTGGTGGCATTGGCTATCGGCATGTTACTGCCTGGTCCCCTTCTGGCTTGGCTGGCATTCCCGCTTCTGGGCTTGTTCGGCGTTCTCCAGTTCGGTTTGCTGGGCAAGAAATTCGCTGTTCTCGTTATTGACGGACCCGCAGCCCAACCCGGTTACGAGCCCCTGCTCGCAGCGGCGAAGGCCAACGGCATCCCCGTCGTCCACGCGGTAAACAAGTTCCGTTCTTTCCCGGTCACGGTCGAGGACGGCGCTCATGTGCTTGTGGCCGGCGCAGCAACTCCGCATCGGCTCAAGCTGGTTTGCGCTCAACTGCGCGCCAAGGGCTATGCTCCCATCATCGTCGTCGACGCCGTCAACATGACGCCGGCGATGCACAGCAAGTTGCTTGAGCTCAACGAGGACCACTACCAGATGACGGTGTCAGGCGCCATTCAGGCACTGCTCACCGCCATCCAGCTCAAGGTCTATGCGTATCCCAAAGCGGATTGCACGACCACGACTGCGGTTGTCCTCCCTCGGTCGCGCAAGGTGCTCGTCATCAAGCGAGGAGGCTTCCCGTACAAGGACATGGATAGCCTGCCCGGCGGCTTCCTCAACGTGCATCTCGAGAACCTGCCCAAGGGTGCGGCTCGCGAGGTCACCGAGGAATGCTTCGTTCGGCGCGATATCGGTCCGGGACTTTCGAAGTTCACGTACGAAGTGAGCGAAGAAGACGTCTTCCTCGTCGACGTGCGCTCCGAACCCACTCGCGACGCGCGCGGGCACGTGGTCGATCACGGCTACGTGTACATCGTGCCGCCCGAGAGGGAGGCTGAGGTGCTCGCCAACGTTTCGGCGGGCGACGACGCCAAGCCGGGTTCTGCCCGCTTCGAAGACCTCGATGCGGTGCTGGCCAACCCGCTGGCGTTCGATCACAGCCAGCTGCTTACCAAGGTGAAACAGGCGCTCGAAGACGGCGCTGCCTGATCACCGTCAAAACCTGGGATAGGCGTGGGAACGCAAGTATGCGCTCCGAGCAGTGGCTAGCAACAGCAAACCACGCTAGAGAACTCCCTCCATGCCGAGTCTCGAAAACTTCTCTGCAAAGAGAAATTTCCAATTAGGAAAAATCATGGAAACACAAGTCGAGAAAATCGATTCGGTCCGACGCACCCTGACGGGACTGATTTCGCGCCTCAACGAAGTCGAAGACAATGCGCGCAGCCGTAAGTGGCCGCACAGTTCGCTCTCCGGCACCGTTCGCGCGTACGTCATCCAGCAGGCCGCGATCGCGCGCGGACTGATCAGCACCATCGCATCGCAACTGGGCTTTCGCGGCCCGGGCATGATCGAGCAGCCGCTGGAAGGTTCCACGGTTACGTGTTTCATCGGCGCCACGATGATGCTGGCACAGACCAGTGGTGCCACGGCGCAAGAGGCTGAACAAGCCACTTTCGCCTCCGCCGACCAGCTCAAGAGTCAGGTCGTCGAAATCGTCCGGCACGTGGAGGCGGTCATCGAGGGTGAAGAAACCGTCGAGGGCAAGAAGCTCAACCACGGGCCCCTGCACTACAAGTAAGCGGGACATCGAGCAGTAAGCGCGTTCTGCAGCGTTGCAAAAACGCGCCCTGCAATTTCACGTTCTATCCGGCAGAACTCGTGTTCTGCCGGAAGACCGCACCGCACGCTCCATTCAGGAGCATGGCAAGAGTGCGCTCTGAATCAGGCGGAGTCAACTCAGTTCACACTGCCTCATGGAGAAAAATATGAAACCGCTCATCCTCGCTTTCATCGACGCGCCGGACCCGGACAATTTCGTCCAGCTTCTGGCACTCTGCAAGCTCAATCCCGGCGCTGAAGTAGCTGTCTGCCTGACCGGCAGACCGGTGAAGTTCAATGCCACCAAAGAGCACAAACACTGGGAATGGGACTACAAGAGTTCCAGCATGGCGCAACAGGCCTCGGCCGTGCGCGCCAGAAATTTCCTGCGTCACTTCGGCATCTCGGTCACCAAGGTGTATGACGGCGGCATCGCCCCGCGTACTCTCGTGCCCCACTGGGTGCACTTCGCCGAGTACTACAAGTTCCACGACGTGGACCCGCTCTCGGCCATTCGGCACAGCGAGCTGGAGCCACAAGAAGACCTGGTGAAGCTCATCCTCGAGCAGCCGGAAGGCTCCGTCATGGTCGCCGTCGGCGGTCCGATGACGGGGCTCAAGCAGGTGATCGAGCGCTGTCCCGACGTCGTCAGTCGCTTCAAGGAAGTACATGCGATGTTCGCCACATGGGGCAACGTCTCGCTCATGGACTTCGGCGACAAGACGCCGCGCGGCGCAGTGCAATTCAACGTCGCCTGCGACCCGCTGGCGTCGAACTTCGTTCTCATGGGACTCGACTGCCCGATTTACTTGATGCCGACGGAAGTCACCCGCGTCAAGGATATCGGTTTCTTCAACGTGCAAAAACTGCGCGAAGCGCTTCCCGACAATGACGGGACCAGGGCGCTGTGCCTGCTCTATGCACTCTGGTACGACGCCGCCGTGCGTCCGCGCCAGGAGAAGAACCCCGACGAGCTCATCTTCATCCACGACGTGGTGGCCGCGTTCAGCCTCGATACCGAGCTGCGCAACGGCATCTACAATGTGGTGCCCGTGAAGATCACCGCCGCTCCATGTCTGCCCAGCAAGGCGGACATCCCCAACTGGGGCAAGGTTGAGATGAAGCAAATCAAGCGTGCGTCGAAAGACAAGCCGCGCTACGCCGCCATCGGGCTCAACCCGGACGGCGCCGCCAAATATCTCGACGCACTCAAGCGCATCTGTGCCTGAGAACTGGCATTCCTTGCAGCTCAATCTGGCACCGCCCTCGGTGCCATAGTGAAGCCCTAGCGCTCGGCCGTTCGGCTTCTCTGAGGGAACATCAACGTTTCCCTGGAGAGCCGGATCGGCCGCGCGCGCCTGTCCCGCAACCCGGGACGCACGGAGAAAACCAATGAACACGAACGACAAGCCCGCAGCCACCGGACCCGACGAGCGCCTTCGCGGCATCATCGGACCCATCCTGGAAGGGCTGGCCGCACAGGATCTGAACATTCGCCTGACCGAGGAGAAGGTGGTCACCACCGGCTCTCTCAACGGGCGAACGGCAACGTTCCGCATCGAAGGGCTGACTTCGGACAATAACTCCGACCCGGGAACGTTGTTCCTCTCCTTCTCCTACTTGAGGGAGAACGACCTCCAGGCAGCGATCAATCCCGATCTCTCCATCGGCAATCGCTACCACCCTGCCCGCCTGGCGAAGCGCATCGGCAAGCCGGTTCCGAAGATCTTCGATCTGACGGCGCTGGCTCTGCAGCAGGATTACTTCCGCGTGGTCACCGATGAAGATCGGCTGCCCGCGGACGTCACCGAATGCCGCCTGCTCTTCTCTCGCGGCAGCTGGCATCCGCAGGTGGAAAACCTCAGCCAGGGTCTGGTCGCCGACCTCAAGTGGGTCCCTGCCGCATAAGCGACAGGACAAATCTGTTCCGACGGACGAGCGGAGGGCGCCGAGGAAGCGTCCGTAGCGAGCGTCGGAAGCGCGCGGAGTCGCATTTACGAACGAGCGAAGGGCGCCGAGGAGGCGTCTGTAGCGAGTGTCGGAAGCGCGCGGAGGACGAGGCACAGCCGAGTCCGGAGCGCTTAAGAAAAGAGCAAAACTGGAGGAGGGAAACAGTTGCGGCCCGCTTAGAACCGGCGCCGCACTGCCTCCTCTACTCGCTCTTCGAAATCAGGCAATTCATTGCCTCAACCCGAGGAGTCGACAATGACTACTAATCAGACAAATCCGACCGAGCACGCGGGCTCCCCCGCCGCTCAGGTCGCTGCTCATGTATTTGCTATCGGCCCTGAGGAAGTCAAAGAAACCACCGGTCTCACGCCCGACGAAATCAAGTCGCTGCGCGGCACTGCGCCGGTGATCTGGGTAAACTTCGACGGACCGGTCGACGAGGAAACCCTCGCCGAGTACGGCAAAATCTTCGAGCTGCACCGCCTTTCGCTGGAGGACGTGAAGAACGCCCGTCAGCGCCCGAAGGTGGAGCACTTTCCCAAGTATCACTTCATCGTCACGCGCATGGTCTCTCTGGAGGAGAAAGTCACCTCCGAGCAGCTCAGCCTCTTCTTCGGGAACAACTTCGTTCTCACTTTCCAGGAGAGGTCCGGTGGTGATTGCTTGGAACCGCTGCGTCAGAGCTTACGCGAAATGGGCCCGAATACGCTCCGCAGTCTCTCTGCGGACTACCTGGCCTATTCAATCGTGGACATGGTCGTGGACGGCTTTTTCCCGGTGCTAAAGACATTGGGTGATCGCCTCAACGAACTGGAAGAGGAAATCTTCCGCCGCCACGATCAGCATCATGCCTCCCGTATTCACGCCATCAAGCGTGACATCTGGTCGCTGCGTCAGACCATCTGGCCTGTGCGCGATGCTCTGGCTACCCTGCAGCGCGAAAACATCAATCTCGTTCAGAACGAAACGCGGCTGCATCTGCGCGACTGTTACGATCACGCTCTGCGCATCATCGAACTGGTGGAAAGCCACCAGACGATGTGCTCGGACTTGATGGATCTGCAGATGAGCCGGGAAAATAGCCGCATGAATGAGATTCTGCGCGTGCTGACGATCATCTCGACGCTGTTCATACCGCCCACTTTCGTGGCCGGTATCTACGGCATGAATTTCCACGGTGACAAATCGCCTTTCAATATGCCTGAACTGGACTGGCAATACGGTTATCCGTTTGCCCTCTTGATCATGGCGCTGATGATGGGTGGTCTCGTCATTTGGATGTGGTGGAAGGGCTGGCTGTCGGGGATTCGCTCGAATCGCCGCTTCACCAAACCGTTCCGCCAGGAAATCAAAGACCGCGAAGAAAAGCGCGAGTCTCGCCTCAAGAAATAAAGACCGGCGCGGTGCTCACATCGCGCCGCCGGTTGGACTTCTCCGTCAGAGTGTCGCTTGCGCACTCTAAGTGGGGGACGCTTGTTCCTCCAGACGGAAATCGTCAATGTCACCACCCGCGACACCAATCCTGGTGTTGCGCAAAAAGGTCTACGAGGCAGATAGCAGGGCGGGGCAACCATGGAGGTTGCTCCGCTTTGCGTCTGCTAGAATAGACGGATCAGGAGCATAAAGTGAAAGAAGCTACCACACCGAGTCAGTTCCTTGCAAAGACATTCGGACTGACTCCAACCCAGTTGGAAAAAGTGCTGGGAATCGCCGTCGGCAGCCGTGACAAGGGTGCCTTCAGCGACATCTATTTCCAGGTCGGCACCACCGAAGGCCTCGTCTATGACCAGGGGATTCTCAAGAACCCCTCTCGCAGCGATGTTTCAGGCGCCGGCGTCCGAGTCGTCATCGGCGACAAGACCGGTTATTCATACACCGATCATGTCAATTTCCGCAATCTGACGACCGCGGCAAGGAACGCGGCTACCATCGCGCTCCACTCCAAGCCCGTCGACCCGATTCAGGTCGGCCCGCAACGCCAGCCGCACAACCTCTATCCCCTGGAAGGCATCCTCATCGGTCTGCCGCTGCAGGAGAAGGTCGATCTGCTCACGATGATCGACAAAGAGGCTCGCAAATACGACCCGCGTATCAAGAACGTCACCGTCAGCCTGAGCATTCAGGAAGAGACGGTCGTCATCGTCACTTCCCTCGGCGATCTGATTCTCGATCGTCGCCCGCTCGTCCGCCTCGGCGTCACCTGCCTGGCCGAAGAAGGCACCCGGCGTGAAACCGGCTCGTCTTCGGGCGGCGGTCGCACCGACTTCGAGTTCTTCCTCGAAGACGATCGCTGGAAGAAGCACGCGCAGAAAGCCGCCAGTGAAGCCATCGGACTGCTCTCGGCAGTCGAAGCTCCGGCCGGCGAAATGACCGTCGTGCTCGGCAACGGCTGGCCCGGCGTCCTCATTCACGAGGCGGTCGGACACGGACTGGAAGGCGACTTCAACCGCAAGGGAACGTCAGCCTTCTCCAAGATGATCGGACAGAAAGTGGCGTCCGATCTGTGCACCATCATCGACGACGGCACTGTTCCAGGTCGCCGCGGCTCGCTCAATATCGACGACGAAGGTGTGCCCACCGGCAACACCGTCCTCATCGAGAAGGGAGTGCTCAAGGGCTACCTGCAGGACCGCACCAACGGCGGGCTGATGAAGCACGGCTCCACCGGCAACGGTCGCCGCGAGAGCTATCGGCATGTCCCCATGCCCCGCATGACCAATACGTACATGGCCGGCGGCCAGTCGACCCCCGAGGAGATCATCGCGTCCGTCAAGCGCGGACTGTATGCGGTCACCTTCGGCGGCGGTCAAGTGGACATCACCAATGGTGACTACACCTTCTCCGCGACGTCGGCGATCCTCATCGAGGACGGCAAGCTGACCCAGCCCGTGAAAGGCGCAACCTTGATCGGCAACGGTCCGAAGTCCCTTCACCAGGTGTCCATGGTCGGCAACGACATGGCGCTCGACGAGGGCACGGGCACTTGCGGCAAGCGAGGTCAGAGCGTGCCTGTCGGTGTCGGCATGCCCACCATCCGCATCGACGGTGTCACCGTCGGTGGCACCGCCCGCTAAAAGGAGGACAAGTTATGAAAAGCGACAAGGCTCGTTTGGAAGCGCTTGCCCACTTCGTCATTGGCGAAGCAAAGCGGCTCGGCGCAACCGATTCGGATGTCTCCATCTCCACCTGGACCTCGGTCGACACGACCGTGCGCATGGGTGACGTGGAGAAGCTGGAAACCGCAGCGCAGGGGCGTTCGCTCACTGTGCGCGTTTTCGTCGGCAAGGTCGTGACGACCGCCAACACGTCGGACTTCACGCGGCGCGCCCTCACCAAGGTCGTGCGCAGCTTGATCGTTGTCGCCAAGGCGGCACAGCCCGATGAGTACGCCGGACTTCCCGACAAGGAAGACCTGGCCTCGCTCATTCCCGACCTGGATCTGGCGGACACCAGCATGTCCAAGCTTTCCGTGGCCGACAAGATCGCCATGGCCAAGTCTTGCGAAGATGCCGCTCTCAGGTTCGACGGGCGCATCAACAACTCGCAAGGCGCCAGCTTCTCGGACAGCTTCGGTTTGACCGTCTACGCCAACTCCCGCGGTTTCATCGGCAGCTACAACGGCAGCCGCTGCTCGCTGTCCTGCTCAGTTGTCGCCCAGCAAGGCGACAGCATGCAGACAGACGGCTGGTACACGTCCAACCGCAAGCTGGCGAAACTGGGCAGCCCCGACTCCATCGGTCAGGAAGCCGCCCGCCGAGTGCTGCGCCGCTTGGGCGCCGTACGCGGCAAGTCTCAGGAAGTTCCGGTGGTGTTCGACCCCGTGATGGCCGCGCAGCTGCTCGGTCAATTCGCCGGCGTCGCTCACGGCTCTGCCATCTACCGTCGCACCTCCTTCCTCGTCGACAAGCTCGGCGAACAGGTTGCGTGCCCGGAAATCACCATCGTGGACGACGGGCTTATGCCCGGCGGCCTCGGCTCTCGTCCGTTCAACGGCGAAGGTCAGGCCTCGCGTCAGCGCACCATCGTCGACAACGGCAAGCTGGCGAGCTACTTCCTCGACAGCTACTCGGCGCGCAAGCTCGGCACCAAGCCCAACGGCGGCAGCCAGTCAAACCTGTACATCAAGCCCGGCACGAAGTCTCCCGAAGAGATCATCGCTTCGGTCAAGAACGGGTTGTATCTGACGCACGTCTCCGGCCCCGGCTTCAATGGCGTCACCGGCGACTACTCGCGCGGCGCCTCGGGCATCTGGATCGAGAACGGCGAACTCGCCTATCCCGTCCAGGAAATCACGATTGCCGGCAACGTGCTGGCGATGCTCAAGTCGGTCGAAGAAATCGGCAACGACCTGGAGTTCCGCTCCTCGGTCGCCTCGCCGACGCTCAAGATCGGCAGCATGATGATCGCAGGTAAGTAAGAAAACAAAGTAGTTCAATACGGTAGCGGTACGCGTCGCGTTGCTGCCGTATCGGAGGGATCGCCGGGTAACACCGGCGATCCTCTTTGTTTGCTACTGCAAGCCGCGATTCAAAAGGAGCAGGAACATGAACACTCTCGTCTTTCTTCTCACGGTTGCGGCCTTCTTAGTTGCCGCGACCACTCTCACGGCGTCAGTCATCTTCTGGGGATTCTGCAAGAAAAAGGAGAATTCCTGGACGAGCGAAGTGCCGCTGGAAAGAGAAGCTCGCTGGGATTTGGAACGTCGCCGCATGCGTTGGGCGCTCGTTTCGATTTTCGGTTACGCGCTTGCCATGGTCTTGGCGATGGTCCTCAAAAGCCTCGTCGACGATTCGCAAGCACTCAATCTGACCCTGATCGCATTGAGCACCGGCGGCATCCTGATCACATCTCTGCGCGCGACCATCCACAATAGTCGCAGCTTCGAGGCTTCTCTGGATCGCACCAATCCGAACCGGCCTCCGTACTGAAATAGCAAAAGGCGAGCAATTGCCTGTTAGACGCACAAGCGTCCCAGATCGAGGATCGAACGAATGCTCGACGCACTGATTCTCTTACTCGCATGCGTCGGCGGACTCTTCCTGTTCGCCGGTGTCATGTGGGCTTGCATCTCGTTTCTCGGCTTCCTGATCGAACTCATCACCCTTCCCTTCTCTCTGACTGGACTGATCGTTTCGGTCATCCAGCAGAAGCGAGGGATGGGTGAAAACGGGAGGTCAATCGCCATTCGTGCACTCATCGTCGGCGTAATCGGCGCGGTCGCTCTCGCCGCCATCGCCTTCTTCATGGGTGGCACGCTGGCACATATCGGCATCGCCGCGCTGGCAGGTCTTTTCCTCGGCGCAATGTTCGGGCTGTAGCAAGCCCAGGCGATGTCGACGCGCCGCTTGCGCTGCGCGAAAGAACTCAAATGTGGAAACAAACCCATGGAAAAGTTCATGCTCTTTCTTTTGGCAGCACTGATGCTGGCAATGGGCTTCTTTCTGGGGCTCTTGCCGGCTAGTGCCGTCGATGGTGGTGCGTCGTCCGTGCTGCTATGGGGTATCGTTACCGCCGGAGCGATGGGCGCGCTCACCTACTGGCTGGCCTTCATGGTCGCCGATTTCGAGGTTGAGCGTCCTCGTCTGGCTGCCACCATCTGCGCCATCATCATGTTTGGCGTCACGATGTGGTTTCCTGGTGACACGCTCGTCAACGGGCACCGCTACGCTGCATACGCACGCCATATCTCTCCCATCGTGAAGACTTACGTCCTCGAACACTTCGACGAAGTGGACGCGAACGGCGACGGTATCATCACCGATGGCGAGATGGAACAGGCCCTGAACCGTTTGTCGCTGACCGACGAACAGCGTCAGGCGCTGGAATACATGCGCGCGAATCAGAGCGAAGCGGGACACGTGATCGATTCATACACGACGACAACGTACGTGTGGATCACGACCGGACCAAACGGTGCCGGTTACATGTCGCCCGTGATCACGACCCACTATGTCTACGCAGTCAGTCGCGGCGATCTGGAGCACTATCCGGAACGCGTGATTGAGAAGTGGAAGAAGTGGTAAGTCGGGCAAACCGCCACAAAAACGGTCGGGGACAGCACTTTGCGTGCTGCTCTCCGGCTCGTTTTTGTTTTCACACGCTCTCCGACATTCTATAGTATTATCAAGGGTGTATGGTGAAACCTCGGTAGGGGCGGCATTCTTGCCGCCCGCCGACGTTTTTGAGTACTGTCGTGTCAGAAAAAGGAAGCATGCAATGCGCCAGCTACAGCCGATACTTAGAACTTGCTGGATAAGTTCTTCAAGTGCGCGACAAAAGCGACTGGCGCCTAGTAGTATTGATTGAACCGAAGTAGCTACAAATGTTTTGATTGATCTGGCGCCATTCTACACTTGAAGGCCTTGCTTTGAACTCGACGGGCAGAAACACACTAATCACCATATGTAGTATTACAGCTACGATTGTTTTTCAGCTTGGATCGTTTGATACTCCTCTTCTTGCCAAAAACCCACCGCAGGTTCAACACCAATCTTCAGGCATAACGCTTTCGCCATCTACCGTTTCACTCATCCGCAAAGCTGATTATTGGAGAGAACACGGTGAAATAGAAAAGGCCATGCCTCTATATAATCAGGCGATTAAACTCGACCGCAATGCCGCTGCTGCGTACTTTGGCCGCGCGTGTGTGTGGGAAGAGTTCGGCAAGATGGACAAGGCACTCGCGGACTTTACTAGTGCAATCAACATTGAAAAGCCGTTTCACGAACCGGCCATGCGCCTCCGTGGAGATCTGTATCAATCGCTTCGCAGGTATGAGGATGCGATCCGAGACTACTCAAAGGTCATAAACCTGCACCCAACAGATGGATTGTATTTCAGCCGTGCCACATGCCATTTAAGGCTCAACAAACCCGCATTGGCAGTCAGTGACTACAATGAGGCGTTGAAGATCGCTGGTCCACGCGCGTCAATCTTCGAGAAACGAGGCGACGCATATTTTGTTTTGAAGCAAGATGCTAAAGCGCTTGCGGACTACGAAAAGGCTCTCAAATTAGATCCTGAAGGCGACGAGTCCAAAGACGGGCACGAGCATTTGCACAAAACGCGCGCAGAAATCTACAAACGTTTAGGCAAAATGGACCTCTACAAGAAAGAAGCGGCGGCTGCCGCGGTAGGCAGAAACGCAAACATTGACTTGGCACCGTTTGCCTCGGACCAAATCAAGTAACCAGCCGCCTGCATACGTGATTTCCCCATGCCTGTTTGGCTTCCCAAGCATTGCGTCACACTTGTGTCACAAAGTTTGCGTTTCATAGCAAGCACGCAGGCAATCCCCTTCGCCTCCCGAGGATATAAAAGTGAGCCATGAATTTCATCCGAATGGCCGTAGTGAAAAGAACGCAGCCAATGAGGTTGTGCGAGATCTTGACCACGGCAATAACGGACAAGGCGTAGCCAGATATTTACAAGATCTCTATAGAAGAGACAGACAAGATTTTTCAGAACTCGTTCAACGAGTAAACCAGTACGAGAAAAACGGACGCGGAAACGATCTGACCATTACACAAAATGGTGAAGTGTACGTCACTGACTGCAATCGCCAGATTCGCGTTGGCAGAATGGATGACGGTCGCGGGCACGGACGGCGCGACGACGATTGCGACCCAAGAGACCGCGGACGTGGTCGTGACTGGGATCGTGGCGGCGGACGCGGCAGAAATGACGATTGCGACCCTAGAGATCGCGGTCGCGGACGTGACTGGGATCGCGGACGTGACTGGGATCGCGGGCGTGACTGGGACCGTGGACGTGGACGCGACAATGTAGACATCGACATCGATATCGACATTGAAATCGGCAATGGACGCGGACGTCACCCAGGTTATCCAGGTGGAAGTATTCCAATTCCGGACTGCTTCCCGGATGTGAGACCGCCTCATCGCCCGCCCGTATACGACAGAGATCGCGACTGCGACCCACCGATTCGTTATGAGCCGCCTATTCGCTACGAACCACCGATTCGTTATGAACCACCGGTTGTGTACGAACCACCATGCCCACCTCGCCGTCCTCCTTATGTTGACCGCGACTGCAATCCTCCAGTAATCCGCAGAAGAGATCGCGACTACGAGCCTGTTTACAGACGCTCTAGCGGCGACTACAACCAGGACGGTGAAATCGCCGGCACAATCATCGGCGGAGTCATCGGTGGAGTAATCGGACACAACAACCGCGATCGCAGCGGACGAGACAATACTCTTCTCGGCGTTTTCGCCGGTGGAGCGCTCGGAAACGTTCTCGGTAGAGAAGTCGATCGCAACCGCAATCAGCGAGACTATCGCTGGAGATAAACCAAGTCTTTTGACGGGGAAGATAGGGGGGCTGATTTAGCGATCAGCTCCTCACATTTTCGTCCTGTGAAGAGAAGCACAAAGCATCACGGTTTACTGAGGTCATACCTCTACAAAACCCATCTCCTACATGGGATAGTACGAACAAGATTAAGCCAAAGCAGCAAAGAAAGTAGGCAGGTGAAAGCGCGAACTGTTGATGTTCGTTCACTCCCACCTGCCTGTTAGTTCTCTAAGCATCAAGATATCCGGCAGTTGTCGTGAACGTGGCTCCAACGCGACGCGTTAGGACTCAGAACCGATACTGCCAGCAAACGCCCAGACCACCCTTGCCACCACAGCGCTTGGTGTAGATGTAGTCGAGTCGAGAAGTCGCACCGTTAGCGTGCGTCGTCTCAATTCGACCGAAGCCGGGGTAGATCGAATCCGCAACGCGATCTGCGAAGCGCTGACGCGACCATTCCAGCTCCTTACCGGTCCGCGGACCGGAGATTTCAGCGTCGCGCCGGTCAAGACGGAACTTGTCCTGCGCGTCGGCCGAACGGCTTTCAGCAAGGATTTCATTAAGCGTCTGCGGCGGCAGCGACCAGTTGCGCATCGATTCGTCGTACTGACGAAGCGCGCGACGGGCTGCCATCTCGTCGGTTTCCGGTACGGGCGTGCCCGTGAGGTCGACTCTGAAGTCAACTTTCGGCGCGGACTTTTCCACGACGACAGGGCTGCCGGTGGTGATGGCGGGGTCGGTGGTGACCAGGGGCCCGGTGGTGCCGGTGGGTCCGGTATTAATTACAAGGCCGCTGCCGGGCACAGGCGGGACAGCGACTTCAGTTGTCTGCTGCGCATGAGCCGTTGCTGCCCAGGACGAGCAAAGAAGCAGCAAACAAGAAATTGAAACAAACTTTCTCATTAGCATTCCTTCCATTCAAGAATAGATTTTTATTGAAACGAAGCGCGCAATTGCGCTTCGCAAACGAAGGGGCGACATGCTCAGTGAGCGAATAAAGCCCTGGAGAGCCGTCTAGCGTGACCGTGAAGAGGCGAATTCGCTCGTTGCCGTCCTCGCTCCCTCTACAATCACCGAGTGACCGTCAGGGCAAAAGGAGACTCGTCGGATTCGGGTGCAGAAACTCCTCAGGCGGCAGTGACTCCACAACGCGAGTGCGCTGAGAATCTTGCTGGGATAAACCTGCAGGAGTGTTTGGGTTATGTTTTTCGCAAAGAGGACTGAAAAAAAATGAACGCTTAGTAGTTAACAGAGCACGAAGATCAAAAGCTGTAACGAAACCTTGAAAGAGCTGATGATCGGGGCTGTAACAAACCGTAGTACTCGAATCAGTGAACATGTTTCTGCGCGAAAAACGCCAATTTATGAGCGTTTCCAAAGACCAAATTGTCAAGAGATCTGAGCGTCAAGTGACAGTCTGAACCCGCTCACATCCTGGCTTCAGGGTTCGCGGAGCTTGTCGCTAACGTTGCCGTTCAACTAGCTGCGCACAACGCCACACAAGAAAGTTTGGCATTTCGAGGACCTGCTAGATCCCCCATTGCTTGTCGCCGAGGCGGATCGCTTCTTTTCGGTCGGCAGCGGCTTTTTGCTTTTCGCCGAGTTGCTCATAGATTTTTGCGCGCATTGAAAACGCCCGCCCGTTACCAGGATCGAATTTGATCGTTTTCGTCAGATCATCGATGGATTCTTTGTACTTGCCCATGCGCTCGCGAACATCTGCACGACAGAAATATGTCTTACTGTCGTCTGGTGCAATGGCGAGCGCCTCAGTGCAGTCTTTCTCCGCTTTTACATATTGCTTGCTGCGCAAGTAGCAGCGCCCGCGCAGTTTCAAGAATTCCCAACGCTTCCATTTGTCCTTCGCTATCGGCATGGATAGTATCACTGTCAAATCCTCGGCAGCTTTCTCGTACATCTCTTCGCGATAATAAGCATCCGCTCGCATTTCATACAGTCGGTAGCTCTTCAAGCCGCTCTTGATTGATTTCGTCACTTCATTGATTAAAAACTCGTTTTCGCCGGTTTTCGCTATGACCATTGCCAGAGACTCGCGTAATCGGATTTCTTTTGGCGCAAGAACTATGGCTTTTCGAAAGTCATTAATGCTGTTTTCGTACGGACCAATCTTGAAATAAGAGTTGGCTCTTAGCTCGTAGACTAGCCAGTTTCCGGGATCTAACTCAATCGATTTGGTGGCATCTTCAATGGCTGCTCGCGTTCTGCCAAGCTTCGCATTGTTTTGGGCACGATTAAAATACACAGAAGCAGTAGGATTTCCGCAGTGCCCCGATTGTAAGAGCGAGACGACAAGAACTCCGGTCAGCACACAGGCGACAAATGACGATTTTGCCCCAGTTCTGTTCAACGCTTCGCACGCCTGTTTGAAAGTCCGTAGACAAAAAGAGATAGCCCGGAGATAGCCATGATTGCAGGCATGAGCCCGATAAAGATCCAGATTGATTTGGATGCGACGCCCCAGAAATTTCCGAAGTGTAAACGCGTCAACCATTGAAGAATTACGTCTCCAGTGGGAGCCGCATTGGATGGAGCGACAGATATGACATCACCAGACTTTGGATCGAGAAAGACTTGAGTCTTGGAGGTTTCATCCGCAGAAAGCGAGTTGCATAGCCAGATGCGAAGCGTTGGCCTGCGCTTGTCAGGGAAGGCAATTCGCTCAACGAAATCTTCGCGAGGCGCAGCTCCAATTGCTGATTGAACCATTCTGTCGAGGTTAGGCTTTGCACTATGCATCGCAGCGATCGCCATTGTTGGCGGCTGATTGTTGTCTTCCAGCGCGATTTTTTCGTCCGGCGGTGCGAGCTGTTTTTGCGCAGAAACAGGAAAGACGACGTTCAAACTCTTCTCGAAAAACGATGTGAAACCAAAATAGAATCCACTTATGCTCCAGACAAGCAAGAATGGCAAAGCCCACACGCCGACTGCGCTGTGCATACTCCAATTTACACGTCGGAAATTTCCCTTCAGGCTAAAACGAAAACCGCTCGCCCAATCCTTGATTCCACGCCACCAAACAATCACGCCGGTGACAATCAGAGTAAACAAACACAGCGCGCCGATACCATTTGCGGCGCGACCGGTTTTGCCATTGAACAAATTGTGATGCAGGTCGGCGAGCGTTTCGAGAATTTCATTCTCTTTGCGCGGTCCGAGTATTTCACCCGTATAAGGGTCAGCGTTCAGCGCCAGTTTCTTCTCTTTGTCGTTTACTGCAAAGATTTGAATTGGATGACTTGCAACGCGAGGACAGATAAAGCCTGTGACCTTGTATCCCGTGTATTTCTTCTGCGTGTTTTCAATGAGGTCTTCGAATTCAACACGCTTTTCGCCAACGGAAACTGCCGGCGGCGGATTGAGCAGCTCCTCAAGTTCGTCTCTGAAGACGAGCGAAACACCCGACAAACTCATGGTCAGCAACCACAGCGCGACAATCGCACCAACCCACTTGTGGAGCGTAAAAATCAGTTTGCGCGTGGGAGACCTGAACGGTGTTCTCAAATACAAGCTCATGCCTGAATCGTGGCTTTGCGCTTGCGGAGCCCTTGTTTTCATCTCAACGGACACGTTCCGGTTCTCTCAGTTCTAGCTCGGCGGTCGGCTTGTCCAAAAGCGGTTCGCGGTCAAGTGGTTCGTGGTGAAACGGAACTGACTTAAACGCGAAGTAGAGGCTCACATCATAGACGCTTTTGAAGAGTCCGGCTAGGACTAAAGGTATTCCTGTTACCGCATTATTCATCAAGACGCCGGTCAGGGTCGGAGCAATGCCCTGGGCGACTGCTCGGGCGGAAGTGGTAATTCCTGCCGCAGCTGGGCGTTCTTCCTCAGGAACAATCAGCATGGTGTATGCCTGACGAGCAGGAATATCCATCGATGAAAATGCACTGCGCAAAAGCAGCAATCCAGCCGCCAGTCCGGCGGTGGGAAGAAACGGCAATGCGCAAAGCGCCAAGCTGCATGGAAGATGAGTGAAAACCATCGCGTTAAGCAGCCCAATGCGTTTGACAACAAACGGCGCAATGACAAAGGAAAGAGCCGCAATTACATTGCATCCGAAGTAAACGGGTCCGATAAATGTCGCGTCGACGTGATATCGCTGGTAGAACCAACACGTGAGCAAAGATTGAACGATAAATCCGCCACCAAAGGCATCAATCGCCTGCAATCCAGCGAGTTGGCGAATGTACTTCTGTGTTTGTGTTTTGCCGACCAGCACTTCGCGCCACGACTGTTTCTCGCTCGCCTTGCCTTCCTTACTGTAGGGGCGACGCCATGGGTCGCCCGGTTCGGCTATATCCAGCGCCAAATAGAGAATCGCCAGAATGAATGAACTTACAGCGTTCAAAATGAAGATTGATTGATAAGCAACAACAGCAGGTTGTCCCTTCATCAACGCGACCATGCCACCGGCAAGCAAAGCGCCAAGTGCCGCACCGCCAAAGCCGACAAGGTTGTACCAGGAATACGCCGATGTGAGCTTTTCCTTCTTCACCGATTGGCTGATGATCGCTTGCTCAATCGGAGCGAACGGTCCGCCTTCGTATCCAGCTGGGCTCACGATGCCGAACACGACAGCCAAGGCGATAATCCATGGCGCGTTTCCGAACGCCAGAGCAAATCCACCGATCAGAATAATGGATGCAGACAACAAAAGCACAACGCGCATCCCGATTCGATTTGCGAAAACAGAGGCAGCAGTTGTTAAAACTGCATCCTCTAGCAAAGTAAGCGAAAACAACAGTCCAATCGCAGCGGCATTAAATCCCTTCTCAATTAGGAAGAGCGCAAGCACGACCGACACGGCGCCAAAGCCTACTGTTCTCATTGCTTTCGCGATGCATACAAGAGGCAGATTCATGACGGGTTAGGGTCCTATTACAACATGGTGCCGACAATGTTCACTGTGTCGACGCTAAACTCCGACGCTAAATTCCAGTAGTTGTGACGGCGCGCGACTGACTCATGCCCAGTTTACTATCGGCAGGCTTCACAACGAAGTGCTCAAGCGCTTTCTCGAGCGAAGTCTCAGTTCTAAATGCGCGAGAAATTTGGTCAGAAGGAACGTTTCCTGCTTCCAATCGACGCCACAAAGGAGACAAGCAAGAAGCATCAAGAGAAAGGCGTAATGCGGTTCTCTCTGCTGCCTTCAGCAGTGTTCTCGCACAAATCTTCGAAGCTTCGGAGTCCAAACCATGGACAGCGAAGTAGCGTAAATTCTCAATACGCTCTTCATCGCTGGTCTTCAAACTCAACGAAGTGTCTAACAAAAGCGCCAAAGATAACAGGAAAAACGCCCGATAATCACTGAATTGCAGCGGCATTTCAAAACCCTTGAACTCGAAACGCAGCGCAGGCTCTGTATGAATGTAATAGAGAGGCGCCCACTGCGAGCGCTTGTACGTCCTTACAGACTTGCCTGAAATTCCATCTTCCATCCAAAGCTTGCCATCGATTAGAGGTGATGAAAAAGTCAGCGCAATGGCTGCCGGCATGTAGAAGTTAATGCGTTCGTTTAACGCTTTCTGATCAACCTCAGCGGCAATTTTCTTCGGCAAACTTATATTGATGTCCGGACCGAATGTGGTCATAGCCGCAAGCGCCCACTGCCAGTAATCATGCCGTTTGTAATTGGGCGCGGCCTGGAAATTGCTCTTGGTCGGATGATGCGAAATAGTGCACAGATGATAGCCAAAATCGGAAAAGATACGGCTGCGCAAACGTTCTGTCGCATCAGCCAGAACCTTGATAGTTTCATCTATTGAGGAACGAATCGGCGTCCGCACTTCGATGCCCTTCGGCAGCAGAGTGTGCGGCTTCATGTGCTCGTCCGTTAAGTAATAACCTTCGATCAAATATGGGTTAGCGTGCTTGTGCAGAGGCTTTATGTTGAAACCGTCAGTTCCCAAATCGGCGGCAGGAATGCTATCAACGCATTCGCGCAGTGTCTCGAAATCGAGGTCTTCAGCGAAAAGCGGGCGGAAGTCTTTGTCGAGTAGAAGATACTCTGCTTCGATTCCAAATCCGAATTTAATTGGTCCGCTTTCGTTCATAGCTCTTATTTCCACTGGATACCCGCAGTGCTAGTGGCGCAGTTCAGCACTGACAAACTCTTATCGCTTATTGAGAATTGTTCTCAAACCGAATGACGCTTCAGTTTATTACACGGAACAAATATTTCCACCCTTGGCAACCGGAATTAATCATTAGACGCCAATTTTGACGCTTCTGACTGTGACAATCGGCAAGATTGTCATTACCACTTTCCAACTGCCTGTACGGGCTGCATAAATACAGCCCGAGTATTACAACTTGCCACTCTCAATAAACGCTTTGCTTTCCTTGAATATCGCGGTGCCGCTGTTTCCAGCAGCAAGGTTGATATCGCGATGGGAAAGCGCCACTGGCCTCACTTCCACTTTTGCACCCACGCTATTGAGCTGACGCGCAAATTCTTTGTGTTGTTCCTGGCAAGAGCGCCGCCGTTCACCACAGTACATAAGGAACGGAGGATAGTAAGAACCCTTATGAATATTGAGCGTAGGCGATCCATCCTTGAGCATTTCCGGATCTCTTCCAAACGCCTGCTCAATCATTGCGCCAACATGTTGTCCCTCAAACGAGTCTTCTTTGGAGCGTTTCAGCAAATCGAGCGATGCTGTGTCCAAACTAATCACGCCTTTGATGTTTGTGGGTTTCAGTCCAACACTGTGTAGAAACCGCTGATTGGTTGCGACGAGATCCACTAAATGGGCACCCGCAGAATGACCCATTAAGAAAATACGGTCAGGATCACCTCCCCACTCAGGCGCATGATCAACCGCGTATCTAATAGCCTTTGCAACATCAAGCACCTGCTGAGGATGCACTACCTGCGGTGCCAGACCGTAATTTACATTGACAAAGACAATTCCATTCTGCGCATACAGAACGCCTTTATTGCCGTGTTGCTTCTTGTCGCCAATGCGCCAACCGCCCCCGTGAAGAAAAACAAGAATCGGCATCTTCGCGCCAAGTTTGCTCTTCGGGAAGTAGACGTCTAGCTTCTCTAGCGGACCTGTTCCATAGTCCACATCCAGTCGACGATCCACCTTTTCCCAAACTGAAGGATCAACCTGCGATTGCCCGCGAGCACCCATCCTTCGCCCATTGGCCCAGCTTCCACGCTGCCCGTTTCCTATGCCTTGTCCTCCGCTAAAACCACGCATCCCGCCATGTCCCAGCGTGCCATTTGCCCTCGCTTGACGAAAACGCTCAATCAGAGCTTGACGGTCCATTTGCTGCGCAAAGGCGGCTCCTTGCCAGCCAATCAAAGAAACTGCGGACAAAGCGACCGTCGTTAGCGCAGCCAAAGACCAAAACTTAGAAGATTTGACCTGCCTCTTGTTCGTTCCAAATGACATAGCAAGCTCCCACACAGCATTGATTGGAATTCGACGCACCGGAAATTCTCCCGATACTTTTCTATACGTATCGAGCGAGCAAAAAGTTCAATTTTGGTGGAGGTTTAATGCTAAGTTGCGAGAAGGGAAAGAAAGAGTAACGAGTCCGGTAACCGAGATTATGGTTTATGCGATATCGGAAAGCCTCACAGGTGCCGAAAATTGCTTGAAGTTTAAACAGACCGGTCTATTAGCGAGTCATATAAAAAATCGCGATTAAAGTCTTTCGATGCGCCGTTCGCCTGGTCAGTCAGCGTATCCGCCAATTGAGTTCGCATTGTTGATGAAGTACGTTCCTGCGAGATAGATGCAAATCGGGATGCACGATAAAGCAGCTAGTTCCAATATGAGAATTTTTGCGGTGTGCCGGTTTCGTCTTTTCAATGGCAGCGTAAAGACGAAAAGAAGTGAAATGAGTGTAAATGCTTGCAAAATAGCGCGCACGTTATCGTAGCCGCACGTCAACCACGTCAGCATAAGATTGTGCGGAAACCACTGTAGTACGTATAACAAAGTCGTCAAAATGACTAAAGGCAGCGCGAACTTAGCCAGTTTAGTTGGCTGAGTTGATTCAGCGCACAAGTCGGTTGATTCTAGCCCCATATAATTTTCCTCTGTTTGAGCATGTCGTCTCAAGGCAAATGAGATCATGTCAACATCAAACCCTTCTTTATGTTTATTGGCTATACGGGATTTCCCATCAATTGTTAAAACTGCTTCTAGCTAGTCGTAATAGATGGCATGCACGGATTTTCCGTGCATGCCATCTTGGTTCATATTACAGAACGCAGACAGTTACTTGATCGTGTTCGGATCTCGGCCGGTGCACGAGCTGGGGTAACTATTCTGTGGCGGAGCAACTCCGTTTTGCCACATATAGCTCATCACGTATCGGCTGCAAATAGCATCGGCGTGACCGAGATATTTGTTCGTGATCGGCAAAATGTCCGGGGTTCCAGCGCCTCCTGCGAGCGGGGACAGAACAGTTTTCTCTGCCCACCATTCCTCATAGAGAGGTGCGAGGTTGACAAAATACGGAAGTTTCTGGTTTGCGATCTGAGTAGGCGTCTGGTTCGGGAAGTTCAAGACTGCACCAGACCCAACTCCTGTGCATACAGCCGCTGGGCTAGCAACTGCTCCAAGATCTTTTTCCAACGTTGACGAAGCAACGTTGCCGAAAAGTCCGCAGATATAGGTCTTTTTGCCTGCGGCATTCATTCCGTTATAGCGGGTATCAAAACGCGCCTTGTCTTCGTTCACAACGGCATTAAAGCCAGCACTACGAGCCGGACCGCTTGTGCCATTCAGCTTACCCAATGCAGCAGTCCAAGCATGACCGCCTTCGTGTTTTGCAGTCAGAACGACGTTCGGGTTGGTTTCGCTTGGGAATGATTGATATGTGCAAGTGTCAAAGACCGATGAATAGATAGTTCCAACTTGGCCATGAGTGTGTCCACATCGAGATGTTCCCGCATCAAATGGTCCAGGCACCCCAGGAACTCCCGAACCATGCTTGGCATTCATGTAACTGTTGTGTTCGGTTTTGTTCCGGAAGTAATAGAACTTGACACCAGCATCTTCCAATTTTTCGCGTGCGCCATTCGGAAAGCCAGAATTAGCATCTGGAAAGCCGTTGATCCTCAGATAATGGCTCTCCATACGGCTTGTCTGTGCCGCTGTTGGATTGGAAATGCACATAAAATAGTGCGTACCGTCAGACGGATACTGCCCGTTATCCTGAGCTGTGCAGGTAATCCCACCAAACGTGTCTGCGTTCGCGGGAGATGCGCCGAAAAAGCCGACGCCGAGAATCATCGCCGCCAGGGCGAGAAAACCTCGTTTTAAGTTCATTCGTTCTTTCCTTTTGGGAAGTTGGTTGGTTTGCCACGTCTGCAACCCGTAAAAATCCAAGCCAGCAGAAACCTGAACAGCGTGAGCTGCAAAGGTTTTGCGGGTTTCCTATTTCAATTTGCGCTGTGCGCGGGGGATTGCTCGGATTTGCGGGAGGAAAAACGTGACACCAGCAAACTAGGCTTTGGACTAGACCAAAGTCTTCACCAGAGCCGATTTCGTTACCTTTGTTCGTTGGAATGGGCTAATCAAGAGATGTAACTTTTCCCAGACAGGGTGACTGGCTCATGTTTTCCAGCCAAGCTAAAGGAAACCAAAAGGGGTCACTCAGTTGCGCGATCACCCGATTTCGTGATTCCAAGAGGCAAAACAAAAAAGCTAGCGTGATGCTTGCGTGGTCACCTTTTCGCGCCCTGACCGGCCACACAAAAAGCCTCGACCGCGCGATAACGTCCGTTATGTTTCACTGCCACCATATGCAGTGACGAGCCTGCCCTTTGACTTTTTTGGCCTCGTCGATTCGTTTCTTGGAGTGTTTCTTTATTCCTCGCCGTTGTCATTTACAGCCATCCCTATATTTGGGGTGGAGAAACTAGCCGATCTCACTCAACCGGTGGCTGATATATTTTGGTTCTGAATGTTCTTTTTCTCTCTGTGCTTTGGAAGCGTCCAGTCTCTTGGAAAGTCTTCCAAGAGGACTGTGCATAGCGGCTCGTCGGGAAGCATAATCTCAAAAAAACTATTCTGCTTTTGATAACTGAACTAAACAGATATGCACTCTGGGGCGTCTGTTCCCAGTCGAGCATTGCTGCTTGCATTTGCTCGATCTCTTTCTTCATGACTCATCGTCCTTTCGCCGCATAATCTCAATCTTTCGATTCACGGCTTTATTAGTTCGCTTTGAAGCCTTGATTGCATCCTCATCTGTTGTTCAACTGCATCGATTTGGTTTACTTTCGCCTTATACCAATCGCGCGTTTGTACGGGCTTCAATGACTGCGGAAACGAAGCGAGCACTCAAAAACCGAGACTATCACTCCATGCCATGAAACGAATCAAATTCCGACCTCGCAGCAAGGTTCAACGCACAATCGCGCAGCTATCCTACTCCAACGTCGTTACTCCTTGTCTCTCCGCGAGTTCGCGCGTTTATGAACCCTCGCTAATCTGCGCTAAGTGTATGGCGCAATCGGCAGTTTTCCCACCAGTTGGGCGTTTGCAGACATACAGCTCTCCGCGCGTCTCCTAAGGCGTTTAATCTGAGATCTCCATGTAGCTGAAAACTATTACTGGGTCTAGAAAAGCGGGTTGTAAAGAGATCGCAATAATATCTCTGAAGAGTACCGAATCATGAAGTTAATAGGTCCATGCAACACACAGGTGTAGGACATAGACATTCTCTTCTATTCTTCTCGCTAATCGGTTTCCTCTACCAAAACCACCTCCAATTCATGAACTCAGCATCTTGCCTGCGAACCTTCCGTTCGTTGGGCTCGCCCTGCGTTAATGAATTCGAGCAACAAGACAAATTTCGTGGAGAGAACACCGCCGGAAGAGAAGACTCGCGCTGCTAAATCAGCGTCGAGCCGGCTGTTGTTACTAGACAGGTTTGCAAATTCCATCAACCCCAAGGCGACGCCAAGCGTCGAGAAAAGGAGGCGACATGAAGTGCTCACCAGCACAAACGATACGTCCGATTCGTCGAACGTCATCGTCCCAAGACGGCACACTCGTTGTCGTCGACATGCAGGACTTCTTCGTGAAAGACTGCATGAACCCTGACCTCGTCGCAAACGTCGTCGCGGAAGTGCTCATGGCAATGCGTAAGGGCTGGGCTATCGTCCTGCTCGAATGCGAACCATGGCGCAACGGCGAGACGATTACGCCGATAGCTCGGCTGCTCGAGGGCAGCGGCTACTTGCGAAAGCGACACATGCCCAAGGACGGCGAAGACGGTTCGGAAGAAGTATTGCAGGCATGCCGCGAAAACGGTTTCAGCCTCGGCAACTTCCGCGTCGTCGGCGTCTACTCGGATTGTTGCGTTGAACAAACTGCCGTTTCTCTGGTTCACAAGCTGGAGGGCGCGTTTGTGCGCGTGGTCAAACGAGCGTGCTCAACCAACTTCGAAGAGGAGACTGGTTGGGAGGTATTTCGCAAACGGGCTCGTCTGAAGGTGGCGTGATGTCCTAGTGGACTCGCGCCCACCCACAAAGTGGGAGCGAGTCTGCCAAGCAGAATCAGCTCAAAAGGCTGACGGTAACTAGGAGGACATCATGTACTCACGTCATCTGATTATCGAACAGGGTGGCACGCGCGCGCTTGTCACCGGAATGGGAGCCACGTTGGCGCTCAAGGTTGCAGGTTTGAAGAAGTGGAGTTCGATTGGCGGCATCAGCGGCGGGTCCATCCCGGCGATTCTGATGGCTGCCGGTCTGAATCCCATCACTGCGCTGGAAGGCGTCATGGCGTGCGATTTCCGCAAGCTGTTCGAGCCGTCCTCAAAGGGCGGCTCCGACCCTGCCTCGGCTTTCGCCGCGGTGAGGGAAGGCGAGCGCGCCCCTGCGCATAAGTTCGTGGCTCGCATGCTGCGCAAGGGGATGATGCACACCGACAAACTCGGTGAGCTCATCGAAGAACAGGTCAAAGTCTGGCCTGAGTCGTTCTGGACCATGGCGTCGAGCGAAACCTCGCACGTCCTGTTCACCAGCGAACGAGTGATCGAGTACGGCTTCGACGGCAGCATCACCGTGCTGTCGGAAGAGCCGGCTCCGATCTCTCTGGCCATCCGGGCTACCTGCGCGGTGCCTGGGCTGCTGGAAGCCGTGCCATTCCGCGGGCGCTATCTCTTCGATGGCGCGCTCAGCCCGTACGGTGGCAACCCCGTCGCTTTCGCGCGCAAGCACCTGCTTGGCGAAGAGGCGCTGGTGGTCAGCATCCACTCGTCGGGCAAGGACTCGCGGAAGAACGACATGCTGATGAGCCTCGGTCGTTGGCTGCTCTGCCACAGCGCAGGGAAGGTGAAGACCGGCGACCACAGCGCCGACATCAACATCAATCCGCACGTGCCTCAGCTCAACGCGCTCCGGTTCAATATGACCGAGGTGCAGAAACAGCTGGGGATGCTGGCGGGTTTCAATGCCACGATCGTCGCGCTGAACCGGCACAGCAATTTGTTTCAGGAGGGCGTCAGAAACCTCACCTGTGCCACCGACTTCAATACGCTGCTGCATCTGGTTCGCCACTGCATCGGCTGAGAGTCGGCATTACCAACTGATGTGTGTTCACTAACGCAGAGCAATCTGCTTCCTGTGCGCTCGATGATTCGGGCGCACGATTAACTGAGCGGTTAAATCCGCAGAAGGAGTTGAATCATGGCTCGCACCGAAACTTTCTATGGTCTCAACAAGTGGGCGCGTAAGCTCGTCGCACGGACCCTTCCGGGCACCGTCGAGAGCACCGTCACCTACGCCAACGGCCGCACCGCCAAGGTCAAGCGCGACGGCATCCCCGCCGTCGTGAACGTCGAAGTGCTCGACGCCATCCCCGAGCGCGAAGACAGCGTCCTCATCCGGCGCCTCCAGGCGTACCACATGCACAACGGCGTGGTGCTGGAGGAATACGTCCAGGAGCACTTCCACTGCGGTGGCCCGTGCTACTGGATCGCGCTGCGCTACCGCTCGACCGGGCGCGTGGTGAAGTCCAGCCTCTGGACAAAGGAAGAGATCCGCGGCTACTAACGCGGATTGCGGGCAGGGGTCGTTCCATCGCAGGCAGATGCCGGCATGCGCAAGCGAGATGGGATGACCTCTGCCCAAGCTACTCAGGAACGGGTGCAAAAGCCCGCTCCTGAGTGTTTTCTCTAATTCAACACAGGAGTAATTCGATGAATGACCTTCTCGAATTGCTGATGGCGCCCAGAAAGCGCACAGCACCACCTGAGGTCATCAGGTCCTTCTTCGAATTGCTCCCGCTGCCTCATCCACGCGATGGGGAAAAGCGAGAGATTTTCGAGGAGGAACTGCGCCTCTCAAAACAAGCATTCCTTGCCGCAAGCAAGCGCGGCTTGATGAAAGCAGACTTGAACGTAGACCTGACTGCGCCGGCAAACATCGTCGCCGTCATCGCCGAAAAGCTTGGCTCCAACCCCAAGATGGCGAGCTACCTCGATGTGTGCAAATACGTCGGGGCGACTCAGCACAAGCAGTGGCTGCAGCCGCTCGACTTGGGTGTACTTGCCGACTGGCTCGCTGAGCGCGGTCACAAGCTAGAGCTCTGGGAGCTGGCGAAATTCTGCACCATTGCGGAAATCGCTCGCTTCGCGCACGAGCTGCCCTACGATGGCGACCTGGTCAGAAGCCTGCACGAGCACCCGCTCTACAAGTTCGTCGACAAGATTGCCCTCAGCGCTCAGCACTGGGGTAAGAAACCGCTTGCCTGGCAGGAGGTGGTCAAATTCCATCGCCTGCTCATGAACTTCGAGGTCGGCTTGCCTGGATTTGAAGTCCGCTACGACTACACGATGATTTACCACCATCCGCGCGGATGGGCGGAATTCACAGGTGAGCGGCAGACAGGTCCGAGCGACCCGAAGACAAAACCCTGGCTCGACGGCGACATCGGTCTCATCATCTCCTTTCAGGGAGAACACGTGATGACGATCGGTGTTTCGCCGTCGGCGACAGGTCTGCTCGTCAACCAAATCCAGCTGCTCAAGAAGCAAGGTAACAGGTGGCTCTACAAGCTGCCCAAGCCCTACTTCGAACACATGCTGGAACGCCTGTCCCTCGCTTGTGAAGCCGAAGGCATCGACATGTATCTGGTCAAAGGTGAAAGCCTGCGCGACCAGATCAAGGCGCTGTACGAGAAGCTGACGCTCGACGACCAGACGGGTGAGCGCATTCGCCGGACCTACAACCAGCCTCTTGCATCACTCAGCCGTTCGCGAGCAAACACCGTCATCAACGGGCACAAGTACCGCAAGCTGTCGCGCAGAAAGTGAACTGCCGGTGGTGCATCATAACGTAAAGGAGAACCGTGTGCCTTCGGGCATGCGGTTCTCCGGGTCTGCGGCTCTACCCAAAACTGGTCTTTTTTTTTAATGGCTCACCCTACTACCTTGTTTAGTATTTCCCGGAATTCGGCGCATCGGGGTTCACAATGCAACTGTCGACGCATGGCATCGACACACACCAGCGACCCCGTACAATTCGGCAATTGATCAGCGTTTCCACATTCGCATATTTCACTACATATGAAAGGCTGTCCTCTACGCATCGCAGAGAACAGCCCCCATCTTCCCCAAGTTTTTTAATCGAAGACGCGCGCCGAGCCGCTTTCGCTGGTGGCAATTTCTAAACCTAAAGCGCTCGAAGGGAAGCGCGTCTCGATTACAAGAACAGACTAACTTTGAAATCTGGCAAAATTGGGGCAATTCGATCAAGTTTTTGTAGGGTAAGATTAAAACTCACAAGAAGGCAACAGGCGGGCATATGGGAACGGTTCTAACAAGAGAGGCTCTGGGCGAGCATATTGAGGGTCTGCGCAAGCAGGGTAAGAGCATCGTTACAACCAATGGTTGCTTTGACATTTTGCATGTCGGTCATGTACGCATCCTCAAGCAATCAAAAGCGCGGGGCGATATTCTGGTCGTCGGCATTAACAGTGATGCTTCAGTTAGAAATCTCAAAGGACCCGAGCGCCCCATCAATAATCAGGACGACAGAGCGGAATTGCTTTCCAGCCTGGAGTGCGTTGACATCGTATCTATATTTGATGAGGGCACACCGGTCGAATTCATTAAGGTAGTAAAGCCGGATATTCATGTAAAAGGGGCGGACTACAAACCACAAGACTTGGAAGAAACTCCCGTTGTGGAATCATTGGGCGGAAGGGTTGAAATCCTGCCTTTGGTGCCGCAGAAGTCCACTACTTCACTGGTTCAAAAAATCCGCGGGTAAGTCTCACGTGGTTTTTATGTAGTAGAGAATAGGCTCTATTCATCGAGACTCTTCGACGATAGTAAAAAATCCCTTCCAAACGAAAGAAGCGCACCAAATATGGTGCTATTTTCGTTTGCTCTAAAAAAAGCAAATCCTTCCGAAAGTGGCTCTATATAAAGGTTAGCACTAGTAGATTTGAGCCAAGAAACGACCCCCTACATATGCAACCACAAACGCCCCAAATTCCTCTCACGTGATTTTTATGTATTGCCCGCTAAATTGTTCTCACAAAACCCACCACCCCTTCAATTCGTGAAGCCTTCCTTCCCCGGCTCGGGCTCCGGTCTGATGCATCTTTGGAGTAAACAAAATGAGCGTCGAATCACAACAAGCCAACGCAGAAAGAATCGTCAGTGAATTCAAAGGCAAAGACAAAAACTCTGATTTTTCGCATGTGATGCACGAGATCATTCAGCTGCAAAACAGTGACAGTGCAGAGTTCGCCAGAACCATGAAACTCGTCAATGACCGGCTCGACATGAGAGATTATGGTTTCCCAACTGACGAAGAGCTGTTGAGAGTCAATGAAAATGGACGACTCCTGACGAAGAGCGGCAATCAGATCAACGCAAGGGAAATAGTGCACCTTCAGTTAGAAGGTGGCAGAACCAACACCACTAGCACTGAGACATGGGGACAGCGCGAGTTCTCAACCTCTACAGAAGGTACTGCGCAATACAAGATCGCCAAGGGCGACACCCTGTGGAGCATTTCGAAAGACGTGCTGACTGAGCAGCTCGGGCGCAAGCCAAGCAACTCGGAAATCAACGACATTTACAGGAAGATCGCAGAAGCAAACGGCATCCAAGACGCCGACAAACTGAAACTGGGACAGTCGCTGACAATTCCGCAAGGCACTGCAGAGAGAGCCGCTATGCCGGAAGTCAAAGGTCCCTCTCTCGCTCCCAACGATGAAAAGCTAGGTCCGAAAAACGGTGAATTCAACGCGATGGCAGCGCCCGGCTTGCCTGGAGCAGATTCCTCATGGCTATTCGACGGCACAATAGAGAGGAAAGGGAAATATCTTGGCGAAGGAATAAGCGAGACCACAGTCACCGGTCAAATCAACGGCAACGGGTTTAACAATCCAAAATTCGAAGCCACGCAAACTACGGATCGTACAGGTAATGTGACCAGCAGCAGCGTCAAATATGACGGTGAAGGCTTGAACCTTCTCTTGTCCCAGGGCGGGACTGAATGGCCGATGGATCTTTACGGAGTCAAACAGATCGACACGGCCTTGATGACAAACGGAAAGTACGAGTCAACGATTACGCTAGCAGACGGAAACCGCTACAGATCGGTCACGAACTCGAGCGGCGAAGTTGTTGAATTCAAGCTTCTCTAGAATTCAAAACTGTTCCAATACTTGATCAACAGCAGCCGGTGCCTCTGCTTCGCAAGCACCGAATGCCTCTCCTTCCACGCCTATCAACTCTAGTCGATATCACAATGCAAAACCAGACGAAATTTTGTTTCGCGGCTCCACAAGCCCCTTCTCTCCTTCAACACTGCGAGCCGACCAGCTATGACTTTTCGATCAAGACCAACGTAAGCGCACAAGGAGATCAATTCGAATTGAACGCCGAAGGACGAGTTGTAGGCGCACGTTACGCATCCGGCGCCATCGTCAAGATTCTCGACCAGTGCATGATTGTGCGTGCGGAAAACTTCGCTTTGTGGTTCGCAGACAGACAGCAACAGTTTCATCCGATTGATTAAGTAAGAACATATAGATTTAGCGATCGGCTTGGGGAAAGCGATTGCGTGCAACCTCACCGGGAGGTAGCAAAACGAAAAGAAAGACGGCTCGAAAGAGTCGTCTTTCTTTTTCTATGTATTCATCCATTTCCAGTGGTGCGTGGTGGCGGTTTCACCGAAACCGAGTCTGCGCACAACGCGCCACAGAATGAGCGTTTCGCCAAATTAACGCTAAATCAACGGTCGCTCTTGCAACATTAGGGCACCCCAGACCTTCCCACTCCCTCGTATTCGCCCTTTCGACTTCTCGCATTTTTTACTCCCTCTATTTCTGGACACTGGAGAGCTTTTATGGAAAAGGCAGACTATATCGCCAAACAGTTCGATAACACCGAGTCAGGAAAAACCAATTACCTGGATACTGTGAAAATCATGACAGAAGCCCAGAATGACTCGGGTTTCAAATTCGATTCGATAATGAAACAAGTGAACAACAGCGTCGATATGAAGTCACATGGCTTTTCCGAAGACTTCGAATTGCTGCGCGTCATGGGCAACGGAAACGTACTGACTAAGAGCCAAGATGGAAGAACCGTTCAGGAGCGCGACCCCGTTCACTTGCAAGTAGTAAACAGCAAAGATGCACTCGGAGCCTCAGAGAAGTGGGGTAAGCGCGATTTTGACGTTCGTTCGGACGGCACCGCCGAGTACGAAGTCAAAAAAGGCGACAACTTGTGGGGAATCACGAAAGACACTCTTCAAGAACGTCTTGGACGAAAGCCCACGCAAACTGAAATCAGCGATTCATACAAACAAATAGCTGAAGCTAACGACATCAAGAACGCCAACAAACTGAAGATAGGTCAAAAGCTGATCATTCCACAAGGCGGAAAGATCGACATTGAAAAACTTCCGGAGACCCAAACTCCAACAATCGACTTTAGCTCGGACACGGCTAAGGGTGTAGATGGTTCATTCAACGCACTGTCCTTGCCGGGATTCAATGGCACCGACGAAAGCTGGATATCCAACAAGAAAGTGGATTCGCAGATACATGGCTCGCAGTCTGTAAGAACGACCTACTCAGGCGAAATTGACGGCAGTGGCTGGAACAATCCGAAGTTCAACGCATCGGAAACGACCGACTCGTTTGGACGAATCAAGGAGCGCAACATCTCCTATGACGGTGATGGACTCAATCTTTCTATCGACACAGGGTTTGGACAACGCCAGGATCTCGAAGGCATCAAGAATGTTGCCACCGTCTTCAATCCAGTGACCGGCAACTATGACAGCAGAATTTCACTGGCCAATGGTGCAAAGTACACATCCGTGACCGACTCCAACGGCAAAGTAATTAGATTTAGTCTGATGTAGACAAAAGCTTTCATACGCGGGAGATATGCAATATAGGGCATCGGACAGTGTGTCGCAGCACACAGTCCTGTGCCCTAATTGTCTTTTTCAGGAAAAAGAAAGGACGAAGTTGAACTCCGCCCTCTCTCATTTAATCTGATTCTTTGTAGATTGAACTAGCGTTTTGCCGACTTTTTGTTGGACAAAGTTGCTAGTCTTTGCCTGGCATCTTCACTGAATTCGGCATTGCTGGCGACTTTCAGAGCGCGCTCATATTGTTCGGTAGCTTCCTCTGTGAGTTTTTTGTTCTCCATGATGAGCCCCATTCTGTAATACGCTTCGCCAAGCCTGTAGTCGTTTTTCACAGCTTGTCTGTACGACTCCATGGCCCGGTCCACATCTTTTTGCATCTCATAGGCAGTTCCGAGATTGTAGTGAGCAGTGGCTAGTTTGGGATCGAGAGAAACGGCTGTTTGCCAGTTCTTGATCGCGCCAACCATATCTTTCTGTGCTCTCAGCGCCGCACCAATGCCATTGTATGTGATGGCATCTTTGGGGTTGATAGCCAGTGATTTGCGGAACTCAGAGAGTGCCTTGGCGTAGTTGTGTTGCTGGTTGTAGATCAACCCGAGATTGCAGTGAGCTTGTGAGAACTCAGGATTGAGACTGAGAGCATTTTGATACTCGGAAATCGCTTCCGGCAACTTGCCTCCAAGATGCGCTTGAACAGCCTTGTTATACGCGGCTTTCGCTTCTGCCTTGCTCTCTGCAGTGGTCTTACCTGCTTGCGGATCTTCAGGAAGGCTCAGCTTCGAAGCTGGTGCATCAATTTCTTGCTCTGGCGCTTGATCGGGAGTTTCCGTGCGCACTTCTTGCTCGATGGGATCATTCTGCGGAACCGGAGCGGTTACACGTTTTTGCACCGGTACCTTCCGTGCTACAGGTGCAGCCACGGCTTCTGATGCGGGTGCGGCGTCGGCGGCTTCGGCTTGAGGCGCTGAGGCTTGGGGCACTGAGGCTTGCGGAGCTACAGCTTGAGGTGCTGCTTCTTGCTCAACCGCTTGCGGTGCAGCTGCTTGTGGAGCTGCCTGCGGAGCGGACTCTGCCGGCGATTCGGGCATCGCCCCCTTCAACTCGACATTTCTCGAATTGACTGCCGGTGCGTTACCGGATTCCTTTTCCAATTCTGCTTGAATTGCACTGTTGTCGACGGGAGTCTGACTTTCAGCCAAAGCTGCCGGTCTTGCAGTGTTAGTTGCAACAACGGGAACAGCTCGACCAGTAGTGTCGCTCTCTGTAGCTTGCGCTGTCTTCGCTGCTGGAGCGGTTGCTTGGGCAGGTTGACCGGCAGTCCAGTCCCACGATCCGGCATTCTCTGACTCGGCGGGTTGTGGATTCGATGCAGTTTCTGCGGTTGCAGAACCGGGTGTTGGAGCTGATTTCACCTGCAATGATTCGAACGGAACACTAGCACCAGATGCTACTGTTCCAGCGCCGGCATCCTGCGTGGGCGCGGAGGCAGCAGCTGATTCAGCGGCTTCGATAGCGGCAGTAGACTCTCCAGGAATCGGAGCTTCTTTGGCTACAGCAGAAGCACCATCAGTGTTCTCTGCCAGAGGCTCTTGTCCTTTCGGTGCATGCGACTGCGGACCGGGAGCCTCTTCTTCTTTGGCTGTCAGGTCAATTCCATCGCCCAAGCTGAGAACTACCAGATCTTCCTCGAGTTTTACAACTTTCGGTTTGACCTGCAAATGCTCTGGCAAATCGATGACGATGCGGGCAGTTGGCTTCGGTGTGCTGGTCAAATTGAGGTAACGGACCCCTTTGATGACCGGAAGAACTTTAGTGATGCGGCTGCTGAAGATCTCCGGAGTCGGCAACGTGCCTCTGTCCAAAGCGGCATTCACAAAATCGAAAACGACTCTGTGGCTGGGACCGGGAACATCCAACAGGTGTGGGACAGCCGGGAAACCTGCGTTAGCGAACTGAATTACCAATTGCTGATTGCTGTCGACAGTAATCGCTTTGATTGCCGCCGGGGTGCCGGCAGCCATTGCCGCAATCGCCTGGCAGGCAATTAGCGCAGCGCCGGACAGACCTGCAATCGCGATTCTGCTTCCGCGCAGTCTGCGCTTTTGATTGAGCGAAAACTCTTCTGAGCCGCCAAACCCTTTCTCTGTAGCCATCTCTACTTAACTCCGTCTCAGCCACTGACACTGGTTGCCAATTTATAAGTCAGACAGTTTACTTGAAGGCTAAATGGAGACATAGGCGAATCAATTTATGTTCGCCTCAAATTCGCGGCTGTTTTGCTCATTTTGGCAATTGCGAGCATCCGCGATCGATGCAAAACATATACTCAAAACGCTGAAATTCGGCGTATGATATCTCTGGAAAGACTGGCGACGACGAGACTGAACGCAAACAAACCAAAGTTTCAACCGTTGCCAAGCGCCACAAAGATCCACGAGATCGTAAATATCAAAATTCTCAAGAATCGCAGGTTAAGCAGATTGAAAACGGTAGTCAAGAAAAGCATTTCCCTTGCTGGTGCACTATCTGCGGTATTACTAACGCTCATAAACCCAGCCAATCCGGCGTCAGCCGAAGATTCGAAGAGAAGGAGCTGGTTTGACTTTGCGCCGAAGAAAATAGCGCAGAACCTGCGCCAGGCTGATGTCTCACCCCCATCAGACCGCTACCGAATGCCGGGCGAAGCTTTCCAGTTTCCGACAAACTCAGATGGTTCGCCATTTGTGCTGGATATCGACACAACTGTCAATTTCACCGACGCTCTCAACCGTTTTTACTACGACCCGAAATGGCGGGGCGAGGTCTGGGTGCCATTCAACCAGTGGACAGTCGCTGAGCGAGCGACTCGCCTGATGAGCACCTGGCCGGAATACGACGAATTCAGCCAACTACGCAAGCTCAACCACGTTCATAAATTCTTCGAGCGTTACTCAGGTTTTGGCCCATGAGCGAGAAAAATGATGCAAACAACCGTGGCATGCGCGTTGATCACATAGCGGTCGCCGTCAAAAGCCTGGATGAGTCTTTGAAATTCTACAAAGACCAGTTCGGGCTGGATGTTATCGACATTGAGGTGGTGGAAGAACAAGGCGTGCGCGTGGCAAAGCTTGACGTGGGAAACACCCATATAGAGCTGCTGGAGCCGCTCTCAGAAGACACCCCCGTGGGCAAGTTCATCGCTCAACGTGGTCCCGGACTGCATCACATCTGCCTCGGCGTCAACGACATCGAATGCGAATTGAAAAAACTCAAGGAGAGTTCTACCAAGCTCATTGATGAAACACCCCGCATTGGTGCAGGCGGGGCACGCATCGCCTTCGTTCACCCCAAAGCCACGAACGGTGTCTTGATGGAACTGTCCGAATGGCCGGAAGGCACACCTGGCGGGCACTGATAACGCTCAAGGTATTGTATATTAGTAAGGTAAGCATCGGAATCGGATGAGGTTGCTTGCCTGTGCATACCGACGACGATGTGACTCAAATGATCGTCAAAAGCGCCATACTGTGCTTGGTTGGCGGCACGATGGCATGGGGACTGTCGACTGGAGACTGGACACATTTTGTCGTCTTCGCACCGTTTACAATTGCGCTTTCTCCTGGCTATACCTCGCTCCTCACCCGCTGGTGGAAATCGCACGAACCCAGTTGTAACTGCTCAACCTGCCACATGCGATTTTGGACTTACCATCTGCAACCGCTAGTTTTGCTGCTCCCGCTCGGACTAATCTCAATTTTCCTCTTTTGTTTTGTCCGGCAAGATTACGCTGGTGCCATCACCTACACGACGCTATGCGCAGCAACTATGCTTGTTTACTCCACAATTTGCGTTTCTGCGTTCTACTTCTTTTGCAAGTTTCGCCCACAATAGAACGGACTTTTTGAGAGCCTCCGAACCTCGAGCCTTGCCAAGGTGAAGTTTCTTAAAACCAGATTGCTTATTGTTTGTGTATGTTTGAGGCATATTTCAAATCAAGCTGATAGCTTTAACTGACATTCCGGCGCAAGACATGTGGAGGCACAGACATGCCAGTAATGACAGAACTCAACGCCATTGAGAAAGCTCTCGGCAGCGAAGCAAAACACTACCTTGAGTACACATGCAAAGGCATTACCAAAGACCAGCTTCATTTGCCAGGTCACGACACAGTAGATCGCATTTTTTCAATCGGCGATCGCAACCCGCAAGTTCTCAGAAACCTGCAAGCCATTCTCGGACACGGACGTTTGGCTAATACCGGCTACGTTTCAATCCTGCCGGTAGACCAAGGCATCGAGCACTCTGCTGGTGCTTCATTTGCAAAGAACCCGATTTACTTTGACGGCGAAAACATTGTCAAACTGGCTATCGAAGGCGGCTGCAACGCTGTTGCTTCCACCTATGGCGTACTCGGCTCCGTCGCCAGAAAGTACGCTCACAAGATTCCCTTCATCGTCAAAATCAACCACAACGAGTTCTTGACCTACCCCAACAAGTTCGATCAAATCATGTTCGGCAACGTTCACCAAGCATGGGAAATGGGCGCTGCTGCTGTTGGAGCAACCATTTACTTCGGTTCGCCGGAATCGGCAAGACAAATTCAAGAAGTTGCGCATGCCTTCCATGAAGCGCATGAATTGGGCATGGCCACCATCCTGTGGTGCTACCTCCGCAACGAAGGATTCAAAAAAGACGGCGTTGACTATCACGTCGCTGCCGACTTGACTGGTCAAGCCAACCACCTCGGCGTCACCATCGAAGCCGACATCATCAAGCAAAAACTACCGGAAAATAACGGCGGCTACAACGCTATCAAGTTCGGTAAGACCGACTCTCGCGTCTATTCCGAGTTGACCACCGACCACCCGATCGACCTGACCCGCTACCAAGTAGCTAACTGCTACATGGGCAGACAAGGCTTGATCAACTCGGGCGGCGCTTCTGGTGCAAACGACCTGGAAGAAGCCATCAAGACTGCCGTCATCAACAAGCGCGCAGGCGGTATGGGTCTCATCTCAGGACGTAAGGCTTTCCAAAAGCCGATGAAAGAAGGTATTGCGTTGCTCAACGCGATCCAAGACGTTTATCTCTGCGACAAAGTCACAATCGCCTAGTTCGCAAGACATTGAAAAACCTGATGGCGGCCGCAACTTGCGGTCGCCATTTCTTTGAGAGTGATTTCGGCTATTCGTTTCGCGGCAGCCAGATTGCTAGAGAAGGGAACGTACCCGACCAGACGTTGAAAGCTTCCTTTTCTTTTTTGGCGAGGTGATAGCTGACCAGCGCTTGGTCAACGCTGAGTTCGTTCTGCCGAAACAGCTTGTACTGGCGCGCAGCAGTGGCGACATCCATCTTTTCCTCTGGAGTGAGAAACCCATTTCGTTCCATGCAATCGATAACATCGCTGGGAATTGATCGCGAGATTTCCTTTGCCCTATCAGTGATTGCCGGCAAGTACTGCCACGAATCCTCCATCTCCGCATCGTCGGACAAAAGGTTAGAGCTTCTATCCATACCGCCCGAAAGGCGCTTCATACGCAGCTTGGTCAAGCGCAAAAACTGACTAAAACTCAACAAGTCTTCGCGCCCATTTTCCTTCGGAGCTTCATCCAACGATATTTGAATCCGCTGCAAAAGCTGAACAGCAGCCTTGTAAGCCATCTGCTTATCCCTAATCATTTGCAAAACCAGCTCAGCCGAGCGGAAATCATGCAAAGACATCAATGACAGCGAGGTAAGCGCCTCTTCGATCTTCAGCGATTCAGTTTTCGTCTTTTTGACTACGGCTTCGACTTCTGCTTCGTCGAGCAAGTTGGCATCTTTCAGAAGATCAAGAATCTCGACGTCTTTAGCCTTGGCGGTGCTTGCCACCGAGGAGACGGAGTCGAGAAAACTTTTTACGGCTGCGATTTCATCAAATGCTTCTTCCCTGTCGATTGTTCCTTCTCTCAGGAGCTTCTGCATCTTCAAAGCCTTATCCAAAATGTCTATGTGCAACGCTCCCGAGGCCAGAAGCACGCGCCCAAGCGGCAATCCTGTCGACTTGGAAAGATTGGAGCACTCTTTGTGAATCTTGCGACTGATGAATTCCCCATCCACAAGTATCGAGCCGAGCCTGTTCTTCGACTCGCTCTTCAAATCGACCGCCATCACGTCCAAAGCAATCTTCAACGTGATGTTCTTCTTCATAGAAAGACTGAGCGCATCCACAGCATTGGCGACAGTCAGCAGCTTGTCTCTAATCAATGACTGGGCGATGACGGCATTAGCCAACACGTCGAAATCAAGCTTGTCCATAAGAACGAGTTCCAGCCCAATTGGAAGCCCGCTGCCGGCACTCGCTTGCAACGCTCTGTCAATGTGTTCTGCCTTGGCCAATCCGCTGGCGACAATCAGTTCCCCGATTGGTATCTCAGGCGAAATTCGAGCCATTTACTGTCCGCCTCGGTATCCGGTGCCCACTTGGTTGGCGGTCCCTATCGAGTTGCGAGGTGAGGGAGCCACTTATTTGTAACATAGCAAATATTCGTCCTTCTATTCTTATGCCTACATTGAGAACGCAAATCACCCACTGGGGTGAAACCTCCAATAGGATTAAGAAAGCGGGCGGACTCCTTAAAAGTTTGGTTTCATTATGGGTATGGCAAATTTTGACAAAGTCAATTGGCAAAAGTGGACAGGTCGCTCTTTAATTGCGATCACCGGGACACTCATTCTGCTCTACTTATTTTTGTCTCCCATAAACGGGCCGCTCTATGACTTGCTTATGTTTCCCATAGTCGATCCACGAACGCCGGACCGAACGAAAGAATTCAACCAACTCGCAAAGATGCACGTCACACGCAAGGACGTTACCTTCCGTTCTGCCAACGGGCGAAAACTGAAAGGCTGGTTTTTCGAACTTCCCGGCACCAAACGCGTGTTTCTTTTCAGTCACGGAAAGGGCGAAAACATCTTCGCCAAGCTCAATTCCGCCAAGCTTCTGCTGCAATGCGGCGGCTCGGTTTTCATGTATGACTATCAAGGCTATGGATTGAGCGAAGGCAAGACGAGCATCACAAATGCCTGCAATGATGCCGTTGCCGCCTATGATTATCTGGTCAGCAAAGAGCACCGAACCAGCAAAGATATCATCGCCTTCGGCGAATCCTTTGGTTCCGGAGTTTCATCGCAGTTGTTACTAAAGCGCCCACTGGCAGGAGTTATCTTCCAGTCCGGCTTTTCATCATTGCTGCGCGCCGGCAGAGACAGGCTGGTGTGGTTAAACGCATACCCCGACTGGGCATTTCCGGAATACTTAAAACTGGACAATGCTGCGGTATTCAGAAAACCGCACCCGCCCTTGCTAATCGTCCACGGCAAATCTGACCGCACTGTTTCCTACGCTAACGCAGAAGACCTCTATCGCAGTGCTGTCGAACCAAAGATGTTGCTACCAGTTGCCGATGGACCACACTGCTGCTTTGGAAAGGGCGATGAATTCCTGCTTTGCGTGAGATCGTTTTTGAACACTTACAAGATCTGAGAAGTCAACTGGACTGAAGCTTCTACATAAAAGCGGCCTGTTTTTCTTAAGAGTGAGTGATCTTACCTTCACTTTTCATTTAATTCACCAAAAAGGAAGCTACTTGGTGTTTTAATGGTCAGTCGACCGCTTTGCAGCGGTTGGTTCCCCAGGTATCCCGTATCGCGCAAACGAGTTCGCTGGGCACTACGGCAATCCCTTTGCCGTTGCAGCGACATCTATCTTTGAACCGGCTTGCACTGATGTGCATTTGCCGGAGTGGGCACTTGTACTGAGTTGCGAGAGATGAACCAATACACGACAGACATCAAAGTCGGCGAACTGCTGGTGAAAGCCGGAGTTATCACCGAGGATAACCTGACAAAAGCTGTGCAAACAGCGCAAGCGGAAAACCTGCATCTGGGGCTGGCTCTCGTGAAAAACGGTGCGCTCACTGTCGATGAGTTGCGTGCCGCGATTGACGCACAAGCCGCTCTCAAAGACAAACAGTGCGATGCGCGCACCGGATTCAGAGCGCTGCGTACCGCTGTAAAGACGAAAAACACTTTTGAACTATCGCTTTCCGAAGTGAAGCGCGCAGCAGCAGATGGAGGTCCCTCCAACCGTTTGGGCGGATTGCTTCTTGAAGCCGGCATCATTACCTGGGAGCAATTCCAGGCAGCCTTGAAAGAAAGCCTTTCTTCGCAACTTCCTTTGGGACGTTGCCTGGTATTGAGCGGCGCAATCTCAGCCACTATGCTCGAATTGGCACTCGAACTGCAAATTCGCATTCGCGACGAAATCACGAAACGCCCAGAAGCAATAGCGATATTGAAGGGTGACGTCGACAACAATCGCAAAATGCTTCTGGAAGGCGAATTCGCAGCAGCCTCTAAAGATGGAAGAAAACACACGGTTCGTGTCGGTGAGCTTCTCATCAAATCCGGCGCGGTCGCACAACACGAAGTTTTGGAAGCGCAGGAATCTGCAGTCGCGAACGGTCAGCGCATTGGACAGGCACTTCTTTCCCGTGGTCTGATTCAACACGCGACACTCGAAGCCGCGCTGGCTGTGCAGCAAATGATCGACAACAGCTTCATCACCGAAGACCAAGCCTCACTCTGCCTGGCTCGCGTTCACTCGATGCGCAGCCCGCTTTCACAAGCGATGGTCGATCTCGGCTTGGTAACGCGCAGACGCTTCCAAACGCTGAGCGAAGGCGAGAAGCCCGATTTGAGCCAAGTTCCAACTCCTTCCGGAGAAGCAAAACATCGAATCACTGTAGGCTTGGAGAGAAACTTCTCGCACGGAAACACTGATCGCAACGAGTATCTCACCGCCCTCAGCCATGCATATGAAACACTGGCAGACGTCGCTTTGGACCGCGGAGATTATGTAGAGGCGGAAGCGAACTTCTGCACTACGTTGTCGCTCAAAGGCGCGCTTTTCGGTCAAGATTCAATCGAACTGGTCGACGACTACCTCAGCCTAGCAGCCACTCTGTGCTATCAGGGAAGGCTCACAGAAGGCGAACGCTCTATTCTGAAGGCAATCAGTATCGTAGAAACAGTGACGCCTTACAGAGCCGACAAGGCAGCTCTCTGCTTCAGTGGTTTGGGTCGTGTGTACCTGCAACTCGGTCGCTTCCAGGAAGCGGAACCATTGATCGCGCGTGCCATCGCCATCACCAAGATGTCCGAAGGCAACGGCAGCGAACGCTTGAGCCGCCAACTCATCTCCACACTCAAAGACTATGCGCGCTTGCTCGCACGCACAGAACGCCCACACGAAGCGGCTCTAGTCTACGCCGAAGCACGCCAGGTCGCCGCTGCTCATAGCTAGCAGTGGACGTGGTGGCAAGTTGGCGTGGTGGCGCGTTGGCGTGTGGCGCGTTGGCGTGGTGGCGTTGGCGCGTTGGCGTGGTGGCGCGTTGGCGTGGTGGCGCGTTGGCGTGGTGGCGCGTTGGCGTGGTGGCGCGTTGTCGCGTTGGCGTGGTGGCGCGTTGTCGCGTTGGCGTGGTGGCGCGTTGCACGCGCCTTTTCTGCCAGCTCATGTTTCGAAAGCGTAGGGGCGATGCCATGCATCGCCCGGTTATTAGCATGCGGCCGATAACCTTGTTTCACATAACACAAAGGGCGGCTTGGCGCCGCCCTTCGCAAACTCCCTGTTTTAACGCTTAACGCTGATTGCCTCTCTCCGCCTCTTCTAGTAAGCGTGCTCTTCTGTATTCATCCCAGGCACTGCTGTTGTCCGGGTTAAGCACATCCATAATTTGTTTGATCCACGTTCCCAAAATGCTCATGACCAACCTCTACTTCTAGTTTTTAGGTGATGCAACTGCGGGCAGTCTTCTGCCAACCTGCACTCTTGTGGAGTTCTGTGTTAGCTACATACCCGCCTAAAACCGGCAGCATCGCTTGACATTGCGATTTCACCGAAATTTAGAAAACGCGATTGACGCGATTTGTTATACGCCCCTTGACGATACTGGGCCGACCTTGTTCCTTGATTTGAAAAATAGCTGGAGAACTCGAACTTTCTGTTTCCCGAGAAGAGATCGAGCAACGCATCCAGCTTCATCTGCCTTTTCGATCACACCGCGAAAAGACTGCCACGATGCTTTCAAAATCAGAAATTCGCCTTCGGAGACGCGTGCTACGACTCGCTGTGCGGACCACTCTTCACATACTTGGCACGCGCCAGCGTGTGCAACATCAACGCACAATCGATTTCTTGCCCATCTCGAACCACTGACACTGAAGCTTCAGTTATCACTAGTTGGCGTCCTGCTTTGATAACACTGCCGCGTGCAATGAGCTTTGAACCACGCGCGGGGCTAAGAAAATTGATTTTGAACTCCGCAGAGAGACACTCTTCGTCCTCTTCAAGAACAGTGTAAGCTGCATAGCCAGAGGCAGAATCGGCAACAGTTGCAACCATTCCGCCGTGGAAGAATCCGTGCTGCTGGCGCGTAGCTTCGCTGAATGGCAGGTGAATCTCTACGTATCCCGGACCCACATCCACAAGTTCACCATTCAGTGCCGACATAACACCTTGATGGAGAAAACTCTTGCGAATCTTTTCCTCAAAATTCTCATCGGGCGGGACAAATTCTTTTTTGCGAACGGTTTCAAAGGTTGCCATATCAAGCCTTTCGAGTGCCACGCCCTAAGTTTACAGGCGAATTTCGAATTTTGAATACGACAAACTTCAATTTCATGAAACCGGACGAAACTTCATGGGCATAAGGCCCACATAAGGCAAAATTTTTACTAGCAAAAGTTCGACTCTAAGGAGTTCAAGATGACTGTGGAATCCCTCGTCTTCATAGGATTGGGCATTTTAGTCGTCGTACTATCGGTCAAAGTCGCGATAGCCGAGAACGCGAAACGAAACCATGCCGTTGCTACTGGTCAAGACCTGCAAGATTTTTCGCCGACCAACTCTAATCGGATTGACAGCAGCAACGGCATTGAAAACGACAAGGAATCCGGACACATAAAGGACTTGGAGGTAAGCACTGTGGGCAAAGAAAAAACTCCAGCCGGCAAGGAATGCGCACCGACTGCAGAACTTCAGACAATAGACAATATCGAGGCGATACAGCGCGTTCAAATACTCATATCGAAAGGACAGACCATCGAAGCCGTGCAATATCTCTGCGACAACGCCGGATACGACAAACAGAGGGCACTTGCTCTTGTCGATTCGATGGGCAAGAAAGTTTACTCGTCAGATTAAACGACCGGAGCGCCGCGTTCTAGGAGACTCTGCAAAGGCGACTCTGAATAGCAGGCTGAAAGCCAACGATCCGGTTTCTGCTTTAGTAGTATCGATAACCCAGCTCGTACAGTTCTTGAACTGTCGGCTCCGGGTGCCACTGTGGCTTCGGCATTTGATTGAAGCCGACAACCTTCACGCCGCTTATGCGATTTGCCCACAGTTGTTGCGTGACGTTTTGCACTTCAGCATCTGGGACATACATGTTCGTGATGTCCGGATTGCGCAGCCCGAGGCGCGACAATAGACTGTGTCCGATTCCGAGTTTCTGAATGAGCAATTCACCAGGCTCAAGAGAGCCGGCACTTCTCAATCTCGGCGCCACATCTTTGCTGATGCCATAAATCACAGGAAACTCAGTGATGTATTGCGGACTATGGCGGTGATAAATGTACGCTTCATTGAAATCACGCGTCAGAGAAATTTTCTGACTGCCGAATTGATTTCCGAAACTTTCACCGGATGTCTGCGTTAGACCACGCAAACGCAACTCTCTCGAAGGCAGCAGAGAGCCTTCTTTCAGTGCTCCTTTCAAGCTACCCGACATAGTGCCATGGAAAAGATTGGCTAGCTCAGGCGTAGCATCATAAGGCATCCAATCATGAGGAGTATTCTGATTATGATTGTCGCGGGTACGGTGCAGGGGAGGCATGGACATATTCTTCATCAGTGAGTCCGCGTCATACCCATAGAATTTCATGCGACCAAACTCAATACCATCCATGGCATAAAAGTCTGAATTCGTATCCTCGATCACGTGCTTGTTAGGAGCCAATTCCACAAGTGCATCGGTGAGCTTATCGCTTCTGCTGCTGCCGCGTTCGACTGGTTGCTGTAAAGCATTGCGAATCTGTGCCACGCGCTCCACGCTTATGCCTTCGGTGGCTAACTCTGCATCGGTATAGTCCTTCATGCCGGGCCTTCCGTCTTTTCCGTGCCAAACCTCCATCAGTTTGGCAACGAAGTCCCCACGCTCTTGCTGCGACTGACGAAATACTTCATGCCTATTACCGGTAACATTCGCTTCCCAATCCTGATCAAGTTTTTGCATGCGCTCAAAGTACTTTGGAAGAGCTTCTTCGAACGCTCTTGCAGGATTATTTTCAGCAGTCAACTCCGGTCTTACACTTTGCGGAGTGCGAGAAAACATACGTCCCATCAGATCTTTAACAGGATGATGCGGCAAGTCATGACGGTTCAGGAAACCATATGTCGCCTCGCGTGCGTCTGTCATCGCGTCACGAACAGTTCCTTTCACTCTCCAATAAGGCATCATCACGCGATCGCTGGTTCTAAAATCCTTGACCGGCTTAGAGTTCCATGTCTCGGACACCTTACTTCCGGCGTGCTCGAAACCCTTAGTGATGAAGTGCTGAGTCGGCGGCAGCGCCACGTTCATAGTACCGCCAGTGATACCAGCCTTGACCAACTCCTCACCATTTAGCGATTCGCCTGATGCCAGCCTGTTTCCGGCATAGCCAGCCATTCCACCCACTGTTCCAACACCAAATCTCGTCACACCTTTCTGAAGCATACCTTCGGCCGCGCCGGTAAGCATATTGCCTTTGGTGAACGCGAACATTGCCACAGCGCCACCAACGGCGTTGCCGATGCGTGTCTCACCTTCGTGCGTGTCGCGAGCGAAGTCGAGCATTGCAGCTCCTGTCGCTGCTGCACCGAGTTCGCCAGTCATCGCTCGTGCCACCGGACCATTCAGAGCAAATTTCGATGCTGTTCCGCGCATCGCTGCACCGGCAGCCTTACCTGCCAGGACGTATGGAACTATTGCCCCCAAGCCGCTGGAAACGTTCTGCACAAACCAATCGGGCGTTAAAAACTCAGTTTTGGAAACCGGCAGCGATTCAGCCTTGCCGAGAGGGTCGCCGGGGGAAACAAAATTGACAGCGTTGGCTACTGCGTTGTACGGCGTGACGGCAATAGCATTGGCAAACGGGTTGAGAACATGACCTTCAAGCCAGTTTGGTTGAGAGTCATTTGAAACTTTTGGCGCAACATCTTTGCGCGCGTCTGATGAAGTGGAAAATTCCATTTCAGAGAAACGAGTTTAGAGGTGAATTCCGAGTGGGCTGGATAGTCAGAGATTACATCTGAAATTACGCGACGACATTGGGGAAACTCCCATTGGACTATTAATTGTGGAGATTAAACATAGCCTGCGCCAGCCGAACCGTTTCGGTTAAAGCGTTGCTACTATAAGTTTTAATAGCTGCAGCAAAAAGGGCAAGAGGCACAGAGATCATCCTCTGTAGTCCTCTTACCTGAGCTCGACTGCTGCGTTGCCCGGCGAGCCGCATAGAAAAGTTCTTGGACTGAATTCTCTAACTTCAGCAAGTGGCCCGGGTCTAATCGGATAAGCCCGCTTAAATCGGCTTTACAGAGTTACTTACAGTGCCCTTGGGCAACTGGCGAGTAGATCGGGAAAGCCGGCAAGCTGCCACTGACTAACTCTTATCTGTTCCGTTATTCAGGGAAACGGCAGCGGCTGCGATTCCCAACACGGGAACCGTCCGCGGAATGGGCGAAAGGCAGTCGGAGACTGCAGCTTCAGCATCGAGACGCTCTGATGCGAGCTTCTCGACTCGAACCTGCGACTGCGCCATGGCTGTCTCATACCGAGTTTGAGCGACTGCGATTTCTTGGCGCAGAGTTTCGAGAGAGCCGGCATCGAGACTGCCGAGTTCTTCAGCGAGTGCATACTGCAACTCGAGACGCTGCAGTTCCGCATAGGCGGGCGCAGCTTCCGGAGGTCCGTTGTATGTGTCTTCCAGTGAGAGGGTACCGCGTCCCAAGGGCATGATCGCGCGAGCCACCACCACGACGATGGTGCCCACTGCGATGACTGCGCCCACGAGAAACACGAGAAGCGTGGTAATCATGCGTTTTGTCCAATTGTCTCTTTTCTGTCTCGTCAGCGACTCTTTCGCCTGCAGCCACGATCGCCGAGTCAACGACGAAAAAGCGGCTTTCGCTAGCACTATGCTGTGTTTAGCTAAGAAGTGAGCGCGGAGAAGAGAGTCTACAAAACCAACGAGAATCAACATGATTTAGCAAATCAGCCGTCAAAGTAGAAAAAAGATTTTTCTGAGAATAGGCATCTGCTGTGCGAAAAACGTCGTGGAAATTGAGTGTAAGGTTCCAATATCGACACGAGCGAGAAACGAACACCCGAAACCGCACTGAACACAAGTATTAAATGCCGAGATATGTTGCTTGCAACGCCGCGCTAATAAGTGCGAGCGATGCTAAGCCATGCGCCAGCAAACGCGCAAAAACAGCAACACTTCTTAAGAGGCGACCTATGCAAAAGGGGGCAGAAGCACTGCCCCCCTCGATCGATTTGCCTAGCTGCCTACTACTTGACGCTGACAGTGCCGTGGTCGTCGCAGTGGTCGCCGCAAGGGCTGTGCAGGTGTCCACCGACCAAGTAGTCGGTGTGATCGCCGTGCGGAACGCCTTCATGTCCGCATCCGGCACCGTGCTTATGACCCTTATCGTGCGATGAGCAGTCATGCGATGGCGTGCAGGACGAAGCATTGGAGCCGCCCACCGTCATTGAGTGGTCGTCTACGTGGTCGCCATGCATGTGGTGCATATGACCATCATGGAGATAGCAATCGTGGTCATCATGCTTAATCGCTTGGTGTCCGCAACCTTCTCCGTGCTTATGGTCATGTTCGCCGTGAACTTTACAAGACATCTACCTTCTCCTTTTTCAGTTTTTCAATCTGTTGTCGAAACCGAATTGCATTCAAAATGCTGATTCAAATTACAACCCAACGATGAAAGATTTCCGAGTAATTTCTCCGGTTTCGCTTTCGGCTTTTGAAATGAAAACGACTTCCAATGCCGCATTCCGTCAGCCCTCACACCCTCATCTAAACCACTGAAAAACAATCTGTCAACCCAAAATTCAAAATGGATTCTCACAAGACCAACCAAAACACTGATGAATAGCGGCGTCCCACGATGTGATCGAAAAACATTAGAATTAAACGGTAAATTTTGAAAACCGTTTTCATTCTTAAAATAATGCCCAAAAACCTTGACTAGTGGGGCTTACCAGACCTCTGGTGTTTTTTGAAACTGACACCATATTTGCCACCACCCTATGTCCGGGGTGCACCAATTACATATTCACCCGTCAAGCGATACTTTGCCGCCTCATCCTCGATAATTGCAGTTCGGTCGACATTCTTTCCCAGAAAACAGTTGTCTTTGGTGTCATCGTTCAGGCTGCTCACTTCGCCCGCCAGAACCTTCTTGTCGCCCTTGTGACCGCAGAATTGATGGCAGAGCTTAGGAGGCAAGGTTACGCTCTCGCCGGGCTCCAGAATGAGCTTACCTCCCGATGGAATGATTTTCGTAATGCCATCGACTTGCACGCGCACCTCTCTCTCGTCGAAAGACTTCTCGTCATCGGCGACCCAAGCGAGTTCCACCTCAAGCCTCCCACCGCCTCGGTTGATCAAATCTTCCGTCTTCATCCAATGGAAGTGCCATGGCGTCACCTGCTCCGGCTGCACGACAAACATTTTTTCCGCATAGAGTTTGGTAGTTTGTGGTCTGTTGTTCTTCAAGAGCCCGTTGCGCATCACAAAAAGCAGCAGTCCGGTTTTGTCGAAGTCCTTGCTGCCGAAATCGGTTACCATCCAGCCGAGCCCATGATTTCTTATTTCATCAGCCTCGGCACCCATCGTTTGCCAGATATCAGCATTCCATTTCGCCCAGGTCGGCAGGTAGAACTGCTGGCTGTGTATGAATTCCAGGGCGTTATCGATGAGCTGGTTTATCTGACTGCGTTTCATTTCAAGTCTCCGACTGGCAGTTTCAAGGGCTTGCGTACGTGAACACCTAACTGCGTGTGTGGTGCCTGTTCAGGGTTCTGCTCAGGCGCCTGCACAGCGGTCCTTGCAGATGCAGGTTCTTTTTCTGGTGTCTCATCCGTTTTACCCTCTTGAGTTGGAATCAAGCACATTCGGTACAGGTTTGAAACCAGAGCTTGCATACCGCCTACGGACGCTTATCCAAGTCTCAAGGGATCTAGCGCGAGCGGGATTAACCTGACTTAGCGAAACTATGATAACTCGATCTCCGTTGTATATAACCCTCCAGAAAGCTGAGTGGCCCAAGCTTCAACAGTGCAAGAGGCCACTTGCGCGGGTTTCTAATGAAACGACTTACTAAGTAAGTCGCCCTGTGTGTTGTTTTATGGGGTTTTCCCGCCTCAGGGTGGGGTGTATCTCTGTTTCCATTTCGCCCAAATCACCATCAACCCCAAATAGCTGAAAGCGCCAGTTTCTTAAGCACTTTCGCACGCTCTTCGTGAGTGGTGGTGATCGTCGTCCGCAAACAAGTTGCGCGTATCCCAAACGTGCAATGAGTTTCGGACCAGCTTCGTTCCCATGCCGCAGGGCGAGCGGTATGTAGCTATTTCCATTGTGCCGGCTGTGCCTTGGGAGCATGGTCGACACACGAACGCTCTTCGGAGCTCAAAAAGGAAAACCATGGACAAATTCTCGTGGAAAATGGTCGTGAACCCGCTCTACTGGGTCGCGTTCCTCATCTTCATCGGACGCCAGGCGCGCAAACGCACGTACCACGGCATCTTCCCCGGTGTGATCACGTATCCGCTGGGTCTCGCGTTCTCGGTCATGGCATTCATCACCACCATGCACCTCGTCGGCGACGACATGGGCATCGGATGGTACGGATGGGTTCCTGCCGCGCTGATCGCCTCCAGCCTCGTGAGCGGGTTCATCTGGCCCATCGCCTACAGCATCGCCGACATCGTCGGTGACACGCTCAAGCACATCACCAAGCCGCTCGCCGAGCACGTTCTCGGTCCGGTGGTTGGCATGTTGCGCAGCCTGCCCGTCGCCTCCTCGATCTGGAAACACGTCGAGAGCACACCGGAGCCCGGCAAGACCGAGCGCAAGTGGTTCACCACCTTCCTTCTCGGCGCTACGTATGTGGTCGGCACGCTTGCGTGCGGCTACGTCGGCTATCTGACGGCCGAGTTCGGTCAGGCACTGCTCGCGAATACCGCCGTCAGCACTGGTGTGCTCGGCATGATTCTCGGCAACGGTTGGATCATCGGCGGCTTCGCCGGCGTCATCGTCGCTCGGCTGCTCTTCCAGCCGCTGCACGACACGCTGGACAAGGCCGAGGTGAACGGTCTGACCTTCATCTGGTCGACCATCGTCGGCTACTACGGCGCCATCCTGCTGGGCAGCACACTGCTCACACAGATCGCCATCGGCGCAGGCATTTTCGCGGTCAACGCTGCGCTGGTCTTCCCGATCGTCCTGCTCTTCTTCAACGAAGGGCTCAAGAAGCTCGGTGAATTGCTCAAGCCCGTCGTGGAGAACACCTACCGCGGCGACAAGAACGACCTGCGTCTGTTCTTCCACCACGCGGTCAACATCGTGGTCGCCATCAGTCTGGCCGTCGGCGCCTTCATCCTGGGCGGCATGCTCGAGTGGAACATCTGGCTGACGTACGGGTTCACCGCACTGACGCTGGTTGCCTCCTACCTGAGCGTCGTCCACGTCATCAAGCACAGCGGCGGCAACGCCATCATCGGCTTTCTGACGTCGGTTGCCCTCGGTCTCGGCGCCTTCGACCTCTACCTGACGCATCTCGGCTGGTTCGACTGGCTGGGCGGTGTCATCGCTGGCGTCTTCGCGGCGGCGGCGTGGGGTCTGGCTCTCCTGCCTCTCCTCTACTCGGGTCTGGGGCTCTTCTTCGACGACAAGTCGACGGCGGGTGCTGCGCTCGATAAGGCGCACGAGAAGGCTTCGGCGAACCTGAAGAAGCTCTACGAAAAGGGCTTCAAGCGCGCGCAGGAAGCGACCTTCAACGACAAGACGGAGTTCAAGCCGCTCTTCGGACAGGTCAGCAATGTCCTGTTCGCCGGCGTGGTCTTCTACTTCGCCTACTTCGTCGGTCTGCCTCACGCGGACGCTGGCTGGACTCACTGGCTGGCTCTGGCCGGTACGGTGCTCGTTACGGCGACGTCCTACCTGGTCGGTGGCAAGCTCGCCAAGCATGACGGCGGCGAACCGCTGATCGTCCTGCTCTGCGTCGGGGCGGGTCTCTACATCGGCGGCAACGCCTTGGGCATGCTCCCCTGGGCATGGTACTTCGCGCTGCCGACGGCTGCGGTGCTGGCGATCGTCGCTGGTTACGCGCTCGGTCTGTTCGTCATCCCGCCGGTGTATGCCCTGCTCAAGGTCATCACTCTGGCGATTCCGGACAAGACCGACGGCAAGGGCTGGAAGGCTGGCATCGCCACGCTCTTCAAGTACGTGCACCAGGTGATCTACGACTTCGTGGACAAGTGGGTGCTGCGTCCGGTCAACGCCGCTGTGGAACGCATCGCGAAGGTGCTGGCGCCGATCATCTCCGCTGTCAGCCGCGCCTACAACGACATCATGCAGCGCATCGACCGCATCTTCGGACGCGGCAAGCGGGCTTGATGGCGGCTGTCTCCACTGATGTGACGGGCGCAGCAATGCGCTGCCACATCAGTAAAACGCAGTGGTGAAGGCAACTTTGTCATTGCGGGAGACAGGCGAACACTCGGAAGGGAGGTTGGAAACATAGTTTCCAGCTTCTCTTTCGAGCTGTTCGCTTTTTTACGCGTCTTACTATACATTATCATATCTCCACAAAAAGACAAAAGAAAGAAAAAAACCCGAGGAGGGCGACTTGCGTCGCACCTCCCCGAGCCAGTCTTGCTGCCGTTAGGCGGCCTTAGCGACCTTTTCGACGTCTTGCGGGCGCGGCGCGAACCGGTTCCGCACGAGACGCTCGACGACAGTGTCAGCCAGGCGGGCGAAGGTGAACTTCGTCTCGCCAGCAGCGATCATCGCCTCGAGCTGCGGACGATACCAGAGAATGGCTTCGTCCGTTTCGCGGTCGACATCCGGAATCGTCTCGTGAGCTTCCATGCAGAGGTCCAGGTACTCCTGAACATCAAGCGTGGCGCCCGTGAGATCGACAGCCTTGCCGGCGGCGTCCTGCTCGAGCGGGTAGAACCCGAGCGAGAGGTACTTGACCGGCGAGCCCTTGCAAGGCTGACCGTCCTTGTCGACAGTCGGCATGCCGGACTGCCAGTAGACAGGCAGGCGCCCGAAGGAGTCGTGCAGCACGTAGAGACCCATGCGAGCCCACAGCACTTCACGGTCTTCGGTAGCCAGGCCGGCAGCGGCGTCAGCCTTGAGCTGCTCCCAGGACATCTTCGAGCGGTCGTTGAACTCCATGAAGACGTACTTGGCACCGGTCTTGCGCCAGTCGTCCGTCGCGATGCGAAGGAGCTGACGGAAGTTGGTGTAGCAGCGAGCTTCAGGCGTCAGCCAGATGTGTTCGCCCCAGATGAAGCGACCACGGACCTGGTACTGGATGCCCCCGAGCACGTCGCCGTTGTCGGCGAGCAGGGCGAGCATGTGCCAGTCGAACGAGTCGTCGGCAAAGTAGCCCTTGTAGGTGTCGCCGTCTTCGCGCTCGTCTTCGTCAGGAAACGCGGCTTCAAAGCCAGGCATGTAAGCGTCGAAAAGCGGCTGGAAACGCTCCGAGTTGTCGCGGAACAGGGCACGCAGGTCGACATAGTTCTTGATCAGTTGCATCGTCTCTTTCCTTGCCTAGATTAAAGAAGCCCATTCACTGCACCCTGAGGTGATCGATCTCTTGCGTAGCTGCGCTTGCTTTTCTGCGTCAAACGAGCGAATGCGTGTGCATACGCGCGGCGGCAGACGCGAGGGTTTGAGCAAGCTTGAGTACAAGGTTCAGCTGTTGCGGAGGATTCGATACTTTGGAAGATTCATGAGATGGGTACCTAGTCTTAGCATCGAAAGTGCTCATAGACCAAGCTTTTGCCGGCTACAGCGTATCTGGACTGAAAATTCGCCAAGCCGCAAAAGCAGCACTAGCAGAGCTTTTCTATAAACTCCTGTACCAGCTTCTGCGAGCGCTGTTGCACTCAGTGGGAATTACCCCCGACGATTTTGCCAATGCGCGAGCTCAGATAACCAATTTCTCATCTACTAGCAACAGTGCGCAAGTTGTTCGAAGACAATGGACGAAAGCATTGAGGCAGCGCCGCCAGAGGTTGCAGCAGGCCTCTCGAATTTGGAAATTTCTATCGGACAGGCACAATAAGAACAACCCGCTTCAAACTTTACCTTCCAACAGAGGACTTTGCATTTGCTTCAGAAGTAGGTGTTTCCTGGCGACCAATCAGAGCACTAACTCTCTGCAACTCCGTCTCAATTTTCGTTTGCTCCGGGCTGCTTTCTGTATGTTTGTCTTTCAGAATCTTGAGTGCTTCCCGGAGAAAAACTGCTGCCGTTTTGTAGCGCTTTTCCCTCTCATAAAGCCTAGCCAAACCCTCATCGGCACGCGCAACCTCCAACCTTGTTCCGGGATCGCTGGAGTTTTTCCCAAGATTACGAACCCTGTTGTAGAGCTGTTTTGATTGAAAATGACCGGTATTAACTTTGTGGCTTTCCTCACTTTCAAGACTGTGGATATCTCCCAGCTTGTTTAGAGATCCAAGAAGCGCCGCCTCCCTGTCAGCATTGGCCTCATCCGGCAACTCTTCGACATTTTTATCATTCAAGTCAACAATGAAGAGCGGCTGCACCTGTCCGCGCAAACGCTCTTTCAGGCGCAAGGCTTGATTGTACAGCTTTGCAGCAAGCACATTTTCATTCTCATCCATGTATTTATTGCCGAGCTTTTCCGATGCGATTTGCAGGGCCATAATTTCGTCTTCATCATGTTCCAAACCGCCTGAGGCAGCGATAGAACTGACAACACGATAGATATCTTCGGGAAAGAGGTTTGCCAGATCGCGCAGCATGTTTTTATTCTGCGCCGTGCGAAAAATCGCCCAAATTGCGCCGTCTCTAACCATTCGCCGCTTGCTGTCAGCAATTTTGTGAGAAGGAGAAGACGTAGACAACTCACTTGCCAAAGCATCTGTCGCTTTCTTGTCTGCCTTTCCGTTTGCGTTTGCAGAGACAACCGCAGAGGCGAGATTCAGCTTTTCTTCCTCGACTTCTTTCGCTGCCAGGCTAGGCAGCATCTTTGCAATCGCTTCGATGCGAGCCAGCTCGTGCTGTCGCTCATTGAATTGCATTGTAACGAATGTGCCAAGGCAAGCAGCATACAACGTCGCGACAATCTTGGAAATTTCGATTGTTCGCTCCCAGGTCCAGCTCTTTTTCGGCTTTACTTCGCCCGATTGAACATTCGGGTCTGATTGCTGATCAGTTGCCATATTCCCCCAGTGAAAATTGCTTCCTAAGTTTACTAGACCAAAAAGCAACGGCCCCCCGAAGGAAGCCGTCTTATCTCTCATCTAAAGGCGAGTTGATTTAACTATTTAGGGTTGCCCGCGCTGGCAACTTTTTGCATGTTGCTGGCAGTCTTGCGGCATTCGTTTGCAGTAGCGAGCATCTTGTCGTCGTCTTTAAATGACTCGCAGGTCTTGGCGCACTCGATGCAAGCCTTGGCAGCAGTGGCGTATGCTTCTTTCGCATATTGTGATGTACGCGCACTGAATTCCGAAGCTGTTTTGCAGGCGGTGATGCAGTCCTTAATCACGTTTGTGGTAGCGGCTTCTCCATACCTGCCTTTTTTATCCGTGCAGTATTTAAGTGTCGCCTCACATCTTTCGACGCAAGCACGGGCATTACCTAGCGAAATCTGCTCGGTAGTCTGCGCAAAGGCTGCATATGTAGTTCCGGCGGACAGCATGCTACACGCTGCTAGCGTGATGATTGTTTTCTTTACCATAACTCCTCCTGTTATGGAGCTGTCTGTGCTTCTTCGCCAACCTTCCGAACACCGCTCAGAATCACGTCTCGCCCCGTTTTCCTCTTTAGAAAGTAAGTGCAACATCGGGAGGACGAGGCACCGCGGAGAAAGTGCCCGGTTTGCAAAAAAATTTCACGGGAACTTTGCAGGGGCGATTTGGTCTAAACCCGTGTCGGGAGTCCGGCAAACGAAATTTCATGAGGAAAGAGGACAATAACAATGACCATTTTGACGTTTATTTTATTCCTTATCGTTGCAGCTGCTTGCGCGTACCTCGGTGAACTCCTCGTTCCTGGAACTATCCCTGGTGGCTTTTTTACCTCTGCCATCGTCGGCATCATCGGTGCCTGGGTAGGTAGTTCTGTGATGGGCAGTTTTGGACCGACGCTGGCAGGCGTTGCACTTATCCCCTGTATCTTGGGATCGGCAATTGTAGTCTTCCTGCTTGCATTGATCTCTCGCGGTCTACCACGAAGGGTCTAACATCCGAGCGACAGGTTCGGTCTGGTTACGAGCTAGTTGACCAGACCAAGGCAAGGGTTTTCACGAAAGTGAAGACCCTTGTTGTCTGTAAAGCGGACAGCATAGATTGCAGGCTTTCTCACATTAGCCCTAAGCAGGAACCATCGCACTCGCAAGACGTCCCACAAGCGTTACCCACAGCGTCAATGCCCCTTGCAACAAGCGGGCGAAGTTTCAGGAGAATGTAATGAGCACCCAATTAGATAACAACAAAAAGACATTGTCTTCAGTCGAGGAGTTGCGGCGTAAAGCCAGACAGCAAGTTGAAGAGGGCGCTGTCACAGAGGGTTATGACGCAGATCGCAAGCAGATCTTGAAGATGCTCAACGAAGCGCTGGCCACCGAGTTAGTGTGCGTCCTTCGCTACAGAAGACATTACTTCATGGCCAAAGGGCTGGAATCTGAGCCTATTGCTGCTGAGTTTTTAGAACACTCCAATGAAGAACTTTCGCACGCTGACAAACTGGCCGCACGCATAACACAATTGGGCGGTGAGCCGGTTTTCAACCCCAACCTCATTTGTGGTTTGAGCCACGCTGAGTATATTGAAACTCCCGATTTGAAAGAGATGGTCAAAGAAAATCTGGTCGCAGAGCGCATTGCGATTGACTCATACAGAGAGATGATCAATTTCATAGGCGCTTCCGATTCGACTACCAGAAGAATTCTCGAAGAAATCCTGGAAGTCGAAGAAGAGCATGCAGACGAGCTTTCCGACCTGCTCGCTGATAAATAGAAGGACAAAGTGGTGGGACGAAACTCAACACTTCGTCCCACTAATAGCTCGTTAGCATGCGTGGGAACATGCCAGGTGAGTAGTTAGTTTGTGAGTTTGAGGGACCCGCCCATGTTGACGACAGTTGAAAGAAAATATCTCGCACGCATCCCATTCATTGCGCACAGGCGTCCTTCGCGGCTCACTTTCATGCCCATTCTGATCGCCTTTTGCGCGATGAGTACAATTCTGTGTTTGATGAGTTTGTTTTTCCACTCCACTCTCCCGGTAACCGAGGCGATTAGCTCGGTTCCGCCGAAATCGTCGAAACAGACAACGCGAATCGTGGACGACGTACCGAGCGTCAGCCCATTCATGTTTCCCTAGCAATTAGTAAGCGGTGGAGCGCTTTTCTTGCAACTTGTTATCAGTATCGGTTCACTGAAGGTTTTACTCACTCTAGGCAACCTTCCCACATTCGATAGTATAGCCGCCGCAAAGGAAAGAACGCAGGGTGAAGCTTAAAAGAGCGGGAAAACCAGCTGAGTCAGCCAATCTTCCCGCAACGCCTCAGTGTATTACGACCAGAAGACCGTGCAGCCGCGGCGCATGTTGTTGAACTGGAACGTCCACTTGCTGCCGAATTCGGCCCGCAGACGCTCCTGCACCGCCGGGGGTACAGGGCTGTCCAGGTCGTTGTAATGCGTTTTTCCGGCGTTCATCGCTGCTTGAATCGCATGCTTGTAGCGATTGAAAATGCCGTCTTCACTCCGTTCGGAGTCGAGGAGATCTTGGCGAAACTTGCCGCCCCTCAACTCGAACCTGGTGGGAATTCTTCTCATGATTACTCCTAAAATTCCTGAATTTGCAATGAATGAGCTTCGGAATCCGGAGAAAAGCGAAGCGCTATCTCGGTTTGGTTAAGACAGCGATGGTGAAAACTCAGGGCAAGCCCCCTGCGCGCACGTATCTGCAGACCATTTCCTCGACCACCAACGCCTGGTCGTCCAGAACGCCACGTGCAAAATGAATGCGTAAACGGATCTCGCATTCAGGGGAGAAACGGTAAGTAGAAAACGCCTCGACCTTCTTCATAAAAGCAAAATCGGGCTTTCTTCTAGGACCGCTCTTTCCACGCGGAGGAAAACAATCCCTGAGCGCATCGCAATAGCGCCGGTAGGCTGCCCTGCAACGCATGCGGAACATCTTTTTGTCGTACTCGTGAGCCAGCAAACCGATGAAATACGCAATGCCGAAGATGTAGAGCTGGACGAAGATGAAACCCCCTTGCCAGTCGAAGACGGCCGTCAACAAATTTCCGATTCCGCCGATCAGAACTGTCCAGCCAAACATATTGCTGTGAAAATCGCACCAGCCATCTGCGGTCCGCGCGAGGCCGCCGAAATTCTCGAGAATCTTAGGCGCGAAGATGGCCGCCACTACGTTGAAGATTGTGATGACGCAGAAAAGCAAGTAGGTAGTGCTGAAAACGGACTCCATATGTTTCCTTCTCAGAACTTTGGCGCTTAAGACGTTTGCAAGCAAGAGTGCCGGCCGAAGACGTGGGTTTACGGAACGCAATCTGGGTGCGTTCTCTCCAAGTTTTCTTTTGATGAGGCAGGGAGGTTCTATGTCTCGGGTTGCGGCTATTGGCAAAAAACGTTTGTTCAAGGAGCAATAAACTAGTCGCTCTCTTATCCACAGCTCAATGAGCTTTAAGCCGATGAATCGAGAATTAAGAACTCAAACTTCGAAACAGAGCAGCGCAGGTAAAACCGGACCAGCAAATCTAACGTCGAATGGATCAAGCAAAACGCTGAGCAGCAGCTAATTTTGATCTTACTATGTCATATCGTTGAACAGGCTCGAAACAAAAAATCCAAAAGTAAGCGCATGGAAATGCGGGCGAAAGTAATGGTCCTTTCGCCCGCATCCATGGCTCATCAAGCATGCCACACAACTTTGGCAAGATACACTCAACCGAAGGTCGAAGCATACGCCTCGTCAATCAGCTCATGCATCATCGCCAGACGCAGCGACTTGTGTTCGGCTTTGAACTCTTCCACCGTCATGAGGTGGCGGGTTCCTTCCAACGGTTCGGCAACGATGGCGTCCACGATCGCAGTCATGATGACCATGTACGTGAGTTCGCCGGGCTCGCTGCCGTAGAGGTCGGACTCGATGGCACGGAGAAATCTCAGGTCGCGCAGCGTGATGCCGGCTTCCTCGAGCGATTCTCTGTGCGCGGTGTCCGCGGGGGAGTTTTCACCCTCCGCGACGTGACCGCCGGGAAGATCTTTCCCGCGTTTGTCGTCGGTTGCGACCATGTTGCCGTCTTCGGTGAAAGGAATCACCGAGACACTTGTCACCTGCTCGAACGGCGGCACGAATCCAGACTCCCGCAGCCTGAAATTCGCCTTGTGCCCTTTCGGAGTCCGCCGCTTATCGGGTCGGTTCTCAGGCATCGGATTTCACTCCTGAAGTGTCTTCGCGCCGGTAGCTAACCTTGAGCGCAAAGATAACCATCGCCAGCGACAGCAACCCCCAGACGATGCTCCACACGGCAGCGGGAATGCCGGTATAACGAGCCATGTTGGTGGCGTCGTTGAAGGAACTGGGAGCGTTGATGCCGACCGAAATCTCGATCAAATACCAGACGTCGCCCAGCGAGCTGAGCGCAGTCTGACCGCCGAGAATCAAAAGGGTGATGTGTGCGATGGAGGCAGGCAGCTTGGCGCCGGCGAAAAACAGAACAACCGCCATTGCCAGACCGATGCCCATGCTCATCCAGGCTTCGCCACCGTGGCGCGCATCAAACAGCCACGGCGTGATGAAACCAACGCAGCAGATGGCAAAGACGATGCCGAGAACCTTGAGGACGGTTTTAGCGCTCTCTTCTTTGCGTCCGAACCAGATGAGCAGCGAGCCGAAGAAGGCAGCGCCCATGTATCCGGCAGAAGAAATCAGCGGACCGATGCCGCCGACGTGCTGGGTAAGTCCGCCTGCGCCCTCGCCATCCGGCACCATGGTGAGACCGGTGACAGCACCCCCCGTCAACAGAGTCATGAGCGCGTGACCGAACTCATGCAAGGCGGTTGTGAAGGTCTGCAGGGGCATCAGAATGAGATTGATGCCTGGATACTGCGTGATGAAGAAGAACAGGACATTGAGCCCCAGCATGAGCCAGAGAGAAGCTCTCTTGGGGGCTGACGAGATCATGCGATTCATAGTTGCCCTTTCACTCACTTTGGGAACGACGGGCGTTCCACTGCGCTTTGTGAGGCGCTTTCAGTTGCGTGCAAAAGCACGCGGAATGCCGAATACGAGCGTCCGGCGCAGGCCGAACGCTCGCTTCTGCGGATAGATTTCCGTAGCGGCTAATTCGCCGGCTGCGGAGCAGTTTCACCGGGACGAGTTTGATGCCCGCCCTGGTTGTCTTCGTGCGCCTCGCCCGACTGAGCGCCTTGAACGCTCTTGGTCACGGGCTTGGACGCGGCCACCTTGGGCTGCTTCAGGAAGACCGTTTCCATCAGTCCCCTGGCGCCGTTGCAAACCAGCATGCCGTGCGCATCCGTCTGACTGCCGACATAGTCGAGCGCCAGGCGGAAAAACGCAATCGGCTTGCCTTCTTGAACAACATAGGTCGGCTGCACGCCCCAGACACTCTCCAGACTGTGGAGAATGCGCTTGCGCGTGCGGACCTTAACGGCGATAGTCGGTTCGTCACTGGCGTTGTCCGCTTCGTAGGGGCTCTTTCCAGTCTTGATGAGCTGGAGGTAGAGTCCGCCTTCACCGCGGATAAGCAGAGGCTTGGGATTATCACTCCAGTAGAACTGTTGGAGTGTGGCAGCAGATACTTTGTGCGAGAACACTTCCAGGCGAGCCAGTTGCCCGAGCTCATCCTGACCGTTCACGAACACACGAACCGCAATCGGCTGTTCGCCAATCGATTCGCGGTAAGGCGCCACTACCCCAGGAATTCCAAACCTGCCGAAGTACTTCCAGCCAAGACGGTAGCCGATCACTGCACCGTAGATAGCAACAGCTGCCATCACGAGAATGAAAAACGGATTGCCGTCGAAGCCGCGGTAAATCTCCTGGAACATCGCGGGGTCGCCAGCGAGCCATTGGAGAAGCACAATCAGCAGGGTCCCGAAAAGATAGTAAGCCAGCACGCCAGCTGTGATACCGGCCACGGTGGCCAGCAAGATTCGAACGGATTTAGACATCCTAGATCTCCTGGCTAAAAAGCCGTATTCATGGACCATCCCGCAAAGCGGTGACGCTCCATTAGTGGTTGCAAAACTAAACCTGTGTTATTGGTTTTGAGTTCTGAGTTGGAAGCAAAAAGAAACGAAAGAATGATGCTTCAAGAGACTAGTCATGAAGCTTGTATAGTGCAAGCCGGAAGCGCCCCACCATGGACGCTTACACGAATGAAATATGCGCTAGCTTTGCTAGAAAATTCTGAGAAGTGTGCAATCTGAAGTACAAAAGCCTTACCAGATCGGCGTTTTGAAACTTCGATGCTGACTCGATTCACCCCGATCGAGCGAAAACCATTTCTGTGCTGCCACTTATGTGAACTGCGGCAAATCTAGCAATCGCCGCAGGACTGATGCGCTGCGGTGTGCGGAAATTAGTTTGAAGCTGAGATGGCGCTTAGCTCTTCTGCCCGTGAAGCAGACGACTTTCCACCGATGGTTTCCAGATTGCTTCGCAGACATTGCCGCTGCAAGAGCGCTCTTCGGTTATTTTCCCCGACGTCCCAAATTGCTGTTGCTCTCTGAGATTGCGCTTGCGCGATTTGTCTTTTATGCCTGGTGCGAGTTGAAAACTATCCAGGGACTCCGAATTCATCTAAGACTCCTACTAGCCTCGAATCGAGGATTTGCTTTGCAGAGCTTCGTTTCTTCGGGCGAAACGAGGCGCCAAGGTTGTCACGAGAAAGGCTCGGGTATACCGTTTTACCCCTCTGGCGACATATTAGCAGCGATATTCTACAGATGAGATTGACATACGCTATTAATACACAGCTAATCATCGAAGAGATTCCCACACCAAAATCCTAAATCGCCCATTGGTGCACACTTCTCAGTTATCCGACAGTGCGTTACATCAGTTGATGTTGGTATATACTTTTGGCACCTATTGTGGTGCCTTTTCAAAAAAACAAACATCAAGTCTTAATCTTGATCGGCTCACAGTCTGGTTGAATAGATATAGGTGATAAAAAGCGCCCTTATCCAATTTCCCCAATTTTCTCCGCATCGTGATCAGTCCAAGAGCAGGAAACTTACCGCAAGCCTTGACCAGTTGCCCGGTCTGCACCACCGTGCTCATCATCGCAGAGCTGGGAGGTAGGGACCGTTTGGTATGCGAAGTGTGCGAGTTCGTACACTGGGACAATCCAAAACCTGTAACCGCCACGCTGGTACCTATGGATTCAGGCATCGACCTTGTCAAGCGCAAATTCGAACCATACGTGGGTGACTGGTGCTTGCCTGGCGGTTTCATGGAAGCTCGAGAGGAGCCTGAAGAATCGGCGCAAAGGGAAGTTTTCGAAGAAACAGGTCTGAATGTTGAGATAGATCGCCTTTTGGGCGCACATTCTCCCGGCAAAGGCATTAACGTCATCATTCTGTTCTATCTGGCGAAACCAGCTACAGGCTTGATGGTAGCTGGCGACGATGCTTCGGAAGTAGGTTCATTCAGCAAAGATGCATTGCCGCCTAACGTTGCTTTCGAGTTGCATCGCCGCATGATTGGGCAATTTTTCGATATCTTCAATTCATAACGCAGCGGTCGACGCATGGCGTCGACCCTGCAGTACGAAACCCGAATGCTGTCACTTTTTCTCCTCTATCCGATCGCTGATTTTGTCAGCCAGTGCGGATTCCAGTTCATCGCTGCGGTCCATACCGTTGCCGATCAAGTACCACCCTTTTTTGGTTTTGATCATGAAGCCTTCCGGCAAAAGAGGCATGGTTGGCTTGACTGAGAGTATCTTTTCCCATGGCAAAGCAACAGTAAAGAAGCAGGTTTTTATCACTGCGAACTCCAGCTTCACCTCCACACTGAGCGGCATCAGCAGAATCATGGCCGTTCGCCAAACAAGAATCCCAGTTGCTGTAAGGCAGAAAATCAGCACCATCACAGAATCCGACTGATTGCCTTTCTTCAAAGTTTCCACATAGAAAAACCAGAGTACTCCAAGGAAAAGCAGTCCGGCAGCCGATTGCGCCATATGCATGCCGAGAATAACCGGATCTTGCTTAAACATTCGATATGGATTGAAAGAGGCCGAACCGGCTGGCAGATGCTCCTTAATTCGCTCCAGAAGCTCGTTTAAGTTATCAAGCCAGACTGGAAATGAAGCTTCTTCATTGGATCCCTCCACCACATACCTAGGGAAATTCCAGGTAGAACGTTTTACCAAGGCTCGCACTTCGCGCCAGGCAATGGATTTTCTTTTAAACGCAGTGACCGCCGTCAGGCCCTCGTCGTCAGTGCGCACCTTCCAAGTGACGAAACCATAGAAAGGCACAATGGTAGCGGCTCCAGCAGCCATGATGGACATTGCTATTTTCCAGGGCAGGGGCAGAATTTGAAACTTGCCCAGGCAAAGAAAAACTATCGGCAAAATAGCGACAATCACCAATGCCGCAACTTCAGCCATAATGCGAACCAAGACCATCATCCTCAAACGATAGGTCTTTTGATTTTTGACAGCGGCTCTGCCGACCGCAGATGGCTCATCAGAAGCATCCTGCGCTGGATTTGCTGTTGAATTTAGCGGCGGCTCCTGAGATGGCCCGGGCGAGGGCTGTTGCGTCATCTGAACTTTCCTGAAGAACAAGAACATAATACTGCTCTGAGCGACTACAATTTGCTTCAGATAATCTTGGGTTTTGTAGATGAGCGATCTTGAATCGGCGGCATCTGACGTAGAAACAACAAAACCGGTGCAGAATTCGCGCCGCAAGTTGATGACGGCGTTTTTGATAGTCATTTCGATACCACTGGCGGTGGTAATAGCCGGAATAGTAACCACCTGGTGGCGCCCTGCCACATTGGTTATGCTCTGCCAGTCCATGAAAGTGATGGGTTATAGCAAAATGGCGGAACCTATGGCTGTTCGCGCTGTTGAGCAGTTTGCGCGTTCGGACGGCTTGAACAGCAAACCGACAATGAATGCCCTATGGAATCTTGGCCAGATTTACATCGACAATGGCAAGCCGGCAAAGGCTGAGCAAGTTTTTCGCGCCATCGCAATCTACAATTCGAAAAACCCAAAAGACGGCACAGTGATGCCGTATCAGGTCCTCAGAGCTTGGAGCAAATCGCTGCGCACACTTGGCAGAAAAAAAGATGCTGAACGCATCGAAGCTCAACTCGAGCGTACATCTTCAAAAACCCAAACAAAAAGCCGCCCGTGAGCGGCTTTTGAAATACATTTCCCGAATACCTCGGGTGCCTGCGAAGCTAAGCTCAGCATAGCACACCATTGACAATTCACCGCCTAGAAATTGATTTCTTCCGCGATTGAACTTTTTGGTGCAACGGCTCGTCTATTTCATGCAAAGGCACAGAAAAAGCCGCGAGGGGCGGCTCCGAGGTGGGGCTCGTTACGGTCGGTACCATGGGTGCCTGCGAAGCTCTCCAGAAGCGGTTCAACTCCGCCGGGCTCCACTCCCCTCGTAAATAACTTCGTTGAGATGTTGCATTTTTCTTCAGAAACACAGGAGTAGTCAGGGTGTAGCGCAAGCCTGACCCAACGTAAACAAACGGGCGCCGCACGGCGTTTTCGAACGAATTGCACAACTCGCACAAGCGCATGACATCCACGGCTTTTAAAAGACGCAGCAATACTGGCTTTTCGCGGAACACTCAAAGTTGTCAGCAAGAGATCTCAAAGAAGTGAGTATGATTGGGCCGTTTTTTGAGCAAATACAAATGCACTTGAAGTAAGGGCCCCGCCGTTTCTAGTGTTCTTGCGTCTCTTTATATTTACTTCTTGATTTCTCTTTCGTCTCAACCCGAACCCCCTAACTGCTTAGCGCTATTGCTCTCTTTGCCAGGATTTCTTCTTGGCATTAGTTCATGGCGCCTTCCAAGTGAATGCACTTCTGTGCGTTCGAATATGACAACGGAGAAGCCTCATGTCATCTAGCAAATCATCTGGAACCGGTGGAAAGCAGCGCTTTCGCACCGAAACCGACTCGATGGGTGAAGTGAAGGTGCCTGTGGATGCGCTTTACGGCGCCACCACGCAGCGTGCCCTCATCAATTTCCCCATCAGCGGGCAGCCAATGCCTCTCTCGTTCATTCGCGCCGTCGCCGCAATCAAGGCATCCGCCGCCGAAGCCAACGCTCAGCTCGAGCTTCTGGACCGGCGCGTTGCTTTCACGATTGTGCAAGCAGCCGAAGAAATCATCGCTGGACAGCACGCGGGCGAGTTTCCCATCGACGCGTATCAGACAGGCTCCGGCACTTCGACGAACATGAACGTCAACGAAGTGATTGCGGCGCGCGCTCGTCAGATTCTCGGTGCCAATCTCTCGGACCGAGACGCAGTGCACCCCAACGACCACGTCAACCGCGGACAGTCGTCCAACGACGTCATTCCGACGGCGACCCACGTGGCTGCGTCTCTGCTCATCTGCAAGAAACTCCTGCCCGCTCTGACCAAGCTGGAAAAGGCGCTCAAGGCAAAGGAGAGAGAGTTCGCCAAGGTCGTGAAGACCGGACGCACTCACTTGCAGGACGCCACTCCTATCACTCTCGGTCAGGAATTCTCAGGCTACGCCGCTCAGGTGGCCAATGCCATTCAGCACGTGAAGTACGCCAGAACGCGACTCAGCTTTGTCGCTCTTGGGGGTACGGCTGTCGGCACGGGCATCAATGCTCATCCGAGGTTCGCCCAATTGGCTCTGGCTCGGCTGTCTGAACGGCTGGGCATTCGCTTTCGCGAAGCCACCAACCACTTCCAGGCGCAAAGCACGCTGGACGAGATCGTGGTTGCATCCGGCGCGTTGAAGACTGCGGCAGTTTCGCTGATGAAAATCGCCAACGACATTCGCCATCTCGGAAGTGGTCCCCGTGCCGGTCTCGGCGAGTTGAACCTGCCTGAAGTTCAGCCGGGCAGCTCAATCATGCCGGGCAAGGTTAATCCCGTCATCGCCGAGTCTCTCTGCATGGTCTGCGCCAAGGTGATCGGCAATGACGCGACGATTGCAGTCGCAGGTCAGTCCGGTCTCTTCGAGCTCAACGTCATGCAGCCGGTGGCGGCGATTAGCTTGATCGAGTCAATCGAGCTGCTCGCCAATTCCGCCGACAATTTCCGCATCCGTCTCGTCGATGGCTTGACCGCCACCGACCGCGGACCGCGTCTCGTCGAGGAAGGTCTGATGCTGGCAACGGCACTGACTCCGGCTCTCGGCTACGACAAAGCAGCGGCAATCGCGCATGAAGCTGCCACCACGGGCGAAACCATTCGCCAGGTCGCACTGCGCGTCTCTGGATTGTCGGAAAAGGAGCTCAACAAGCTTCTCGACCCACTTTCCATGGTGACCAACCGGCCGCCGCGCAGGCGCCGGAGGTAGTTCACCCCAGACGAACGAGCGACGGGTTCCGAGGAGGAGACCGTAGCGAGTGTCGGGGACGCACGGAGGCTGAGGCGCGGCCGTAGCCGGAGTGCTTACAACCAGTAACCCGCCGGGGCGCGCACGGACGTGCGCTCCGGCGGGTTCGTAACAACGTCCGATATAACCAGAGGAGTAGTATGAATGGACCAGTTCCACAAGTACGACCCTGCTCAAATGCTTGGTCCGAGCCCGCTCGCCAAAGCAAGCGATGAGCTCATCCTGAAGCACATGGTTTCTCCCCAAGTCAAAGCCCTTTTGGGTCCTGTAACCGGAGGTCGAGTCGAACTCCGCGATAGTCAGGCCGGCTTTTTCCCCGGGGACGAAGTGTCGAATATCAACGGCAACATCATCAAGGGACGCGACGGCGAAGCGCTGGTGCGCTTTCCGTACGTGTCGAGCCTCTACGAGCACAAGAATGGCTGCCTGATCATCAAGCGCGATTTCCTGAAAATCAAGGTTTTCGCGTGGCTCGGCGACTACAAGAACGGCAAGGCTGACCTGATCCTCAGCACCGCTCTTCGTGACCGGCGCCATGACGGCACCAAACTGGTCAACGACTGCTCGTTGCTCGACTACCCTTATGACCACCCGGTCCTCTCTAAGCGGCTCACGATCAACGGCGTCACTGCCGACCTGGTCACCGCCGAGACATCACTGTACAGCTACTTCCCGGGTTCCTCCATCGCCAAGAGCGGTGGTGGAAAACAGCTTGACGAGTTCGTCGCCAAGCCGTTCACCTTCCTCGATCGACCTCGGCTTTTCATGCGCCTCTTTAAGCGCGCCTGGAAGCTCGATCGGTTCCCCGGGCAGAACTCGATTCCCATTCCGGACGTCGGCAAGCTCGCTCACGCCGGTTGGGAAGCCGTCGCCAGCGCGTGCGGACTTGACGCTCTCGAGACGAACCCGAGCCATTACCATGTGACCTTGTGGAACATGGCGAAGGGCTATGTCTTCTCATACGAGGAGCAAGAGGCGAACATCAACGCCTACAAAGCCGCAATCCAAAAGCTCAAAGAGAATGGAGTCCAAATCACTCGAGCGCAGGAGGCGTGGGTTTGCGTGCTGAACAATCTGAAAGAGTGGGACTTGATTCCCGAGCATCTGCGGATGGACGTTCCGAAGTGGATCCAAACAAACTTGGATCAGGAGTCTATCTGGCTCGTGAAGCCTCTTTCGGAGAAAGCAGTTCAGCTGCTCAAGAAGTAACTGCCGCCGCAATAAGAACAACCGCTACGCAGTCAGGCTTAACGACGGTCAAAACTCAGCAGAAATTCGCACTTTCACCGGTGCCGAATTTCTGCTTTTTTTACCTCACTCTACTACCTTTTTTAGTATCATTCTGAAGATTCATCAATTGCCTCGTGGCAGCCGTTAATGAAGCAGGTTGTCAGATCTAGTAAATACTCATGATCATGTCCCAAAGTCCACTTCCCCGCTATTTTGTCAGCCGACAAAACGATGATTCGTTCGCCGATTGCATAAGCACTCTTGACCCGTGCCATGCCATCGACAGCTTCTTCATCGGTGGACGTCACATGGTTGAACGTGAGTGGGTGGTAACCATCGATTCTGCCGGTTACTTGAAAGCGACCGACGGAGAAAAGCTGGGCTCTTTGCCGGCTGAGGTCCAGCAAGACCTGGCCTTCAACGAAGTAATAGGAAGCGCCGCCAATCGCACTCTCGACAGCTCCAGCGTTTATCTCTTTTATCTCGAAGCGCTGGAACAGCCGCCCGAAACACCTGGTCTTAACGATCCTGTCTATCTGTACGGCACTCTTTACGGTCCATTCCCTTCATCCTCGAGCGAAAGCTCCCGTGGTTTGAACGGGCAATTGACCATCAATCGCATGGATTTGCTGGCAGGTCTTGTTGATTCGGCAAAATTCGCATTCAACTACCAATCAGTCGGAAGTGAGACGCAGCGCTGTTTCAACTTGCTCTTGCCGGGCGACAGAGAAGAAGAAATAGCTCAGGGCAAGGGGCTCGTGATGGCGTATCCTCTCATGCCTGCTGAAGTCGTCATGGGCGAGCCCTGGAACGAAATTGTCGTTTCCGGGCTATTGTTCGATATTCTCTCCGCACTCAAAGAAGACCTCGAAAAGGAAAAGGTCAATCATCCGCTGCGCAATATGACATTGCCCGTTCCCAACCGCGCCTGGCTGGAACAGCAGCTCGAGACAAACGGCTATCAAATCAAAGGAAATATCGCTACGCGCTTGCCGGGCACAAACACAGGCATTCCTAAAATGCTCTCCTACGCGCTCGGACACTTAATCAAGGATAAAACCACCTTGCCGCCCCAAGGCACAATCAATGACTTTATAGAAATCGCCGAATCGACCATCAAGCACCTGCCGGGCTTTCCCTCCACGCGTTTGAAAGCATTGCGTTCGCGTGTGCGCCCTGTTTCACCCGAAGCACGCGCTCAGGGCTCGCGCGCCAAATCCGCCCCGCCGCAACCAGCTCGAATCCCAGCCGGTCAGACGTTTCCCGCCCAAATGGGCAATGCCCCGGCCGTCAAGAAAGCGGATTGGATGCAGGACTTCATCACCAAGCATCGCTCTGGCGGAGCCGGAGAAACGCGCCTGACCACCATGTCGGGACTTGCAAATTCACGTCAGGCCAAACCGGTGAAAAAGCCTGAAAAACAAGAAACGAAATTAAATGCTAAACCTGACTGGATGAGCGATTTTGATGGTCAACCAGTGGGCAGAGAGAATATCAAACCGGAAGCAAAAACAGATAAGAAAGAGAAGAAAAAAGAAAGTTCACCGCAAAACGAATCGCAAAACAAAGATTGGATGAAAGATTTCCAGTAAACCAAGACCCTTAAAGGAAGCCCGTTTCCATCAACCAACCACAACCAACAGGTAAAACAGCCGATGACTAAAGTTCATGAAAGACCAGTAGAACCATTCTCCGACATTCACTTCGAACACGGAGAAGTGAGAGCGACTCTGTTGCATGATCCGACTGTCGAAGGTATGGACATGGCCCTTTACCTCGATGGTTCTGGCAGCATGAGCGATGAATACGAGAACAAACGTCAGTCGGAAAGTTTTCTCGACTGGCTGTTCGGCAAAAAAACAGTAGTCACAGACAACATCGTAGAGCCGCAAGCACGCTGGATTCTCGAATATCTCGCCACCAAAGATCGCAATGGTTTCTTACGAGTCGCATATTGGGCAACCGGTACCGCAGGCTCTATTGAAGTAATCGGCGAACTGCAAGGCAAAGATGTTCACAATTACAAATTCCCCGGACCGAAAAAATTCGGCAATCAAACGAATTTGAAACCGGCGATTGAAGACTATGTTGAATACTTGGAAGAGCAGATGCAGCAAGGAGCTCGTCGCGGATGTGCTGTCTTCATCACCGACGGCGTTATTCACGATGCGCATGAAGTGAAGACATACTGCGAGTATCTCGTAAAACTGATGAAAAAAGGCAAGCTGCCGAAAATGAACTTCATACTTGTCGGCGTCGGCAAGGGCGTTGACGAAGAGCAAATGGAAGATATTTGCCACGAAGAATACGAAGGTTTCGGTCACCTCTGGTGCCACCGCATCGCCGAAGAAGTCAACCAAGTGGCAGAGCTGGTCGCAGTTCTCGTCGACGAAAGCATGACAGTCGCATCCGGCGGCACTATCACCGATGACAAAGGTCGCGTTCTCGCTCGCTATGAATCGCGTCTGCCAGCCGTTCTCGAATTCAAAGTTCCGGAAGGCGCTCACAGTTTCACGCTGGAAGTCAACGGACAAAAATTCACGCAGCCGCTTCCTGACGAAGATGACGACGATGACCACCACTAATCAAGCGAAGCGTAGGGGCGCATGCAATGCGCCCTTAGACAATCACCAAGTCGCATCAGCGTCTTGGGACGAATGAAAACTTGTAGGGCGGCTTCTGCCGCCCTTCTGAAGCGCCAAGAACGCGGAATAAACAGGTTTCAAAACTAACAAATTTAGCAGCGGTAAGAAATCGAACCGCCGCAAAGAAGGACAAAATGAGTCACAAACACGAAACTATCGTCAAACCATTTTCCGATGTACACAACAAAGGCGGCAAAATTCTCGCCACCTTGCTGCATGATCCAACCATCGAGGGTCTCGATGTCGCGCTTTACATGGACGGTTCAGCCAGCATGGAAGATGAGTACGGACCGCGCGGCGTGCTCGCAAAATTGGGTGGCGTGCGCAACCAGGTCGAGCCGCAAATGCGATGGATGCTGGAATATCTGGCAACCAAAGACAAAGACGGCGTGCTGCGAGTTGCCTACTGGGCAACCGGAGACGGCTCAGAACTTGAAGTAGTCGGTGATCTGACCGGTGTTCAAGCCAAAGAGTACAAGTTTCCCGGACCCAAGTTCTACGGAAAAGGCACAGTCATGCTGCCGGTTTTACGTGACTACGTGGCTCACATCAAAAATCACAGCGACAAGCACATCAAGCGCGGCCTGGCAGTTATCATCACTGACAGCCAGATCTATGACCCCGACGACATCAAGGCGTATTCGGCACAAGTGGCTAAAGAAATCGAAGCAGGTCGCTTGCCGAAGATCAACTTCGTGCTAGTTGGCGTCGGTGAGCAGATTGACGAAGAACAAATGGAAGAGATCTGTCACCAAGAATACCCCGGTATCGGACACCTCTGGTGCCATCGCATTGCCGATAAGATGGAAGAGATGGCAGAGTTGGTCGCGGTTCTCGTTGACGAAACAATGACCGTCGCATCAGGCGGCGTTATCTATGACGACAAAGGTAATGTGTTGAAGAGATATGAAACTCGTTTGCCCGCCGTCATGGAATTCACAGTACCTGCGGGTTGCCAGAGTTTCACCTTGGAAGTAAACGGTGAGAAATTCACGCAGCCTATACCGGAAGAAGACCATCACGACGACGATGATGAAGATGATGACGACCATCAACCGCAAGTACAGCAGTCTAATACCGGTAAGGGCGGACATAAACACTAATACTCTTGAGGAGATGCTTACACCTCCTCGTTACCAACGAAGCTCCGTTGATGTTCAAAGCATTTGATGTAATCTGCAAAAGGAAGTAGCTCGGCAATTTATGGCTAAGAAAGAAGACAAAGGCTCATCACCACAAAAGAGGGAGCCTTCGCACGACCACGGCGAGCATAAACACGGCCCCGGCTGCAATCATGAGCATGAGCATGAACACGAGCACCAGAAGGAAGAGAAACACGTCCACGGTCCCGGCTGCTCGCACGGTCATGATCACGAACACGAGCACGAGCACAAGAAGGAAGAGAAGCACGTGCACGGTCCCGGCTGCTCGCACGGTCATGATCACGAACACGGGCACGAGCACAAGAAGGAAGAGAAGCACGTGCACGGTCCCGGCTGCTCGCACGGTCATGATCACGAACACGGGCACGAGCAGAAGAAGGAAGAGAAACACGTGCACGGTCCCGGCTGCTCGCACGGACACGAACATGGGCATGGGCATGGGCATGACCATGACCATGGACACGGCGGATGTGGACATGACCACGGACACGGACACGATCACGACCATCACCACGAAAAGGTAGATTACGACAAGCGCAGACGCGAAGCGCCAATGACTACGAGAGCTGCTGAATCCGGCGGCTCCGCTTGCCAGATGGAACTGGATGCCGTGATTCCAGGCGAGGAAGATGAACGTGGCAGATTCGAGCAGCTTGAAAAAGAGTTAGAAATGTTCATCGGAGTTTCCGACGTACACGTGCGCAAAGACGGCGAATTTCCAGAAATTTGTATCCACTATTCGCCGGACAAAGTTTCACTTGAGAAACTGCGCGAGGCTATCAATTCTATCGGTACCGCTGTCAGCAAGCGCTATCTGCAGCACACCTGGTTCGTACGCAACATGGAATCCGCGCAGTGCGGATACGTAATCGAACACTCCTTACACCGTATGCCCGGCATTCTATCAGCGAACGTTGGATACGCAGCCGAAAGATTGGTCGTTGAGTACGATCGCGAATTGACGCGCCCTAAGCAGATTAACAAGCGCATAGAACTACTCGGCTACGAATTGGAAGAGCCGGAAAAAGGTCATGCTTGCTCATTCCACGCGCACGGCAGTAGTGGATTGGCTCCTAAGATCCAGATGCCGCTGACAATCGCCGGCGGCGTGCTGCTGGTGGCAGGATTCGGCTGGCAGCATTTGGTCAATCCTTCGGACATCATTGGCGAAACTCTCATGTTTCTGGCGATGGTTTGCTCTGGCTTCTTTCCATTCAAGGGCGCCCTCAGCTCAGTCAGACAGGGTGTTTTTAGCATTGAAACCTTGATGGTTCTTGCGGCTGTTGGCGCAGGTTTCACTGGAGCATTCTTCGAAGGAGCATTCTTACTTTTCCTTTTCAGCATGGGGCATGCCCTCGAACACCGCGCGATGGACAAAGCCAGAAACGCGCTCGACGAGCTGAGCAAACTACGTCCACAAAACGCCCTCGTTAAAAAGGGTAACGACATAGTGGAAACACCAGTCGCGGAAGTAATGCGTGGAGACATTGTCATCGTGCGCCCCGGCGACCGAGTTCCGCTCGACGGCACCATCAGATCAGGCAAGTCGTCTCTCGATCAAGCCACAATTACAGGCGAATCTGTGCCAGTCGCAAAACAAGCTGGTGATGACGTTTTCGCAGGCACAATCAACACTGACAGCGCACTCGAAATCGAAGTAACGAAACTCTCATCCGAATCAATGCTTGCGAAAATCGTTGACCTCGTTTCTGAAGCAGAAGCTCAGAAAGGCGCCAGCCAAAAATTTGCTCAAAAGGTCGAAAAGACCTTTGTTCCAATAGTGCTAGTCGCCGCACCAGCGCTCACAATTGGACTGATGCTCTGGGGAGTGAGTGTACATGACGCAGTCCTGCGTGGAGTGTCGCTTTTAGTCGCCGCATCACCTTGCGCATTAGCAATCGCCACACCCGCTACGGTATTGTCTGCAGTGGCACGCGCAGCAAAAGCAGGTATTCTGATCAAGGGTGGCGCTCACCTGGAAACACTCGGAAACGTTGAAGCCATCGCATTCGACAAAACCGGTACGCTGACGATTGGAAAACCGAGTCTCGTCAGCATCAAACCGGAGTCCGGCGTAAGTGAAACAGAACTAGTGCAACTAGCCGGTGATGCCGAGATGCATTCATCACACCCACTTGCAGTTGCAGTCGTTAATGCGGCAAAATCGCGTGGATTGACATTGGGCAACTGCACAAACTGCGAAGCAGTTCACGGAAGAGGCGTCAAATCTTCTGTAGACGGCAAAGAAGTCTGGGTTGGCAACGCATCACTGTTTGACTCTGATCCCCTCCCTCAAACAATTTCAGACGCCGTCAAAGATTTAGAGAAAAACGGACAATCAATTGTCATCGTGCGCAGCGAAGGCAAGTACGTTGGAGTTCTCGGTGTTGCCGACACAGTTCGCGACGAGACCAAGACCGTTCTGACCCACTTAAAGCGGCTTGGCATCAAGAGAAACGTCATGCTTTCCGGAGACAATCAAACTGTCGCAGAAGCAATAGGTTCCCAAATTGGTATAGATGAAACACGCGCGCCGCTAATGCCAGACGGCAAAGTTAAGATGCTGAAAACCCTCTCCGAATCAGGCGGTGTCGCGATGGTCGGCGATGGAGTTAACGACGCACCGGCGCTTGCAGCGGCATCAGTTGGCATCGCCATGGGCGGCACGGGGTCGGACGTAGCACTTGAAACTGCAGACTTAGTCCTCATGAGCGAAGGCTTGCGCCGTCTACCTTTTGCAGTTGAACTTTCGCGCGTTGCCACAGCAACAATCAAACAGAACATGACGATCGCGCTGGGAGTAAGTGCTCTGCTCATAGTCGCTACGATTTTCAACCTCGTTCAAATCTCCAGCGCAGTCGTCTTGCACGAAGGAAGCACTCTCCTTGTGCTCTTCAACGGTCTCAAACTCATAAAATTCAAAGGCTCAGAAGGCATCAACGCATAATGTTCCAGCGAACAAAACCACTCGCCGCTGCTCTTTCGTGCTTTCTCACCTTGAGCGCGGCGCCGGCGTTTTGTGCAGCGAGTGACGAGAAAAAAGATGGAACCATTCTTGCGTTCACTAATAAATCGAAAACACATATCGAAGCTGCGGTAGTTTGCGACGTTATTACGCTCAAACTGAAAGACGGAAAGACGCGGAAGATGAGCATGCGCGCTCTAAACAGCAAAGGCGCCAGTGATGCAACTGCAATGTGGAATTTATTCTGCTTCTATGTCGTGAAAGACATCTGGCGCGGCGTGATTCACACACACGAGTTAATGGGAGAGGCGAATATTTCGCTTGAGATTTCTTCTGACGGCAAACACAAAGTTATCAGAAGAGCAGTTTACGCTCCGCAATGCAAACCCTGTGTCGGAGCGGCTGCACCTCTGCCTCCAAAAGCTCAGGAATTTTGGCAAAAGGCGCAGAAGTGCGTTGATTACATTGAGTTTGCCCAGATGAAAATTCCTGACGACAAGGTCGCATGTGTCACTTTGAATGTCGCTTACGGACGCAACCTTGACGTGTTTCCACAATATTCTTTCTGCAACTACCAAGGTTTGCTCAAGCGCATAAACGGTGCAATCGTTCGCGCGAAAGCGATCAAGTAAACCAAGGGGCGCGTGCAACGCGCCGCCACGATGTTAGCGCTTTTGCTGTTCCGGCTGTTCTTGCGGTTTTACGATGTGGAGCTTTTCACCAAGTCCGCGGAAAAGTTGACCGGCTTTGTTACCAGTGTCCTTCACGCCTTCGATTGCTCTTTGCTGATTCTGTGGATTGCGAGCCGCTTCCAGAGCCTGATTTCGAGCTTGTCGTTTTACTTCATTCTCAACCAAATCGGAAATGTTGGGATTGGTGATCATTGATGTTCTATCAAACAATCTTCTTGCTTCTCGCAACTGTCCGCGTTGTTCCGGCGGTGCGTTCTTGATCACTTCATCAAAAGCTTTATCCTTAGCCAGTTTCAGAGCGAGAGCTTCTGGTCCGATGAGAACATCACGCACCAGAGGAGCACCGTTGCGAATAACTCCGTTAACGTCGCCGCGTTTGCCAGCTTCGACAACTCCTGTCGCCTGCTGAACTTTCTCGCGCCCAATCTGCTTGCCCTGTTCAACGACCTCGCCGGTAATTCTCTTTGTTGTCGGAGAATTCACGACTTGCTTGCCTTGATCAACAATCTGACCAACAGCCTCGCTGTTTCTCACATCTTGTACGGTTTCTTTGCCTTTCTCCCAACCTTTCTGAGCAACTTCGCCGGCCTTATTGCCGAACTTTTTCAAACCATCCATAAAGCCTGAACCTTCGAAGAGACTGCTGCCGCCACTGTTCGATTGTCCAGAACTTTGTTGTACTTCTTTCGTTGAAGCTCGGTCGCCGCCCATGTTTTGCCCTCATAGTAGAAGCGTGCGAAAAGCGAGGCTCTCACGCAGAGCCAAACGATTCGCCGTTAGGAGATGCTTGAAATATAAGCACCTTGTGTGACAGGAGCGTGGCAGATATATTAAGCGACTTACGAGGCGCAGTCAGTCTTTAGACGTATCGGCGATTGTCGCCCTGAGCTGCTCTCAGCATTTGCGCACCGGCATAGAAGTTGCGGCGAGGATCGCCAGGTGTGCGGTCTCCAGATCCCGGAAAGACCATGTATTCGACTCCGCTTCTCACACCACCAGTGCGAGGGCTTGCGGGAATACCGAGTTCTTGAGCGAGCGCAATTGAGCCTTCACCAAGTTTGTGGCGTGGGCCAACATCGGCGAAGACTGCAAAGGCAACTTTGCCGTTATACCGAACCGCCGCAATGTCGCCGAGTTTAATGCCGAGTTCTTTGTATTTTCCGCCTGGCAAAACGAAGTATGGAACAGTTTCAGCGTTCACAGAACGTCCATCTGGATAACGCAGTGACGTCTGTGTCTGTCCGGTTGGATCGATTTGTCGCGCGCGCGGGCTGCCGTCTGCATCGATTGTCATTCCGGCGCGGAAGTAGACAGGACGGCGACCGTTGACCAGGCCGTTTTTCGCAGCATCAAATGCTTGATTAAGCGCGACCTGATCGGTGTTGCCGTTGGTCATGTCCGTGATGTTCGGAATCGGAAGAATGCCGTCAGAAAGGCGATTATTTGGTTGAAACCGATCCCACACGACGGGCTGAGTGCGTTGGTTCGGTTGATATTGTTCAATACGACGCGGCATATAGAGCCCGTCTGCGCGCATCTCCGGTTTGAACTGATCACCTCTGGTTATCGGTTGTTTGCTCTCGACAAAATTGCTCTTGTCGGACATGTTTTTCGACCACCAGTCCCCGTAAAAACCTACTTCTCCGTTTTTTCCGCGCTGGTTCTTGTAAGTTCCGTCACCGTTGCTAACTGCGCGAAGCAGCACTCTTTCTTTGCCGCCTTCATTTGTGAAGACGTGCACCAGGGGTTTGCCGACAGACATATCGAGTTCCAAGCGAAGTTGGCGTTTTGTTCCATCTCGATCTGTTACTTCTAGTTTGTCGACGCCGGTAGATAGAAGTTTTTCCACCGCTTTCAATTTGTCTTGCGCAGTGGCTGTAGGACTTTCTAACGCAGCCCGCGCTACATCTGCAGGTGAATCACTGGTAGTTGGCGCAACTGAGTCAGGGCGTGGCTGAGGACTCTTATCTCGACCGTCTCCCGAGAAGCGATAGTAATCGAGCGAACTTGGACGGTCGCTTGGAACGTCTTTCGAGCTGTCGCCCGAGAACTGATAGAGGTTCGGTTGGTCTTTGACGACTGGATTGTCGTCGCTGACCGCGCCAGGTTTACCTGGAACGTTTGAGCTCATCGCAATCTTCGTAGGGTGGGGAGGAAAAAATTCGATTACGAATTCATTTCAGTCATCGACCGTATCGCAGAACCGTTGTCAACAACTGCCGAAATCGTACTACCAAAAAGCCCGGAATGCAAACACAATTAATGGTTTCCACGATTTGAAATCTTCACGCATCCCTCACGTTCCTGTCACGCAAAAATGCAAGATGAGAGACTCGCGCACCCAAACATTAGAGACTCGCGCAATTGTGAGCAGCGCTTAATATTGTTCCAACAGCAAATTTTGACACCTCTTCACACTTACGAACCAGGGTGTCGTTACGCCCGAAACTCCACCCCTGTTTGCTCACACAAACATTAGCAACAGCTAACACAGTTATCGCGAAGCCTTTTTTAGTGCTTGGTCCTGAGCGCGCTTCTTGATACGTAAGGGAATCGTTCTTTTTTTCAAAGCAATCTCTGAGCAATCCAACACCACTAGTAAATCGCCATCCATGAGCCGCCACTTAATGCAACTTCGGTTGTCGGATGTGATTTGTCAGTTGTGTCAAGAACAACGTAGCGGAGATGCCATGCATCGCCCGGGCTACGCATGGCGTCGCCCCTACGGTTCTTAACTAGCGAAACTCCAGAAAACTCAACATGGAGAAGTGAATGAGCAAATTGATCGTGGAAGTGTGTACGGTCGACAAAATCGAGCGACATCCCAGTGCCGACCGCATGGTTGTCGCCACCGTCAAAGGCTGGAAGACCTGCATCCGCTTCGACCCCGAAAGTGGAAAGGCGGACTTCGAAGTCGGCGAGCGCTGCATCTTCTTCCCACCGGATTCGGTACTGCCGCCGGAGCTGGCAAACGGACCTGACGATCTTCCTGCCGGACGGCTCAACGTTCGGCGGTATCTCAGCCCGCTTCCTCCCTGCGCCGACGGCATCGTGCCACCGGGTGGACGAGTGCGCGCTGCTCGCATGCGGGGCATCGCTTCGTTCGGCGTCATCACCAAGATCGACGCGGCCTTCGGCGATGACCTCAACTGGGCGGTGGGGACGAACCTCGCGGAGCACTTCGGTGTGACCAAGTGGGACCCCCCGCCGGAACTGCTGGGCGAAGACTGCCTGCCCGACCACCTGCTCTTCCACCGCTACACCGAGATCGAGAATCTGGGCAATTTCCCGGAAGCGATCCCGGACGGCGTGGAAGTGGTGCTCACCGAAAAGCTGCACGGCAAGAACTGTCGCCTCGGCTCTGTTCTCGTCGACGACGAGGGCGGCGATGAACCCAGCTGGCAGACCATGGTCGGCTCGCACGATGCCCGGCTCAAGGAAGTGACGGCGAAGGGCACGCGCTCTCCGTTCTGGCAGGTGCTCGGCGAGAAGGAAAAGGCGCTCATCGCCTACCTTCGCGACGAGATGCCTTTCGACGGCGCGCGCTACTCCGTCATCCTGTTCGGCGAGCTGTTCGGCTCGGGCGTGCAGGACATGGCGTACGGCATGAAGGACGGCGAGAAGCGATTCCGCCTGTTCGACATCGCCATCAACGGCAACTACCTCGACTACGACGTGAAGCGTTCGCTTTGCGAGAAGTTCGGAATCGAGATGGTGCCCGTGCTCTACCGCGGTCCTTACAGCAAGGGCGTGGTCGAAGAGCACACTTCGGGTCCGACGACCATGTGCTCCGCCGGCAACATCAGCGGCAAGTTCAAGGGTCGCGAAGGGCTCGTCGCAACACCGACGGTGGAGCAGTACTCCGCTGGCGTTTGCGGTCGCATGATCGTCAAGTCGATCTCGGCTGACTATCTCGAGCGCAAGGGCGGGACTGACTCGCACTAATTTGGCACGGACGTCGAAGTGAGTCTGGGCCTCCAACTGCAAAGCAGCACGTTCACTCCTCACGAGGGAGTGAGCGCACTCTTTGGCGCCCTAGGGCGCACTCACTTCGATTCTCGAACCCTCAGAAAGGAGGCCAAAAATGAAAAACATCGGTATCCTCGGCGGCACTTACGACATCGTCCATAACGGACATGTCGATGTCGCCAAATTCGTGGCCAAGCAACTTGGTCTCGACAAAGTTCTACTCGTCACGGCCGGTCAACCGCCGCACAAGCTGGGCGTCACCGATGGTGAAGTCCGGCACGAGCTGGTTCAAGGCGCTGTGGAAGGTAATCCGGAGCTGGAAGCCAGCCGCATCGAGCTGGACCTTCCGGGGCTCTCCTACACCTACCGCACCGTCGAGCAGTTGGCCGAAATGCTCTCCGCCGAAACCGGAGAGGAAGTCGCCATCACCTTCATCCTCTCGGCGGAATATCTCGACCCGGAGAATCCGAGCAATGTCACCAAGTGGGAAGAGGCGGAAGCCTTGCTCGCACGGGTGCAGCTCGCGGTTGTTCCGCGCGGGAAGTACACCGCCGAACTCGCTCGCCAGTGGGCGGAGGAACTGAAGCTCACGAACGTGCGCGTCTTCGACCAGCAAATCTCCAGCCTCTCGAGTGGTATCGTCCGCGATGCCATCAAGAACGGGCTGTCGATCGACACCCTCGTTCCCCCGCGGGTCGTCGAGCTGGTCAAGAAGCACGGCATCATCTTCAGCTGAGACGCTGAACTGGACTGTCGCAAACTCTCGTTGCAATCGAGTAAGTTTGCGGCAGTTGCGATTATCATCTCTTTCAATTAAACACAAGGAAGCTGCATGAAAAGATCTGAAATCGATGGAGCTATCGCTCGCGCGATCGGCAACGCCAAGAAGTTCCACGTCGCCTTGCCGAAGTGGGCCGAGAACAAGCCTTCGCAATTTGACGCCAGCGCTGACGGCATCCGCCATCAAAAGCTGGGCTGGAAGGTCGTCGACTTCGGTGTCGGTGACTTCCCCAACTGCGGGCTGGTCATCCTCGCGCTCTGCTCGCCGCTCGTCGACGATGCCGGAGAACCGTTGACCAAGCCTCACACGGTCGGCGAACGCGAATACCCGGTCACGGGTTTCTCGCGCAAGTACCTGTTCGTGCAGGCCGGTCAGACCGAGCCTCACCACTTCCACCGACAGAAGGCTCGCAAGGAAGTCACGGTCATCGCGGGCGCCCCGGTGCGCTTCGAGCTGGCTTGGGCTGACGGCGACACCGCTCTGTCGGACAAGGACGTGGACGTGCAAGTCGACGGCATCTGGCATCACCTGCCTGCCAACGGTTCGATCGTCGTCAGCCCCGGCGAGACGATCACGCTGCCTGGCGAACTCTCGCATATCATCTCGGTGCCGGAAGGCGGCGAGGACACGATCATGCTGGAGACCTCGACGGCGAACAACGACAGCAACGACAACATCTTCCCGTTCATGACGCCGACATCGGTGCCGGTGGACGAAGATGCGACGGCGCGCTACCAGCTCCTCGACGAGCACCGCGCCACGGTCTGAAGTCGGGGCACCCAGGCGATAAGCCCAGTCACTCGTCTGATGCGAGTGGCTGGGTAGTTCGCGTTAACCAGGAGGAGTAACTTCCTCCCAAAGCAGGCAGTGGGAAGCGCCGATTCATCGACGTTTACCCCTGCCTCGCTTTTTTTTGCCGCCCATATGCTACATAGCGTAGTACAAAACATTAAAAAGTTACGACCTCAGTAAACGGTGCTGATTTCTGGTCTTGCGGGAACCAACTGCGTTCTGCTGTCGGGTCGACGCATGGGTTCGACCCGACAGCAGTGCATCCGCATATCACAACCAAGGGTGTGAATGGTGATTTCAGTTGGCTAGGCAGGGGCTGTCTTTACGCAAGCCCCTGCCTTATTCATCGGACTGTTCGCGCTTAGTGGTGAGCGATCAGGTTGCCGTTGATCCGGTAGTGGATTTGCATGAGCAACTTGCCCTCCTCCAGCAACGGATACCAGATCTCGGTCCACTCCTTCTGGCTGAGGAACTTGGGCTTGCACCAGCCCCAGCTCGTTTCGACCACGCAGGTGAACTCGAGCCAGTCTTGGTTCAGACACCCCCAACCCGCCATGGTGTCGGCGAACTGGTAGGCGATGGCGTGCGCGTCCAAGAGGCGCACGATGGGCTCGAGCGTGGGGTTTTTGCGCAAGGGCGTCTTGGTGCCCGGGCAGCTCACCGACACGAGGCTCATTACCATGAGAGTCTCCTGATGAGGTTTTGCATGATGCAGTTCAACGGTGAAGTCGAACTGCATCACATCTGAGCAAGCGTTCCAAAGACTCGATGACGGGTTTACTTCACGCTGTTGGCGTTTTTCTTCTCCTCGTCTCGTTTGTGCATCTGGCGACCGCCGACGTAGATGCCACCGAAGACGACGCCCAGCGTGAGCAACTCAATTTCGTCTCCGGCGAACAGGTCGTCGAGAGCGCTGAGGTCGATGTGGGCGTTCGTTTGCCCGCCGATGCTTCCGTTGTCGATGTCGACACCAGCAAAGCCCTCACAGCCTTCGTCGCCGTAGCCGCAATTCTCCTCGCCGAGCCCCGACTCCGAACCGTTCGGAGCTGTGTTCATGACGTCTTCGACCTCCACCGTGAACTCAGCGGAACCGTGCCCCTTGCCGTCGAAGATCTTCACGACGACTTTGTAGATGCCCTCCTTTTCATACTGGTGCGAGAGCTTGAATGACTTGCCGTTGAGTACGATGCCGGCAGGCTTGCTGCCGTCACCATAGTCGACGACGCCGGTGAAGATGTCGGCGCCAGGATCCTCGAAGCTGCCTTCGAGTTGCATGTTGTCTCCCGTCTTGCACCGGTTCTTGCCGTTGAGCTTCACCGATGGCAGGACGTTGTTAACGTGCACCATCATGGTGTCGCGCCCCCAAAGTCCGTAGCTATCGTAGATCTCGACGATGACCTTGTAGTCGCCGTCTTGACCGTAGAAGTGCTGCAGGGTGAAGCGACGACCAGGCTCAATGACTAGATCGTGCCAGCCAGAACCGTCACCGTAATTGACGCGCCCGCGCCAGCTGTCGACTTGGTCTGCGTCATCGAACCAACCCTGATACTCCATGACGCTGCCTTCATCGATGGTGCGGTCGGCCAGATGCGGCACTGGCGGGTAATGCTGCTCGCTGAAGTAGAAGTACCCGACGGGCGGAACGACGGACTGCGGGACCGGCTGTGGAACGTAGGCTGGCAACTGGATCGCGATCGGGGGTAGCGGAGGCACCAGATGCGGCACCACCAATGGAGGCGGCGCCGTCGGCGGGAAAAAGACTGCTGGCGGCGTGACGGGTGGCGTCAGAGGCGGTTCCGTTGGCGGCGTGACCGGGGGCGTCACGGGCGGTTCCGCGGGCGGCGTTACCGGCGGCGTTACCGGCGGTTCCGCGGGCGGCGTGACGGGTGGCGTCACCGGCGGCGTCACAGGCGGCGTTACGGGCGGCGTCACCGGCGGCGTCACAGGCGGCGTTACGGGCGGCGTCACCGGCGGTTCGACTGGAGGCTCCTCCTTCGGAAGTACGGTGATGATGAACGAGTCGCTGCCAAGGCTGTCGTCATCATAGACTTTGACCGTGACGTTGTGAGTCCCCACAGCCAGACCATCGAAGATTGCCGAGTAGTCGGTGTTTGGCAGAATCGGGACGCCCTTTGGCAGCGTGAGAACGCCGTTGAGGTAGATCTCGTAGCGCCAGAGAGGTGAACCGTCTGCAGCGTACTCCTCTCCTGGATCGATAAAGGAGAACAGCCCCTTGTCCGCCCTCTCTCCGACGAAGATGACCTGATCCGGGCGCGCGTTCACATCCGGCTCGACGTTGTTGACGAAGACCAAGTACGTCGCGTTGGTTACGGCGCCTGCGTCATCGACGACGCGCACCGGCAACTGATACGCACCACCGGTGATGTCACTGCTGTCCTGTCCGTAGAATTTCGAGATCGTGTACTTCCCATCGGCGCCGACTGGCACCGGGACATAGCCAGAGCCGTAGTCGACGAAGACCTCGTGCATCTGCCCGGCGTCGAGGTCGTTGAACACCACATTGAAAGAAGCCGTCTGACCTTCGTTGATGGTGGTTTGCTGCGGCGGCAGCACCGGCGGGCTGTTTGTTTCACCCCGGACCGACACGACCACGAACGCCTCGCTGAAGGTCGGCACTTCCGAATTGCCATCGGAGATGACGATGCGGATCGTGTAGTCGCCCGGCGAGTCGTAGACGTGCGAGAGGTTGAAGGTCTTGTCAGGGTTGAGCGGCAGGGGTTCTACGTCGCCAGGATTGTCCTGGTCGAAGTAGTTGTAGTAGACCTCGCCACTCCACACGTCGTCGCCAGGGTCTTCAAATGAGCCGACGGCGTTGATGGGTTGACCGACGACCACAGGCGTCAGAAGGCGGACATCGATGACCGGCAGCACGTTGACCGACTGAACTTGCAATACCTCAACGGTTTGGTTGTTCTGGTCGTCTTGCACCGTCAGCGTAATGTCGATGCTACCCTCGTAGGGCGGCACGTAGATCAGGCGGAAGGAACCGTCCGGATTGATCGAAACAGGCTCATCGCCCCTGCCGAAGTTGACAGAGGCGTTGAGCGCGTTGGTCGGCGTGTCGCCGTCGAGAACGCGACCGGTGATGACGAATTGACGCCCCTCGCTCACTTCATTGGCGAACGGGTCGAGGAAGATTTGCGGCGCCGAACCCACCGGGGTACCGGACAGCACGCATCGCGGCTCGAGCGCTTCAACAAAGAGGGTGCGCTGCGAGTTCGACCGAGTGGTCTTCATGCGAATGTCATCCCTTCGGATGCAGAGATTGATGACTTTGTTTTGCTTTCCGCGAGCAAAACGACTCTCAGGCTTTACCCAACTTTCGCTCTCAAAGCAAAAGTCGTGAACGTTCAAAGTGCCGTGGTCGTTGGATTGGCTAGTTCTGGTAAGTCTGAGAGTTTAGAAGTCATCGGAATCGCTTAGAGTCTACCTTCTGCAGCCGCCATTAGTGAAGCGCTAAATCTAAGCTCGACAGGCTTTTACAGACCCAGAAAACAATTCTCTGCCAATTTAAGATTAGAACGAACATGAAATTGAAGAACTCGCGTTAGCGTGGCTGAAATAGCAAAGCAAGCAAATACCCGCAACTGCTCGGTAACCGTCACAAGTCAGTAGCAGTTCAATCGCAACATTGACATAGGATTTCAATAGATTTGAGATATCAATCCAGTCTCTCCAGTTTTTACAGGTTGCTTCCTATGCCGACACTCGCTGCTCCGCTGCCACAATCCAGGGCTCAGAACGCCATGGAGACAGTGCACAAATACCTACCATGCAGGTTTGAATTGACTGCGCCTGTCGCCCCTGACACCCTTTTGAACAGCTTGTTTCCCGAGGCTTCGGCAGCTCAAGAACCATGCCAGAGCGAAGACGAAGAAGCTTTGGAAATCAATCGCTATCTGGATATTCTGAACGATGTCTTCGACGCACTCAGACCAATTTACTAACCAGTATCAAAAATAAGATTGCGACTGAACAGTGGAGCTAGCGAAGCTACACGGCAGTCTTTTCGGATGTACCGGAAGCATCGCTGGAAGAATCAGCGGAAGGCTTTTCTTGCGAGTCTGCGTCTGGTTTCTGCCCGGATTCCGCGGTTGCTGTTGCTGTTGCTGCTGCCGCTTCTTTCTCTTTGTCGCTTGTGCGGCGGCTCAGTCCAGTTTTGGCACCATCATTGCTGCCGTTTGAATGAGCGGTGCCTGAGCCATCAACGGAATCGTCTTCGTCTTCGTCCTGCAAAATCTCCATAAGCTCAGAAGGATTGGCTGCCTCTCTCGGCACCAATTCACCGCGCGGTGTGCGCCTGCGGTCGCGGTACATGGCGCCGATCGTGCCCCAATCGATGACGAGACTTCCACCAGATGCTCGGTGTTGCTTATCCCACGTCATCAGCAAATCAAGGCAAGCGTGATCGATGTAATCCACATCTTCCAGGTGCACGTGCAATTCGCTGTCTGCAGGCACATCTTCGATAGCTTGAGCAAGTTTCGGCAAGGACAAGAAAGTTGCTGCTCCACTCAGATACAAATTGGTCTTGTGGCGCCGGTCTTCGCTCTCTTTGCGGATTTTCAAATGCGAGAAGTGATAGAGCAGTTTGGCGATGGAAAGCAATACGCCAATTAGAACACCCGTCAGCAAGTCGATAAAGACGATGGACGACATCGTGATCAGGAAGATGGTCATCTCCCCTTTGCCAAACTTCTTCAGTTCTTTCGTTTCTTTCGAAAAGACCAGTTTGTATCCGGTCAAAACCAGCAACGCTGCAAGACTGGAGATGGGTACCAAACGGACAATGCCCGGTAGGCACGTCACAAAAGCCAGCAACCAGCAGCCATGCAAGAACGCGGACAATTTTGTGCGCGCACCGGCTTTGACATTGACTCCGCTTCTGACGATTACACCGGTCATGGGAAGAACGCCGATCAATCCGCAAATAAAGTTGCCTACACCCTGCGCCTTCATCTCTTTGTCATACTTGGTCCGGTGTCCAATAACGAGCTTGTCTATAGCGGTGGCAGTCAGCATGGTTTCCGCTGTTGCAATGAATGCAACGGCTACCGCATCGACGAGCAAGTCGACGTTGGTCATTTTGTTAAAGGCTGCCAGAGTCGGCAAACGCAAATCAGACAACAAGTCCTTGGGGATGTCTACGTGCTTGATCGGCAAATTGAAAATACCGTCAATCGCTGTAGCAGTTACAATCGCAACCAACGCACCGGGAATAAGTGACACCCACTTCCACGGCAGTTTATGCAAAGGCAATTTGTCCCAGATGACTACCGCAACGATCGTGCAAACACCGATCATCGCAGCCAAGTGATGACTCGTACCTTCAGCGTGAACAACACCTTTGTAGACAGCTTCAGGAATGGAAATTAGATTCTTCCAGGCCTCTCCCTTCGGTGTATCGTCAACCATCACGTGAAACTGGCTGAGCATAAGCAAAACACCGATGCCGGACAGCATGCCGTGAATGACAGAAGGTGGAACAGCGCGGAACCACTGTCCCAGACCAGCGAAGCCGGCAATTATTTGAATGGCGCCCGCCAGCATAATAATGAGACCAAGACTTTCAATGCCGTGCTGTTCGATAAGCTCGACGATTACAACTACTAGCCCAGCGGCGGGTCCGCTCACCTGCAAAGGGCAACCGGAAAACCAGGAAACAATTGCGCCGCCTATAACACCGGTGATAATCCCGGTAGACACAGGCAGCCCCGCAGCGATGGCAATACCCATGCAAAGCGGTAGTGCAACGAGAAAAACAACAATAGAAGCGAGAAAGTCGTTGAGAAAGTACTTTCTCAAACTGCGCTTAGTAATTTCGAAACTGACAGTCAAAAAATAGCTCCATCAGGGGAAACAGCAAACTTCTTTCGACCAAATCGACTAATCGGCTCTGCCTCTTAACGATTGGTTTTACCATCGATTTGTTGCATCCATGACGCTATTTTAACCCACCAAGGGTCCCATGAAAACCGCGCGAAAGCCTGCCGAAAGCAAGCTTTTCAACAGCTGCCAGCGGCAAAAAAAATTGCCAGCTGCTTGAAACACGTTTCAAGGAAGCCTGGAACAGTCGATGCGCACTGTATTTGGTATCACCAATCTTATGGACAAAGCTCTCCCAAAAGCACTTTCAATGGCGAGCAACTCAATCTTCTAAAAACAGGTGAACGCCGCTTCATATGCGCGTTCACAGATTGTCATTAGCCGCATCAAATTTTAACGACTTCCTATCGACCAGGCGGACTGACTTCGCGCACGTGCGCGAACCTATCCGGTCCGCTTCTTGACCACCCTGAAAGACTCCTAATGAACGTTTTGCAAAGACTGTTGCCATGGCAAGAGGTGAATCCATACGGTCAAATCCTACATCTCCGTTTTTCAATAGCTTCAATTCCCCGACCAATCAGATCTCGCAATCATCACCAAAGTTTCTTCGGCGCACCTAGCGTGCCCGAGTCTGGTCCGTTCGGAATTAGCTGCTGAAATCCAGCGCTTTCCACAACACATCTCTGCAAATCCCAGAGGTGTTCTTCTAAGGTCAGCCAAATGAATCGTCTCCGTAGGCAAATAACGTTCCTCGCGTTTCTCTTGTCCGCAGGTCTCATCTGGTTTTTCTCCACGAGCGAAACCGGTTTGGGCTTGGCTGGCAGCTGTCTCGCACTGAGCGCTGTCGCCACCGCGGTCACCTTCGTGCAACTCTCCTGCCTGCTTCGTGGCTATGGCAGCATCTATTCGCGACTGCAAACACTGGCGGCATTCATCTGGGGCTCCGTCCTTTCGGTGGCGGCTCTTGTCTTTGCAGACTCGCACTGGCATCTGTTCGGCGGCGCCATCAGCATGCTCGTATGGGCCTATGCAATCTGGCGCTACAACGTGCAGAAGTCAAAGTACGTTAACGTCGGCAGCGGTCCGCTGCGTGCCGACGTCTGGGTAAGCCCTCCGGCAGACGCGCTCGAAGCAGGTGACGTTCTGTGCACGAGCGGTCGGGTCGCAACCTGGCTGCATCAGAGCACCGGACACACCGAGAACGTCATCCCGTTCGACGGTCGCCTGCAACTCTTCAGCTCCTGGTTCGAAACAGGACCGTGCATCAACGAAGTGTCGCGCATCTGCAAGCCCAGCGACCGCAACCACTACGTCGTTCTCCGACGGCGTGAGCCGCTGACGAGCGACCAAATGGTGCGCATGGAGCAAGCCGCCAAGGACATGCTGCAAGAGAACAAGGGCTTCATCGCCCGCCTCAAAGCTAGGCGGGCGCGGATGCCGCGCTTTCTGGCGAACTTCCTCGATCGTAAGTTTCCGGCCACCGGCTACGACTGGGTGGGCGCCTACAGCGGCAGGCTGGCAAAGGATCGCTGGACCTGCACCGGCGTGCACCTGACGCTGATGCGGCGCGTTGGAATCTCGACGCCTCGACTCGGCGTCGGCATCTTCGGTCTTGGCACCGGTCTTTTCGACATTCTCAACACCGAGGATCTCGCGCAAGACCGTGGTCTGCGCTATCTGACTCTTGCCGACAAAGCAGAGTATGAACAGCGTAAAAGCACTCAGGCTCAGGCTTGAGCTCATAACACGACCACCGGAACGCATAGCTGAAGGAGGTTTTGCCACCTCCTTCAGCTGGCGCTTCCAAAAACCCGAGGAACACAAAGCATCAGGGTTTACTGAGGTCATACCTTTTTGTGTTCATTTTATTATATGCATTAGTATCATTCTTTCAAAGAATTCAAGTCACAGAAAAACGCATCGGCAGCCGAAAGACATCTTCTCTTTCGGCTGCCGGTGTTTACATGAACGATTACACAAACCAACGATCGACGCGACTGACGATCAAATTCTCGATGCGATTCCACAGGGCGTAAACTGCCAATGCGCCGGGAAGCAGAAAGGCAAACAGCTGCGCCACTAGGCAAGCGAGAAGCAATTCCGACCAATCTCGCACATAGGACCAGTCGTTAGTCATCTCCGCCATGAAAAGCGACAGACCAATAAAACTGAATGCGCCAGACAAATACGCGCCCATTTGAGCCACGAACGGCACATCGTCCTCCTCAAAACGAAGAAGACGAGCAGACAAGCGGCCGAGCGCCAAACCGAGGAAGCTGGCAGCGATGCAGAAACCGAAAACTGTAAGAACCTGGTACGTAAGCATTGAACATTCTTTCCATGTTGAGGAAAACCGCCTGGCAAGCCAAGCGAGGGCACAACAGCATAGGCGGGTTTCAGTTGCAGGTTGTTTCGATTACCCCCAATACCTCGCACCGCCGATCACTTGTCCGGGACGATGCTTTTGCAGTGTTTTTCTTGGGGGCACGGGAGTAACCGTCAATTGAACGGTCTGCCCAAACGTGCAGTTACTGACCTCCCAACCTTTGGTGATCAGCAACTCGGCAGTCTTATCGAGCAGCTCCGGCGACACCTCTTCGTCGAGCGACATGGAAACAGACAGAGTCTGAGCTTGCGAAACTGCCTGCATGTACTTGCCGACGATTCGCACAGCAAGCGCTTTTGCATTCTCATGCATGAGCGATTCGATGCGCAAACGGTTGTCGTCGATGCTTCTTTTGATATCGGGGTCACAAGAGGATTTCACTCGCGGTTCAACCTCCTTCTTTTGGCAAACGGCTACAAAGAAGATGGCAATAGCGAGCAGAATCGCAATTGCCACCAAGAAATTCACGACAGCTTCATACATGGTTTTTCCTTCGACCTATCGATCACAATCCAAGCGGAGCCCCACTTCGGGATCAAAACTGGAAGGCAGATCCATGATCTGCTCCTTTGCTGGTTGGGGTTGCTCGACTCAATGACTCAGGGTCACGTCATTGGCGGGCGATAGGACCTTTCGATTGAGCGGTTTGCGAATTACCCTGGAGTTAGGAGAGTTGTTGGAGAACTTCAACCTGAAGAAAAATCACCGCCGCAAACAAGCAATTTGTGTGACAACCGCGCACAATTTATCCAATTGATGAGATTCAAAGTTGAAACAGATAGAAGCAGCAGCGAAGAAAAAACATGAAGTGTACACATCGCAACGTGTACACTTCGGCCGTAGACCTCGACCTCTATTGCAACGGAAACAGTTTGCACATGCTGGTTGTACACTATGTGAGTCGTGGCAGGGCCGAACGTGGACCTTGGTTTTCTAAGTGAGCTAAAAGGCAAGAACGAGCGCATCAGCAGCAAAGATCTGGTTGCTGCTGTGTCTCATGCGATTGACAAAGGGCTGTTGAAACCCGGCGATCGCGTTCCATCATTGCGAGAATTGTCGCTGTTTTTGAACGTTGCAAAAACAACAGTCGCGCGCGCTTTCGATCAGCTCATCGCGCAAGGTCTTTTGTCCGCCGCCAAAGGGTCCGGAACGTTTGTCGCCGAAAAAAATTCCGCGAGCAGCAACAAAGGTTCGAACACCGCTAGTGCACAATCAGAAACAGAGTCCGCAACCAAATTCTCGTGGCAAGAACACTTCTCGCCAGTGGCTCAGCGCCTGCTTCTTCAATCTCCTTCATTCATCACATCAGGAGATCTGAACACCATCAATTATGGCAGCACTCCAGCAGAGTTTTTGCCAGTAAGCGAATGGAAGAGCCGCGTCATCACTCAGTATCGCGCCGATGAGATTGTCCCTGGTGGCAACAAAACTGAGCCGCTCGGATTCCGCCCTTTGCGAGAAGCTCTCGTTGGCTTTCTTCGCAGAACAAAGGGCATTCAATGCGATGCGTCACAAATTGCACTTTATTCCAGCTCGCAAAACGCTCTCAATCACATCCTCAGCTTGCTGGCACATCCCGGTCAACAAGCCATTTGCGAGAGCCCTGGGTTCGCTGGTGCGAGAGAACATTTTCGCATTAATGGATTGAAGACCAAGAATATTTCTGTCGACTCAGACGGAATGATCTTGTCAAAAGACATCCTCGCAGACATTGATGCCGACTGGGTGTACGTTACACCTGCGTGCCAAGATCCAACTGGTGCAGTTCTATCAGAAAAACGACGAAAAGAACTGCTCGATTGGAGCAGCACACACGAAGTGGCCATCATTGAGGACGGCTGGGATTCTGATTTCCACTATGGTTCACAAACACTACCCACCCTTTTTGCGACGGACGAAACAGGTTCCGTCATCTACCTCTACACCTTCTGGCGCCTGCTGTACCCGCTAACTTCAGCCACGCTCGTTGTGCTGCCTCCACCCTTGGTAGATGTTTTCCATGCATCAAAGCGGCTGTCAGACCCGCCTTTTGCTACAGCTGACGATGTTGCGCTATGCGAATTATTGGAAAACGGTTATCTGGAAAAACACATTCGGCACGTCTGGAAACAGTATAGAAAACGCCGTCAAACTGTCATGTTCGAACTGAAGAAACAACTGGGCAATGCGATCACAGTTCAGCCCTATACGGGTGGCATGCACGCAATAGTTCGCTTCAACAGCGAATGGAGCGACCAGCAGCTAATGGAATGCGCGCAGAAAAGTGAACTGCCGATTGCTCCTACAACGTCTTACTATGCGGATGATGCACCCTGTCGTGAGTACATGGTCTTTTTCGCAAGCATGGACGAAACGCAGACAGAAGAGATTGTGGAACGATTTGTCAGTGCATTGAAGAACGGCTAATCATCAGAATATCATTTTACTACTTACACTAGTAAACAAAAGCAAAAAACAAAAACGGATCAAACGAGGCGTTGGAAGTCCGCCTCGAAAGATCCGTTTTGTTCTACTTCACGACCGGTAGTTCGAGCTTCGAACTACCAGTCGAGGTCGACCGTCGCCGTGCCTTCGGGAAGCACGACGTTGGTGAGCTGGATGAATTCGCCCTTTTCGAGCTGCCGATTGGTGTACTCGAACTCGCGCGTCACCGGGGAGGCGACGCGTTCGGCGGCGACGAAGTCCAGCTTGACGCCTGCCTTCTCAGCCGCATCGAGGAGATGCGGGTCGAAGGAGTTGTGCACGTGCAACGGCAGCTTGAGGGCAGCCGCGACGACAAGCGCATGCAGGAGGACCTTGTCGTAATCCCTGCTCCAGTACTCCCAGCCAGTCGTGCCTTCCCAGGTGAACTGATTGAAGAGCGTGGAGAAGAGATTGAAGGGCTTCTTGCCCAGCTCCCGGTTCGCGGCCTGCACCGTGGCATCGGCGCGATTGCGCTCCGAGTCCCAGGCACGAGCCGAGGGGCGGCAGGGGTCGAAACGCTCATCACCAGCGAGGTCGCGGATGAAGAGCGAGACGTGCTTGTCGCCGCCGGGAAACTCAAGAGAGATGAACATGGATTGCCTCCATGAAGTAGAGGTTGCGAAAGGGCCTCTCGAAGTTCTCCTCCTTTGCAGGATTCGAATCCGAGAGACCCGCCTACATCACAGCCCGTCGCCGTGCCCGTTGCTGGGTCCGGCAGAGGCGTCGTGCGTATCCTGCACGCTGTCATCCATGCCGGCGCCTGAGGCTTGGGCATAGAGATGACGTCTTCCCCCGCCGTGACCTGTGCGGATCACGACCTGGGAAAGCATGCTCGGTAACGGAGGAGACGACTGCACCGGTGAATCCTGCAAGACCACTGTCGTGGACCTGGCAGGCACCGGCGCCATCCGCTCCTTCAGGCGGTTCCTGATGCCGCGACTTGCCCAGACGGGCAAAACAAGGACAACGAGAACCAGCAAAACAAAGCCGATTTCGCCCATAGTTTGATGACTCCTTTACGGATTTTTCTTGAACAGAAGCTAGATCAACTTCTCCCGCTTCGCCCGCTCGACCGCGCGCTCATGCACGAAGTTGGCGAACGACCAGTTGCGCGTGCCGTGGTACTCGACATCGCCGACGGTGCCCATGTACCTGAGCACGCGGCGCTCGAGCCCGCGGAACTGGCGCGTCGTGAGCGTCGCGGCCACGTCGGCGGCATAAAGCGCCAACGCGACCAACGCCTGCGGCTGCGACTGAATCCGTTCGGCATGCGCTTGCATCGCCAGCATGGCGATGGTGGCGCAGACGTGATTGGGTTCGCCTTCCAGAAAGTTCGCCGGCAGGTCGACGCCCATCCGGTCGAAACCAGGCTGGCCATCGAAGTCCAAGGCGGCGTTGATGGGATTGCGAGTTGCTTCGGTCATAACGTTTCTCCTTTGCGCTAAAGGTTGTTGCGTTGAACTGCGCGGCATGTACTATGCCGTATTGCCTCCCCTCAACGAGCCGAACGTGATGGGCTCGTTGTGATGCAGCGCTATCCCGAACACCGTCAGCGGATAAGCGCGAGGGAGTTCTTCCGGCGGCGAAACTGTCAGAGCGCCATTCAAATGGTCGAGAACCATCTGCTTGGCGTGATCTGACAGCTCATCCAGAAGGAGGATGGATCGTGCCGGATAGTCGCGGGCTGCGAACATTGTCGCTTCTCGTTTTGAGGTGAACCTGCCCTTTCGTGTGGAGAGAGGTCGCGCAATTGCTGCGCGACCCGTGTTGTCGAGCCGCTTGGCGTCAGGCTTTCGCCTTGGCTTTTGCGGCCTCCGCCTCCATGTCCTCGATCGCTTTGAGAACCTTCTGCGGGTCGCCGATGCCTTCCAAATGGGTCGGCGTCGCCACCGTCACGCGGTTCTTCCATTCGCTCGAGGTGGTGAACGGCATGGTGCCGGCCACCACTTCCGTGGTCGTGTAGGCGCGGTCCATGAAGCCGAGCCGGTCACGAACGACGACGAGGAAGTCGCGCTTCGGGTCGAAGCCGTCCTGCAAGCAGAACGTCAGCGCCTGGAAGCGATCGTCTTCGCTGGTGCCGACAACGTCATGCACGCTGGCGACCTTCGGGCTCACGATTCCTCTGCGCGACGCGAAGACGGTGGATGCCCCGAACATGGGAAGCACCGCACCGATCACCAGGCCCGAAGCGAAACCGCCCATGTGCGCCAGATACGCCACGTTCGGAATGACGTGGTCGAGGACGACCTGGAGCGCGAAGTATGCCACCAGCGAAGTGAGGCTGAGCTGTTCGGTGAGCTTGCGGAAGCTCTTGGGCACCTTGCGCAGACGGAATGCCGCCGCCACTTGTGCCCCCCAGAGCCCCATCAGACCACCGGACGCGCCGACCATCTGCACCTCGGGACGCCACAGCATCTCAGGCACCGCGGCGAAGACCGCCGTGACGAAGAAGATCGCCACCATGCCTGTGCGACCGTAGTGCATCTCGACCACGCGGGCGAAGACGTAGCACGCCAGCATGTTCATGATGAGATGCATCCAGCCGCCGCGCAGGAAGGCGTAGGTGACGATGCGCCACCATTCACCATCCAGGAAGGACTTGTTGAACAAGCCCAGCTCGATGATGCGCGGCTGGACGAGCGAGGCGATGAAGATCAGCGTGAAGACGCCCATCGCGATCATGCGAAAACGCTGACCGTGACCGAGCGGCTCCAGCTCGACATTCACCTCGGGTCCCTTGACACCACCGACAGTGGCGCTGACCTTGCGAGTGCGAAGTTTTGCCATGCTTAGATAACTCCAATTCAGATGTTGATTGAATTTTTTGCAACACCCGAAACTTCCGGATGCCGCGGAGCAGATAGTTGCAATGCCACCGCTGCCGATGGCATTGCAAACGTGCAGCGAGGTTTACAACCTCGCCTCGACTTACTTCTTCCTGCGCCTCGAGCGGTTCTTACGCCGCTCCTGGCGATTGCCGGTCGTGCCGCAGACGATCGCCTCGAGATCCTCCCGCATCTGACCGATCGCAGCGCGCGTGCGACGCGTGTCCAAGTCGGCGATGTGGATGTCTGGGAGAACCATCACCCGATGTCCCGCCAGTTCCTTAGGCAGAGGCACGGTCGGGTACCCCACGACGGATTTACCGTCGTCGAGAAAGTCGCCGATCAGCACCACTTCCACCGGCTCCGGCAGTCCGTCGGAGATGGACCGAGAATCGACGCATTCACCTGCCATCGAGCCGGTACCTTTGAATTTTCGCTGAAGCCGAGGCTCGTAGAGCCCCGACTCAAGCGGCAAAGGGCGACTGCCGAGGGCACCCAGGATCTTCACCATGGAAGCAGCGGACACGCCGCCGGATTCCATCTTGATTCCCTTTTCGGCGAAGGCTCGCTGTGCACCGATATGCGACATTGCCGACGGCGGAACCGCAGACAACGCTACGGAGTCACGACCAAAGAGATTGCGATTGCTAGACATTGACTCGATCTTTCGTGATGTGGCGAACAGCAATTTCCTATCGCTATCCACCGGTTCAGTTAGATTCGAAGCCGCATCATGCGGTTACGCAAAAACAGGCAGCACACCAATCCTTAGAACTGATGCGCCGCCGCCTTTCTCTCGAACGGAGCCGTAGCTCAGCTCTTCTCCTCGCCCGCGAGACGGTGACGATGCCCGTGGATGACCGTCAGGCTGCCCGGAGCGGCGGATGCCGAATCCGCATACTTCGCGACCTCGTCGGCGACTGCGTTGCCCGGCCAGCGGCTGACGGCAAACAGGTCGACCGCATCTCCGACGACGATAACTGCGACACCCGGCGCAGGCCAAGGAAGCGGTTTGCCTGGCAAGTCGCGGGCGTAGTCGAGGAAGGACCGACCCGGGTCGACCAGATGACCGAGCTCGACGGCAGAAAGCGCGGCGGGCCGCAATCCGTACTTCTCTTCGTAAGCAGCGCGCTCCGTTTCGTCCATGTCTTCGTAGTCCTTATCGGGCTCGTTGACATTGACGACAGCAGCCGCTTCTTCGGCGGTCAGCTTAGTGACTTCGAGGCGAGACTCGCAGTGGTAGTGCGCGCCGCAGTGCGGGCAGTCGCACTCGTATGCGAAATCCTTGGCCACCTCGAACGTCTTCTGGCAGGTGCAGTGCGCCGTCATGACGACGTCGGTGCCCTTCCATTGGAGGTAGACATGCGTGCCGACATTGACTTTGAAGTCCTCCCGCTCGGAAAGCAGGTTGACGTCAGAGCCTACGCGCAGCACATCCTTGCACCACGGACAACGAACGTACTCGGACGATTCGTTCCTGTCCAGAGCTCCGTGCACATGCACATCTCCGCCGCATGGGCAGGTCACGTCCATGCAGGTGTACTTGGTTCTGCCGAAATCGATGACGGCGAACGGTTGGTTTGGCTTGCGATTCATAAGTTTTGTCTTTCTTGGGTCTTATTTGATTACCTTTCAACTCCTACCGAAGTCGCCGCAGCGGCTTCGTCAGTTGTTTTTGCAGCGGGAAACCTTTCCCCATGAAGCGCGGCGCCACATCACGCTTTCGCAATGACATGACGCCGCCTTCAAGCTGAGGCGAAACTGATCAGGCAGCCTGCCGACTTGCGTAGGCAGGGATGATGCTGAACAGCTTCTCTTCGCAAGCATCCAGGTCGCCGGCTTCAATGTCGGCGAAGAACGCAAGAGCACGTTGCATCGCAGCCGGGGCTCCGGGCTGCCGATCTTCGTGCTCCCAATCCGGCACTCCGTAAGCAATCACGTTCCAATCCGGACCGAGCACCTGACTGAAGATGTACAGGGCGCGCGGCATATGGAAGTCGGACGTAACCACGTAGAGGGTGCCCTCCTCGTACTGCGAAAAGTATCGACGCGCCGTGAAGATGGCGTTGCCGAACGAGTCGAATGACTGGTCCTCGATGAGAATCCGCGAGGCATCGATGCCTTCGGACCTGACGATTTCAGCCATCACTTCTGCTTCGGTCGAACCATGCACTCCGTCGTCGTCCGGAGGACGGCTGCCGGAGCAGATCAGTTTGACCGGTTGTTCGCGCAGCAATTGCGCTGCACTTCGGGCACGCATCTCGGTTACGGGGTGAGCGCTACCGTCAGCTGCCAAACCGCTGCCGAGCACGACAGCAATCGTAGTTGCATTTTTATTTGGCATAGTTTTGTCCCTTCGCGTTGGCGGATGTGAAGTCCGCTTGGCGGTCACGGCTTACGCCACCACCTGCGGTGAGCACGAATACGCTTCGCGCAGTGCTCACCGCAGGCAGCAACGTGTGCCATTGTTCTTATCTGGGCCGGTTCAGGCACAGACACCGAGCGGTGAAGCCCGGCGTCTATTCCCTTACCAACTTAGCTTTCGGCAGTGCCACGCCGGCACCGCAGGTACTACCACTGGTTTTTCAACCAGTTCACTGGGGACGCGTGAGCGTCTCCATGTCCGCGATCAAGCGGAAAGCGTCGTCCCGGCTCTCCCCGCACGTGTCAGCGTTGGGCTGAAACGAGGAGCAGACCGGCGGACGCTCCGGCTTGCCGAACAACCCGCAGAGGTTGTCGGCACGCAAGTGCAGGCAACGTTCGCCGGCCCGTTTGCCTTGCGGCATCCCCGGAATCGGCGAGCTGATGCTGATAGCGATGCAGCAAGCACCACAACCCATCCTGCAATCCATGCATCATCTCCTCTGTGAGAAGCGTTTCGGTTTACGCGAACTCAAGCGCTTGCGCGCTTGCACTACGCCGCCTGAGCCGCCGGCTTGAGGATGTCGGCAAGCGTGGTCTCGCGACCGGCCGCCTGCTCCTCCTGCCAGAGCTCGAGCGCCGTGACCAGCGTGTTGACATCGTGCATGATGCCGGCGCGCATGTAGTCCTCGGCGCGGTCGATGCCCGCCATGTACATGAGGATGATCGCGCGGGAAGTCGGCCCGCCGATCGTGTTCTCGCTCGTGTACAGCCTGAGCATGCCGGGCAGAGCCTCGCAGCAGAGCCGCTGGCGCAGCGCCTCGCGAAGTTCGTCGGCGTCGTTGTTGTAGCGGAAGAAGGCGGCGAGTTCCGCGATCTCCTCGGCGGTGCCCTCGAACTCGGCAAATTCCTCGTTCATCGGACCCTCGCGCCAGAACGCCAGCGAAGTCGCCGAGGTGGCGGCAGCCGGGTTCAGGTTCTTCGGGTCGAGACACGCGGTCATCTTGCCGATGCCGAGGAAGCGGGAAAGCGCGCCGAGAGCAGCGAGCCGCGAGAGCTCGTCGGTCTTCTGGTTGAAGCGCTGCCCGTTCACCATGCCGTAGGTGGTCAGCTTGGTCATTTGGATTTCTCCATCAGATTGAAGAAGATATGTCGCTTTTGGCGACTGCGGGACCGCCATGCTGCCGGTGAAGAAGCGCTGGTTCAGAGCGCCTCCCCACCGGACAGCCGGACGGCATTTGAAGGATTCGTCCTTTCGGCTTGCGCCTAGTCGAACAGCTTGCCCTGGTTGGGGTCTTCCTTCTTGCCACGGCGCCGACGCTTGCCGGAACCATTCTTCGCAGTGCCGACCACCGTCTTCGCCGGAGTGGCAGTCTGCGGCGGTTGGGTAACCACCTTGACTGACACAGCGACGCTTACGGTTGTGACACCGCCCGCGGGGGCATCGACCACCACGGTCTTTTCCACGACGGCGGGTGCCGGCGGGGTTTCCACAACGGCGGGAGCCGGAGTGGTTTTCTCCACAGGCGCAGGCTTGACTGCGGCTGCGGGCTTCGCTTCTGCCGGCGGGGCGTACGTCGGAACGACGCGGCTCGAGTCGTAACGGACGAAGTAGTACTTCGCACCTTCACGCTTCGTCGCCATCGTTCCCTGGAGGGCCGCCAGGTGATTCATCACCTCGCGAGCCTTCTCCTTCATCAAGATGTCGCCGTGATAGATGGCTTCGGTCCCGGCTTTCTCGCGGATTGCGAGATTGCGCCAGTTGCCACCTTTGCCGGTACTGTTGCGTTGCCAGATCCACGCCCGGATGAAGCCCGTGTAGCCATGCCCTTTTCGGTCGGGCACAGCAATGAGCTTCAGGTCCCCCTCACGGAGTTCCCGGACATTTTCCAGCGCATAGTACGGCAATTTCTCAGCGAGCAGCTTGTGGACGAACACCCGACCGCTCAGGCGGATCGGAATGTTGTTCGCTTTCATTTTGCTCCTTTCTTTAGTTAACGCACTACAGGTAGTGACACTGGGGTATGGTTGAAAAACGCTCCCAGCCCCAGCGCCAGGAACGTTTTTGTGTCGCACCAAAGCTTGCGGCGCGATGGCTGGCTAAGCCGAATCAGGCGGTCAGTCTGACGAACTGCCGCCTGCCGTGTGAGAGCACGGTACCCACTGATGAGCCCGGCACTTCGATTTGCATCTCCGTGTCGGACACCTTGACGCCATCCAGCTTGACGCCGCCGCCCTGGATGAACTTGCGAGCCTGCCCCTTGCTGGGAGCCAGTCCGCAAGCCACCATGACGTCGACCAGCTTGGTCGGCGCCGCCACCGCATGCGATGGCATGTCAGCGGGAATCTCCCGCTTGCTGTGAACGCGATCCCAGTGCTCCAGCGCTTGCACCGCCGCGTCGTTGCCGTGGATGAAACGGACAACTTGCGTGGCGCATTCGCGCTTGAGCACCATCGGGTTCTCGCCGTCCTCCTCGAGACGCTGGCGGGCAGCCTCGATTTGAGACGGTTTGAGCACCGTGACCAGCCTCGTGTACTCGAGGATGAGCCGGTCGGGAATGCGCATCACCTTGCCGAACACATCGTTCGGCTCGTCGTCCAGCGCGATGAAGTTGCCGAACGACTTGGACATCTTGCTTTCGCCGTCCGTGCCGGTGAGGATGGGCGTCAGCATCGCGAGTTGCGGCTCGAAGCCGAACGCGCTCTGCATCTGCCTTCCCATCAGCACGTTGAAGCGCTGGTCGCTGCCGCCCAGCTCGATGTCCGCCTTGACAGAGATGCTGTCGTGCCCCTGCAGCAGCGGGTAGAGCATCTCCAGAATCGCAAGCGAACCGCCGCCTTCCATCCGCTTGCCGAAGACGTCCTTGGCGAGCAGCTGGTTGACGCTGGATGCTTGCAAGACCGGCACCAGCTCGTCGAGCGTCATCTTCCCGAGAGGCGTGTTGTAGAACACCTCCAGAGTCGTGACATCGAGAATCTTGCCGGCCTGTGCGATGAACGTGGCGGCATTCTCCTCGACTTGCTCTTTGCTTAGCCGGGGGCGAGTTTTGTCTCGCCCGGTGGGGTCACCGATGGTGGCAGTGAAGCCGCCGATGACCAGCACCGCCTGATGCCCGAGGTCCTGGAAGCGGCGCAGCAAGCGCAGCGGCACCGCGTGTCCGAGATGGAGCAGCGACCCGGTCGGGTCGACGCCCAGCTTGACACGCAGCTTACGCTTTGCCAGATGCGCCGCATGAAGCCGCGCTGCCAGAGCATCGACGCCGGGGACGACGTCGACGAAGGCAGCCAGCTCCAGGGCTTGCTCGGTGAAGACGGCCGGACGAGGTGTTCCTTCCGCCGGTTTGTCATTCTCCATTGGAACCCTCCTTTCGGTTGAGGAAGGCGAACAAGCCGCCCTCCTTCTGTTTCGCCGCCTTCACGCGGTTGACGAACTCGTCCACGTCGTCGCCGTGGATGAGCAGGTCGTGGTAGTCGACGGGGTCGCCGACGAAGCGCAGCTCGCGTCCCAGGTTCGGGTCGCTGCCGCAATTGGCATGGTCGCTGTCGCCCTGCACGTAGCGCGAGGCGTACTGCGACTGGATGCCGATCTTGCGGGCAGCGTCGCCGAACGCGACGTAGCCCCGCTGGTCGTTGGTCTTCATGACTGTCTCCTTTCGGGGCTGCGTTTGGGGTTTGCTCCCACCGGCATAGGCAGCAGCGAAGCCGCCCACGCTGTAGGTGTGAGGCTCGGGTCCGGGACGCACGATGGTCATGCGCCCTTCCTTGCCGGTCGGCCACTCGCTGGTGCTCAGCTTGAAGTGCATGAGACGCACCTGGCGCGTGGGCACCACCCGGTCGCGAGCGCGATTGCGCTGGAGACAGACGGGCAGCGGGACCTTCATCACCACGAGGTGCACATCGGTGACGCCGCACTCGCGCGCGATGTCGATGATGTGCGTCCTCATGTCGGTGAGGAAGTTGGTGTTGTCGACCAGCACTGACTGTCCCGAAGTGAGTGCGGCGCGCAGCTCCTCGCGGAACTTCTTGCCGACCTCGCCCTCGTGCCCGTGCTCGCTGGCGTCACCGTAGAGCTGCTGGCGGATGGCGTCGTAGCTGAGACGAACGTAACCGCCCGCCTTCTCGATGCCATCACCGATGGTGCTCTTGCCCGAGCCCGGAACACCGACCAGAAGCACCAGCCGCTGCCGTTCCTTGAAGGGCACGAGCAGCTTGCCGAGTTCTTCGACGGTCAGCACCACCGGGACCCGGAGCTGCTTCTTCGACTTGTCGTTGCGATTCTTCATCAGAACCTCCAATGCTGTAGCCCACTGCCGATTGCGCAGCAGTGGCTGTTGTGGTTGCAGTTGAGCCGACTCACGTCAGTTCAGGTACTCTGTGGCGGGACGTTCGTTGCGAATCAGCACGCCGAGTTTGTGGAAAGACACCGTCACCAGCGCTTGCCGGTTGAGGACGTCTGCCGCAAATCCGGATACTGCCAGGCGCGGCTTGCCGAAATTGTCCGGCTGTCCGTCCTTGATGTGTCCCTCGGCGATGAGCCTGGCATGCAGGTCGTCGTCGTATTCGAGATGCAAGACCGCTGCCAGCGGTTCTTTCACCTCCAGGCTTTCGGACACCTCCACCGAGGAGGCGGCGGCGTCCGCAAGCACCGTGTGGCACAGCTCGCCGAGAAGGTCATTCAAGGCGGGCAAACCTTTGTCGGGCTCGCCGGCACTTTTGAAAACGTGCATGGCGAGTGCTTGGGTTGTTACCGCATAGAGTTTCATCTTAGGCAATCTCCTGAACAAAGACTTTGGTCATGAGCAATCAGCGTTAGCCGATGAACTCAGAACTAACGACGCGCGCCTATATATAGATGTGAGTTAGACACATGTCGTCAGATCTGAGTCCACCGACCGGCGATAGGCAAGACCGAAGCCCCACCTGCCGCCAGCCGACGACTTAGACCGAAGCCGCCCGCAGACACCGAACACGTTGCCGCATCCGGTGCCAGCGAGCACTTCGAACGGCGCTCAGCGCGCCGGGTTGGCAGCGAACAGGCTGTCGAGATGCGCCCACAGAGGAGCCGCTTCCCGATCGTCTGCCCGATAGCACTCGTGCCGGAAGTGACCTTGCTCACCCCGGTATTTCTCGAGTTGCTTCCGGTTGCCGCTGCGGATGCACTCTTCGACGTTGCCGATTCGGTCGCAGAGCTTCAGCGTAGTCGCGCGCGGCGTTGACCTGATCTTGGGATAGGTCTTGGCTTTGCGCTCTTCGCGTGTGGCTCCGTCCTCGTCGGTGACGCCGAAGATGAGGCTGCGTGCTTCTTTGCACATGCCGATCAGCCAGAGAAGCCAGGCCGGGGTTTTCTGATCTTCGGGAAGATCGTGACCCAGGCAGGACTTCAGGAAAGGCAGGTCGGTGATGCCGAAGCGAACAGCGACCCCGACTACTCGGTCGAGGTGGTACTGGTACGCGTACTCGCCGTACTTTTGCCTCCAGTGAAGGAGGACAGCGCACAGCCGCGTGTACCAGAACGACAACCGTTGCCACCAGTTCGGCAGCGCACGGTATACACCGTTGTCGTAACGCATGGCATATACTTCCTCTCGCTGAAATCGACGCTCTCTCTGTGTTTGCGCCAGAGAGCGTCGGGAACCTAGACGCAGTAGGGGATGATGTTGAACGGCGGGGGCAGGTCGCGCACCCAGGAGGCGAGCTCCTTGATGCGCGCGTAGTCCGCCGAGCGTTCCACTCGCCTGCAGATGCGGTCGTTGGCGCGATTGCCGCTGACCGCCGCTGACGGCGTGAAGAACTTGCCGCGCATCGCCTCGCCGTAGAGCAGCTTGGCGTAAGTCGCGACAGTGTGGTCGCCGGCCAGCCCGTCGTTTTCCTGCAGCGCCTGGGTGACGAGGTTGCGCACCCCGTTGTAAATCCAGTAGCTGTAGGCGTTGACGAGCAAGCCGACGATGAGCAGGAGGAGCATGAGCGCCCCCGGCCCTGTCAGCACAGATTCGAAGTTCATTTCTAAACTCCTCACAGTTGCAGTCATGCAGTGCAGATAGCCAACTTGCGCCGACCACCTGCACCGCATGTTCTGCGGTTTACGCCACGCCCTTGCGAGTGAGCGTGATGCCGTTCTCGGACACGTCCAAGAACTTCACCTTCACCGCCACGCCCTTGCGGAGAGAATCGGGGCTGACGCCCGCGAGTTCTTCCCGTGAGAGAATGGCGATGAACTTGCCGATGTCGACCCGCTTTCCGCCGCCAGGAGCATCGCCGACCACCGTACCGCGAACGGTATGGTTGAGGGTTTTCTTCTGACGAGCATTGGCGAGAACCTCCGCCGGCACCAGGTTGGTGGGCACGACGTCGGATTCGGCAGTGTTGCGGTCCACGTGCTGGTGAAACACGCGGTCTTCCACGGCGCGCTCGCTCACGAGGATGCGGCGACGAGACGGCTGTCCGTGTACGCGTCGATGATGCGCACATTGAACTCCGTCCCGCCTTCCGAACCATGCGGCTCGCGCAGGCTGTCGAGACGGTCGTTGGCCAACTGGCGGAACGGGAGCACGCAGCCTTCGCCGGTGTCCAGGTCGCCAATCACCAAGCTCCGCTCGTGGTTGATCACCTTCACTTCGAAGCCCATGATGTCGCCGACTTCGGCGTACACCTTGAACTGTTTCGTTGATGTAGTACTCATTTTCTTCTTAGCCTCGGTTGATGACCGCCGCTGCTGAAAGCGAGCTGCGACGGCGCGTTTAATCGAGACAAGCTTGTGACTTGCCTTGCTTTCGATACCCTTCACTTGCGTTGGCGTTGTCGCCGCCTTGCCGAAAGCGCCGGCTCAAGAGGTTTTTCACCTCATGCGTTGGCATACTGCGCAGGCGCGCAGCAACCTTCCCCGAATAGCTTGCGCCCTCCGAGTTGTCTATTATTTAGCGTGCAAGCGCGTTGCCTGCGCGCCTTGCACGAAGCTAACCAGTTGTGCTTCGTGCTTTACCGCTTCTTCTCGAGCGCCTGAAAGTGACTGCGACAGCGCATCAGGAGCGAGCAAAACTCGCGTTCCGTCAGCACCGTCTCAGACTCTTTCTTCTTCCCGATCGAATGCGTCAACGTCGCGTTGCCCGTGGCAAGGAGCGCACGGCGAGCACCCTCGTTCTGAGTGAACATCGCCATGTACGCACGCCAGAGCAGGTCTTGGTAGTCCTGCCCGTGACGGTCGTATTCTTTACCCTGCCAGTAGAGCGTCTGGTCGCGACGCCAGTTGCGCTTTGCACCCCGCTTCTTCGCTGCCAAGCCCGAAAGCGAGCAGACGTGCACTTGGATGTGCACCTTGTCGTGCTTCACCGCCTGCACGAACCCCTCCATCCCGGCGATGTCGACACCGTCGAGAACGAAGTTGTTGTAGGCGAAGTTGGTCAGCTTGGAAGCCGGGTAAGCGCCACCCGAGTGGATGTCCATAATCGGCCTCCTTTCATGTTGGGGGCTGCTTTGTAGGGTCGACGCCATGCGTCGACCGTCTAGTCCGACCGGGTGTCCGTCCTGTCCAGCACTGTCACCGGACGAGCCTGGGGCTTCGTTTCCGGTTGCAGCTGCCTTTGCAGGATGAAACCACCGGCGATGGCATCACGCACAGCCTTCCTGGAATCGAGTTCCAGCTCCGACAGCGCGTAATCCAGCATTCCGGAGTCGAACAGGTCCTGCAGAACGCTCTGCAGCTTTTCCGCGGCCTTGTCCAGGCGCGCACGACGAGTACGCACCATGTACATGACCGCATCCGCCAGCCTGTCATCAGCATCTCGCGGGTCGTCTCCGGCGTCCAATTGATGGAGACCGAGGAGTTGACGCAAGACACCAATCGCTTTGGCGAATGCTTCAGGAACGCGGAAGCCTTCGGTCTCTTCGGCAAGCCTGCCGTCGAAACCTTCAGCACCGGACTGCTGGCGAACCACGTTCAGGCGTTGAGCCGCATCCAGGTTAGTGGACGCAGCGCGCCATCTGGTCACCAGCGTGTCCAGGTCGTTTCCGCCTGAGTCTTCAACGAGACTGAGCATGCCGCGCTCGGAGAGCAGGTGTTCGAGCACCCGCTTATCTTCGCGCGACACATCTTCCATCTCGTCTTCCAGACCACCCTCGTCGCCGAGCGACTTGAGCAGCTGGAACAGTTCCTGCACTTTTGCCTCATAGGCATCGTCGAGACGCAGGTGTTCTTGGCGTGCCGCAAAGTGACCTTCGTCACCTTGACTGAGGAGCGCTTGCCAGCGCTCGCGAGCTGAATCGCGCTGCTCTTTGAGCGCGACAAGCTCGTTCAACTTCATGTTGAGCGTCATGGTTTACCTCCTTTTCTTTTTTGTGAAATGGGTCATCGTGACCAATTCCCGATGGCACGCTTGCCGGCAAGAACACCTCGCCGACGGTCGACGCGTGGCGCCGACCCTACAGGCTTACTGCTGCGCACTCAGGGGGAAACGACCTGGCGCGGCGGTGCAGCAGAGTGCGTTTGGAGACGCCCTCTGCAAGCACCTTGCGCGTGGTCGCGATTTGACACCGCCCTACTTCGCGAGTTCGATGAATGTCGGAGCGTACGCCCCGTGCATCCACTCGCTGGCTTCGTCGAGCGACATCGGTTGCACCGCTTCGGCGTGGGCGTCGAAGAACGCTTCCACCGTTTCGCGGGTGTTGCCCACCGACGCCATCGTCATGACCAGCTCAGTCAGCTCCTCGTTGGAGGCATTGACCTTGCTGCCGTTGACGGCGAGGAAGATGAGCGCCGACGCCAAGCCGATCCGCTTGTTGCCTTGCTCGAAGACGTGGTCCCGGACGAGGTACGTCAGGTAACCGGACGCCATCGCGTTCAGCCCGTTGAGCAGATAGTCGTCGCCGAAAGTCATGGCGGGCAGTTCGACAGCAGCAGCAAGCTGACCGCTGTCGCGAATGCCCGGCAGACCGCCGGCATACTTGGCGAGTTGGTCTTCCTGCAGGGCCACCACTTCGGCGACCGAGAGGAAACGGATTTCCTTGGACATAAGCTCTTCTCCTTTCGGCTTACGCCTGCGCTTGGACTGCCGGCGTGATGCGGATGCGGTTGCGCCTCACTTGCCGCCAGATGCTGAACGTCATCATCACGAAGCCGGCCGCCAGCCCGAAGAGATGCACGTCGAAGGCCACGTTCGAGTCGAGCTGCCCAGACTGGACAAGCGCGAAGCCGAAGATGTTTTGCGCCAGCAGATAGACCACGACGAGCGTGCCGATGCTGCCGAAGAAAACATCCCAGCGTGACTTGCCGCGCGTCAGGAAGACATGAGCGACGTAGGCACCGAGAATGGCCGATATGGCACCGGATGCGCCGATGATGACCGCCGGTTCCTCTCTGAGCAGCAACGTGCCGAAGCCGGCAAGCATGCCGCCCAGCAAGTAGAACAGCCCGAAACGGAACCCGCCCATGTACCGCTCAACCCGCTGTCCGAAGACGAACAGCATGACGATGTTTGCGGTGTAGTGGGAGAGGTCCGCGTGCAGGAACTGGTAAGTCACCGACTGCAGGAAGCCGATGCCGACGACCGGCCAGTCCGCCGCCCGGGTACCTTCAGTGACGAGCTCGGGGATGAACCCGAACAAGAACATGAACTGCTGGTATTCCAGGGGAGCGTAGATCGCCAACTGCTCCGTCATGTTGAGGACGAGCAGTGCGAAGAGAGCGATTGCGGGAATCGCCCAGATTCTCTGAGTTTTGTAGGCATTCATAGTGAGCCTCGCTAGAACCCGGTTTTTACCGAGTCAATTAGAGTTTGTGGATATGCAGCAGCCAGGCGTTTTGCAACGCCTGTGCCACCGCGGTTTACTAACTGAGCACCGGATACTTTCCGAGCAGAGCCTTCACCTGGATGGCATCCAGGCTGGGGTTGTCTTCGAGAATCCGCACCACTTTGACGACGACTTCCGGCAGCCGGAAGCTGATTGGTCCTCCGCCGTCGATGAGGACGTCAGGCTTGCAGCCAGGCAGTTTCTGCGCCGATGAGTAGTTGCCGGTTTTGAGACCGACCGCAATCACCGACGGAAAAGCAGCCGGCTCGACGATGTACGTGTCATCGACGTGGTCGAGGAAACGAGCATTGCCCGTCGCCAGCCAGCATTCGAAGCCGCGTTCACCGCTTGCGCCGTCCTTGAGCTTGACGACGAGTGTCACGCGACCCTCGCCTTCGAGCGTGAACTGGAGCTGCTTGCGCCCGTTCCAGAAGTTGACCGGAACTTGCGCACCATCCTGCCGAAACACCAGCGAGCCGCCGCGCCAGACTTCCAGAATCCAGTCCTCCTGCGCATCCGATGAATTCTCATCGACCGCGCCATTGACCTTCGTCCAGAAGTTGTAGCTCGTCGTCTCGCTCTGCTGCACCGCAATCGCAGTCGCCGTGTTGTCGACGGCGCTGAATGCGGCATGTGCAGCGCGTCCGTCGCCGGGGCCGGAAGCGGCGACAATGACGTGTCCGGGCTTGCCTTCACCGACCACCTTGGCGAACTGGAACGCGTCCCAGCCCGTGCCGTCGGCGGCGTGGAAGACTCGCCCGAATGAGAAGTTGGCGACGGACGCCAGACCATGCAGTTGGCACAGACGCACCGCCCACAGGTAAGCCTCCGTCCATCCGTCCGACACCGGCTTGCCTTGGCGCCAGGTCGTGCGGATGATGCCTTCTTCGGGGTCATGCGAGCGGATGAGCACCACCGGCACATCGGGGTCCAGAGCCGTCAGCGCCTTCAGCACGAACGAGCCGTGCTTGTGCGGGTCGCCGGCGATGGCACCGAGGTCGGTGGCATCCGTCACATAGGGATTGCCGATTACGCATCGGCGTTGCACCAGGTCGTACACCCCGAGGATACGCGTGGCACCCGCCAGCGAATCCGGGGAGAACCCGGTGTCTGCGATGATTACCGCAGCTTTCCGTTTTTCCATGGTTCCTCCTAGATTTAGTCAGCAAGTGCGCCACAGCAAGGGTTGAACCTGCTTGCTAGGCAGGCTCGACCGTTGCCGTCAGCGAGTACCTGCCCCTTCCTTCGTCGTAGAAGGCGCCGGAGAACGAGTCGGCATGCCGTTGGCAGAACGACGCCCGCTCATCCGCCTCTTCCTTCGACTTGAAGTGACGCGCGTCGGCTTTGCGATCAGCCTGCGTGCGCACGGACAGGGTTTCGTACCACTCCTCATGACCGCGGCCATTCGAGAGTTTGATCACCCACATAAGGGCCCCTTATCGCAAGCGGCTTTCGCCGCTCACACACGATTGAGAAAGGCAACCGCCCGACACCAACTGCCGAAGCAATCGATGCCGGGCGACGCCACCTTGCCGGTCGGGAAACGTACGTGAGAAGGGGCGTTACTTGCTCGCCCACTTGTCTCGCACGTGCTCGACCGTCACCTTCGCCGGTTCATCCCAGCGCGAAACGATGTCGTGCACCATCAGCGCCGCACGTTCCGCGAAGAACTGCGAGCGATGCTTGCCGCCGGTGCAGCGGAAAGCGATGGTCACGACCCCGTGGTTGTTGCCGCGCGCCTGATAGCTGTTCAGCAGTACGCCGAGCTGCTCCACGACAGAATCGAGAAGCTGCACGGTTTCCGGCTGCTGCATCAGGTACTCGGCAATCGCAACGTCGCGCCCGGTGAGCACACGAAGCGAGTCGATGTAGTGCGGGTTGGGAAGCCCGCTCACATCGATGACGAGTTGCGCGTTGGCGATGCGGCGGCAGAGGGTGTTCACCTCGGCCTGCACATCGGCGCGCTCGTCTTCGAGCTGCTTGAGCCCGAAGGACATCACCACGACTTCCGTCGTTTTCGGTCCGATTTTCGTCATAGCTATTTCCTCCTGCTGAAACAAGAAGGCATGCCTTTCGGCATGCCCCTTGTCGTTTCGTTCAGGCGTTTGTGGCGCCTAGTTCACCGTCACCGGCTCGTAGTCGCCTTCGAGGAAGACGCACGGCTGATCGCCGCGCTGCATCTGCCCGAGAGCGAGCATCGCCAGCAGACCTTCCGGCGGATTGCGGTCGTCGTCGCAGCCGCGATAGCCGTTCGGATGACCGAGCAGGCGACCGATGTGCCCCTGCGGAACGCCGTGTTCGGCGCAGTTGAGCACGAGCATCTGGTCGCCGCCCATCAGTCGCCGCGTCTCCGATTCCAGAGCCGCGGGCATCTCGCTGCGTCCGACCGACGTGGCACCCAGCGCCAGCACCATTGCAGTTTTGCCGTTTGACATAGTTTCACTCCGTTTCATGGTTGAACAATCACACCAAAACGACTGAGCGCCACAATTGACGCCCAGCCGCTCGGTGTTTGCAAGCAAGACCGCACGCAGCGCTCTTCGGCTTTCGCCGTCCAACGCCGCCTACGCCAAGCTTACGCCGACTTCTCCTCCCCTCCCTTGGCAGGCACAGAGACCCGCAGAGGAATCAGGTTGGAGCCGTTACGCGCGTCCTGCCAAGCCTTGAAAGCCGGGCAAGAATCACGGTAGTCGCAGTCGAAGCAATGACCACCGGTGGTCGCATCCGCATCGCGCGCCGCCCGAGCTTCTTCCATCTCTGGAATCTGCGCCAGGTAGTGCTCCAATGCTTCCGCTCCCAGTTCGGGCTTGTACCAGAACTCGAACCCGTTGGAATCGGGCTCGCGATCCGGCTGACCGAACTGCTTCCGGTAGTCCGCCTTCAACTTCTCCACATTGGCACGCTCTTCCGCCGACACTTCGCCGAGGAATTGCGCAGCCAGCCTAGAGGCCTGGTGGAAGTCCCGAGTCTGCTCGGCCACCATTGCGAAGAAGAACAACTGCGTGCGCACACGCTCGTACTTGCGAATCTGGCGCTTCAGTTTGCTCGCAAGCTTCTTCACCACGATGAGCGCTTCCTCCGCCTTCGCCTGTTCCCGCCCCAGCACTTCGCGCTGGTAAGGCAGCTTCTTCTCAGCAGCAGCGCGAGCGCTACCGTCGAGAGTGGCCACCTCAGCTTCCAGTTTTGAAACGCGAGCCGCAACAGCGTCCCGGTTCTTCTCCAGTCGCGACAGTTCCATGCGAGCAAAAGACAGCTCCATCTTGGTTTTCCAGACCACCCAGTCAGGATTCAGTCCGCTCTTGCGGTCGGTGATGCGCAGGAACTGGTTACCGTTATGGTCCTGTCCCCAGCCAATCTTGTCCGACTTCATGACGAATTCCCGGTCAGTGCCAGGAACGCGCCAACGCTCGAGCTTTTCCTTCTCCTCACCGATGACCGGCTCTTCGTCTTCGTCCTGCTTGTCGGCAACCTTAATCTGCGACTCCATCATCTTCTTCGCTTCCGCGCGCTGCTCTTCCGGCAGACGCTCGACATGCTTTTCGACGATGGCGGCGCGTTCGGTTGCGTCCTCAACAGCAACGGCTTCGTGAGTCCCGTCACCGACCACCTTCTGCAGGGACGGCTGAGACTTCTTGGTACCGATGCTCCTGTACAGATACCGCAGGTGGCAAACAAGCCACGCCGCGAAATCCGATTCAGAAACTGTGAATGGCTTCTTACTCATGGCTGTTTACCTCCTTTCGGTCTGTTAGGTTGATGAAAACGAAGCCAGCCACTGCACCTCGGATAGACCGCTCCGAAGTTGTGTGCTGGAATCGCGTGAACTGTTTGTCTGCGCGGCTGTGCGTTCGTCGAGCGGGGCAGTTACGCCACGCCGGCACATGCAAAGCCGCATTCATGCTGAATGCATACATGGCGTAACCTCCTTTCGTTTTTGGTTGAACAAAAACGCGCTCGACGTTCCGCATGTGACGGATTGCCGAATCGCGCAAGATTGCGTTTGTAGTCCGCCACTACACACACCGCTGTGCTAGCCGTTGCTTTCGCTTGCGCTCGAGCTTGGACTGACTGCGGATTGCCGGTTCGTTAGCGATGGTCTTGTCCTCAGCGCAAGCGCTGGGGGGAAAACTACCGATAGCTGAATGGCAATAAGGCTTTTGGGTTGGAACTGACTCTGTGTGTGGTGGTGAAAAAGAACTATGAAGTCAGCCTAATGAAATAAACGGTTGTCAAGCAACAGTCTCTTTGTCCCTTATGGGGGATCTAGATCTGGTCTAAAAACGTGGCCGAGCTATTGATCAGATTTGAAAACCCACACTAAATCAGGCTTCTGAAACTTTCTTTTAAGGGTTTATATAGTCGCGCGAGGCAAAGAACCTATGTCGCGTAAGTGGGGCAAACCGCATTCTGAAATGGCAGTAATCTCTAGCGCGATTCTCGTGAGCCTCGTCTAATCTTTCTTGTTTTGCTTGTCCATGATCTAAGAGCTAAGAGATCACCTCTTACGAGATCATGTAGCAAGAGATAGAAACAAAAAAACGCGCGTCATTTATTACGCGCAAGATTAGAGGCTATGGCAACTCGCGGGAGTTAATAGCGAGCCGAGTCAGCTCAGTGTTTGGCAATCAGACCTTCCGCAAAGTGACCGACGGTATATGTCAGCGCTAGCGCTAAGGCGCTCCAGATAGTAACCCGCGCTACTGCCGGCAAAATTGGAGCGCCGCCAACTTTAGCTGCCAATCCTCCTAGGAATGCAAGCAAAACAAGGGCGCTAACGACAATTGCAGGTGTAAGCATTGCCGGCGGAGTGCAAATAGCAATAATCAGAGGCAGTGCCGCCCCGGCCGAGAAACTAACCGCAGAAGCCAATGCCGCCTGCAAAGGGTTGGCTTGGCTCGAAGGAGTAATCCCCAGCTCATCGAGGGCGTGTGCACCAAGCGCGTCTTTCTCCATAAGCTGCTCGGCGACCTGCTCGGCAAGCGCCTGGTCGAGTCCTCTTCGCATGTATATGCGAGCCAGCTCGAGACGCTCGCCTCCAACGTTTTCAGCAAGTTCTCGCTTCTCTTCAGCAATCGCAGACCTTTCAACATCAGACTGCGAAGAGACCGAAACATACTCACCGGCAGCCATGGACATAGCACCCGCAACCAAACCCGCCAAGCCCGAGATAAGAATGCTCGACTGTTCCGCGCCGGAAGCAGCAACGCCCAGAAGGAGGCTGGCAGTAGAGACGATTCCGTCATTAGCGCCGAGGACAGCCGCACGCAACCAGGCAATGCTCTGCATTTTATGGGTTTCGCTGTGAGAACGCTTCGGCATTCGCCCCTTTCATATACGCTGTGATTATCAATCCTGGTCCAGAAGGCATCCGGACTTTCCCGAAATCAGCAAGCCTCAAAATTTTACTGTGGAACAGAAGTCCAAGTCTTAGACGGACTGTGCGATATTGGAGAAATGAAGAGTTTCTCGATGCGCAAAGAGTTTCAGTGGCCGCTGATTTACTTCGGCACCTTCATGACCTTCGTTGTGTTCCCGCTGATTGCCTCTAAATATCAAGAACTAATTGGGTCCCCAGGACAGACTCGAACACTGGCAGGAATTGCAAGCTTGCTAATAGCAGTCATTTATGGCTGGGCAATGCTGTCACTAGTTCAGTCGAAACGCCTAAGTAACTCTACGCTGAGGATCATCAGTGGTTTTGCTTTGCTTGTCTTCTTCGTCGGACAAACATTCTCAGTTGTGCCCCAAGACCAGTGGACCGTCAGTATGTTCTCTCTTGCCTGTGGGATCTTGTGCGCAGGAAGCGTTTTGGAACTGTTCCGAGGGCAAAAAATGCCAGCGGACGCTACAGAAAAAAGTCCAGAATCGCCTGACTCGCATTGAGTTGACGGCTCGTTGTGCCAATATAGCGCTCTCGGTAGTATTGCCAGCCCATAGGCCAAGCGTGCCCGCCGCCCTCGACGATGTAGGCCGCAACAGGCTTTCCATTTTCCAAAGGCACATAGACGCGTTTCGAAACGCGAGTTGGATCATCCGGATCCAAGACAGGAAGTTCGGATTCGACACAGTGCGGATCGGCATGATTGGCGGCGGTCCAATAGTTCAAACCAGCTTCGGCAGGAACAACAAGCCCAGCTTTCCGGCGAGCAAGTTCAATTTCACCCCCGGCAAAGGGTATGACCGGGTCGTCTTTGCCTATGACAAAAACGATGGGCACAGGCTCCGGCACAACCATATTCTTGTACATCGGTTCGTGAACCGTTGCAGCAACCGAGCCGACACCGGCTAAAAGACCTGGCGCACGCACCGCCAAGTATTGCGCAAAGAAGCCACCGTTAGAGATGCCGCACGCGTAAACCCGCTTCCTGTCTACAGGATACGATTGGCATAGCTTATCAACGAGTTTAATCAAGAACTCAACGTCATCAATTTCTCTTCTTCCAGGACGATCTCTTCCATCGTTCCAAGCCCGATTTAATCCTTCCGGATAAGCGACAAAGAAGTGCTGCTCCTTCGCAAGCGAAATAAATCCTGTCAGTTTTTCCATCTGTTCCGGTTGACCAGAACCACCATGGAAAGCAATTAGCAGAGGTTTCTCAGTCTCTAATATGTTTTCGCCAACGTCGTAAAACAACGTTCGCCGCTTGCGCGAAGAACATTCCAACTCGATATTGATCCAGGGGACACCGGTTGAAGACATCAAAATCTCACTCGAAACTCGTCGAGTTTTCTCACGCTCTCATCAAGCATTCGTATTGGCGACATAAGGCTTCGTGAGGCTAGATGCTCACTCCCATATCGCTCAATGCCTTAATGATGTAGAAGTAAATGTCGCTGCCGTAGTTGATTGCGATGTATGTTCCAACGATTGCGGCAACTGCGTAAATGACTAATTGCTGAACTGTCTTGGCGCCGGAAAGGTCCAACTGGCGAGCCTTACTCTTCACGTCTTCTACTGTCGTAGCTGGCGCACCTGTTGCGTCCTCTGAGCGATCAGTTTTGATGTCGATACGACCGATTGGTGTGTGTTCGACTTTGTGTGCCAATGCTTCGGGATTTGCATCGAGCAAATCGTCAACCGACTCGGGCAAATTCGGCAAACGATCAATGACCTTTTCGCCCTTTATCCACAAACTTTGATTCACTTCCGGTACATAAGTGCGACCCGGATCGAGAATTGCATAGTTGCCTTTACGCACTTCCAGAAGTTTTTTCACTGCCGCATAACCGGTCTCACCCGATTCTGCAACTTGTCCGCCAAGGATATATCCACCCTGCGAAAAGGCGACTCTGCCTTGCAAGTCGGAATCCGCACAGGTTACCCGCAGTATTGCGTGCTGCACCGCTTTCAGATCGATAACGGTCTGAATGACCTCATCGATACCTTCTTCTGGCGTGATTTTTCCTTCAACAATTACGTCCACGTCAACCTCTGGCTATAAGGCATAAATAACTGAGATCAGTTGCCACGAGTCTATCAGATTCCAGACCCCGTGGTGGTTTTCATATAGATCATAGCTTCACTCGAGCTACTTACAACGCCTGTGTTTCGATTGAGTTTCGATGACAACTCCAAGGCTGAAATTGTCTTTGCAAATGGGTTAGAATCCAGGCATGAAAAGGCGCGTTATGTGTGTGTTTGGAACGCGTCCGGAGGCTGTCAAGCTTGCTCCGGTCGTCCATGCTTTGCGCAAATCAGAGTTTTTAGAACCAATTGTCACTCTTACAGCGCAACATCGAGAGATGTTGGACCAAATGCTGAAGTGGTTCGGAATCACTGCCGACTACGATCTCAACTTGATGAAGCATGGTCAAACTCTAGCTGATTTGACTTCGCGGGTTATCAAGGCAATGGACGAAGTGCTTGAAAAAGCACAGCCGGAATTGATGCTGGTACAAGGCGATACAGTCACTGTTATGGCCGCTTCCTTGGCAGCTTTCTATCGCAAAATTCCTGTAGGTCATGTTGAGGCCGGTTTGAGAACTGAGGACCGCTACAACCCATTTCCAGAAGAGATGTCCCGGCGCCTCACCGGAAAGTTAGCGACTTTGCACTTTGCGCCGACACCACTAGCGGTGGAAAATCTCAAGCGCGAAAACATTGTCGAAAACGTATATCTGACTGGCAATACTGTTATCGACGCTCTGCTAGACACTTCGTCGCGCCTGGACGAATCGAAAGTCGACCTCAACCTCTTTGCAAAGGTTGATTTTGAGCGTTACAGAGTTCTGCTAGTTACTGCGCATCGCCGCGAAAACTGGGGCTCTAGTATGACTGAGATTGCGCGCGCTCTGAGAGTGATTGCCGAAGAGTTTCCAGACGTACAAATTTTCTATCCGATTCACAAAAATCCGATTGTGCGCGATTCGATTGAACCGGTGTTCGCCGGTCACGAGCGCTTAATCTGCGTAGAGCCGTTGGATTACGTTCCGTTCGTATATGCGATGAGACGATGCAATTTCGTACTCACCGACTCAGGAGGCATTCAGGAAGAAGCGCCATCTCTTGGAAAACCTGTACTGGTCATGCGGACGAACACTGAGCGCCCCGAAGCAGTCAGCGCCGGAGCAGCAAAGCTGGTCGGCGTTGAGCAGGAAGGCATTGTAAGCGCAGCCCGTGAGCTTTTGACGACACCTGACAGCTACAAACGAATGGCTACCGCAGTCAATCCTTTCGGGGACGGACAAGCATCCAAGCGCATCGTTGAGGCGATTGAAGAATTTTTCGGCTGCCGAAAGTAAGCGCCAACACGTGAAAAATTAGTAAATCCTGACAGTTTCTGCCTATTACACGATAGGATCTGGGCATCCCTTTTGCGCTGCCATATTTCTGCGTTACCGCGTGAAAGTCTGCAAATCGCTTGTAGCTGTTGACGAGCGCCATTTGCGCCAATTCAAGGAGAACCGCCGTGACCGCGACCCTCAACTCCTCCGATGTTCTGCCATACGGAGAGTTCTTAGACCAAGAACATCACGATATTCGCGAAGCAATCCGCACATTTGCGACGAAATCAATTGCTCCGAAAGCACAAGAAGTAGATAAGAACGCACGTTTCCCTGCTGAAACATTCGCGGAACTAGGCAAACTTGGTTACCTCGGAGTTCTCGTTCCTGAGGAGTACGACGGTCTCGGACTGGATTACAGAAGCTATGCTATTGCTTGCGAAGAGATTGGTCGTGCTTGCGGTTCAACCGGTTTGAGCTATGCGGCGCACTGCTCGCTCGGAACCAACCCTATCAAGCTTTTCGGTACCGAAGAGCAAAAGAAAAAATATCTGCCTAAATTGGCTTCCGGAGAATGGATCGGCTGCTGGGCTTTGACTGAACCAGGCACTGGCTCCGACGCCGCAATGCAGAAGACAACAGCAAAGCTGGAAGGCGATCACTGGGTTTTGAACGGCACAAAGCAATTCATCACCAACGCCACTGATGCACATGTCGGAATCATCATGGCGATGACAGACCCCAGCCTCGGACGCAAGGGTATTTCGTCCTTCATCGTTGAGAAAGGCACACCAGGATATTTCGTGAGCAAAGTCGAAAAGAAAATGGGCATGCGCGGCTCGCCGACTGCCAGCATCACTTTCGATAACTGCAAAATCCCCAAAGAAAACCTGATTGGTGAAGTTGGCGAAGGCTACAAGCAAGCGCTCACGACACTCGAAGGCGGCCGAATCTCGATTGGCTCACTGGCTTTGGGCATTGCTCAAGCAGCGCTCGACGCGGCGTTGAACTACGCCAAACAGAGAGAATCTTTCGGACAGCCCATCGGCAAACACCAGTTTATCCAGGGCTACCTCGCCGACATGGCCACGCAAATTCATGCAGCCAGGCTGATGCTCTATCATGCGGCGTGGATGAAGGATCACGGCAAGCGCGTGACCATGGAAGGTTCGCAAGCTAAGCTATTCGCTTCCGAAATCGCCAGCAAGTGCTGCAACCTTTGCGTGCAAATCCATGGCGGATACGGCTATATCGAGGATTTCCCAGCCGAGCGCTTCCTCAGAGACGCAAAGCTTTGCGAAATTGGCGAAGGCACTTCCGAAATTCAACGCCTGGTTATAGCCAGACAGCTCGGACTCTAATATCGAGCGTTGAAAGACGAATAAGCATCAAGGGGCGGGATTTATTCCCGCCCTTTTACTTGGACCATGGCATCAACACTACTCTCCAGTCCGAAAACAAACACTGGTTCCTTCATATAAAAAACCACCTGGCAACAAGCATTCGGGCAACTAAACACTTATCGCCAAGCTGGTTTTCCTCGCGATGAAGTTGAAAGACATACTTTCTTGAAGAGACTGAGGTCACAGGAAGCGTTAATTGGCAGTGCGCAATTATGCAGGTAAGTAAGAGCCGAAAGTTCAAAAGCCTGGCTCCGCACAAATCCGCAGCACCAATCCAACCATCTGCAAATGCGGCTAAAACTGCCATAGCGCGTTGCGAAACCGACCGCCAAACATTATTTTGAAAACCTATCATTCGCGATTTCGTCAACGGAGGCAAGACACAAAACAGCTGCACAAGACCTTATTTAGCCGGCTTTCGAATTCCCAAGGAAAGGGAAATGACACCGCCTATCTATAGCGAAAACTACGGAATTTTCTTCGAAAGCGAGGAGGAAAAACAGAGAACGCTCGCCGAAAGTATCCGCCGATGGCGAAACAGCGAAGCGGCGATGAAAAGCATCGAGCCGTTGCTGCGGTACACAAAGTACGTCGTTCAAATGGAAGAGCCTCGGGAGGAAGAACTCTTCGAGCGCTGGCGCGGCAGTGTGGACTGGACGTTCCAGGAGACTTGCTGGACTCTCATTGTCGGATCGGAATCACTCAGACCTGTTGAGGCCAGGCTGAGATTCGCGCTAATCAATGGAAGCACGGTGCTGTTCTGTTCTCCAGAAGGAGGGGGACTCAGTTCGTTCGTGCTGAACCTCTGGCTTCGCTCCCACTGCGATCCTTCTACTGCAAGTGGAGAGCGTGCCTATTGCAAAACAGAGGACTTTCAACGCTGCTTGGAACACCTGGCATTCCAGCCGGAAACGCTGAAAACCATGCCGTCACAGGAAGGATTTGAACAGTGAGAAATGAAAACACACTCGGGCAAAACAGTGAGACAACGCGCTACAGCAGCGGGCTCGAAACGAGCGACACCGCTTCGGGCGCTCGCACGATCGCAGTGCAGGCAGAACGAGCCCTGATTCGGTGGTTGCTCGACGACACAGTCTACGTGGTGGAAGCTGACGAGTTTGCTCAGCATCACCTCTACAACAATTTTCGCTGCGAAGTGGAATGGGATTTCGACCCGCGGTGCTATTCCGTCAACGTCGGAACCTTTGGCGGCGAGCCGGTAACGCTGCGGTTGTTGTTCAGCAAAATAAACGGCAAGCGCGTTTTGTTCTACGCCCCTTCCAGCCGCGTGGTCAATCACGACATGGTGGACAAGTGGCTGATGAACTACTGCAATCCCACTCGCTCCGGCGGTCTGCAGCGCGCTCATGCAAACGCGATGAACTTCCACCAGGTGATCGACTTCTGCCGAAGAAGCTAAGCACGGGTCAGGGGTCGACAGAGCAGTTGGCGCCTAGCCTATAGAGCGACAGCAAAACCGCTTGTGAGAGGAAGAGGAGTTGCCTAAAAAGCAACTCTTCTCCCTCTTGCTTTTGTCGCCGCTATGCTACATTCAATAGTAGTTTCCAGGCATTGAACCGGTAAGATTGCCAGAGAGCACAGGGCGGCTGATCTAAATGTTTAACGCACCGCCGTCTTGGAAGCCTTCTAGAAAACGCACTTCAGGATGCCTTTTCATCAGGATTCGAATATCACTTCTCTTTAGGTAACGAGTAATTGTGTATCTAACCACATGCAGTTTCTTGTTTTCGAGCAACTCTTCAATTCCAGCGCCGGTCATGTTTGTGCCGCCGATCGCTACAGATCGAAGATTTCGCATCTTGGAAAAATATTTCGCAGCCCCGTCGCCAATCTGAATTGTTTCTAGATTGATGAACTGCAACTTTGAGTCGACCATAGGAGCGAAAGCTTCATCGTCGACGCCTGCGGCAGCGCGAAGATTCAGCGAAATCAAACGGTCGTCATCTGCTAAAAATTGGATGCTCAGTGGAGTCAGTCTGGTCCCTGAAATCTCCAGCTTATTTAACTCGGGCATGATCGTAAAGAACGGAATAGCTTTGTCTGTTATGTTCGACCAGTTGGCGTTCAAAGTTCGAACTTTCTTGCACTTCGAAACCTGAGCAGCGCCAATGTCGTCAAAATTGGAATTGCTGAGCTTAAGATGCGTTAGCTTAGGCATGTCCGCAAACCAGATAAGGCTTTTGTTTTCGAAACCGCAGTTGCTCAGATCGAGATCGGAAATCCAGGTGGAGCGAGCGATTGCTCGCAAAGTCAAATCGCTCAACAAAGGGAATCGAAGCTTGAATGTTCCCTTTTTTCCTTGAACGCTTAAAACCTGCTGAACTGTGCGTCTCGCATCCTCAGCTGTTTCTGCCTTCTTTTCCAGCGTCTTGACGAAAAGTTTGGCATCATCAAGGTGAACTAATTTCAACTCGCAATAGGTCTTCTTCTTAGCAGCGGGCGCAGTCACTGCGGGCCTTCTGGGAGAGTTTACACCGTTCAACTGAATTGTCAGCAAAGACGAAATGCCTGCTGACATAACTATTACGATACTAGTCAGCAAATACAGAATCGTCCGAGACATACTGACTATGCCAGTTTGCGGCTTGGCCGACTGCGCCTCTTTGACCACTAAGACTGAATTTGCCATCAATACTGGATCAGTCAATGTTCTTTCTAGAGCCGCTAAATCAGTGGCGACCTGGGCAAGGCTTTGATAGCGCTCGCAAGCTCGTTTGGCTAGCATCTTCGCGATAATTTGCTCCAGCACCGGTGGAAACTCCTTGCCCATCGAAGCTTCCTTCAGGCTAGGAAGCGTTTCACCCATGTGCTGCATCATAGTCAAAAGCGCATTGGCGCCGACAAAAGGCGTAGTTCCGGTGAGCACTTCGAAAAAGACACAACCCAGTGAGTAAATGTCCGCACGCTGATCGACCGGACTGCCTGAGCACTGTTCCGGGCTCATGTACAGAGGGCTTCCGAACACTTCTCCAGTGCGAGTGAGCGCTTGAACTTCATTGGCATCGAACTGAGTAAATTTAGCGATTCCAAAATCGACGATCTTCACGCAACCATCTTGATGTGGCGATAAGCCATCGACCAGCATTATATTGCTCGGCTTCATATCACGGTGAATAACGCCTTGTTCATGAGCGTATCCAAGCCCGAAGCAGATGCGCAGGAAAAGAGGCACTGCTTCATGGACCGACAGCGTGCCTCGCTCCTTTACCTTGTCCGAAAGGCTGCGCCCGTTCACATAGTCCATGACGAGGAACGGTATTCGCTGGTCGAGCAAACCAAAGTCATGGACAGCAATCAGGCTAGGGTGGTCGATACCGAATGCAGCGCGTGCTTCGTGCTGGAAGCGGCGCACAGTCACATCAGTTACATTGCGGCTGTGCAAGATCTTGAGTGCAAGTTCCTTTCCAAGAAAGATCTGCTCGACCTTATAGACCATCCCCATACCGCCGTGCCCAATCAGTGACTGGACGCGATATCTTTCACCTACGATGTCGCCGGGCTTCAAACGAACAAATGAATCCATTCCCGGGTCGAATGACTCCAGCAGTCCATAAGCGCCAGTGAGTACTGATGATCCGGCAGCGGCTAAAGAGCCAGTAATGGCTGATGCATTGGCAGAGGGCGTCGGACTTGTAACCGCAGGCACGTCTGCGCCAACAGGAGTAGCCTTGAGAGGTCCTGATGGCGTATCGAGCCATGGCGACAGGTTGGCATCAGGGTTAGTAGAACCGGCCATTCGGCTACCTCAAAACGGCCCCGGGCGAGGCAGTATCTGGTTGTCTCAGGTGGTAAGTGGTCGAGATGGTTGAAGTATTTTTAGTATATGTATTGAGCGTGACGTCAACGTGACGAGCAGGATCTTTTTTTGAGCCTTTTCAGGACACGTATTTATTTACAGAAGCAAAAACCACATGGCGTCACGGTGTCACATTTGACACCATATACGATGCCTGCTCACACTGAAGAACCTTCAAAAGCCAGCAACTAAAAACGCTCACCCCAGACGGTAGCTCGCATAATTCCGATGAAAAAGCAAACAGGCACGAATAGTTCATTGACGACTTCGGTCAACGCCCTCACAATGCCGTACTGTACATTGGTGAATCCCGCCGTCAGAACTTCCCCAATAATCATAGGAAGAAGTCCGTACGGACTGAATGTCATGCCAATCAAAACACCAAACACAACTGTTGTTGTAAACCCTCGGCCTAACCTGTAATCGATAACCCTCGTGAGGAGTCGTCCGAGAACTATTCCCACGAAGAATGCAATAATGCAGTCGAGAAACGGCACACTGATAAAAGTCGTGAGCCAGCCGCCTACAGACCCTGCTACTCCACACATTGCCAACGTTTTCGCAACTGCAAGGGGAGTAAGGGACGAAAGTGAATTCTTCACCCTACCGCAAGAACCGCACCGAAAGCCGACCGGGCATTGCACAAGACACTTGCTGCAGATGATCGTTCCGCAGTCAACGCAAGTTATTCGAGAATCGCCACACGAATGTTTTCCCATCAATTGCCCAGTGTTTTCTCCACGTACAAACAAATATCTTCTCACAAATCACAACCACGCGCGGGTACATGCTACACAGCATAGTACAAGCTCCAAGAAGCAGAAAGGGGCGAGGCGGGCAGCTTGCAGTCAAGAAACAGCAATCACGATTGCAACTGTTGTTTCTTGACTTGCAAGACTACCGCAGAACGGTGCAGCCGACCTGAATCCGATGACTCAGAATCGACTGCACCGCTTGCTGCTACCAGCGCCGAGGCCAGAGGCTGACGAATCCGCCAAGCTCGCTGCTGCCGGAGTTTTCGATGTGCTGGATAGCCAAATCGACAACCACCGTAAGCTCGAGCCGGGCAGTCAGTTCCGCCATCGGCTGGACAGTGTCGCCAAGGCAAGCGGTGCCGTCGGCGTACACGTTAGGAGCGTTCATCCCCGGCTTGAAGCCGTCGACCCGTTTATCGCGGTTGAACCAGCGCACAACGCCGTTTTTTCCGCGCAAGTCGATGAGGATGGTGAATCGGCCAATCTCGTGATCGAAATTGGTTTTCGAGTCGTTTGCGACCAGAGCGTCAGTTCTGACCACCAACGTGTTTCCGACCACAAACAGTGACTCCACATGCGGTGCCGATTTGAGCGACTCGAATTCGGCGGCAAGTCGCTCGCGCCGCTGGGCAGTTTCGGTTTCGTCGGCAGCAAACACCTCTTTTCGCCAGACGCCGAACATGCGAGTTGTTGCAGTGAAGAGCTTCTTGCGAAGCTTCTCGGCAGCTTTCTCCGCCTGCTTCGTCAACTTCTCGATGCGCTTGCTGCACACCTTGACGTAACGAGCGCGTTCGTCGCTGTTGGTGATTGGTGCTCGCCGCGGTTCCGGCTCAGGGACGGGAGTCTTGACGTCGAGCCGCATGGCGATGATGCCCTCGTACTTGGAGGCTTCGTCCGCTTGCACGGCGTTTGCTCCAAGCAATTCGAGCATTGACTGGAGATGCTCCGTGTCGATGATGATGGTGCCCGTCTTCTTGTCCAGCAGCCGGAAAGGAATTCCAGCCCCAGTCAAGCGTTGACGTTCAGCCTCATCAAAATCAGGGAAGGACAGCTTAGTCATGCCGCACCTCCTCTGACCATCGGCCACTTGTGGAGGTACTTGTACGTGCGAGTGTCTTCCGGATTGACCGTTTCGACAAACGCAATCGCCAACTTGGCGGCGTCGGCGAACTTGCGCTCCGAGATCAATTTCTTGAACCAGGGTGCCGTATTGCCGAGACAGGCCTTTTCGTTAGCGTACACGTGGAGCGACATCATCTTCTCGCAATAGCCGTCCACCTGTCGCGTCAGGTTCTTCCACCTGACCGACTCGCCGCTCTTGAGCGGGATGCGGATGCGGAAGCGCCCCATTTCATAGACATCTCCCTTAGCCGGGTCGGTGCAGTAGAGAGTATCCGTGTGCAACTCGATGTACTTGTCGGTGACCGACACGGAGCGCACTTTCCTCACCTGGCAGAGCAAGTCGTACTCTTTACCCAGCTCATTGGTAGCCTGGGAGAGCATGTTGACGCTCTCCAGCTCAGCAGTGCGCGACTCATCGCTGAGCCGTTGCCACGTGACCGCAGGTTCTTCGAGCTCTTCCGAGCCCTCGACTTTCTTGCGGCGCGGCGCCTTCTGCGCCAGACTCTGCCGAACGCTCTTGTCCAGCGCATCGACGAAGTAGTCCGCAGTGTGAGCTGCGGCAGCCGAGTTGATGATGTCGGTAGCTTGTGCCATCACGTGTGCGAAGACCCGCGCGCCACCAAACATTCCGTAGTGATTCGGGTCGACCAGAAAGTAGATCGACTCGTCATGAATCTCCGCGACGACGAATCCATCGTCGTCGAGAATCGGCGTTCCCAAGCCGGTGAAGGCATAGGTTTCGCCGTCCCAGACCCGTTCTTGACCGAAGACTTCTTTCGGCGCCTCGAGACACTTTTCGCCGCGCGGCGAATACCCGAGGTAGATGTGAAACTTGCCATAAACGCGCCCTTCTTTGGGCTCGCCCCGTCTGATGACGATCGGCTTGTCCACTGCAATGCCGAGAATTCTGCGAGCGAATGTTCCGTAGAACTTCATCTCGCGCGCCTTCAGGTTCTTGCCAGAGAACTTTGGATCTCGTGCCCGCGCCTCCGGAACCGAAGGAATTCCGTCAGGGTACAGCTCTTTCATGGTCGAGTTGATGACGCTGCGCGTACGCAGCGCGCGCAAGACCATGAGCAAAAGCAGCACGCCGACGCCGGTCGAGATTATCCAGTGGGTCGTAATAAATGCCCAGATTGTAAGCATCATTACCTCCATTTCGCGATGCGAACATCGCAGCTACAGGTTGAAGTGACGCCTTGCGCCACCTCGCACCGGACTTACTTGAAACGTCGCCGCACGATCGTAGGCTCGCGCAGACCGTAGAGAATCTCGTTGTCCTGCGGGACTTCGACCTTCTTCTGCTGGATGGCGAACCAGGTGATCAGCTGCCACACAGCCAGACCGGAGAGGAATTCGGCAGTCGGACCGACCGAGATGCTGGCGCCGCAAGCGGAAACTTCCGCAACTTCGTCGCCGTAGTCGGAAGCCGCCTCCCAGCCGCGAACATGCGCGGGCGTGGTCGGATTGACCACGTACACGCGGCCTTGATCGGAGCCCATGCGGGTCTCGATCATCAGCTTCGTGCGCGACTTGTACTTGAGGCCGGCATTCCAGATCTGCTTGCGCGACGACATGGTATCGGTGAGCAGGAAGACCACCTCGCCCAGAACCTGCTTGCCGTCGACGCGTTCGGCGTGTGTGGTGATGTCGATGCCGGTCTGACGCTTCACGATTTCTTTGAGCGCTTCGACCTTGAGCTTGCCGACATCGTCCATGCCGAATGCCTGGTTGGGCACATTGTGAGCCTCGACGATGTCGTCGTCCCAGACATGGATGTTCTCGATGCCCAGTTTTGCCAGGCTGAGAACGATGCGCGAACCGGATGCGCCGACGCCAATGACGTCCACGCGGCGGGCGCCGAAATCATCAGGGGAAAAGACATCGATGTGTCTTGTAATGTTGAGAGGCATTGTCACTCTCCCTGCGCGTCGGGCGCGTTAGAAGTTTTCGAATCGCCAACCGGCTTTGCGCCACCACGGGTGGCGGGAGGCAAGGACTCGGGTGGTCCCGGAAGACCCTTCACGGGAACCTCCGGTGCGGGCACGGCTGCAGAGCCGGCGGCCGCGACTTCGGCGCCGGGTGCGGTTTCGCCTGCGTCATCCGTTGCAACTTCGCTTTCGGCATCGCCGGCTGCGTTTCCGCCTCCGGACCGTTCGGCATCGTGTTCGCGAGCCAACTCCTGCAGCAGCGGCAATTCGCCGTATCCGCGGCCGAAGTCCGGCATGTAGGTGATCGTCACCTTGTCGCGGATCTCGGCTTCCACCTCGGCACGCAGCGCCGCGGAGATGTGCAGCGGCCCCTTCGTCTGCTTGTCCGGCTTTGAGACCGGGTCAGTGGAGAAACTCTCGAGCAGCCGCTTGGTACCGCTCACGACCTTGTTCTTCAGACCGCTCAAGCTTTCGCTCACGGCAGCAAGACCGGTTTTCGGCTCTTCGGCGGCAGCATCGGGCTGTGGAGACCAGATTTCCCACGGCACATCCAACAGGACCATGTTGTCTTCGTAGATGAACACGTCGAAAGATGCGCGCCCCAGCTTGTTCAAAATGCCGCGGATGATCCACTTGTTGCGTTGCTCACCGAGCTCACGCATCGTTTCCTCATCTTGCGGCGAAGGAGCAGTGTCCATGCGGACATGCGAGTGCCCCCAGAAGAAGAGGCGACGAGTGTCCTCGCGACGACCGGCTTGCATGAGCTGCTTGTACAGCTCAGTTTGCCCCTCTACCGAAATCTTCGCGTGTGCAGCGCCGGCGTTTTGGCGCAGCAGGAAGACATGCTCGATGTAGAAGTCGCCTGATTCGAGGCGCTCGGCAGTGCCCAGCCAGCCGACCTCCAGGCGCGACAACTCAACGTAGAGCTGCATGCGCTTGTAGGCTTCGGGCGAGATGAGAATGCGCGGCACCTTGCCCGTGTAGCGGACGCGCGTGTAGAACTGGTGCGGCGTCAGTGGAGCGTCGGGCAGATTGAGATTGTCGAAGTACATCCCGCCACGACCGTAGCCGCCCCAGGGGCGCCCTGAGTCTTGCGGGAAGCGACGAGGGGGCGCGCCCTCGGTGTCGGCTCGGCCCGTCCAGGAAGAAGAGCGCGCTTGCACTCCACCATCACGGGGCTCGGATTGATTCTGCGAGGTCTGTCGACCATCGCCACCAGGCGCTTTATCTAACTTTTCGTCGGACATTGGTCTTCTCCTATCGATTGGTCATGCAGGGCGAAACAAGACTGCAAATGCTTTTCGAGCAAATGCATCGCGTGCAAGTGCATCTCTTGCGCATTGCAGGTCCTGTCGCCTTGCTTGGTTCGGTTGATAGGAAAGGGGCTTAGTTGCCCTGGACCGGCTTGAGAAGGAGCACTTCCTGGCCGGCCTTGACCAGCGTCTTCATCGTGGCCGGGTCGCCGTCGACGCGCACGTCGTGCCCCTTCGGGTCGATTTTGGCCTTGGCGAGAAGATCCTGAACGGAGTTCGAGGAACCCTTCTCGACCGGAACTTCCTGCCGCCCGCCGATGAGGAAGCCGACGGTGACCGTCGATTGCGGCTCATCGCCGGACTTCGACAGGGAAGGCAGATTGCCCTGGACAGGCTTGAGGAGAAGCACTTCCTGGCCAGGCTTGACCAGCGTCTTCATCGTGGCGGGGTCGCCGTCGACGCGCACGTCGTGACCCTTGGGGTCGATGTTCGCCTTGGCCAGCAGGTCCTGGACGGAGGTAGTGGAGCCCTTTTCGACCGACACTTCCTGGCGCCCACCGATGAGGAAACCAACCGTGACCGTGGGATTGCTCTTATCGAGCGAGAGTTTGTCTGACATGTGAATTCTCCGATGTTAAGGCAAGCTAATCAGGCTTGCGGTTGAAGTCGTTCTCCCTCTCGCCAGCATGTTCAGCTACGCTACCGAGCACGCACCTTCGAATCGTGCATGCAAGCGGAGTAACACGCCACCACCAATGGTGATGAACGTGCACTTGGTTAAGCGAAGACTGATGTTCTGGAGTTGCGGGAAGAAGTTGTAGAAGGAGAACGAACTGGACTCTCAGTATTGAAAAAAAGAGCCTACAAAAAACACTTCAAACAGTCTAAGAAACGGGCTATGAAACAGTACTTCATGACGCTATGTTGAGATACTGATCACGTAAAGGCGGCTTTCGCAGTCCTGTCTTTGTTCCTGAATTTTGGCCCGGTAGCGCTAACCGGAGCGAACGCTCTGGTAAAGATTCGCAAACAGCCTATGTCACGTAGAGCTTCATCATTCCTGGTTCTTCAAAGTGAAGGCAGGCTAAGAAAGTGGTATGGTTGATTATGTCGAGAGTGGCTTGTTTTAGTAACTCGAAAGCTCTGTGATTGACCCTCGAACCGGCAAGTGAATGCAAAAGATTTTCTCCGCTTTCGCCATCCTAATCGCAATGAACCTGCAAGAAAAACCTGCAGACGCAGGCGAGCCCGGCTGGAGAATTGATCAATACACTAATTCTCAGGGCAATATGAACGTGTCGATGACTGCGCGTGCAATTGAGATCACTCTGCCTAAACAGAAATACAGAATTTACAGCGCAGCGCCAAAATGGAACGTTGTCTACATCAACGAGCAAGCAGGCAATTTCATCGACTTTCCGCACGAAAAGTTCATGGGCTCGATTATGGGTCGCCTAGGCAATCAGCTGGGCAATGACATTCAAATGCTTAGCTTGCCTAAACCTGTCATGGTGAAAGAAGGCGATCTGGAATACGCCACCTATGATCGCAACTTGAAGATCACTGACGAAGAAAGACGGAAGTTGAAGATCAAGGGAAGTGCCACTGTTCTATATGCGCCTCGCACAATTAGAGCAAAGTATTTGCGCCTTGAGAACATCCCAAAAGAAGCTAAAGAACTGGTCTGTAAGGTAAGTTGCGTGCCTATGAGTTATGACTACCCAATCACTTTCGACTGCATCGACGGGTTCAAAGAGAATCTGCGCGTGCTTTCCACGACATTGAAACGCAAGGAAAAATCAGTAACGATAGCGCCTCCGAATCTAAAGGGACTGAAGCAGGTGAAAACGGAGCATGAGCTCTACAGTCCCGGACACGTGAATGATGTTTTCGAACTATTCGGGGACAACCCCGGCGAAAAAAAGAAGCAGTAGAAATTTCGGTCGGTGACGAAGCACGTTTCGGAACGCATCAAGAGCCGGGCGATGCATGGCATCGCTCCTACGGGCTCCTGAAGCGGCAGGGACAGGGGCTAGGCGCGCCTGTGATGTGAATGTGATGTTGCCGGTTTAGTCTCTCGGAAACCACACGGATTCCCCCGATGGTGCCCAGAGAGGTCCTCAGATGACTGAAGCAGCAGCTTCCGCCTTCCATGCACAGTACATGCCCCCGTTCGTTCAGCAGCCCGTTGCTATCCGCCCTCCGGAGGTCTATCGCGGCGCTGTTCTGACTCTCGAGCAAGAGCTTATCGTGACCAAACATCTAGCCGAGGTAGCACCTCTAGAAAACATTCGACTGGAAGCATTCGACAAAGCTTTGCGCATCATGCAAAAGCTCTTGCGCGGCTCGACAACGAATTCCATGCCTACAGCGATGAAGCTGAAAGCATGGGAAGTTCCACTACTTCAGTACGCGCTAGAATATTCAGCGAAATCGCCCGAAAACAGACGCATTGTTGTGCGCAGACTGGTCGAGAATTTGGAAACCGGCACCGGCTTCTTCTCAATCAATCGCTCTAAGCAAGGGCTGAAAGTAATCGCGAAGAAAACAGGTTTATCAACACTGGAAAGTGAAATCGAATCCGACAAAGATGATGTGAGAAGAACGGCTGCACATCTGCTTGGATGGATGAAACATGAGAAAGCGGTCCTTCCACTTCTGAGAGCATATTGCCAGGGCGCCCGCTCTGATCGACGCATCGTCGGGCGTGTACTGAAACTACATTACAGTCATCTTGCTCCTTTCTATGCACATCGATTCATGCCCGAATCTCACGAATCGATTGTTGCGCTGATCAACAGCGAAAGCGAAAAGTCGGTCGATGAGCCGCTCATCGAATGATGCAGGCAAAATAATGCACGTGCGCAAAACGCACGAGATTGCAGCGGTGACACGCGCAAGTTTCTAAAGTTAGCCGATCCGGATGAAGCAGTCGCTCAAAAGGCGACTGTTTCGCCATTTCGAGCCTAACTGGCAGCGCCGGCTTCCAGCCGGCTTCGGGAAATAATTTTCTAGTCAATAGATCGAGAGGATCGCGTAATAGCGCATTGCATGAGCCTTCGCGCGGGCGGCAAGAATGCCGCCCCTACCTCAGAAAGACGCGCAAGGCGGCGCTCCCGAACAACCAGCGATCAATCAAGAAGCACGCCCCATGGGCAAAATACGAAGTCAAATCGTGCAAATGTGATGTGAATGTTATGTGGTGAGCGCAAATTGAATGCACCCCCCGAACACATACGGAGTTCATTGACCATGACTAAGTCGTCAGACCCTATCATCTCAGAAGTCTCACGCCTCGCTTCTGAAGGACAGCCCAACAGCTACGATCGTGCATACCAAGCACTTCAAAACGGTTTTGATAATTTCCTTGAGAACGAACGCCTTTGCTCTCCTACTCAACAAGTAGATCAAGCAAAAGCAGATCAATACTGGAAAGACATCAACAATGAACTAAGCACCAGAGGATTTCTTCCCGGACTCTCCGTCGCATACTTAAGAGCCAACTTCGATCGCCTAGACACACAAGGACGCAGAGCCGGCGACCCATCTGGTCCGGACGGCATGCTCACACACAGCGAAATCAGACAAGAAGACGGTCGCAACCAAGTCTTCGCCCGTCAATTCGATGAGCAAATGGGCAGAAAAGATTTCTTCCACCAGGTCGCGAAGATGCACGACCCGCTGCACACTAGAAAGGAAATCGAGCACGAAGATGTCGATAAATACCTGAGAAAACAAGACAAGACAAATCGCAAGCATGAGAAGCAAGAATCTGCTCGCGAATCCATGTCACCACTTTTCGAAGAAGGCGACTGCGGCAAACCACTTCTCGAATACCTGAACTCCCGCGCTGTCAACGGACGAGTAACAGTGCGCGAGATGGAACGCTTCGTCAACGAATGCGACCGCCGTCAGAACGATCAAGACGCTACTTTCAACGACAAAAACCGCGACTATGTAATGCATATTCTCAACGGCGACATGTCGTGGAATAGAGCCGGCGATGGTTTCCAAATCAACAAGTTGGCCCGCAAAGGCGGCTTCGATGCGCTCAACATGCAAGACTTCAGCTCACATGAAGATCTAAAGCAAAACTACGATGCAGCCAAAGAAGTATTCGAAGAGAAGACTGCGCCCACAGCTGAAAACTTCACACCTCCGACTAAGTGCGAAGAAATCGAGGAAGAAGCAGCCAAGAACAAAGTAGAAAAGGTAGAAAAGACTGACAAGGTTGGTGTTGTTGAAGTGCCGGACGGCATCTTCACAGTCAAACACGGTGAAGGCTACTGGCATGTTGCGAAGCGTCTGCTCAGCCTCAACCCTGAACATAAGCCCAGCAACCAAGAAATCATGCACTGCATGACCGTAATGATGACGCAAAACTCTGCTCACTTCGCCGAGAAATTCCCTGGCTACACGCCAATGCTGCGCCCCGGCGATAAAGTGCACTGCGACATCAATACACTTGTCGACCAAGTACCTGCAGCCAAGAAATACTTGCGCCGCTAGAAACAAAAACCCAAACCTTTCCGGTCTTTTATACGGGGGAGCCCTCTACGCAAGTGGGGGGCTTTTATTTTGCTAGAATCTTTCGACCAAGCAAAAGAAGTTTCTGAGGTTTTCAACCATGCTCAGCCTGCGTGTCAAAACTAAAATGTTTTCCACCGCCCCAGAAGGCGACCGCGATTTTTGCAACGGCATGCCCGGCAGTCAATTCGCTGGTTGGTTGCGCTCGCATCTGCGACCCAAGGGTTATAACTGCGAGGATGTGATTCAGGAAGATTACGGCTGGGGATTTTGGATCAAGAAGGAAAAACTATCGATCTGGGTTGCTGTAGCGTATGCGGTCGGAGATATGGGAGAACTCGACGGCGACCCGGAATGGGGCGTAATGGTGGAGTACGAGAAAAACAATCTCGACCCTGGACAATGGTTCAAGGGCAAAGATGGAGAGGCTTACGCCAAGCAAGTATTCATAGATATAGACGGACTAATTTCAAGCGAGGCGCAAATGGATCGAGTGGAGTGGAGCTAGTTGCCCGCCTGCAACTTCGAACCAGTCTCGATTTCACTCCAATGCCAGGCGTTTTTCGGATTTTTCGCAAATTACGCACATTTCGCCCACCCGCACCAGTTCGATTTCACACTGATAAACTTGTTGGATTTTTCTAGGTTTTTCCAACATCTTTTGATGTAGCAGTCAGGCGCCTGGCTTTCTTAGGCCGAAAGAACGAAAACAGATAAAATCCAGCGAGACTAAAAGCTCACTAGCATGAGCCTTCTATGTCTCAGCATGTGTTGGAAATTCCAAGATTTTTCCAACACGTCTTGAACTGAAAAAAACGCAACGTTCAACCTGGCGTCCAGGAAAGACGTTTTGCTACATGCGCTAGTAGAAAATTCACCAAAAGCAAAGAGTCCAGAAAACAGGATGGAGAAAGGCTCTTTGCTCATATCAATCTAATGCTGAAATTTCTGTCAAAAGTAAATGCCAATGCAATTACATTCATAGAGTCCTACTTTCAGGTGTTAGCGTTTGGGTTTCAGTTTGTCGCCGATAAACGCCGTGATGATGCCGATCGCGATGAAGAATATCGCGGCAGCCAAGGCGTTTATCTTGAGCTGTGAGTCTAGATAGGACAGCAAAATCGCTTGCAGAAAGCCAAGCGCGAGAAAGCCGTGACCCGAGAAGCGAAAGGCTTTCGCATAGTCAGACCGCAGCTTTGTTTTGCTTGCCTTGTAGAACTTCACGAGCGCGACGACGAACAAGACACATGCTATGAGCATCGCTGAGTAGGAGATGACGGCCAGCGTATTGACGCTTATGACCATTAATTCAGGAATTGAACGTTCCATAGCTCTCCGTTTTTAAGGTGAGTGTTGATGATGCTTGAAGCAACACCAGCAGCGTAAATGCGCGCAACTTGAATTTCCTTGGTTTTCACCTGGTGCGCAGGATCGTTCTCAAAGACGCCGGCATTGGTAACGGGGCGATTCAACATCTTCGCCGTTTCTAAGAATGCGTTTGCAGATGTCACCATCGACACTGCGCTTGCATAGGAAGAAATCGACGGAGAGAGAAATTCCTCAACTGCCTGCGCGCGTGACGCGTAGGTTTTGGTTATGCTCAAGCACTTTTTCAGGCTGGCTATCCCAGAGGTAAGTCCTTGTTTGCTGATTTCCGCGCAGGCGACATACAAGTCGACACCGCCGTCGTGCGAGAAGAGAGGCAATCCGAGTCCGGAGTGCTGACCAAGTGTCAGTTGAGTTGCATTGTTCAATGCGCGCTGAGCGCGAACGAGCAATTCAGAAACAACCAGACCGGTGTCGTTTGCACCATCGAAAACACCAAGGCTGCGCGACAAATTCGCATCCACTGGTGTATCTCCGACCAAAGTGGGAATCTCATTGAGCTGTTGCTCGGCAACATCGAGGCGTGCATCCAACACTTTCTCGATAAACTGCGCGATGAAGGCAAGATAGATTGCGGCATAGCCGAAGATTCTGGCTTCAACGCTGTTTCCTTCCGGTTGAAATTCATTGACCGCCTCGGTAATCGCATCAATCTGTTTCTGCCGCCAGTAGCGCTGCGCTTTGACCAGCTTCCACTGGTTAAAGACATTCTTTTCTTTCATTTTTCTAGAATTTTAAAGTTTGACCAATCAATTTTTTTTACAACAGCACGAACACGATCGGCTCGTGCTGTTGCTTTCAGTGTCTATTCAGGCGCTGGTCTGCGTGCTTTGGGCGACACAGAACTGCTAGCTCTTACCGCCGCCGCTGATTACTTTGATGATGAAATTGAAAACCAAAAGAACCAGACCGCCGAGTATTGCATAGCCGAAGCCGTCCACTGCAAAGTGTTTCGGGAACCACCAGGCAAGCACCTGTAAGTTGATGGCCGGGATAATCCACCAACCCAGGATGTAGAGGAAGATGCCGATGAATGCTCCAATACCACCTGTCGCGACACCGAATGCGGCAGTAGCAGCGACAAGACCGATGTTGACGACAATGCTCACGAGTCCGAGGAACAAGCCGTAGCAGATGGCGTTCCAGAAGCTGCCTTCAAAGTGGATGCCGGGAACGAGGTTGAGAACATAGAAAGCGATTGCTTGCAGCAAAATTGCGATGATGAGTTTCATTTCTTTTCTGTTTTTGTTTTTTGAAAAATTTGTTTTTGCTGGTGCTGGCAAACCTCATCAGCACGCACCGGATGCTGATGAAGAGGCGATCTAGTGCTTCTTGTGCTCGACTTCCGTTCCCCAGATGATGAAACTGATGATGTGCAGAGCGAATGCAATCATCGCGCCGCCCATGAACTTGCGGGCCGTTTCACCATCGAAGAACAGGTAGATAGCACTGACAGCAAGCAAAATCGCCGACAAAATCAGGAAGATTTTGCGTAACATGCTGTCATCCTTTGTTAGTGTCTGGGCGCATTGCAAGCGAGTTTCGTGTAGCCGCACATTGCATGCGCCTTCCGTGTAGATGGCGCATTGCATGCGCCTCTCAAGCCGCTAGCGCATAGACAGCTTGAGCTTGGGATTTTGTCCTTCCAGCCCTGACTCCCTGGTCACATTCCAGTTGAGCGCTTTCAGCTCCGCCTCGACAATGTCCACTGCGCCCGGCAGGAACTTGTCGATCGGCACCTCCAACGGCGGTCCGCAGAATCTGCGAATCTTGCTCTGGCACGCGGCGCGCAGGTCTTCAACCATCTTCTTCAGACGTTTTCTCCTGAGCTTCTCGAGTGCCTGGTTAGCCGAGATAAGGGGTTTGGAGCTTTTGGACTTTTTCTTTTTCTGATTATTTTTCATTGAAAGAAAGTTTTACGCCGCACGGAAATCCGAACAGCCGTGCTGTTTTCAACCAGTGCAAACCCCGCACCTCGGGTTTGCCGGCTTGCGTTCGTTGACCGAACGACTTTTGGTCTGCTGACCGACTCACACGTGCCAATCCTAAATGCTTATTGCTTAAAGCAATCTTCCTCGGCCGCCTCTGCGGTTCCAGAAGTTAGGGTGCATGTCGTAAAAGTTGCGCGGGTCGCGAATTCCCAGGCCGTTTTTCACGGAATACCAGTCCATCTGGGCGAGGTATGACGTGTTCACTTGCAGATAGACGTCGCAACCTTTGTGAGCGATTACGTTGGCGCCTTTCATGACGTAACTCAACGAACCACCCAGCAACTGCGCAGTAGCACCATCACCAATGATGGCAGTGCCACCTTTTATTACATGTGCGTGAAAGCCTGACGGAACAACTCGTCTGTCACCAAAGCCGATCACGATGTGCGGCTTCTCGTTACCTTGACTCATAACCTTCGTTTTGTGGCTTGAACAACGCATAAGTATTGGCGTAGGGGCGGTGCGATGCATCGCCCAGCGTGCAAGCCGGTGAAGAAATCACCTGTGACGCAAACTTTCTCCCGCGGCTGTAGGGGCGATGCTTTGCATCGCCCGGGCAACGCAAAGCGTCGCACCATCGAAGGATCTACAAGCCAGCCAGGAAAAGAGTAAGTGTGTCCAGGTATGTTTTTCTGTCGGTCGGGAACACTTCAGTGTGATTCGAGAACGGCAGGTAGAGAACACTTTTCGGTTCGGTCGCTGCGAAATACATTTCGCGCGTGTGGTCCGGCGGTATGAAATCGTCTTTCAGTCCGTGCACGAAAAGAATGATGGGATGCCCTTTCCGGGTGACCACACTCATGTTGTCGAGCTTGTGTCCGAACAAGAAAGAAGGATAGATCCTCAAGAAAGGAACTTCCTGTTTTGCGATCTTCTGAAGAGAAGCAAAGCCGGATTGCAGGACAATGCCTGCTGATTTTCTCTGCGTAGAGACGTGCGTAGCAGCAGTCGTGCCAAGCGAGATACCAAATAGGACCACCTGCTCGGCTGTGTATTTCAGCGAGTCCACGACGAAGTCGTAGGCTGAAACACCATCCTCAAGCCAGTGATCGATAGTCGCCTTGCCACCACTTTTTCCGTAGCCGCGCGGCTCATAGATAAACACCGAAGCACCGCTTTCCAGCAAGAGTTCGATGAGATCCAGGTGCCTGGCGATATCACCGGAATTTCCCTGGTGAACCAGGTACACGAAAGAGCTGACCTTGTTTTCAAAATACCAACCGCGCATTACATTGCCATCCTTTGCCAGGAATGACATGCGACGATTGACATAGGTTGTGTACGCTTTCAGCCTTGCGGAATCACCAAGGTGGTCCTTCGTACGAAAGAGCTTTTTAGCGTAGAGGCCAGGGCTGACACGGGGCGACAGCACTACATAAAGCACGATCAGACACGCCACGACCAGAACTGTTATCGGGTAGCCCGACAACAGGTTGAATAGCCATTTCATATCCTTTGATTTTTAGATTGTTAGACAATCGGCCTCGTGCCCTGACCTCAGCAAAAGCAGCGCGGCTCCACAGCATACGCGTGCTCTTGCTTCAGCAGTTTCAACTGTTGGGGAGACGCATGGCGTCGCCTCTACAGAGGAAACTCAGGGGTACAGATGCCGTCTGAACACTCTGCGCAAGCCATACAGCAAGCCGAAGAATGCGATTGCCGCCCAGAACGGATGCCCTGCTTTGAGCAGAGTGCCCGCGATGAAAAGCGTGATGCAAACTCCTGCAATTGCTGCCAGCATCAGACCAATTGCATGCAGAATTTTCATGGTTTTGTCATTTAACTGATGACTCCACCAGATTTGAGAACCTCTCTTTTCAGTCCACCGGGGATAAGCACGCGGTCCGACGGCGAGATATTGTTGTCTGCATCAAACTTCTTGCGAAGCTTGAGCAGCGGCTCGTCGAAGAACTCCGGCGCGAAGTACGCCCCGTTGGCGTAGAGCGTTCCATCACTGCGAACTTCCAGGCGACCGGAAGGCAGTGCAGGGGAGTCGGACTTTAGGAGCATGGAAGAGAGAATAGAATGAATTGCGTCGTTAAGACCGGATTCGTTGGCCGGCGAAACGCATGTAATTGATTTGTCTTCGTTCTTGAAGACGGCGACAGTTTCGGGGTTGCCGAGGATGTCGAGACTACTGATCTTTTTCATTTTGAGTGAAATTATGGAGGAAGGCGCCTCTCGCCCTCCTCCGGTTAAACATGTAGGTTCGCATTGCATGCGCCCTTTTTTCAATTTTTGGACTAACGCATAGCTGCGTCGCCCGCTGCAAAACAGGGCAATGCATGGCATCGCCCCCACGACCAGCCTTAGGCGCGGCTGATCAACTGCAGCGCGATGCGCTCGCGTGCTTCGTCAACGCTCTTCACCTTCACGGTTACTGTGTCGCCAATCTTGATTGACTTGTCGTCAGAGAAGCCGGCTTTCTTGATGTCGGAGATGTGCACCAATCCGTTGATATCGGAACCGATGTTTACGAACACTCCGTACTCATAAGAGCGCACCACTTTGCCGGTGTAGGTCTGGTCTTTTGCGATCTTCTTAGCGAACTCGATTTTGTCGAGCCTTTTAGTCGCCAACCAAACCTTGCCGATTTTGTGGTCAACGCGTTTCACCTCAAAGTTGCGAACTTCGCCCACTTTAATGATGTCCGTGATTGATTTGCCGGGAACCGAAGTGATGTCGCGGCTGTACATGATGCCGGTCAGACCATCACAAAGCTCAACCAACACGCCTTTCTCGCCTTCTTCCAGGTTCAGGATTTTCTTCACTGTACCTTCGACGATGTAGCCGGCTTCCAGTTGCGCAACCAGGCTGCGAGAGTGCGCTGCCATTGCCTGCATGTTGCTCAAAACCAGGTCGCCGAAAGGACCGTTGTGAGGATTGCTTTTGATCACCACCACTTCCAGCGTTTGGTTCAGCATGTTTTCGATATTGCGGCGGTCGTTGGTTTCCTTGTAAGGAATGAAACCGCGGATACCTTTCATTGCACCATGATCGAAAACCACACGCAGACCAGCCACGCGCTGTGTGCGTTTGTCCTTTGCTACGAAGAACGCGCGAACGGTTGTTACTTCACCGCTCTCTTTTAACTCATCAAGATGTTTCCAGCCCAGGTATTTAGCGTGCGAAACCACTGCTGATTTTTCGTAGTCAGCTTGGTCGAGCACCCAGAATCCTGCCTTGTCACCTTCTTTCAATTCGCCGGCTTCTTCGGCAGCGCAAAACGCGTCGAACTTGGTGCCGATGTTTACGTAGATACCATCCTTTGTTCTCTGCACAACTGTGCCAACTACAAAGGATTTCGCCTTCGCCATCAATCCGACAGGAAGGTTAGACACCATTTCTGCGAACGCAGCGTTTTCTTCTGCGGTCATACCAAGTTCGTTTGCCAGTTCAGGGAATGCGGTTTTGAACTGAGCGTCATTTGCGGCGATTGCCAGCTGTTGATTTACCTTTTTCATTTCTTGAAATTTTGTGCCTCTTTCGAAGCGGTTTAACATGAGCGATTCCGCAACTACGGATCGCATTTACTAGATATCGACGCATCGCTCGGGCGATGAGGACAGTTGCTGTGTTTTGTGCTGTGGAGCTGGGTTTCTGTGGTTGCTGCTGCCTGATGCCGAGTGAGAAATCGATATTTGAATTCAACCTACGGAAAACGCCCCATTAAACACAACACATAATCCCCGGAAGCGACCGCGCAAACGCCCGCTCCTGCGGGCTTTTCTACTGATCGCTCGAAACGGATAGATAAATTCGTTTGGAAAAACTCAAATGTAAACTGACTCACTTGATCGCGGCAGAGCCGGTGTTTCTGCGCTAAGAGCTAAGCCTTTTATCTGCGGCTAAATCCAGTCAGGACAGACAAGAGCGGCGCTAACCCTTAAGAATCTCATTTGTTCGCTGCGACAAGTTTTTGTAAAGCTACTCATCTTGAGTTGGTAAAGAGTCTCATGTGGACAGCGCGCGCAGAATGAGCGCAAAGGCAATTCGCACAGCATCCGGCGATTCGTCCCGCGTTGAGACAAGACTTGTAATTTTAGGAGACTAGCCACATCTACAAGAGATGACTTTCAGTTTTTGAGGACGAAACACAATTCAAATCTCTTTTGCTCTCCAGATTCCTATTGTTAGTTTGAATCTATACACCTTTCTCACAGCACATAGCCGTAGGTAACCAAACTCAGATTCAAACAATGGAGAACAACTATGAATGTAACAAGACGGCGTCTTTGTACGGACGCGGAAATTCGCTCAAATCAAATATGCAGAAAACCCTTCACAGACGACTTTGGAAAATACAACGGTGATTGCAAGTTCCCTCCGCTGCCACTCGTCGTTAGCACACTTCTCGCAATCGTTCTCATTGTTTCCTGCATCGCTGTAATCGCCCAGTGATTAAACAACTGCTGTCCCAGAAAACTGACAGCACCAATTTTTGTCGGCTGCACGCCATTTACAAGCAGGTGCATTCCTGCAGAAAAAAGACATGTTAATTGCAACAATCATCTTTGCAGTATTAGGCATCGGCGCCGGTGCCTTGTTGGGAGCCGCAATCCCGGGAACAACTATCGCCGGTTTAAAACTTGCAATGATTTACGTTCCCGCATTTGTCGTCGGAGTGCTCGCGACAATTGCAGCCATTGCCTTCTGTTTGACAGGTGTCGGACTCTTCGCCTTTGTGCTCACTCTCAGCTCAGTCGCGGCATCGCTACTTGGTTCGTTACTCGGATCTCTGTGGGCTCGCTACACTGGATAAAGCCCACCGTTGAGAAAGCTCAAGAACCTCAAAATGCTTTGTACTCCGACCACCTAGAAGATCTGAAAAAGCCCTGACACTTTCCCGCGTAGCAGAAACACCATCAAAGCAACTTGCGGCGGCAACTTCGACACCTCACTAAATAGAACACAACCTATCCCAAAATGAGACCGCCCCGCACCGGCGAGTCTCACCCTCACACCTAAAGCGCTCCAAAAGCCGCTTTTTTATTCCCTGGCCCTACTACCTATTTTAGTATCAAAATGCCAAAAAGTATGAGGCAACGGTAGGAGTTGAGGGAGTCAAAGGTGAGGGACGTTAGTCAAATAAATCACAGGCGGGTCGGGTCCCGCCTGCGATACTGTAGTTGTGAGAAAAGAACTCTCCACTCGAAAGCGAACGAAGAGCTTATCCGGAGTACTTCAAGCCTGGACCTCCGGAGTCTGAAAGCAGGTGTTCCAAAAACAGGTTTTGCGACTGCCGCAATTGGTAGGTGTTTCTGCCTCGTTGAAACACGACAAAGAGGACGTGACCGCGCAAGAGCGTGCTGATTTCGCCCACAAGCACGCTGGCACCTTTATCTGTTTGTTTCAGCGTCCCGGTTTTCCCGACCAAAACATCCTTCAATTCGCTCTGCGCAAAACGCTTGTAAATCGTCCCCTGATCGATACCCGCAATCGGCAACGCGTCGCTCAGATTTAGTTTGTAGCCGGCAAGCAGCTTCTTAAAGCCACGCAAAGCGGCAATCATCGCCTTTGGACTGACGCGGTTGACACCCAATCCCGATGTCGTCGCAATCGTCAGAGCATCGCTGGATAGAGAAAAGTCCGCACGACAAATGCGTGCAACGGCCTGCGGTCCACCAACTTCCTGACCGAAGGTTTCAGCCATTTGGTTATCGGAGCGCGAGAGCATATCCTTGAGCAAAGCAAGTATGTTAGGGCTTTTCACCTGGGTGAGAACGGTTGCTTGCGCGGGCGCTGCTTTCACCTGCGCGTTCTTCAAGTTAACCCTGACACCGGCTGTTCTCAGCGTTCTTGCGCGCTTCTTCTTCGCGCCTCCAAACAGCCGCTTCAGCGCACTTGCCGCTTTCTGCCCTCGAGCAGAGCCAGCAAACCCGAAATCAGAACTGACGAACAGAGAGGCTTCGACAGTATTTACGCCTTGGCTTTTGAAAGCGGCGAATACCTGCTGCAAACTGGCAGTGTTGAAAAACGGGTCTCTGCCTTGAAGGTAAATATCCCCTTCAAAGAGATTGCCGACAGTAGAGCCGTCAATGAGGACTTTGGTTTCAAACTCGAAGTCCGGCCCAAAATGCTTGAGCGTCGCATACGCGGTCAGAACTTTCACAGCGGATGCAGGATTGTAGGCTGTGTCAGGATTCTGTTCTTCAATCACACGACCGTCGAGTTCTTCTACAAGAAACCCATGCGACTCACGCATGAAGCGATCTTTGTCGACAATGCTGGAATTAGGAAACAGCTCCATATTGTTTGAAACAGGTAGCAGCGCCATACTGTTCGAATCGGCAGCCAGAGCGCCTTGCGCACTCATAGAAAAAATGAAAGTAAATGCAACAAACGCCGATAGAAATCGAACGAATGCGCGCGACGTTTGACGTCTCAAGCCAGGCGCTCGCACAAACAAGCGCTGACTGAATTGCTTTGAGTTTTTCATCAGTCATCTCCATTGTTTTGCTGAAACTCGCCGGGAATGAGCGATCAGCCAAAAGTACATGCTGCAAAGACTTGCATGAATGCACAAACCAAGGGCAGCCAACGGACTACCCGACAAATGCTTTACCGAATTGATCGGAAAACGAATTCAAATGCCAGTCCCATGAGAAACATCGCGGGAAAGAAATCCAGACGGATCAATCCGTGAACATTCCAACGAGACTTTAGATACTGCTCCTCCGACGGTGAAGCGCCGAGAAACATACGAAGCAGCCACATGCCAACATATTCGAAGAGCCAGATTACGAGCGCGTAAACTACTCCACGAAGGAGCAAAGGCAGCGGGAAAATCAAGCCGTTCGCTAATTGCAAAAACACGGGAGCAAAGGCATAGAGCGGCGCATACCAGAGCGAACTGTAGCCCATGAGAAAGCGGCGTTTGTCGCCTTTGAAATCGGTGACGGAAGTGAACAGCACTTCAAATCCCAATCCTAAGACCGCAAACAAAACCATCTCAAAAAGCAATTGAGAAAAATCAATAGACATACGAAACCTCCTGCGCTGCGACACAGAGAATTTGGCGCTAGAACTATCGTGAAAGGGTGTTGGAGAGGTTGAAAACGCGAAAAGGAAGGGAGAAAGAAACGTGCCTTGAAACTAACATTCATTGGTGCGCGCGAAAAACACTCGACACATAAATTCGCGCCTGCACTCGTGAAATCCACCGACTTCAACATTGAACGCGCCAAACTAGTATTGTTTGAAAACCCGCATCCGAATTCCGCAAAAACCAAGTCATCTCGCAAGGTTGCAGAAAACTAGTATCGTGTCGGCAGAATACTAGTGCAAACCATACACGGCGCAGGGGCCGGAGCTAAAGTCAAGATGGTAAAATCCAGACCAGATACCGGTTGGCGACCTTTCAAGTTTTCCTCCCCAGGAGCTCAGCGTGAATCAGCAGACGAAACAGTTTCGGCTGCCACAGCTCAAATTAGCGCACAAGGGCATCATCATTCTTGTGCTGCCACTCGTTTTGCAGGCAGGCTGCTACGTCGAGTTAAAACGCCAACTGGCAGCGACAGAAGCGCAAGCGAGAAAAGCGGACGCGCGCAGAGAAATCGTTAGTCTTGTAAATGCGCTTTTCATAAGCGGGTTCGATTCATTCAACGCGCTAGTCACTTTCAGTGCATATGGTGGCAGCCATAGAAGCAAATCGCGTGATGAATATATTCAAAAATTGAAGTCGCAAATTGGTGACCTGGCAGACAGGCTTGAGCGTGATGCCAAAGAGCCACAAACAGCGGAAACTTTGCGCGAATACGGTCGTGCTTATACCAGAGCATTCGAGTCATGGCATACTCAGATCGACCGAGGAGACCTGCAGGCTTTCTCGCTTTTCACCGGCATCGAAGAGAACAACAAGTTCAAAAATTCTGCTCTTCGTTTCATGACCCTGCTCAGGAAAATCGGTGAAGCGCAGCAAGCCAAGCTTGCACCGGAGAGCTCCAATGAATACAACACACGCGCCGAACTTCAACGCTCGATGGATCTTGCTGTCACATTAAGTGCGTTCATCGCGATTTTGCTGGGGGTCTTCTTCTTGCGGGGCACTGTGAGCCAGCTGTCGATTCTCAAATCGAACGCCTCAAGATTCGCACGCAAAGAGCTTTTGCATCCGCCTCTTAGTGCTCGAGACGAAATCGGAGAGGTAGACAAAGTTTTCCACGAAATGGCAAACGCCCTTACCGCGGCCCAAGTAAAAGAACATGAAATGCTCGATCAGTTGCAGGCAGGCAAAGATCGATTGGATCGAGTTATCGAAAATATTCCTCTAGCGGTGGTCGTTACCAACGAAAATGGCATCATCCAATCATTCAATGCAACAGCAGAAAAAACTTTTCACTACAACCGCGATGATATCAGCGGAAAACCACTAACAATGCTATTTTCGGGTAGCGAGAAGCAGGCAAGCGCCGGAGAATTTCTCAACTTACTCATCGCGGGCGAAACAGGCAAGTCCCTGCAACTGGAGGCGATTTCGTCCGATAAGGAACTGATTCCTGCGGAAGTTTCTACCACCCGTTTTGACAGCCCGGAGGGCGTGCGCTATCTCGCGACCATCAAGGACATCAGTGAGCGCTTCCGACTCGAACAAATAAAGCGCGACTTTTATGCAATGGTGAGCCACGATATCAGAACACCGCTTTCGTCAATAAATGGAATTCTGCAACTCGTACAGAGAGGCCGCTACGGCGAGATTCCCGACGAAGTCGACGAGAAATTGAGCACCGCCGAGAAAAACGTCGACAAGCTTTTGGCGCTCGTTAGCAAGCTTGTGGAGATTGAGAAACTGGAATCGGGAAACCTCGATCTCAGCATTTCCAGTGTCAAATTGAATGAGTTAATCGCGCATTCTATCGACTCAACGGCACAGTTTGCCGAAGCGCACAAAGTAGAATTGAAACCGACTTCCACAAAGTTCAAAGTAAAAGCCGACGCGCTCTACATCGGCAACGTGCTCACCAATCTGATCTCGAACGCCATCAAGTTTTCACCAGAGAATTCAAAGGTTCTCATCGAAACAAAAGACATGGGCGAATTTGCCGAAGTATCCGTCATAGACGAAGGACCAGGTGTTCCGGCGCGAATGCACGGGCAGATTTTTGAAAAATATCGGCAGGCAAAACCGACGCGCGACAGAGCAAAAGGCTTCGGGCTCGGGCTGGCGATTTGCAAATCGATCGTCGAACTCCACGGCGGAACTATCGGCGTGGAAAGTGGGGAAAACGGCGATCGTCCCGGCAGCCGATTCTGGTTTCGACTACCGAAAGCGTAGGCAACAAGCGTAGGCAACAAGCGTAGGCAACAAGCGTAGGCAACAAGCGTAGGCAACAAGCGTAGGCAACAAGCGTAGGCAACAAGCGTAGGCAACAAGCGTAGGCAACAAGCGT